>Ga0302278_10002299_pt1 | contig 22270 bp, 8 predicted proteins | sample III_Bog_N3_2_FD_194543 | JGI IMG/M metagenome (GOLD analysis project Ga0302278, IMG submission 194543) | Peat permafrost microbial communities from Stordalen Mire near Abisko, Sweden - III_Bog_N3_2 | ecosystem: Environmental > Terrestrial > Soil > Wetlands > Peat | place: Sweden: Abisko...
GAAATTGAACACTGCGATGGTGTTTTGACAGCGTGTTTCTGCGGCGTTGCCGACTCGGGAACAATGGTTCTGCATCATTCGCCCGCCGAAGGCCGGCGCGTGATCACGCTGCTTCCCGACTGGCATTTAATTGTTCTGCGCGCCAGCCAAATTGTCGAAACGCTGCCCGAGTATTTCGACCGCTGCACCGAAATTCCAGCGCTTGTCACCTGGATCTCAGGACCGAGCGCGACAGCCGACATCGAAATGACGCGTATCAAAGGCGTACATGGACCCAGATTCCTGAACGTGATTGTGGTGAAGGAACCTTAAGAGCAGGGAACAAGGGAACAAGGGAACACGAATCACGAAACACGATCCACGAACCAAGAACCACGGGCGTTGAAAGGCAACAGTGATGACAGCTTCAGACTCTGCAAATCGCGCCAAGGCATTCAAGGCGCTTGATTCATTTTTTATTGAGATCCCTTCATGGGGATTTGCCAATACCGGCACGCGTTTCGGAAAGTTTGCGCAGGCTGCAGCCGCATCCACCATTGAGGAAAAGTTTGCCGACGCAGCCGAGGTAAACCGGCTCACCGGCGTTACGCCAACGCTTGCGCTGCATGTGTTGTGGGACCTACCCAATGGGCTTGATGACGTGGCAACGGTGCGTGACCTCGAGCGCCGCTACGGCATCCGTTCTGGCTCCATCAACCCCAACCTCTTTCAGGATCAGGAATACAAGTTTGGTTCGCTATGCAATCCCGATGCGGCCATCCGCGAGCGCGCTCTTCAGCACCTGTTCGATTGCGTTGACATTGGCAAGGCGCTGGCTTCGCGCGACATCTCACTATGGATGGCCGATGGATCGAATTATCCCGGAACGCAGAGCATTCGCAAACGCATTGCATGGCTAGAGGAGGCGCTCGGCGCGGCTCACGATCGCATGGCGCCCAATCAGCGGTTGCTGATTGAGTACAAGCCCTTCGAGCCGGCCTTCTACCACACCGATATTGCCGACTGGGGCATGTCTTCGCATCTGGCTCGCCACGCTGGCCCGCAAGCGCGTGTGCTGGTCGACACCGGCCATCACTACATGGCGCAAAACATCGAACAGATTGTGGCATGGCTGCTGCACATTGGCCTGCTGGGCGGTTTCCACTTCAACGACCGGCGTTATTCCGACGACGACCTCACGCTGGGATCCATCGATCCCTATCAGATCTTCCGCATCTTCCACGAAATTCATGCCGCCGCCACCGACGGCCTGAAGCTCGACATCGCATACATGATCGACCAAAGCCACAACCTTAAGGGCAAGGTGGAAGCGATGGTGCAGACCGTGATGGCGGCGCAGGAACTGTTCCTGAAGGCAGCGCTGGTCGATCGCTTACAGCTTGCCGACCTTCAGCAGGAATGCAACCTGGTAGCCGCCGAAGAGTTGTATCGCGGCACGTTTTGGACCGATGTTCGACCACTTGTAAAGGAGTGGCGCGAGGCCCGTGGATTGCCTGCCAATCCGCTGGCGGCGCTGGCTGCGAGCGGTTATGTTGAGCGCATTGCGCGGGAGCGCGAAAAACGCAGTACGGCAGTAAGTAGTTACGCGTGACGATACTTTAAAATGGTTGGTTTAGTAGCGCGCGCCGCGGCGCAGCGCTAAGCAAGGAAAGCACCTATGACCAAAGCAAAGATCAAGCGGCTCTACCTTATTCCGATTCTCTCCAAGGCGCTCGATGTCATCGAGTTGTTTGAGCGCGATCATGCAGCGTTGACTCTGGAGGATGTCTACCAGCAGACCAACATCTCCAAGACGAGCGTCTATCGGATTCTGAAAACCCTGGTGCATCGCGGCTACCTGGCTCAGACGCAGAACGGCCAGTACCGGCTGGTATCGCGTCCGCGCCGGTTGCACTTTGGGTTCGCGGTGCAGAGCGCCGAGCTTCCGTTTTCAATGGCCCTGACGCATAGCGTGAGCGCAGCGGCGGCTGCAGCGGGTGTTGAGCTGTCGATCCTCGATAACCGCTTCGACCCCGATGTTGCCGTGCGCAATGCCGAAGAATTTGTAGCCAAGCGCGTCGACCTGGTACTCGAATTCCAGGTGGAAGAGATGGTTGCTCCACGCGTGGCCCATATTTTCAAAAAAGCCGATATACCGCTGGTGGCAATCGATGTGCCCCACCCTAACGCCACCTATTTCGGCGCCGACAATTTTGAAGTGGGCTACGAGGCAGGCGCCATGCTGGCGCAGCATGCACTTCGCATCTGGAAGGGCAAAGTCGACCGGGTTCTGGGTGTCGGTTTCAGCGAAGCAGGCAGCTTTGTGCAGAGCCGCATCACCGGGGCGTTCGACGGTATTCGCGAGCGCGTGCCCGGCCTGACTGCCGAACAGTTTGTGCAGATTGATGGCCGTGGCATGCGTGAGGCGAGCCGCAAGGCAATGCTGGAGTTTCTGCGTAGCTCAGGTACCGCGGAACGCACGCTTGTGGCCGCCGCGACCGATTCAAGCGCGCTGGGTGTGCTTGACGCTATTCGTCAGAACGGCAGCGAAGAGAACTTTGCGATTGTCGGCCAGGATTGCATCCCTGAAGTGCTTGAAGAACTTGGCAAGGGTGATAGCGCCATCATCGGCTCGATTTCGCATGAGGCTCAAAGCTATGGTCCGCGTCTCATCCAGCTTGGTATTGCGATTCTGCGCGGCTACACGGTGCCCCCTTATAACTACGCGCATCACCGCGCTGTGACCGCCGAAAGTTTGAATACCAAGCGCGATGCCGATGAAGGCTTGCTCGCCGATCTTGATGTGAATGCGATGGCCGCCCAAACTATCGAGTAACGGGAATTCGCGATGGATCGCCGCTGTATGATTGAAGAGACGACCATCTGAATTCCCCGTGAGACTGGCTGATTATGACACTGGCAACATCCGCTTCAACTGTGCTGAACTTCCTCGATGACCGCTGGGACTCGAGCCTTGCCGCCACGCTCGATGAGCCGGAGCTGTTGCGGTACCGTTCAAACCTGCTCGGCTCAGACCTGCGCCTCACCAACTTCGCGGGCGGCAACACCAGTTCCAAAATCACTGAGGCTGATCCGCTGACCGGCGAGCCGGTCGAAGTGCTGTGGGTGAAAGGCTCGGGCGGCGACCTGGGCAGCATCAAGCGCACCGGCTTTGCCACGCTTTACCAGCAAAAGCTGCTCGCGCTCGAGCGCAGCTACAAGGGCGCTGACACTGAAGACGACATGGTGGCCATGTACCCGCTGTGCGCGTTTCGCAATAACCCTGTCGCCGCCTCCATCGATACGCCTCTGCACGGTTTTCTGCCCTTCAAACATGTCGACCACCTGCACCCTGACTGGGGTATTGCGCTGGCTGCAAGCGCCAACGGCAAAGACCGCATGGAAGAGTTCAATCGCGAATTCGGCCACAAGCTGGTGTGGGTTCCATGGCAGCGCCCTGGATTCGAATTAGCCATGATGATGAAGCGCGCCGTTGAGCAGAATCCCGATTGCGATGGAATCGTGCTGGGCGGCCACGGCCTGTTTACATGGGGCGAAACGCAGCGCGAGTGCTACCTAAGCACGCTTGCAGTGATTGACAGCATCGGCCAGTTTATTGAGAAGCACGGCCAGGGCAAAGTCCATTTTGGCGGAGAGGCCATTCCCGCACGCGACAATCGCAAAGAAATTGCGGTCAGGATCGCGCCGTTCCTGCGCGGCCACATTAGCGCGCAGAACCGCTGGATCGCAAGTTTCACCGATGCGCCCGATGTGTTGCAATTTGTTGACTCGGCTCATGCCAGGGAACTGGCATACCTCGGCACAAGCTGCCCCGATCATTTCATCCGCACCAAGATTCGTCCTTTGTTTGTGCCCTGGGCCGCGGGCGAGGGCGTCGAAGAACTAAAGCAGCACATTGACCGCTCTCTCGCCGAGTATCGCAAGCAGTACCGTGCCTACTATCGCGCCTTTGCCACGGCCGGTTCGCCGGCAATTCGCGATGCCAGCCCGACCGTTGTGCTCATCCCCGGCCTGGGCATGTTCAGCTTTGGCAAAAACAAAACTGAAGCGCGCATTACAGGCGAGTTTTATACCAATGCCATTCATGTGATGGATGGAGCCAGCCAGCTTGCCGACAAGAACGCCGCTCCGCCGACTGTTGTTCCGCAATGCCAGCCCGGCATGGATCCGGCGACCTTCAAGGTGTTTGCAAATTATGTCGCGCTACCGGCTCTCGAAGCCTTCCGCATTGAGTACTGGGTGCTTGAAGAAGCAAAGATTCGCCGCCAGCCGCCTGAGAAGGAACTGAGCAGGCGCGTGGCGCTGGTGGTGGGCGGGGCCAACGGAATTGGCCGCGAGGTTGCCCGCCTTGCTGCTGCTCGCGGCGCGCACGTGGTGGTTGCCGATCGTGATTTGGAAGGCGCCGTCAGCGTGCAAACTGAGCTGGCCAGTCTCACATCGGCGGAGTTCACCTGCGCAACGGCCATCGACATTTGCAACCGCGAGGCGATTCGCGGAGCGCTCGATGCTGCCGTGGCGGCCTTCGGCGGCGTCGACATTCTCGTGAACACCGCTGCAATGTTTGCCACTTCGCCTGACGGCGTAATCAGCGATGCGCAGTGGGCCCAGACCCTCGACGTGAATGTGACGGCCAATTATCTGCTGGCCAATGAGGTCGCAAAGATATTTGAGGAACAGGCACTTCATGGCCAGGTGGTGTTTACCAGTTCGGCCAATGCGGTGGTGTCAAAGCGGGGAAGCGAAGCCTACGACGTTAGCAAGGCCGCGCTTTCGCACCTGGTGCGCGAGCTGGCAGTTTCGCTCGCGCCCAACGTTCGCGTCAATGCAATTGCGCCGGCCACGGTCGTCAAGGGATCGACGATGTTTCCGCGCGACCGCGTGCGCGCTTCGCTCAAGAAGTACAACATATCTTTTCAGGAATCGTTCAGCACTGAAGAGTTGCGCAGCCGCCTGGCTCATTACTATGCCGAACGTACGCTCACCCACAAGGCGATCGATCCGGCCGATTGCGCCGAAGCGATTCTCTTTTTGGCCAGCCCGCGCGCTCGCTGCACCACGGGACACGTAATTCCCGTGGATGGCGGTTTGACGGACGCATTCCTGCGATAAGTCTTAGGACCTCAATGCCAGAACCGGCGCGCATCGCAATCGATCTGGGCGCAGAAAGCTGCAGAGTTTCGCTTCTGCGCTGGCATGGCACAAAGCCGGCCATCGATGTCATCCATCGCATTCCCAACGGGCCCGTCCATCGCGCGGACGGGCTGCATTGGCCCATCGAGACAATTCTGTCCGGGGTCGATGAGGGAATGCGCAAAGCCGCGGCAGCGGCGCCCGAAGGCATTGCATCCATCGCTGTCGATTGCTGGTCAGTGGACTACGTGCGGCTTGCGTCCGACGGTAATCTACTGCGCGAACCATTCTGTTATCGTGACGAGCGAACCGTCGCAACCAAAGAGAAGGCCGACGGAATCATTGCTCCGCTCGATCTTTACGCGCGCACCGGCACGCACCCGAACCGCATCAACACGGTGTACCAGTTAATGGCCGATGAGGCTGTCGGCATCGACCAGGCCGCACCGTGGGCCATGCTGCCCGAGTACGTGCTCTATTGGCTGAGCGGTCAACGTGTGGCTGAATTCACCAACGCCACGCATACCGGCCTTGTGAATCTGAAGACGGGCGACTGGGACGCGGAAGTTTTTCGTCTTCTCGGTCTTTCACTCTCTGCCGCGCCCTCTATCGTTCGCGCCGGCACCGTGCTTGGGCCGCTGCGCGGTCGGCTTGCTGAGCTTGAAGCGTTTCGACACACACAAGTAATTGCGCCAGCCACGCATGATACGGCTTCGGCCATCGCCGGAATTGCTGCCAGTCTCGACTCGAGCGTCTATATCAGTTCGGGAACATGGTCGCTCGTTGGCGCGTTAACGCGCGTACCAGTCACGACCGGGCGCGCATTCGAGGCGGGCTACACGAACATTGGCGCGGCCACCGGCGAGCTGCTGTTTCACGCGCTCATCAACAGCATGTGGGTGCTGAAGCAATGCATGAACGCCTGGGATGCGCAGGGTTGCAAGTGGGACATCGAAGAGTTGGTGCTGCGCGCTGCCGATTGCAATCGAGACCCGGCTGCGGTGCTCGATATGGATGCGCCCACCCTGATGCTCGATACCAATATGCCCAGACGCATCAATGCCGAGTTGGCGCGGCTCGGATTCGACACGATCGCCGATGAGGCGGGAAACGAGCCCGCGTTTGCGCGGCTGATCTTCGAGAGCCTGGCCGCTCGTTACGCATCGGCAATCGCGAATCTCGAAGAGACTCTTGGCCGTAGACTCGAACGCATTCACATGATCGGCGGCGCCACCCGCAACAAGCTGTTGATCAAGCTAACCGAGCAGCGAACTGGTCTGCCTGTCGATATCGGCGAGTGCGAGAGCGCTACGGTGGGCAACTTTGCAATTCAACTGGCTGCGAGCGATGCCGGCGGCGCAGCAATTACGCCGGTAGCAATTCGCGAACAGGCGAAGCGGCTCAGCGGCGGTATCTAGAGCAGAGCAATCATCGCCGGGCTGCCAACACCCGCATATTTTCCAGTAAAACTCAGCTTGCCGGTTCCGTTATCAATGCGGAATGAAGTAACACTGTCGCTGTGCTGGTTGCACGCAAACAAGAAACTCCCACTCGGGTCGATGGCGAAGTGGCGCGGATAGTCGCCCATCGTCGAAGCTTCACCAATGAACTTTGGATCGCCGTCTTCACCGATTGCAAAGATCGAGATGGTGTCGTGCAGTCGGTTCGCCGAGTATACAAATTTGCCGCCCGGCGCAACTGCAATTTCTGAGCCAAAGCTGGTCCCTTCAAAACCGGCTGGCAGCGCTGAATGAATTTGCTTGATGGCGGGCGCGCCTGTGGCCTGGTCGTAGTTCATGAAAACAATCTGCGAGCTTTCTTCGGTGATCGCGTACATCCAGTGGCCGTTGGGATGAAATGCAAAGTGGCGCGGGCCGGCGCCGCCTAGCAGGGTCAGTACCCCCCGTGAATTGAGCTTGCCCGATGAAGCATCGAGGGCGTAAGAGTAAATGCGATCCTGGCCGAGATCGGTCGACAATACGAATTTATTCGCCGGGTCAGCGGCGATCATGTGCGCATGCGGAGCGTCGTGGCCGCTGAAGGCAAAGCTGCCCGGCGGCGCATTTGCCGGGCGAGCTGGCCCTACCGAATTCAGGTCGCGATGCGTGTCAACTGCGTCGCCTAGCGTTCCGTCGTCGTGTACTGGCAAAACTGCAATGCTGCCGCCAATGTAGTTGGCCACAAAGGCAAACTTTCCGGTTGCATCGAGGCTCATGTGCGCCGGTCCTGCGCCTGTCGAACTCACGGTATTCAAGAGCCGCAGCGCGCCGCCTGGTTCAATTGCGAATGCGCTCACCGATCCGTTGCCACCGGCAAAATCGGTCACTTCATTGATCGCGTAAAGGAACTTCTTCGATGGCGCGATAACTAACCACGTTGGGTTCGGAGTTTTCACGGCAAGCTTGCGATTGGTCAACTCGCCAGTCTCGAGGTTCACGCGAAACCGATAAATTCCTTCTCCGTGGTTATCGGCGCCAGCGGTATAGGTTCCGACGTATGCCGTTGCTTCAGCCCCGCCTGCGGCAAACGCGTTGCGAGCATTGAGCGCTCCGCTCGTCAGCGCAAATGCGCCGGCCGTCTTCAAAACATCTCTACGTAAATAATTAGTCATGATCATTTCTCATGCGAAGTGCCAGAGAGCCGCTGTGAAGATTAGTCCAACTACCGAGATAATAGTTTCGCAGACGGACCAGGTCTTCATCGTCTGGCCTACGCTCATGTTGAAGTACTCTTTAACGATCCAGAATCCGCCATCATTGACGTGCGAAAAGATAAGCGCGCCTGCGCCGGTGGCAATCGCAAGCAGCTCGGGGTGCACTCCCACGGTGTGGGCCGCAATGGGCGCGACGATGCTTGCCGCGGTAGCCATCGACACCGTTGACGAGCCGGTAGCAAGCCGCAGCATGGCGGCCAGCCCCCATGCCAGCAGCAGAATCGGCACGTGACCGCGCATGGCGACGGTGATGATTGCGTTGGACACGCCACTGTCTTGCAGTACGCGCCCGAACCCGCCGCCCGCGCCGATTAGCAACGTTATGGCAGCAGTTGGCGCCAGGCACTCAGTACTGAAACGCAGAATGGTTTGGCGCGAAAAACCGCGCATGGTGCCCAGTGTGACGAAGCTGCACAATGCGCCGATCAGCAACGCCATATCGTCGTTGCCCAGTAGTTTCAACGTATTGTTCAGGCTGCTTCCTGCGGCTGAAAATGTGTCGGCCCAACTGCCCACGAGCATCAAGAATACGGGCAGCAGGATGGTGAGGATGCTCAGCCAGAATCCGGGCAGATTGCGTTTCTCTTCGTGGCCGGCGAGCTGGTCGGCCATGGGATTCTCAAGCGAGAGATGGACATGCGGCGCTATCAGTTTTGCATAGAGGGGACCGGCGATGATGGCCGTGGGGATGCCTACGATGAGCGCATAAAAAATAGTTCGGCCCATGTCTGCGTGGTAAATGGTGACGGCCAGGGTAGCGGCAGGGTGAGGCGGCACCAGGCCATGAACCACCGAGAGCCCGGCCACCATCGGAATGCCCGCTAGTACGAGCGATGTATTGGTGCGGCGCGCAACTGTGAACAGGATGGGCACGATGAGGACGAAAGCAACCTCAAAAAACGCCGGTAGTCCCACGATGAGCGCGATGGTCATCATCGCCCACGGGACATTCTTTTCACCGAAGACGCGAATCAGCGTGAAGGCAATGCGATCGGATGCGCCTGACTCCGCCATCATTTTGCCCAGCATGGTGCCGAGGCCCACAATCACCGCAATATGGCCCAGCGTGCCGCCGACTCCGCTTTCAAACGAGTGAATAACGGTGGTGGGATTCATTCCCGTAACTACGGCGAGCGCAAGCGAAGTGACCAGCAGCGTTATGACCGGGTTCAGCTTGACCACCGCGATCAAGAAGATGAGCGCGATGACGGAGACTACTGCCGCGGAGAGTAAGAAGATGCTGTGAGTGTCGATGCCGAACATATCCGTTGCGCTGATCCAGTCTATAAGAGCGAACCGGCCTACTGAACCCAACCGGGTTTGCCGCGCGCAATAAATTGCCCGGAGCGATTGCCGGTTGCGCCCTCAGCAGAATACGAAAGGGTTCCGTTCACCCAAACGGCCTTGATTCCAATTGCTGGTCTGATGGGGTCAGAGAAGGTAGCCGTGTCGGCAATCGTCTCGGGATCGAATAGCACCATGTCGGCAGCGCAGCCTTCGCGGATAAATCCGCGGCCATCGAGCGAGAATCGCTGCGCAGGCAAGCCGGTCATTTTGTAGATTGCTTCAGGCAACGCGAACAGCGCTTCATCGCGGCAATAGCGGCCCAGCACACGCGGAAATGCACCCCACAGCCGCGGATGAGGGCGCGGGTCGTTGGGCAATCCGTCCGAACCGATCATGGTGGCCGGATGGCGTAGAATGGTTCGCATGTCGTCTTCAGAGATGCTGTGATAAATTGCGCCGGCAGGTTGAAGCCTCCGCGCCGCATCGATCTGCGTTGTTTGCCATTTCGTTGCAATTTCGGCGAGCGTTTTGCCGGCCATCTCAGCGTGCGGCGTGCTCCACGTGATCGCGATCTTAACGCGCTCGTCCACCTGGCGAAGGTCGAGCGTGCTTGAGCCGGCCTCGTAGGGGTAGCAATCGCATCCGGCCTGCTGCGAAAGCCGCGCCGTATCGAGCGCGGCAAGCACCTCGCCGCTGCGCCCCCAATTGGCGATGCCTGCGCACTTCAAATGCGAGATCACAACGGGTACCCGGCTGCCACGGCCAATCTCGAAAGCTTCACGCATCGCATCCAGAATTCCGTCTGCCTCAGTGCGCATGTGGGTTGCGTAAATTGCTCCGGCTGCGGCGAGAGGAGCAGCCAATTCCAGCACCTCATCAATGTCGGCCGCATTTGCTGACAGGTAAGCAAGCCCGGTGCTCAACCCAAGTGCACCCGCATCCAGAGCCTCTTCAAGCTGCTCGCGCATCGCTTGAACTTCTTTCGATGTGGCCTCGCGGTCCAGCCGGTCCATGTGGTTCGAGCGCAGCGCGGTGTGGCCCACCAGTGCGGCCACGTTGACTGCTGGCCGCGCGTCATCAATTGCTGATCGATAATCAGCGAAAGTTGGATAATGAAATTCGTCTGAGGCCCCCAGCAAGTTCATGGGATCGGGCTGTTCGCCGCGCAGTGTGACCGGCGCGGCGCTGATGCCGCAGTTGCCCACAATCACAGTAGTCACTCCCTGCGAAATCTTGGGCAGCATCGCCGGCCTGGTAAGCACGGCAAGATCGTCATGAGTGTGAACATCAATGAATCCGGGTGCCAGAGCAAGGCCGCGCGCGTCAACAATCTCGTTGGCAGCGCCCTCCAGCGACGGTCCGACCGCCACCACCCTGCCGTCCGCGACGGAAACATCGGCTTGCGTGGCTGGCGCGCCGCTTCCGTCATGAACCATGGCATTGCGAATAATGAGATCGAGATTCGACATGCGTTTGCCGTCAGTCTCCAGATTAAGTCCTGACCCTGGCAATCTGCGCTCCCCGGCCTGCTGAGAGAAAATCGATGTATGAGCAAGGAGACAAATTTGGGCCGCAGCTTTCAACCTTCAAAATACGTAAGAGTCGATCCGCTCAACAAGGGCCTAGGCCGCGCCGATGAGGCATTCGAGCCTGATGATGCCGCCCGGCTTGGCTGGAATCTGCTTCACGAAGACCTTAGCCTTCCCGCCGCGGTGCTCTACAAGGAAAAACTCGAGCACAATCTGCGCTGGATGCAGGAGTTTGTCACGGCGTATGGCGTAAAGCTTGCGCCGCATGGCAAAACCACCATGGCGCCCCGCCTCTTTGAAATGCAGCTCGTCAGCGGCGCATGGGGAATCACGCTGGCTACCGTTCACCATACGCTCGTGGCCCATCGTCATGGCATGCGACGCGTGCTGATGGCCAACCAACTGGTCGGCCGGCGCAATATGGAAAACATCAGCGAGCTTCTTGCCGACTCTGGTTTCTCGTTTTATTGCCTCGTCGATTCCGCTGATCTCGTGGATTTATTGAGCGCGTATTTCAGCAAAACCGGCCAACAGCTAAATGTACTGATTGAGCTCGGGGTGACTGGTGGCCGCGCCGGAGTTCGCAATGACGAGCAAATGCAAGAGGTGATCGCGGCGATTAACCGCTCGAATGGATCAGTGGTTTTGAGCGGCGTCGAGGTCTATGAGGGAGTTCTGAATGAGGAGTCCGAAGTAAGATCTCTGCTGAAGAGAGCTGTGGAGACGACGCGCCGTCTGCTGGCCGACCGGCTAGACCCGCGATCACCCTTTCTGCTATCGGGGGCGGGATCCACCTGGTATGACGTTGTGGCTGAGGAGTTCTCGGCTGCCGGGTTTGGACCCGAGGTCGAGATCGTGCTTCGCCCCGGCTGCTACCTGACTCACGACGCCGGTCACTACCGCGAAGCCCAGCACCGGATTCTCCAATGCAATTCCGTGGCCCAGAAAATCGGCTCCGACCTGGAGTGCGCCCTGCACATCTGGGCTTACATCCAGTCGGTTCCGGAGCACGGCCGGGCGATTGTCGGCTTGGGCAGGCGCGACGCCGCTTTCGACTCCGGGCTGCCCGTTCCGGCCCTGTATTTTCGTCCCGGAAGAGACAAGGTTCCAGGCCCGGTTTCGCCAGCCTGGCAGCTCACCCGGATCATGGACCAGCATGCGTTTCTCGAGGTCGATCCTGAAGACGGCGTTCGCCCCGGCGACATGGTTGCGTTCGACATCTGCCACCCCTGCCTCACCTTCGACAAGTGGCGCGCCATTCCGGTTGTCGACAGTGAATTCCGGGTGGTCGAAGTGGTTCAGACGTACTTCTAAACCCACTCCATCGATCATGCTTACTACCCCACCCCGCGAACGCTGGCAGTGAATTTGCTCCAGCGCAATGTCTTCGATTCGTTGGCTTGTCTCGCAGGGGAGTGCTGCGACCTGGAATCGCCTCGATGACGTCGTGGCTTGATGCAGTCAACCTGACGCATTCAAAAAAGATCTTACCGGCGGGTTCCAGGCCCGGTTACCGTCGCGCATTCTGCTGATTACAGGCGGAATAAAACCCCATAAATCAGCCGCAGAGCTTAACAAATTTAGAAAATTTCACTTGCATATATTAGTAAGGGTTCTCTACAGTCCAATCTGCTTTCATCAACAAGATTCCCTATCCTAAACGAAGCTAAAGTTATTCGTTTGTGTGTATTTGGATACCCTGCGCTGGCGCGGCCCGAAGGCTGCGCCGCGGCAGGCACCACGCATGGGTGTGTGTGCGCGATTGAATTATCAACTATTTAACTCGATCACTATCCTGGACGGACTCCTCGCGGAGAGGTCCAACGCTTCGAGTCTCACTCCCCCCCAGCAAGCGACGGAGGCAATTGCAATGTCGAAATGTGGCCATAGTTCCCTTGGAAATCTCAAGGCGCTGGCTTTTCTCACCCTTTCCGTCGTAACCGCCCTGTCGAGCTCGGTGCGGTCTGGTGCGCAAACCACGCAGTTACCTTCGGCTTACAACTTCGGCAACGTCGCCGTTCTTGAAAAGAGCCTGCCTGAGACCATCAAGGTCAAGAATACCGAAGCGTCGGCAATCACCATCAACTCGTACGCCCTTCCTCCGGGTCCATTCGCGGTCTCTCCCGTTGGCAGCAGTTGCCCGAATCCCGGCAGCCTCGCGCCCGGAAATTCATGCACCATCGCCGTCACAGTCGATCCCGGCGTTCTCGGACCGCTTCCCCCCGGAACCCTCACCATCGACACAACGGCCATAAATAGCCCGCAGCACGTAACCTTGACGGCGAAAGGTGTCGAACCCATCACTTTGTCGTCTACCGGGCTTGCCTTCGGCGCGGTGGCGCTGGGCAGCACCAGCGGCACCAAATCGGTTGTAGTTACCAACAACCAGCCGACTTCGGTCATCATCAACGCGCTTTCAGTCACCATCGGAAACGGCTTCGCCCTCGCTCCCGCCACTACCTGCTCATTGAACGGTCAGCTCACTGCCCGTTCCTCGTGCACTATCGCGGTCACTTTCTCTCCCCTGGCCCTCGGTCCGGCGCCAGCCACAACACTGAGCATCACAACCAGCCAGAGCCCTGTGCCGCTCTCCATTCCGCTCACCGGAACCGGTGTCGCGCCCTTGATCCCCACTCCCGCCAACGTCAATTTCGGGAATCAGGTTGTGGGTCAAACCAGCCTGATCAAATCGTTCACCCTCACGAACACGCAATCTACCGCTCTCAACATCACCTCGATCACTGCCCCGGCTGGCGGATTTGCCATCGATCCCTCCACGACCTGCGCAAACAATTCCTTCCCCGGCACATTGGCGGGGAACTCCTCTTGCACGGTTGGCGTCACATTTACACCGGCCTCCCTTGGCCTGGCCCCGCCCGGATCGGTGGCGGTGGTATCGAATGCAGCCAACAGCCCGCAGAACATTGTTGTCAAAGGCAACGGCATTTCGCCGGTGAGCTTCTCAACAAACGCAGTTCATTTCGGTTCTGTAGCGCTCAATCAGACCAGCGCCCTGCAAACGGTCACGGTCACAAACAACCAGACCACGCAGACAGTGTCATTCGCATCGTTTGCCATTAGCGGCGATTCCCAGTTTGCGGTCGATCCGTCGACCACTTGCTCTACCGCTACTCCGCTGGCGGTGAGTGGCGCCGCCGGCTCATCGTGCACGCTCGCGCTCACTTTCTCGCCCACCGCAGTCGGCATTCAGCCCGTAGGCACAGCCGCCATCAGTTTCAACGCCAGCGGCAGCCCGCAGTCCATTACGCTATCCGGCACCGGATCACAGCCTACTATCGTTTCGCCGACTTCGATCAATTTTGGGCAGGTAGTAATCGGAACCCAAAGCGCTACCAAGACCGTTACGCTCGACAATCTGCAGTCTGCATCGCTCAGCATCACCCAGTTGGTCTTTGCCGGTCCGTTCATTCTCGACACCAACACGGCGAATACCACATGCCCCATCTCCGGCGGCACCGTGAGTGGATCGCTGGCGGGGAATACAAGCTGCAGGATTGGAATCATATTCGCGCCCACTGCAACCGGAGCGACTTCGGGCGGCGAAGTGACGGTGATCAGCAATTCGCCTAGCGGACCCCTGCCTGTAAGCCTCGCAGGCACTGGTGTAAAGCCGGTTGCGCTTTCGCCCGCCAACCTTGCCTTCTCCACCGTTCCAATCGACGTTGCGAGCAGTGCAAAGAGCATTACCGTCACCAACAATCAGTCGGTGAATCTTGACTTTTCGTCGATCACCGCTCCTGCGCCTTACTCCATTAGCGCGGGCACTACTACGTGCGTTGTCGGTACCCCGGTGTTGCCGGGCAAGAACTGCGTAGTGAGTGTCACTGTCGATCCAACCTCGCTTGGCGCCGTCGCTCCCAGCATGCTCACTCTCAACGACGATGCGCCAACCAGCCAGCAGATCGCGAACCTTACCGCCAATGGCGTATCGGCAGTCGCAATCAATCCAAACCCAATAGCATTTGGAACGCTGGTTGTGAGCCAGAAGAACACCTTTACCGCGACCCTGACGAATAACCTTTCCATTCCGATTCTTATCAACTCAGTTGCTTCCTTCACGGGTCCATACTCGCTCGATGCCACCACCACCACCACGTGCCAATTTGCGCCGACAGCTGTGGCTCCGGGGGGCATTTGCCAAATCGGCCTCGATGCGACGCCCACAACAACCGGCTCGCAGCCCGGTTCAGCCGTGGTGGCGTACAACATATCCGGCATACCGACCGTTATCGATCTGCCCCTCACCATGACGGGCAATGCGGGTCAGCCGGTTTCGGTCAGCCCCGCTGCGGTGGCTTTCCCAACGCAGTTCGTCGGCATCACATCTCCGGTCTCGACCATCACGATCAAGAACCTGCAGAGTTCCCCGCTAACAATTACCGGAATCACAGTGGCGGGTACCAATCCGGGCGACTTCGGCATAGTCAGCAATCTGTGCCCGGTTTCGCCTGCCACCTTGCCTGGCAACATGAGCTGCTCGGTCACTGTCGCGTTCACGCCCGCTGCAACCGGAGCAAGAAGCGCAATGTTAAGCGTGGCTAACAATGCGCTCGGCAGTCCTGAGACGGTCGCTCTCTCGGGCGATGGAAATGCGCCTATCAAGGTGGCGCCAACTGCAATTACCAGTTTCCAGTCGGCTGTGGGAGTCATCAGCGCCTATCAAACGGTCACGATTACCAATGAGACCACGAACTCCATCTCCCTCGGCGCCTTCCTGATCAACGGTGAATTCCAGCAGACGTCCACAACCTGCGGCGCTTCGCTTCCATTTGCGCTGGTCGGCGGGGCCTCATGCAATGTCACCATCAGCTTTGAGCCCACCATCGGCGGTGTGCGGAGCGGCCAACTCCAGGTTATCGATTCCGCCGCAACCAGCCCGCAGATAGTCAATCTTCAGGGTACCGGCACAAGTCCGCTCACGCTGAGCCAGAATTCGCTGATCTACAGCGCGCAGTTGGTCAATACCACCAGCGCCCCCAAGATCGTGACGCTCACCAATCACGAGACCCAATCGGAGAGCTTTACACTCACTCCCTCAGGGCCCTTCTCGGCGACCACCAACTGCACCACGGGAACCATCGCCGCGAATTCCAGTTGCAACCTCTACGTGGACTACTCGCCCACCACAACCACTCCGCCAACGCAGAGCGGCGCTATCACCATCACCAATTCCGCTCCTAACGGTTCGCCAGTGGTTCTCTCGCTCACCGGCACGGCCAGTCCAACCAATCCGGCTCCGGCCGTTGCGGTTGTCTCGCCAGGCGCGGCTGCGGGCGGTTCTGCGCCCACCGTGGTCAACGTGACCATCACCGGCAACAACTGGACCCACTTCAGCAACTCCTCGGTGATTACTTTCCCGGTGACCAGCAACGCTTACGCGTCCGACATCACGGTGAATTCGTTCACGGCGATATCGCCCAACACCATCAATGCCTCACTCACCATTGCCGCTTCGCCAGTCTATGGCGCGCGCAACATTTCGGTGGTGACACCGCTTTCCGGCGGCGGCAATGAAACCGCAACGCTTCAATCGGCATTCATCGTTTCCGATCCCAATCAGACCTACCAGATCATTTCAATCACGCCAGGAGTGGCCACGCAGGGTCAGGGCTACCTTGGCATAGCTCCGTTGACGGTGGACATCATCGCGACGGGCACTACTTTTGTGCAGGGCACTACTTTCGCCAACTTCGGCGATGGCGTCACGGTTGAGTCGCTCACCATCACCAGTCCCACCACCGCTACCGCGGTGCTGGCAATTACCAACACCACCACGATTGGCTACCGCACTTTGACCATGGTGACCGGCGGCCAGGTTGCCAACTCGATTCTGAATAATGGCAACCCGCTCTTCTATGTCGGACCAAACTCGGCGACGCTCACCGGCGTAACACTCGGCCAGGGCAATGGCGGTACAGCCACGTGCACCAATAACCCGGCAACCATGCCGCAGAATACCGCCGGCCCCATCTGCCTCACCGCAACCGGAACGCACTTCCTGCAGAATGCAACCGTGGTGTCAATCACCGGCGGCGTTACGGTTGGCGATGTACTGGTGCAGTCTCCCACCACCGCGATTGCGCAGATCATTGTTCCTCCCGGCGCTACCATCGGCATCGACAATGTGACCGTTGCAACCGGAGGCGAAATTGCTACCCTGCCGAGTTCGTTCTCGGTAACCGGATCTACGCCGTCGCTTGTTGCTGTCACGCCCAGTTCAGCCACGCAGGGCACGAGTACTAATGTAGTCATCACCGGCAACTCTTACACTGCGTTCAACGCCTGCCCGGGCGGCGTGCTCACGGCCGACTTTACAGGCGTCATCACAACCGGCACGATCGTCGTTAATAGCGCAAATCAGGTTACTGTGCCGATCACCATCAGCCAGAATGCGCCCACGGGCAGCATTCCCGCGAACCTGACATGCGGCGCGGCAGGCTCGGCCATCATCTTCCCGTTCAGCTTCACCATCCTGCCATCCAGCGCATCGATCGTCAGCGTCACGCCCAGCAGCGTTCCGCAGGGCGGCCAGGTAACCCTGAATGTGGTTGGCCTGAACACCGACTGGACTCAGGCCCAGACGATGTCTGCCTTTTATCCAACCCCCATCGCCACACCGTTGGTTAACGAAACCATTATCAACAGCCCGACCAGCGCCCAGTTGAATATCTCCGTACCCGTCAATACGCCGGTCGGCACCTATTGCTTCTACATGGCCACGGGCGGGCAGATTGTGAGCGCCTGCATCCAGGTGTATGCCAACACGCCCACGCTCACCATGAGTCCGGCCAACGGCCTGCTGCCAACGAGCGGCACCAACCCAATAAGCGTGAGCTTCACTGGCCAGTTCACACACTTCTCTCAGACCGCAACGGTCCCCGTGATCTCGGGCCAAGGCGTTACCCTCACCGGCTTCACGGTGAACAATGGTGATGGCGCAACCGGCACCATCAATATCCAAGCGGGAGCAGCCCCCGGCCCCCGCCTCGTCACCTTCACCACCGGTGGCGAAATTGTGACCACGTACTTCAACGTCACAACCATTCCGGTGGGCATTGTGAGCGTGTTGCCGGGCCACGGTCCGCAGAGCACGACGATGAATGTTGAAATCGTCGGCCTCAACACGAGCTTCGTCTCTGGCAGCACGCAGGTCGTCTTTGGCGGTCCGCAAATCACCGTCAACAGCGTTACGGTAAACGGCCCGACTGACCTCATTGCCAACATCACCACCAGCTACACGCCTCCGGGCGGCTTGCTCACGCCTACGCCTCCGGGATGGAATTCGGTGTACATCAACGATCCAACCGAGCAGTTGATTGCCGGCTTCCTGGTTGATGCACCTGCTACGCCATCGCTAGTGAGCGCGTGCGTCACTGCCGATCTGCCGGCCTGCGTCTCAAGCGCGCCACAGGGATCGGGCGGCACCGACGTCACCATTACCGGCGCGCTGACCACTTGGAACAGCACGTCAGAACTGGTAATGGGCGCAGGTGTTACAGTCTCGAATCTCGTAATCGTCAATCCCACTACCGCAACCGCTACCGTAGCTGTGTCTCCCACGGCCCCCGTGGGCGGCAACAGCGTCATCATGATTACTCCGTACCCGAACGGAGGATTTGATTACGACTCCGGTGTGGGCTTCAGCGTGACGCCGAGCGCGGCCTACATCTCCGCGGTGGCTCTGCCCGCCTGCTCCACTGACACTGACGCCAACTTCATTGCGAGCTTCTGCAACAACGGAACCGTGGGCATTCCCCCGGTTGTGTCGCAACTTCAGACCTCGAAGCTAAACGTGACCGGTGTAGGCACGCATTGGCTACAGGGCGAAACCACATTGAGTTTCGGGCCCGGCGTGATTATCGATCAGCTCAACGTCCTCAGTCCCATCACAGCGACGGTGCAGATTACCGTGCTATCGACCGCGCCGGTCGGCTTTGCCACCGCGACTGCGAATACCGACGGTGAGGTCGCGAGCCTGAAGCAGGCCATCGACATCGAGGAAGGCTCCCCGATCTTCCTGGCCTTCGCGCCGCAGGGAGCGCAGCAGGGCGCATCTCTTCAGATCGAAGTTCTCGGACGCTTCACCAACTGGTCGTCGGCTACGCCTCCGGTTGCAGAGTTCAACCAGGACATCACCATCAATTCGCTCACCGTCGTCGACTCTGAGACGCTGACGATGGATATCACGGTCAGTCCGTGGGCCTACGTCGATTACAGTTCGCCGTGCGGACACGTCCTTACCATCACTTCAGGCAGTGAGCAAGTTTCCAGTTCGCAGATCAACGACAACTTCTGCGTGTCGACTGGCGCGCAGGAAATCACCAGCGTGACGCCGAACGCGACCCCGCAGGGATCGTCGCTGCAGGTAAGCATCACCGGCGCGCAGACCAACTTCCTGGCCGGCCAATCGACGGTGAGCTTCGGCGATAGCGGCATCCAGGCCGGAGTGCCGATCCAGGTCACCCCCACCACGATGGTTGTGCCGGTAGTTGTCACAACAAATGCTACCCCTGGCTATCACACGGTTACGGTCACCACGTACGGGCAGATCGAAAATCAGGTGGATGCATTCACCGTGGCTCCCAGCGTGGCCGAGCTTACTGAAGCCATACCCGACCAGGCCGAACAGGGAGTGCAGAATCTCCCGGTGCGACTCATCGGACAGTACTCGCACTTCAGTGACCAAAGCACTGCTACCTTTAGCGCTGGAATTACCGTCGTCGGCACGCCCACTTTCATAAGCCCCACTGAGATCGACGCGGTCATCGACATCAGTCCGATTTCGTATGTCGGCTCGCGCATCGTTACGGTGTCAACGCCCAACGCGCCATGCCCGCCGGCAAACACCGTGCTTGACGCCAATGTCTCCTACCAGGGTTGCACCGGCAATGCCACCACCGGCACTGAGATCGTCAACAACAACGTCTTCACAGTCATTCAGGGACCGGCCATCATCACCGGTGTGTCGCCGAATACCGGCAATGAAGGCCAGGAGATCGTCTTCAACATTACCGGCTCGGCCACCAACTGGCAGCAGAACTTTACGCAGTTCTACATCGCCGGCGGCGGCTCTGACATTACGGTTAACGACGTCATCATCAACAGCGCCACCAGCGCCACCGTCGACATTACAATCTCGCAGACCGCAAACGCCGGCGCGCGCTCCGTCTACATGGTCACCGCCGGCGAGTCGCTTACCGATTCGGGCGCATTCGTCGTAACCGGAGGTGTGCCTGCCATCAGCTACCTCACGCCCAATAGTGCGCAGCCCGGCACAACTGAGTTGCAGGTAACGGTTGTCGGCAATGCGTACACGCAGTGGGCGCAGGGAAGTTCGACGGTGAGCTTTGGCCCCGGCATCACAATCGTCAGCCAGCAAGTTGACGACGCGTCGCACATAACGGCCGATATAACCATCGGCGCCAATTGCACCAGCCCCGGAGTGCCTGTGGGTTGCGCACAATATGGCTACCGCACAGTTGTGGTTGAAACCGGCACGCAGGGTCTTACCGGCAACTTCGACGTCATACCTCCTCCTCCGCCGCCCACTCCGTATGTCTGGTACGAAGCGCCGTCCAGCGCCATCCCCGGGCAGACCGTCAGCGTGTACTTCTACGGCGCCAACACTGAATGGAATCCAAACCCCACCGGCGGCACCACGCTCACCGGCTGGGATGCGAATAACATCACGGTCAACAGCTACCAGATCGTGACTCCAACTGAGGCGCTGGTAAACATCACCGTCAACCCCAACGCGCCTGCCGAGAGCATGGGCCTGACGTTTACCACCCCCGACACCACTTACAACTATCCCTGCCCGGCCGGTGAAAGCAACTGCGAAGTCGATAATGCATCGTTCAACGTCGTCATCGCGCAACCGACCCTGAGCATCGTCGATCCGGGTTCGGGCATGCAGGGCGCGCAGAACATCACCGTCAACATCCTCGGCCAGTTCACGGCCTTTGACTCGACCACTACGTTCACGTTCGGCAGCCCAGGTTCCGGCATTACCACCGAAGGTCCTCCCACGATTCTCGGTCCCACCATCGCCACTCAGATGATCAGCATCGGCCAGGAAACACCGACCGGCGGCTACTCTGTGGTGGCAAACACGCCCGATGCCCCAGCCATCGCAAAGGTCGTGGGCGGAGCAGGCTTCAGCGTCACTCCGAGCCTCGCCACCATCCTCACCGTCACACCGAATACAGCCGCGCAAGGCTCATTGATAACGGTAGACGTCACCGGATTGGCCACCCACTGGAGTCCGGCAACCACCTTCAGCTTCGGCGATGGCATTGTCGTCACCAGCAAGACAGTGAACAGCGAGACAAGTGCAACACTGTCGCTGGCGATTCCGGCCTATGCCTATGAGGGAACCACCAACGCGACCGCTACAACCGGCGGAGAAGTGGCCACGCTCAACCAGGCCTTTGTGGTTCAGGCCGGCACACCTTACCTGTTATCTTCGGGTCCGAGTTCGGTCGAGCAGCAGGGATCGGCCGTTTTCACCATCCTCGCTCAGGCCACTAACTGGACCTCGGCCAACCCGCCGGTGGTCAGCTATGGCAGTGACATCGCTCTCGGACCAGTCAACGTCACTAGCCCGACCACACTCACAGTGCAGGGAGCAGTTGCACCCCTGGCCTACCCCGGATACCGCAACCTGAGTGTCACCACCGGCACGCAGGTGCTCGCCATCAACAACGCCGTTTACATTGCCCCGGGTCCGGCGGTCATCAACAGCGTTACTCCCAGCACCGGCGGTCAGGGCGTTACTTTCTCCAACGTCGTCATCAACGGCATTAACACGCATTGGCAAGACGGTGTTACCACGCTCAACTTCCCCGGCGTGCTGGTAAACAGCTTCACCGTTACGTCGGCCACATCGATAACGGCGAACATCACGGTCGGCCTCACTACAATTCCGGGGCAAGTCAACGTGACTGCCACCACGCTCGGAGAGGTCGCTACCGAGATCAATGCATTCACCATCACCCAGACTCAGGCTGAGCTGGCCTTCATCAGTCCCAGCAGCCTGCCGCAAGGCCAGACACAGAACCTCACCATCACCGGCATCGACACCAACTTCTTCAGCGGGACAACTGTCGTCACGTCCACATCTTCGGGAATTACCATCAACTCGGTCGCTGTCAATAGCGCCACGTCGCTCGTCGCCAACGTAACGGTGTCGCCCACAATCACGCTTGGCTATAAGAACATCACCGTTACTACCGGCACCGAAATCGTGTCGAGCAATTCGCTTTTCCAGGTCACGGCGGGTCCCGCGGCAGTTTCGAGTCTCAATCCGGCCATTGGCGGCGCGGGTGATTCGGTGCAAATTCTGGTCGCCGGCAGCCAGACTCACTTCGCTCAGGGAGTCACCACGGCTTCGTTCACCGGCGGCATCTCTGTTACCGGCGTTACGGTGCAGAGCCTGACCCTGGCCACGGTTGACATCTTTATTCCGGCGAACGTTCCGCTCGGCGCTTACAACGTGACCCTTACTACTGGCGGCGAAGCTGCGACGATCCTTGGCGGCTTCTCGGTCGGCTCCGGCTCGGCCTCCATCACCACCGTCAATCCTCCGAAC
>Ga0302278_10002301_pt1 | contig 22262 bp, 25 predicted proteins | sample III_Bog_N3_2_FD_194543 | JGI IMG/M metagenome (GOLD analysis project Ga0302278, IMG submission 194543) | Peat permafrost microbial communities from Stordalen Mire near Abisko, Sweden - III_Bog_N3_2 | ecosystem: Environmental > Terrestrial > Soil > Wetlands > Peat | place: Sweden: Abisko...
CCTCGGCTCTCGACTCAACCAGGGCCTACCGCTCCATCAAACCCAGATGCCGGACCTTCTGGAATTCAGCTGCTTGCACCACGGGCTGTTAGGTAAACCTCGCAGTCAACGAAAATGTTCCGGTGTATCGCATACGGCGTATCGCCACAACTATATTTGTTTTTGTTATATCTCCTTTAGACCATGACGATTACGAGCTACCCCTTCCCATCAAACGATGAGTTACCCGGAGGTTATCCACCACTTTGGGTGATAACTAAGCTCAAAACGCGGCTTCGTAGATCAAGGTGTAGCGCAAAATAAATTCTCCTCTGACCTCTTAAAAGAGCTGCGAGGACGGTATTACACCTTGGAGGCACCTCATGGAAATTGATTTTGTAGTCGCACTACCCACCATCATCCATAATCGCAAGCGGTACAAGTTTGGCGAGTTGATCGCCGTACTCACCACGCCAGGTCAGTGGGTCCGTGTACCCCTCAGCCAGGTCACGGGCAGGGAGGTCCACGACAAATGCGGGGCGGTAAGGCAGGCCGCACGTCACGCTGGCATCCAGATCAATATCAAGTGGGACGACGCTTACATCTACGTCTGCCGCCGCGAAGCAGGTTCAGAGTGAGCGGCGGCTGGGTGAAAATGGATCGCGATCTGCTTAGCCATACCGAAGATGGGCGCCTAACCGCACGCGAGTTGCTGGTGTATATGGCGCTGCGGATGATGGCGAGCCCCGACACGGGGACTTGTTTCACCTCGGCCCTGTGGGTGTCCTCGATTTTAGGTTTTGAGACCCGCAAGCATGCGCAGCCGGCGCTGGACGCCCTGGAATCCAAGGGGTACATTCTCCGCAGTTATTTGCTAGGCCAAAAAAAGAAATACACCATTTTGGTCGATGACTACCCCATCACCTTAGGAGCGAACACGGGGAGGTGCATCTCCGTTGCCGCCACGAGGGAGCGCGACCACATAACCGATGAGGTTCTTGATGATCCAGTGAAGCGCCACAAACAACACGACATCATGCGCCGAGCAATTAGCGACCCTGTCTTGACTGGTGCGGCTCGCGGGACTGATGACGCATCCAAAATTACCTTGACCGACGCTGATCTGTAACACACACATTTAAGGAGGAACCGCATGGCAACCGCAGACGAGATAATCACGGGGTACATTAAATTCGGTATCCCGGAGGCGCCCGGTCTTGACACCCTCCCATCCATCCAACTCGCAGTCATGCCTTACAAATTTTGCGGTCGTCCCTCCGCATGGCACGGCACCGTCTACTTCCAGGGCCAGCTCAAGGCTCTGGCCGCGCTCCGCAAGCTGGCGGGGTTTGAGCGGAGGCGGGTCCCTCTTACCCTTCCCAACGAAATTGATGACCTGGGGTGGCTGGCTCAGGGGCGAGTGGCAGAGGAGGCTCACTAGGGTGCCCCGCATTGTGCTTCTCGGCGTGGGCATTCCCGGCGATGCGCCGTGCAGTGATCTTCGCGTCCACCTCTTCCCAGCCGTACCCTCCATGTTGGCCTAATATTTTCCACAAAAACGCGAGGTTTTCCACAGAAAAAATATCCAACGGAATACCCTTTTGAGCGGTATAGGGCGAACGGCTGCCACAAGCCAGTACCCCCTCGTACTCTGTGCCGGCGGTGCGCCGCCTGTCCGGTCCTCTTCGGACGGGGACGCCGCCCTCGCTTGATCCCTATGCCGGCAATCTCACCGACGCGGCCTCGGGCTTCGTGGCGCCTCTAAATAGCGAAAAGAATCTATTTTGCGGATGTTGAAAATAAATCCAACGTTTTTGACTTGAGCGCGGTATTACCCTTCATGAGCGCGTTTGAGCGACATTACCGGCCCTCCGAACTTGCCGAGCTTTGGGGTCTGAGCCCCGAAGTAGTCCGCTCGATCTTTTCCTTGGAGGCTGGCGTACTTCATGTCGATCGGCCCGAGACTCGTAGTAAGCGGGGCTACTGCTCACTTCGAATTCCGGAGTCCGTCGCACGCGATGTGCATAAGAGACTGACTCGCATTGGTTCGTGATTGCAACCGCGGCTCAGTGGCCGACGGAAGGGTTCGCGGCCGGATCATCATGAGCCGGACCGGTCAACTATTGGACGGAGTGACAGTTGCGCCCATCTTCCGGATCCCTTCGATCATTTTCTGCTCCAGCGCAGCCTGCCTCTGTGGCACCCAGGCGCTGTAGTACTTTTCCGTTATACGGATGGACTTGTGGCCGATCATCTTTGAGACGTCCTCCATGCTAGTGCCGTTAAGTAGATGTTCGACAACAAACGTGTCTCTGAGCTGGTGCGAGTGGAAGTCCAGAGGGTGGCCTTCGTAATCTTTCATCGCGAGGTACTTGTTCAGCCGCTTGAGTTTTCTTTCCCACTGCGACAACAAAGACTTGTAGCTGCTCTTCCCTGACCAAAAAAAGTGGCCTGGATCAACGGTTGGTCGCGGTGGCAGGTTGTTCAAAGCCTCGATGACGTGGTCAGGGAGTATAAGTCCGAGTCGGGCTCCGCTCTTCTTGACTCGAAGTCCGTAGCGGTTGCCGGTAATCTGGCTCCGCTTGCAGAGGAGGGCATCCCCCACCCTCAGGCCACTCCATCTCATGAGTTCCATGATGGCTCGGAGCTCTGGTCCAAAGCGATCATCTGGTCGCATGTCCTGATCGTATTTGTATGTCGCTTTCAGGACCTCCTCGTAGCGCCCATCGAGAAGTGGAAGTGTTTGTACCCCGTCAGGCTTGATCGCCTTCAGGTTCGCTGATGGGTTGGCATGTAACCAACCCATCATGACGCAATATCGAAAGAACGCCTTGATCTTTTCCAATAAGCGACCCTGCGTTGACTGCCCCATACGATCTGTCACGCTCTTCGCTTTAAGCGACCAGAGACTCTTCCAGTGGTCCAAACTGTCCGGCGTCACATCCTTCAAGTCTCTGAACCCCCGTGACAACGCCCAACTCGCGATCTTCTTTTTCGCCGTCCGATATTTCGTCAGCGTCGCTTCCGCTTCATCTTTCTTCGCGGCCAACCACCGGTCCAGCGCAGAATCAATAGTCACGTCTTCCAGTGCGCGACGTTCCTTTTCCCCCTCCAACTCGCGCTGGAGTTTCTTCACGGGATCCATGCCATCACGGATTTCTCGCGCCTTCAACTCAGCCTTGTCCCAGGAGCGAGTCTTGGCAGAGATCGTCTTGTCCTTGCCGCCCTGGTACACGTATATGTACTTCCAGCATTTGCATCGGCGACAGGTCGGATCGCCGAAGTGAGCGCACTTGGCGTCGTGACGAGGCACTAGAACGTGGACTGTCTGTTTCTGGGTACGCAGGGACATCTTTTCAAGCGGGGTCATTGCCACAAGTCTAGCAACTTTCCCGAACTGTTCCCGAAAGTTATAAGAAGTGTTTGTATATTGTTGATTCTAAAGTGGTGGCCAGAGACGGGATTGAACCGCCGACGCCGGCCTTTTCAGGGCCGCGCTCTACCACTGAGCTATCTGGCCTCAGTGCAAACTTCAGTTGCATCTCTACACGTGGATTCCGGCGAAGCCGGAAAAGGCGGGAAATTCCACTTGTCAGTTTGCTGCAACAACTCTGGATAGTATAACAAGTCCCATTCCCCACGCCAAACCCAGAGATCCATTGGGGCCCTCCCTCACCCGCACCCACGCGTCACCCATCGGTTCCTCAACTTCCTGCTCTACACTGGAATGCAATCATGCGACGCATAGCCTGCATCCTCGCTTGTCTCCTTCTCCTCGCCACCGCCTGCTCTAAATCGCCGAGTCGCGTTGCCGAAACCGAAGCTCGCACCGCCCGCGCCTACCAGGCCTACGCCGCACAAGGCCCGCTCGCTCTCCAGGCGTTTCTCGTGCAGTTTCCCAAGGGCGCAGACCTCCATGTCCACCTTTCCGGCGCCGTCTATGCTGAGACATTCCTCCGCGACGCCGCTGAAGACGGCATGTGCATCGACTCCGCAGCGCTCAAGCTCGCCCCGCCCCCCTGCAAGGCAAAGCTGATTCCCGCCACGCAGCTCACCGGCAATATTTCTTCGGCGAATCAGGACCTCTATGATCGCCTCATCGACGCCTTCTCCATGCGCAGCTTCATCCCCACCACGGGATTTAGCGGCCACGACCAGTTCTTCGCCACCTTCGACCGCTTCAGCGGCCTCAACAAAGCCCATATTGGCGAATGGGTCGACGAAGTTGCCAGCCGCTCCGCCGCCCAGAACCAGCAATATCTCGAACTGATGCACACTCCGCCCTTCGGCCACGCCGCAACCGTCGCCCATCAGGTCGGCTGGAATCCTGACCTCCCCAAGCTCCGCCAGGCCCTCCTGGACCATGGCGTGCTCGACGAAGTCGCCGCCGATCGCGAACAAGTCCGCTCCGCCGAGGCCCAGCGCCGCCAGATCGAGCATTGCGGAACCCCGCAGGCCGCGCCCGCCTGCCAGGTCGAGATTCGCTACATCTACCAGGTCCTTCGCGCCTTCTCGCCGGAGCAGGTCTTCGCCCAAACGCTGCTCGGCTTCGAGACCATCAAGCAAAGCATGGATGCCCACGAGCCCGGCTTTGTCGGCATCAACTTCGTCCAGCCGGAAGACGACCTCATCGCCATGCGCGACTACACGCTCCACATGCAGATGGTTGATTATCTCCACTCCCTTTATCCGCAGGTGCACATCAGCCTCCACGCCGGCGAACTCGCGCCCGCCCTTGTCCCGCCCGAGGGCCTCCGCTTCCACATCCGCCAGGCCGTCGAGCTCGGCCACGCTACGCGCATCGGCCACGGCGTCGACGTCATGTATGAAGACAACGTCCCGGCCCTCATGAAGGAGCTCGCTCAGAACCACATCATGATCGAGATCAACCTCAGCTCCAATGAAGGCATTCTCGGCATCGAGGGCGACCACCACCCCTTCCCGCTCTACCAGCTCAACCATGTGCCCGTCGCGCTCTCCACGGACGATGAAGGCGTCAGCCGCATCGATCTCACTCACGAGTACGTCCGCGCCGCCCTCGACTACCACCTCACTTACCAGAACCTCAAACAGTTAGCCCGCACCGGCATGGAGCACAACTTCCTCCCGGGACAAAGCCTCTGGGCCTCGCCAGACGTATTCACTGTCGCCGCCACCCCCTGCAAAGCTGTCCCCCTCGGCGACGCAAATCCGCCTGCAGACTGCAAATCCTTCCTCAACAGCAGCGAGAAGGCCGCCGCCCAATGGGAACAGGAACGCCGCCTCCACGTCTTCGAATCCCGCTGGTAAGCAGCCAGGGCGAAACCCCCGTGGGACCACCACAAGCGTCAGTCGTCCACCAGCTTCGCCGACCCACGGTTGGATGAAACGCTGGTCCGACGATGCGGCCGCCAACCTGCCAACTCGCAATCAACGCGTCAGCGGGGGCCAACTCGCCAAACGGACGGAACGCAGTTTTACATGTGGATTCTTCAACTTGCGCCGCAGTCATTTTCTGGTTTCTTATCAGGAAAAACCAGACCTTTTTCCGCAACCCGATTAGCCCTCAGGTGTACTCTCGCAAATTCCCTAATAGAAGAACTGCGGCTGAGCCGAAGGGGTCGGCATTTCCTCGCCGCGCGTCCGCTGCAGAACCTGCATCGGCGGTCGTTGCGCGGGCCGCACCAATGCATAGTGGATGTGGCTCCGGCAATACACGCAATCCACTTCAAGCACCAGGCTGATCGAACTGCCCAATGGTTGCAGGAACGTCCGCAGGCACTCCGGACAGCAGATCGTCACCGGCGTATCCAGACCTTGTCCGCTCCATTGGATCCAGATCGGCGACGTCGCGCTCGAACGCGGCGCTGGGGTTCTCCGCTTGGGCCTGGGCAGCGAACTCAATATCTTCAGCAGGGACCCCGGGCTGCTTCCCTTTTGGTAGAAAGCATCCGCGGCAACTCCCGAAGGTACCTCATCGCCTGAAAAGGCCCCGCTCATTGCAACCACTTGGATGGTTGGAAAACGCCGGCGGACCACCGACAGTAACTCGTGTCCCGACATTCCCGGCATAATCAAATCAGCTAGCAAAATGTCCGGAATCTCGTTCCGCATTTCAACCAATGCGGAGAGGCCGTCCTCCGCGTAGCGTACCTGGTAGCCAATTGCAGTCAACACCTGAGCCATCGACGTCCGAACAGAATGCTCGTCGTCTACGACAAGGAGTTTTGGCTTTGTCTGAGTCATACATCACCTCGGAGGGTGAATCAACAAAGGAACTGAAGCGTGGAGCCGATAGAAAGAGTCAGATGCGGACGACCTGCGACAGGGTTGCCCAACGCCCGTTTCTTGTTTGCCAACAGATTTCAAGCCGCTCGAGCATCGGAATTCCTCCCTGCTACCAGCAACGCCTTCAGCATCGGCATCGCGCAGCCCGAATGCGCAGCAAGTTCCCCTGCCCGACCCGGCAAACTGCGGGAGTGTGTGCGGATCACGTCAGACTCAGTCGCATGTATCTCCACCAGGGTCGAGCTCTGCTGAATCCTGTATGGAAAGACCCGAACCCTGGCCAGAAAGAACCATGGATATTGCGTCAATTCAATGTGTTCCACTTCCACCGCATTCGAGTGCCCGCTCACCCGCCGAAGAGCCAGCTTGAGCGCCCCGGCAATGGCTTCCTGCGATGTGTCCCCAATGCCGCTCCTGAGCAACCCATCCGCAAACCGGATGAAGTTCCATCCTCGCGTCTGAATCCTCTTTTTGAGGCGCATGGCGTCCACCTTGCGTACAAAACTCCATCCCTCATTAAATTCGTCAATCGCCAGTTTCAGTCCAGTGGGCAGCTCAGCGCTCGTGTGCAACAGCATGTTCAATTCCGCAATGGGACGCATGGATTTAGCCTCTTCCTCGTTTAGCATTCGTATTTAGCACTCGTACTGTGGACCTGCGGCCGTCTTGAACGATCCCCGACTGCGGCCCTCTTGATGGTTCTGTATTGGGCCAGCGTCCAGGGTCGGGACAATCGAATAGCGAATCCGGCCCCGGCAATGCGTACACTTCGTTTCGCACACTTCGCCTCCCAGTCCACCGCCGGCCTCCGAAAAAGTCCGAAGACATTCCGGGCAGCAAATCGTGATTCGCGCGTCTATCGCTCTGTCGAATCCACTCGGCTGAATCCAGATGGGACCGTCGGCGAACGACACACAGCTGCGCATCTCGCCGCCGTCACTAGTCAGGGATTGCAAAATCCTCAGCAGCGACCCCATACTGCTGCCCTTCTGAAAAAAGGCGTCGGCAGCTACACCTGACGGAACTTCGTTGCCTCGGAACGCTCCGCTCATAACAACCGTTCGAACTTCCGGGAAGCGGCGCCGAACTACGGATGTCAACTCAAAGCCGGACATGCCCGGCATATATAGATCGGAGATAAGGATGTCTGGAATTTGCTTCCGCATGCTGGCTAATGCCGAGAAGCCGTCTTCGGCGGTATTTGTGGGGTGCCCTATCTCGCCGAGCAGCATCGAAAGCGACGTCCGAATTGAAACCTCATCGTCAACGATTAGTATTCGTGCTTTCGAATCGGACATGCCAAACCTCAACCCAGCTATGAGTGGGATGGTCTGAGTTTGCCAAGAACCGAGCCGCAAGGCTGGTCAAACTTGAACAGGAATTTCCGCTGCACTCCGCGCGGTTCGTTCGGGGGGATATTCTATCTGGCTGGGATGTTGCCGATGGGGGGACCTTACGCGCTGTTATCCGGCAGATGATCGTGCAAAACCACGTTCAGCAGCGACTTGTGGACCGTAATGCGACCGTTGTACTCGATAAAACCCAGTTTGCGGAAACGGTTCATGAAAAAGCTGACCCGGGAGCGCGTGGTTCCAATCATCTCTGCCAGAGTCTCTTGCGAAATCTTCGGAATGTATTGTTCCGGCTCGCCGGGTTTGCCGAATTCCGCCATCAGCAGCAGGATCCTCGCCAGCCGCTTCTCGCTCGAGTTGAACAGCTGATCCACCAGGTCGGCCTGGATGCGCATGCTGCGCTCAAGAAGAAACTTCAGGAACACGTCAGAGAAGCTGTGCTCCTCATGCATGACGCGGATCATCTCCTCCCGGCCTATTTTCAGCGCAGAGCATGCCGTGATGGCTGTTGCGGTCGACAAACGGCGGCTGGCAATGGCCGCAAGCGCTCCCTCTCCCACAAACTCTCCCGCCGCGACAATTGTGATCGTGGCCTCTTTGCCGGCGGCTGAAACAACAGTGATTTTGGCACGGCCCTTTTGTAGATAGAAAACCGAATCAGCCAGATCCCCCTGGGAAAAAAATGCCATCTTGGGCGCCAGCTGAACAATTCTCCGGCCCAGTCCGGCGCTCATCAGGAACGTTGCTGCATCGAAATCCGGCTTGCGCATCTCGACCATCGGAATAGCCTTTCCCCGAACCCGCGACCCGGGATTACCAAATGTGCGGAAACAGCCGATGCGGATAGCGGGATTCGGCGCCGCCTGCCAAACGCACAAGTCGTTCTAAATGAGAATCGCGCCCCGCCGCGCTCCTCCCAATCGACTGGGAGCCTGGGACACTCAAACCCGCATGCTGACACAGCATAGCATCGGGGAGTCCCGGAAACTGATCAATTCTGACCACTCTCGCCGAAATATCTGGGCAGCGCGGTCCTATACTTCGGCGTCCGCTTATGTCAGCGATTGACAGTACTATACCTGATTCTATTGAGGATAACAATCGTCTTGATCGCAAAGGCTCTGCACGCTCTCCCATCAGCGGACAATCGTCGTGCCCGTTACCCCACGCCGCCGTCATGCGCAGCCTGGTTCAGCATTCGCGATGGAATGCGAAGGCGCTTCCCCTGAACTCTGGTCCCAATTGACCAGACTCCATCTCGCAGTCCGGCTACGTTTAAGTTACCTCGTGCGCCTCCTATTGCGCGTAAAGCAAGCGACGCCGCGCCGGGTAGAAAAAGGTGAGTTGCATGAAGAAACTTTTGACATTGGTGGCAATCGTTGGGTTGACAAGCACAGCCTGGGCTAACACCCGCGAGAACGTCGAGGAACGTCTGGATAAAGCAGGCGCGGTTCTCCACGAAGTCATGTCCGCGCCCGATAGGGGCATTCCCCAAGAAGTATTGGAGCACGCAAAGTGCATCGCAGTGGTTCCCCACATGCTCAAGGCCGGCTTTGTATTCGGCGCCGACAATGGCAAGGGCGTCGCCACCTGCCGCACCGCCGAAGGCTGGAGCGCACCCGCGTTCTTTGACATTACGGGCGCCAGCTGGGGCTTGCAGATCGGCGTCGAAGGCGTCGACCTCGTCATGATCATCCAGAACGACAAGGGGATGGAACGGTTGCTTTCCAGCCATTTTCAGCTCGGAGCTGATGCTTCCGTCGCCGCGGGCCCCGTTGGCCGCCACGCCTCTGCAGATACTTCCTGGGACCTGAGCACCGAAGTCCTCACCTACTCCCGCGCCAAGGGCCTCTTTGCCGGCATCTCGCTGGCAGGGTCGTCGATCCGCGGCGATGCGGACGCAACTGAAGCCATCTACGGGCATGACGCCTCAACCCGCAGAATTCTGAAGGGCGAAGTCGCCATTCCAGAGTCGGCTCACAGGTTCATCGAAGCTGTAAGGGACGCCAAGGGTCAGGCAGTTGCTTCCAACTAACCACCAATAGGCAATACCGCGAAAGTGCGCGGAAACCTCCCTGGTTTCCGCGCACTCTCGCCCTCGGGAGATCGCTATGCTTTGGACAATCTTTGTAATTCTTGTCGTTCTCTGGCTTCTTGGTTTTTCCTTCCACGTCGCCGGAGGATTCATCCACATACTGCTCGTGATTGCAGTCGTTGTGCTCATTATCAACCTGATCAGCGGGCGACGGGGCATCTGATGTTGAGTTCCCGCGGATAGGCTATGCCCCCTATAGCCTATCCGCCTGTTTCTTCGCAGTTCCCCGCCTCCAACTCGCTTTGGTGCTTCCGCGCCTCTTCAATCTCCTTGATCAACTGCTCCACCTGCTCCCGCTTGCGGCTGCTCATATCAAGGAACCGAATCCCCACAAGTTGCCGGTGCTGATCGTGCACCGCCTGAATCACCCCGCTGAGCCGGAAAGGCAATCCTTCCAGGCGAAACTCCGTCTCCACCCGCGTGTAGATTCCCACCGGAAACCGCTCGTCGGTATGAATCCGACAGCCACCCACGCTCAGATCCTGAATCCGCCCCGCTAAATGACAGCCAATGTTGATGAGAAGAATATCGGCTGAGGTGTCGACCGTCATGCGCGACTGCGCCCGGCGATCGCGCCCGGCATGACTTGCCCCCGCATGACTTGCCACTGCCTGCAAGCCGGGAAACCTGGATATCGGCTCAGGTTGACTGTCAGATTGAGTTTGCCGCTCGGAATTCATCTGGGTGTCAGCGACTGCCTGCGTCGGTCTTCCGGAGCGCGCCCAGGCAGCAAGGTGCTGGGCTTTTCCCGGCTCAGCTTGTTGCGGGCCGCGTTTTTCGTCTTCGCAGGAACGCTCGTTGAGCGGTTGCACTCGAAATGATTTCGCCGCCTCTTTCGCGGCTAATGCTGCCATGTCGGCTTCCGCCTCCAAAAGCACATCGCATAATTCCACGTGGCAGCGCGACGGCACATCAACAAAACGCACCCCAAACAAATGGCTGTCCAGCGTCCAATCCACAATCCCGCCGAACCGGAAAGCGAGTCCATGGATGCGAAAGGCTATCTCAACACGGGTCCCGATACCTGCAGAAAAGTGAGCGGGCGTGCGCAACCGGCACCCCTCCACGCTCAGTTCAACCATCCGCCCCGCAATGCACGACCCCTGACTCAGCAGCAGTAGTGTCGCGGCCTCATCCACCGGATACCGAGGGTGGTCGCGGCGCTCCGGCCTCCGCCCTGCTCCGCCCTCGGCTCTCTCTTCCGCTTCCATGGCTGGCTCCCCAACAGCCAGCGCCACTTAGTGCCCTGAAGCCGGATCCCAAGGCCGCTGAAGCGCAGGCCGCACCTGTTCACGGCCCTTCAGTCGATCGTATTGATACAAGTCGCTGGTGGTTCCCAACGACTCGTTGTAGAGACTGATTTCCCCTGTCAACTGACTCAGTTCCTCACTGAACAGGTGAATTGCTTGCAATTGCAGGGCCGACGCGGGCAATTCAAATTGAGAAGTCTTAATGAATTTCTGGTAGCCCCGGTCCAATAACCGCGCCACTTCTCCACCTACCAACGCTCCCGGACGCTCTGCAAACGCCACCGCCCCATTGCCCTCCACCGGCTTCAAGGGCTGCGCCGAAATCAATACCGCCCCCGCGCCGTGCTTGCTCACCAGCATCCCGCCCGCAATCGCTGGGTAGGGTTGAACATCAAAACCATGCGTGCGGAGGATTTCCAATGCCTGATCAAAATTCGGATTGCGGGATTTTCGAGCCATATTCGCTTTCCAGTCTGCGAGGATGTTGAAATAGAGGGGTACGGCAATTCCGTTCAACAATTACGTCGCATACCCAATCTCGCATATCCGGAACGCAGGCCGCAATTTCTCATGAAGACTGGCAACGCATTTCCCGCTTCGGGATCATCGCTCGGCTCCTCTCTTCCCGAACGCATCGGCGCCACGCCGCTTATCCGCCTTGACGGTCCTGTCCGCCACTTCAAGGGAATCACGCTCCTGGGCAAGGCGGAGTGGGCCAACCCCGGCGGTAGCGTCAAGGACCGCGCGGCCGCCTCTATGGTGAAGGACGCCCGCAACCGCGGCCTGCTCCATCCCGGCAAAACCCTTCTCGACGCCTCCAGCGGCAATACCGGGATTGCCTTTGCCATGCTCGGTGCTGCCTTGGGATTCCCGGTCCATCTCGCCATGCCCGCCAACGTCTCCCCGGAAAGAAAGCGCATTCTCCGCGCTTACGGCGCAAACATGGACTGGACCGATCCCGATCAGGGCTCCGACGGTGCCATCCGCCGCGCCCGCGAACTGGCGGGCAACGATCCCGGCCGCTTTTTCTACGCCGACCAATACTCCAACGACGCCAACTGGCTCGCCCACTACCGAACCACCGGCCCGGAAATCTGGGAACAGGCCGCAGGCCAGATCACCCACTTTATCGCCGGCCTCGGCACTTCCGGCACCTTCATGGGCACAACCCGCCGTCTCAAAGAGTTCAATCCAGCCATTCAGGCCATCAGCTTTCAGCCCGATTCCCCTTTCCACGGCCTCGAAGGCCTCAAGTACATGGCGACTTCCATTGTTCCCGCCATCTACAATCCCCACCTCGCCGACCGCGAACTCGAAGTGGAGACCGAGGCAGCTCACGACATGGCCAAACGCCTTGCCCGCGAGGAAGGCCTCCTCGTCGGCATCTCCGCCGCCGCCGCCGTGGTCGCCTGCCTGAAGATTGCGGAGGAAGAAATCGCGGCCGGACGCGAGGCCGTTATCGTGACTGTGCTGCCCGACTCGGCCGACAAATACCTTTCCGAACGCTTTTGGGAGGAGGACAGCGGATGGGCATACTCCATTTAACCCCCGCCGTTTACCGCGAAATCCGCGCCCACGGCGAGGAAACCTACCCCTACGAGTGCTGCGGAGCGCTGCTCGGCACCGCCATCCCGGACGGTTGGAATGTGGTCGCCGCCGTCCGCGCCGGCAACACCCGCACCGACTCCGCCCACAACCGATACCACATCTCCCCGCTCGAACTGGTGAAGATTGAGCGCGATGCACGCCGCCAGGGTCTGGGCATCGCCGGCTTCTACCACTCCCACCCCGACCACCCCGCCCAATGGTCGTCTACCGACCTCGCGGAAGCCCATTGGCTTGGCTGCTGCTATGTCATCACCGCCGTCGCGCAAGGCAAAGCCGCGCTCACCAACTCCTTCCGCCTCGCCGGCCTCAGCGAGGAAGACAAAGCCTTCGAACAGGATACGATTGAGATGAACGAGTAAGCCACCCAGCAGAATTGAGCGGTCCGGAATCGAATTTGATTCGAATGCCGCCGCAGTTGAATCTACTAGAAATGCAGCGAGGAATTAAGAGCGCATGACTATCTTCATCCCCACGCCATTGCGTCCCTTCGCAGCCGGCAAAGATGCCGTCGAAGTGGAAGCGGCCACCATCGCGGACGCGCTGGATTCGCTCACCCAGGCCCATCCCGACCTGCGCAAGCACCTGTTCACCGGCGAAGGCAAACTGCGCGCCTTTGTTAACCTGTATTTAAACGACGAGGATGTCCGCTACCTCCCCGCCAAAGAGGCCACAGCCGTCACCGCTGCCGACACGCTTTCGATCATCCCCTCCATCGCCGGTGGGTGTTAGCCCCACGGGGATTGTGCCTCAAGCGAATTGCAGGCTGCGGCATTCACGAACTGACAACTGATCACTGACAACTCACAACTGGAAAACACATGCCGACCATCACCGAACCCGCCGCACTCCCCGAGCTCACCTCCGACGATCTCTCCCGCTACTCCCGCCACCTCATCCTGCCTGAAGTTGGCATGGAGGGTCAGCAGAAACTGAAAGCCGCGCGCGTCCTCTGCGTGGGCACCGGCGGACTCGGTTCTCCCCTCGCCTTGTACCTCACCGCGGCCGGCGTCGGCACCCTCGGCCTGGTCGACTTCGACGTCGTCGATTCCAGCAACCTGCAGCGCCAGATCATCCACTCTACCAAGGACATTGGCCGCAAGAAACTCGATTCCGCCGAAGAAAAGCTCAAGGCCCTGAACCCCTCGATCAACATCGTCAAGCACGACTGCATGCTCTCGAGCGCCAACGCCCTGGACATCATCAAGGATTACGACATCGTCGCCGACGGCACGGACAACTTTCCCACCCGCTACCTGGTCAATGACGCCTGTGTGCTGCTCGGCAAGCCCAACGCCTACGGATCCATCTTCCGCTTCGAGGGCCAGGCCAGCGTATTCGCCACCGAAACGGGCCCCTGCTACCGCTGCCTCTATCCCGAACCGCCGCCGCCCGGCCTCGTTCCAAGCTGCGCTGAAGGCGGAGTGCTTGGCATTCTGCCCGGCCTCGTCGGCGTTATTCAGGCCACAGAGGTCATCAAGCTCATTCTCGGCAAAGGCGAACCCCTCATCGGCCGCCTGCTTCTCGTCGATGCGCTCAACATGCGCTTCCGCGAACTCAAGCTGCGCAAGAATCCCGAGTGCCCCGTCTGCGGCGAGAATCCCACGGTGACTCAGCTCATTGACTACCAGCATTTCTGCGGCATTGTGCCGGAGACTACCCAGGAGAAGAACGTGAAGAATGGAATCCCGCAAATCAGCGTCAAGGAACTGAAGGCCCGCCGTGACGCCGGCGAGGACATATTCCTCCTCGACGTTCGCGAACCCTACGAGTACCAGATCGCGCAAATCGGCGGAACGCTGATCCCCCAGAACGATGTGCCCAACCGCCTCGCCCAGATTCCCCGCGATCGCGAAATCATCGTTCAGTGCCGTTCCGGCGCACGCTCACAGCGCATCGCCGAGCTCCTCAAGCAGGCCGGCTACAACAGCGTCGCCAATCTAGCCGGCGGTATCCTCGCCTGGTCCGATGAAATCGATCCCTCCGTGCAGAAATACTAAGTCGCACAGAAATGCTAAGTTGAGCGTCCCCATTCATAACTAAGAGTTGGGACGTTCCAACAATACTTATTCTTAAGGAGATATCCTCCTCAAACCGCGCGACTTATCTATCTCGAAGCCCAGCGCCGCGCCCCCCGCGTCGCGGATCTTTATACATCTTTCTCGGCCCCCGCGTCATCGTAATGTCGCAGGTGGTGGCATTCTCATGCGGCACAAATCGATTTCCTTCAACTTTGCCTTAACTTCGCTAACTTTTCTTGTCGCACTTATAACCGGCTGTTCGTCGGGCAGTAAGTCCGCTCCAGTAACTACCACGCCTGCCGCCACATTCTCTGTGGCATCCTCCTCGCCGGCAACCGGGGCCACTTCTGTGTCGACCACCGCAGCCATCCTGGTTACATTCTCCGGCCCCGCCACCGCAACCACGGTGAATGCCACCAACATCGCACTTACAAATGGAAAGAACAGCGCCGTCGCGGGCGCGGTAACATACAACGCAACAACGTACGTCGCCACTTTGACGCCAACGGCCGCTTTAACCGCGGGCACCACATACACCTTGACTGTGAGCAATGTAACAAGCTCCAGCGGGACCGCCATGACAAGCGCGATCACAACCACCTTCACCACTGCGGCAGCAACAGCCCCCCCACCAACGGCGCAATACCAGGGCACGCTGTTTCCAGAGCAGGCAAGTGGCGGCAGCGGCCAGGTTTCCGTGAATACCGCCGGTCTGGTCACCATTCAACTCACCGGTGCTCCCGCCACCACGACCTATGCCGCGCAGTTCTGCCCGTCCTATCTCATCTATACTGCGAAGCCTTACGCCTGCATAGCGTTGGGCAACGTGGCCTCCACCGCCAGCGGAAGCGCAACCGCTACGACGCAGTTTCCTCAGGCTGGCAGTTGGGCCGGCGAGTTCCAACTAGTTTCCGGCACCACCACAGAGTACGAAACTGGCCTGGTCCCCACATCCGATGCAAATGGAGTCACCCAGGTTTACATGGCGGCGCTGCAGTCTGATACCACCGTCAATGGTAAGGGCGATGGAGCAACCGGGACTCAAGGCCCGCTGACCAGCGGCAGCGTCACGTACACTTCGTCGAGCCAGTCACTGCTATTTACGCTGACCGGCGCTTCGCCCGACACCATCTACACCAGCGGCGAAGATGGCGTTCTCGGCGGTTCCTCCTCTTATCTGCTTTACACTAGCTCGAATCAAAGCGCCTTCACAACCGATTCCAGCGGCGATGTGACATTTACCGTGCTCCAGGATGGCACTGCGGGCGATATCTTCACAGTCGATACCAATAATGTCAATAGCGGCGCTGGATACGTAGCCGGCTTCACAGTGCCGGCATCATAGATGCCGGCTGGAAGGATCGGCCACTGAATGAATGGCGGGGGTTGATGGAGTCTGAGGAATTAGATCGCACCATCCCCCGTCTGCAGGTATTGTTACCAAGCGGTGGCACAACCCATGAATCACAAAATGAATTCCTTCAGTTTTGGCGTAAGTTCGCTAAGTATTCTTGTCACCCTTATAACTGGCTGATCGGGCAGCAGCACCGCTCCTTTAACGACCAGCCCGTCCGGCAAGTTCTCCGTCGCATCCTCTTCGCCTCCGTCCGGTGCAACCCAGGTGGGTACCACCGCGCCCATCCTGATTACATTTTCCGGCTCCGCCGACACAGCAACGGTAAATACCACCGATATCAAACTCACCAGTGGGAATAACACCGCGGTCGCGGGCGCACTAACATACAACACAACTTCGAATACCGCAACCTTTACACCCTCCGCAGCGCTGGCTACCAGCACCACCTACTCCGTCAATGTAACGGGCGTAACCAGCTCCGCAGGATCCGTCATGGCAAGCTCGTTTACTTCCACGTTCACCACCATGGCCGCCTCTCCCGTCCCGCAATATCAAGCCTCGCTTTATAACTACAACGGGAACGTCGGTGGCCAAGTCTCAATCGATACCAGCGGGAACGTCACCATCCAGCTCACCGGCGCAGCGGCAAACATGACTTACAGCTCGGATTTCTGCCCCGCGTTCGTGGAATATAACGGCAAAAACGACGCACCCCGTTGCCTCAACGCAGCCTCGGTTACCACCGACGCCAAAGGAAACGGCACCACGACTACGCTGTTTCCCAACCCGGGCAATTGGGCTGGCGACTTCAATTTGTATGCCTCCAGCAACTCAGCCCCGCTCGAAAGTTCCCAATACTCCACCGACAGTTTTCCGGCGTCGAATTCGGACCCCGGCGGCTTCCCCAGCGGGATGGTCTACATGGCCGCGCTCCTGCCCGAGAGCACGACAAACGGCGCAGGAGTGACAACCCAATCCTCGCCCCAGGACCCACTCACCAGCGGCACCGTCGCTTTTTCGAATGGATCGATGGTCGTCGTTGTGTCCGGCGCTGCTCCCAACACGAACTACACCACAATCGAGTCGCAAACCGTGGAACTGAACAGTTCCGGCGCTTATGGGATCGGCGATTTCAACACCGACGCCAGCGGCAACGCCAGCTCAACGGAATCGCTGGGAGCCGGCGCTGGGGGCGACATGTTCCAGGTTATGCCGGCGAGCGACGCCGGTTTTATCGGCGGGTTCTCAGTGCCCAAGTAGCCGCCGAGATTGCTTTTCTGGAAGATGAATATCAGCTTTGCCCAGGTTGTTCGCGAATGCGATCAATGCCTGCTGCTTTGTATCAGGGCACGACTTCAGTCGTGCCGAAAACGCCTCACAATGAATGCGGGCTTTAGCCCCCGTCGGCGCCAAACCGGTTTTCCGGAACAAGATTGATATTCATTTTCTGGAATTGTTCTCTACGGAAGCGGTTGAGGTTGCGTGTCCCTGGGAAACTCCTCGCCAAGGTGAAGCACCGCACCATGCACGCGCAGCCGGCGCTGCAGTTCTTGGATCGAGACATCCTGGATAGCAGTATGGCCGTGGACAGCCAGCGCCGCAGCCACACCCGCAGCCTGCCCGATGATCATGTACTGCGGTTCCATGCGCACCGACGAGTAAGCGGCGTGGGTTGCCGACAGGCAGACAGGCACCAACAGGTTCTCTGATTCCGCCCGCTTCGGCGTAATGCTCCGGTAAGGGATCTCATACGGTTCCACTGGAACCTCAACGTTGCCCTCGTTCTGCACCGTTCCATTGGCCATGGCCACCCGCTGAATATTGTGCGAGTCGCTGTTGTACGATCCCATCCCGATTGAGTCCGCCTTCGTGCGATCCGTCTGCAAATCCGCTTGCCTCATCACGTATTCACCCACCATGCGGCGGCCTTCGCGAATGTAAAGCTGCCGGGGCCAGTGTTCCGTATCGGCAAACTCGTCCCTGGGTAGTCCCCACTCATTCACCTCCGCCCGCAAGCTCGCCGGAACGCCCGCATCTTGCGAAACAAAATAAAGGAAGGACTGGGTGTAAAGGAGATGTTCTTTCCAGAGAGCGGCCCTATTGGCGAAGTTAGCCTCAGGATAATCCCAGCTATGGCCAATGTAATCCGTCGAAAACGGGCCGTTGTTGTTGAAGTCCGCCTTGTGATTCGGAATCATCACCGGATTGAAAATATCCGTGAGGTGCGGCGCCCGCCCGCGATGCTCCAGGAATTGATTCAGATACAGCTCCAGCAATGCGAACCGTGTCCGGTCGTAGCCCTCGGGCCTCGGAAACGGCAGTCGATTGGCGGGATCGTTGGTCAGGATCAGGCGAAAGTTATAAGCCTGCACCTTCTTATCGCCGGAACCCGGCGTGGCCAGGGGTCCAGCGTCGACTTCCGGCATCAATTTATGCTTGTCGTCGTAAGCTGAAACCGCCCATCCGAACTGATGTCCCGGCGTTTGTTCCCTTACCCCAGCCAGGCTCTCGCCATACTCTTGCGAGCTTTCACGGCCCCACGCATAAGCCACTTTGGCCTGGGCCATCAAATCGCCTTCATACGTGCAGTCCGCAAACACGCGGGCACGCCATTCCATGCCGTCGGTGGTTGCTAATGAGACAAACCGCGTTCCCGCACGCGTTACGCCATTCCTCTCCCGCAGCAGTTCGTGAAAATGCACAACCACATGGGCATCGTTCAACATCTCCCGAAACAGGTCTTCATCCACATGCGGTTCAGATAGCCATTTGGCTGGACTGTCGAGATTCTGAAGACCGTAATGCTCCGTGGCCTTCAGGTAGAAATCGCGAGCGTATCCGCCAATGATGGTGAAGTGGCCCAGGTCCGTAGCACTCAACCCTCCAGTAACCATGCCGCCCAAATGAGCCCCCGGCTCCAGCAGCACAACCCGCAACCCCTCGCGCGCGGCGGAGTAGGCGGTCATCACTCCCGAAGCAGTCCCGCCATAAACCACCAGGTCCACAACCTGCTTCGGCTCCGCGCCACGCAGAGGAGAAATCAGGAGGACGCCCGCAAGAGCTGCAATGATCCGAATGGGTAATGTGTGCACGGCCCTAGTGCGTCATCTCCACCGGCCGCGCCACCTCGCCCGCCTTTGGACCTTCTTCCAGCTTGCCGAAGATCATCTTCCCGCTGGCCGTTTGCAGCACGCTGGTCACTGAAATCTCCACCGGCTTGCCTATCATCCGCCGGGCGTGATCCACCACCACCATCGTGCCGTCGTCCAGGTATCCCACCCCCTGGTTGTACTCCTTCCCTTCTTTCAGGATGAGCACATTCATCTTTTCTCCGGGCAGCACAACGGGCTTCAAGGCGTTCGCCAGGTCGTTGATGTTCAGCACTTCCACGCGGTGCAGGTGGGCCACCTTGTTCAGGTTGAAGTCGTTGGTCACCACCTTGGCTTCCCACTTCTTGGCCAGTTCCAGCAACTTCAGATCCACCTCGCGAATGGACGGAAAGTCGTCGGGGACAATCTGCACCTGGATGTTGGTGTTCGACTGCATGCGCTGCAGCATGTCCAGCCCGCGGCGTCCCCGCTGCCGCTTCGATCCGTCAGTCGAATCGGCCACAATCTGCAGTTCCCGCAGCACGAATTCTGGCACCACCATCATGCCGTCGATAAAACCTGCCTCGGCAATGTCCGCGATTCTCCCATCAATAATCACGCTGGTGTCAAGCACCTTGGCGCTCTTGCGCGAGGGTCGCTCGCCGCTGAAAATCGTGCCCAGCGCTGCGGGGTTCAGCAAATCGCCCTTGCTTGCCCCAACCAGCAGCCCTACGTACGTCATCAGAAGCAGCACGAAAATCTGGAGGACAGCAGAAGTGCTTCCGGGCAACGGAGCCGAACGCAGCACAAGACAGAACAATGCGGCGCCAAAGATGCCCAATATACTTCCGGCCACCGCGCCAATCAAACGGCGCAAAGTGAGCGCCCGAACCCGCAATTCGAAGACAATCACCGCACCAGCCGCGCCACCGCCGGCTGCCGCACTCATCCACCCTGTCAAGCCAAATGGATGAAGGAAATAACAGACCCCGGCAAGAAGGGCCACAAAAAGAAGACGAAGCAAAATCAGATCCATAAAGACCAACTCCCGCTGGCATGGGGGAAAGAAACGTTCCAGCTTCGGTACAAGTGGCGAGTATGCCCATTTCCCCGTGGAATCGTCAAGGGCCGAATATTTTCGGACCTGCGCGCCCTTCCCAAAAGCGGGCGGCTGGAAAGATTTTCAAACTCAGCAACTTAAGAAAAACCGTGCGCGGATCGTGCGCTTGCGCCTGTCGGTCAAGCCCCGGTTCCCGTCGTTCAACCCGCCCTCTTACAATGGAACCGATGACGGTTTTCTCCAGCCTGCTTAATTCCATCGACTGGCATTGGCTTTGGCTCTCTGTCGCCGCGTTTATCGCCGGCGTGCTCAATGCTGTCGCCGGAGGCGGTTCGTTCCTCCTCTTTCCCGCCATGCTCAGCATGAAGATGCTTCCAGTGCAGGCCAACGCTACCAACACCGTGGCGCTCTGGCCCGGACAGCTCACCTCCATCGCCGCCTACCGCGACGACATTCGCAGGAATCTTCGCCTCGCCCTGCCCATGGGCCTTGCGGGGCTCCTCGGAGGAACCGCCGGAGCCGTGGTCCTGCTCAATACCCCGCAGACGACTTTCCTGCATCTCGTCCCCTGGCTGCTCCTGGTCGCCGCCACCATCTTTGCCGTCAGCGGCCCCGCCGCCCGCTGGCTAGCCCGTTTCAATGAGGCCCGCCGCGACGGATCAACCACCAGTGCCCCCCGCCCAGCCCGCCGCCTGACCGTATTTCTCTGCACCATCGTGGTCTGCTTCTATATCGGCTACTTCGGCGCGGGCGCAGGATTCCTCATCATTACCCTACTCTCCCTCTTCGGCTTTCAGGACCTGAATGAGATCAACGCCCTCAAAGTGGTCTCAACTACCCTTGCCAACGGTATCGCCTTCATCATTTTTGTCTGCAACGGCCAGGTTGTCTGGCGTTACTGCCTGCTGGCCATGGTCACCTGCGCCATCGGCGGATACACCTCCGCCCGCTTCGCGCGCATGATTCCCCAGGCAGTGCTGCGCGGTCTGGTCATCTTCATCGGCTTCTCCATGGCCGCTTGGTTTTTCTGGAGCACAAAATGATGACAGTGGTCAGTGATCCGTAGTCAGTGGTCAGCAAAACCGCTTCCCCGCATGTGTATTCCGATTGGAATTGGGCGATCCTGGAGCAGCAAGTCGGCCCCTTCAGCGTCTTTCCGGCACTTCGGGCTGTCCACTGACGACTGATCACTGACCACTGTAAACTGTACTTATGAGCCACGAAGGCATCCGTTTTGTCGATAAGGAACATGCGGCGCGCGAATCGGAGGAAAATCGCCCCCTGCCCCGCATCGCCGTCACGCCGGAAAAGGTGCGTGTGCTCCTCACCGAGGGCAAGGGCCTGGAGATCGACTGGCAGGACGGCCATCGCAGCGCGTGGACCTTCGCCTGGCTCCGCGACGCCTGCCCATGCGCCACCTGCAATGAGGAGCGCACAACCCAGGGCCGCAAACCCGGTCAGCCCAAACCCAAGCCTGCCAACCCACTTCAGATGTACACTCCGCCGCCCAAGCCCGCCAGCGCCCACGCCGTGGGCCGCTACGCCCTCCAGTTCAATTGGCAGGACGGTCATACCGCCGGCATCTACTCCTGGGAGTATTTACGCCGTGTCTGCCAGTGCCGCGAGTGCACTTTCGCCGCCGAAGATGCCACTGGCACACCGAACTAACGGAGCAGCATTCAATGCGAGAAGGGGGCAAAACGATGGGCACAACACTAGCAAATCCAGCTGAGATGATTCGTCGCGGTGCGCCCAGGCTGATCCACTCAGACGCGGAGCTGGCCGAATACACCAGTGCTCTCTTCGAACTGACCGCAAATGCCAATCCCACTCCCGACGAAGAAGAGGCCATTGATTTGATGACTCTGCTGGTCGAGCGCTATGAATCGGAACGCTACCCCATGCCCCGAAGTCCGACCTCGTTGAAGTCTTAGAACCTTCGACTGTGCGGACCTCACCCAGCCAATTCGACTCCTATTAATTGAACTAATTCCTTCAGCGCCGGAGCGCGAGAACTTAGATCCAGATCGAAAAATGCCGCACCGAGAGAATCCCAAGCTGACGGCGGCGGATTCCCTACTCCCATTCGCAGCGGAAGCGAACCGGCCTCGAAAATGAGCTTCGGGTAGAGTTCCTTCGACCTCCGGATTATCCAGTTCACCAACACCATCAGAGTTTCATCGTCGA
>Ga0302278_10002309_pt1 | contig 22211 bp, 16 predicted proteins | sample III_Bog_N3_2_FD_194543 | JGI IMG/M metagenome (GOLD analysis project Ga0302278, IMG submission 194543) | Peat permafrost microbial communities from Stordalen Mire near Abisko, Sweden - III_Bog_N3_2 | ecosystem: Environmental > Terrestrial > Soil > Wetlands > Peat | place: Sweden: Abisko...
CTTGCAACAGATCGTAGAGCCCGTCGGGCTGCACCGGCCAGCCCATATAGGTCCAGCGCTTACAGTGGGCGTCGCCCCAGAAGACGTCGAAGGGCCGGCCTTTTTCGTACTTCATGGTCATGCGGGAATAATAATTGATGCCCAAAAGATCGATGGGGAAGCGGATGGCTTCCTCGTCGCCGGGCAGGACGAAGTCCTTCATCTTCTCGGCCAGCAGCGGCGGAATTTGTCCGCGCATCAGGCCGTCGAGGACGACCCGGTTCCAGACCGCGTCCCAGCGGGCGGCGGCGGCCACGTCTTCGGGTTTGTCGGATTCGGCGCGGCAGGGCTGCAGATTGCAAACCGTGCCCAGGCGGGTGTCGGGATGTTCGGCGCGGATGGCCCTAAGTGCCGCACCCTGGGCCAGATTCTGATGATGCAGGGCCCGCAGGATGCCCTGTTCCCCCAGTTTGTGGCCGGGAGCATGTTCGCCGACGCCATAGCCGAAGATGGCCACCACATTGGGCTCGTTCAGCATCATCCAGTCTTTGACCCGGTCGGCCAGACGGGCGCTAACGGCGCGGGCATAATCGGCGAAGGGGCCGATGACGCCACGGCCCTGCCAGCCGCCTTCGTCTTCCAGACGCTGGGGCAGGTCCCAGTGATAGAGACAGGCCATGGGATTGATCCCGGCCTCCAGCAGCCCGTCCACCAGCTTATCGTAGAAATCCAGGCCCTTCTGGTTGACCTTGCCGGTGCCGCCGTCGGGGAAGATGCGCGGCCAGGCGATAGAGAAGCGATAGGCGTTGAAGCCGGCCTTCTTCATCAGGGCGACGTCTTCCGGCCAGCGATGGTAATGGTCGCAGGCGCGGTGGGCGTTGGACCCGTCCATGATCTTGCCGTCGGCGGTGAATTTGTCCCAGACGCAAGGCCCTCGGCCATCATCCCAGGCAGCACCTTCGATCTGATAGGCGGCGGTGGAGGCTCCCCACATGAAGTCCTTGGGGAAGGTGATGCTGGACATGTTTTCTCTCCCGTCTGATAGAGATTTTGTCCCTATCATGCTCCTGGAAATCATTTTCCGCCATGGGGTTAAGGGGGAAACTTCACAGAAGGAAGGGTTGCGTTATTCGCTCTTGGCGACAGCGGCGGCGGCGCAGGCGGCGGCTTCATCGGGGAAGGTCTCGGTCAGCTTGCGCTGGGTGATGGAGCGCAGATTGTTGGTGAAGTTCTGCAGCAATTCCCGCACCAGGGGGTCGCACTTCTTGACCTTGGTATTGAAGGTATAGCGGTCGATCAGGATCAGCTGGCTTTCGGTCAGGGATCGGGCCGTGGCCATGCGGGGTTGATCATCGATCAGGGCCATTTCACCGAACAGCCGTCCGGGGCCCAAGACAGCCAGAACCACCTCTCCTCCGTCGGGCTTGCGCTTGACGATGGCGATCTTGCCCGATTGAATCAGGTAGGCCCAGTTGCCCCGGTCGCCTTCCGAGAAGACTTCGTCACCAGGAAACAACACGAGCCGGTCATAGACGACCTTGCCGGCCATCATCACCCTTCATTTTTTCCCCCGCCTTATCCTTGGTGATCATGCTACATGGCCTAAGGGCGGCTTGGCAAATAGGCATATGTGAAGGTGCGTGAGACGCCGCCTCGACAAGTCCTGTCGCCTGCGTCATGCTTTCGCATTGGTTTTCCCGAAAAACGGATGGGGCGTTATGTCGCGTGAACCGGCAATGGTCACCAGGAACCGGCAGGCCGCCGAGGCCGGAGACGCCGTGGCTCAGTTCAATCTGGGCAACATGTATCGCATTGGCTATCAGCTGGAGCAGGATACGGATCAGGCCATTCACTGGCTGACCCTGGCGGCTCGTCAAGGCAATGCCGACGCCATTCAGGTGCTCAAGTCCCTGGCCCCCGAGGCATTGGCCGAGCCGGAAGTCGTTTCGGTCGTCCCCGAAGGCAGCCTGGGGCCGTTGGCTCCGCCAATCCCTGAGCCCGATCCCTTGCAGACCGGCGATGTTCCCCCCGATCCCGACGAGATTCGCCCCCAGGCCGAGGCTGGCGATCCCACCGCTCAGGTGACCTTGGGCAATGCCTATCGCCATGGCTGGGGCGTTGCCGCCGATCCGGTCCAGGCCCTGCATTGGTACGCCCGCGCCGCCGGTCAGAAAGATGCCGCCGGCCAGTTCGCCGTCGGTCTGATGCACGAGCTGGGTCTGGCCGGCGAGCCCAGCGATACCGACGCTATCGCCTGGTATACCGAGGCGGCGCTGCAGGGCTATGCCCCGGCTCAGTTCAATCTGGGCAATATGATTCTGGCCGGGCGCGGCACGGTCTCCGATCCGTCTTTGGCCGCCCAATGGTTCGAGCGCGCCGCCAATCAGGGCGATGTCTCGGCCCGTTTCTCCCTGGCGGCTCTGCTGGAGGTGGGCAAAGGGGTGGCTCAGGACGAGCCCCGCGCCGCCGAGCTTTATGCCCTGGCCGCCGAGGCGGGTGATGCCGACGCCCAGTTTAATCTGTCCAACATGCTGCGCCAGGGCCGGGGCGTCGAGGTGGACGCCATCGCCGCCGCTCATTTCTGCCACCGCGCCGCCGAGCAGGGACTGGCCGCCGCCCAGGTCAATTATGGCCTGATGCTGGCCACCTGCAGCGGCGTGCCGCGCAACGAGGTGGATGCCGTGCGCTGGTTCCGCCGCGCCGCCGAGCAGAACGACGCTCATGGGGCTTATCTGCTGTCGGTAGTGCTGCGCCATGGCCGAGGCGTGGCCGCCGATCCGGCTCAAGCCATCGACTGGCTGCGCCGCGCCGCCGAGGGAGGCCATAAGCAGGCCAAGGCCGAACTGGCCGAAGCCCTGGAGCGTGCCCGTAAGGCGGAGCCCCGCCCATGAGCGGCCGCAATACCGCCTTCGAGATTCAGGTTCTGAAGGATAAGAACTGGGTCATTCAGGAAATCCGCCCCGACGAAGCGGCGGCGACCGCCTTTGCCGACAGCCTTTTGCAGAAGGGCAATCTTTTGGCCGTGCGGGTGGTGCGTACCTATCTGCGCCAGGATGGCTCGCAGTCCGAAACGGTGCTGCTGGAAAAGAGCGGCGACGGCAAGGTTAAGACCGACCTTTCCCTGACCCAGGTGCAGGATGCTCCGGTTTGCCGCGAGCTGGATGATTTCTATTCCCTGGCCGCCCGCCTGACCGTTGGTCGCATGGCGCGGAAATATCTCGACGAACTGGTGCTGACTCCCACCGAATTGCTGCATCTGCCCGGCGAGCTGAAGCGCTTCGGCGACAAGGATCGCCTGCTGATGACGGCGGTGGATTTGGCCGCCGGGCTGCAGGCCAAGCAGACGGGTGAGGAGTCGAAGGTCCGTCGCGATTTCCTGTTCACCATGTGGGAAAAGATTTTCGCCCGCGCCCGCAATACCTCGGGCATCAAACTGCCCGAGGCCAAGACCCTGGCCGCCTTGCAGAAGCTGGCCCCCGGTGCCGGTGAGGAACGGAGCTTCCAGCTTCGCACCCTGATGAGCCGCAGGTTGGTGGAGGTGCGCAGCTGGTTGGGCAAGCTGGATCTGCTGCTGGAATGGGCGGCGGAGCCTAAGGTTGGCGACGATATCGCCCTGATTGACGGCATCATCGCCGATCTGATGATCCCCGCTCAGGTGCTGCAGGATGTGATGGGCTTCCAGTCCAATCTGGGCACGGCGCTTTGCAGCATTGCCGATCTGGCTCTGGGCCGGGCCCAGGCCGCGAAATTCTCGCCTTCCTGTTTCGTGCCCTTGAACGATCTGTTCGCCACCGAACGGCTGCCTCAGGCCCGTCAGGTGCTGCTGAACCGCGTCACCCGCGAGCTGCGCGGCACCAATCCCCTGTCCCGCAACGAACCGGGCCAGGAATACGAGATGTTCAACAAGCTGGTCCATCACATGGTCGGCGATCTGGGCCTGCTGGGCGGCCCGGCCATGGCCGAGGCGATGGTCACCCGCTATGGCGCCATGGTGCAGGTCAATGGCCAGGATTCCACCTTGCGGGCCATCGAAGGCCTGCTGGGCGTGCTCTGCGACAGCTGCCGCCGGGTGCATCTGCTGGTCAGCCTGGGCGAGGTGGGCATGCCGGCGGAATTGCTGGAGCTTCTGAAGATTCAGGTCACTGGCAGCGACCATATTAATTTCTGGGTGCCGGTCAAAGTGCCGCCCCGCGACCGCATGATGGCCATGACGGTTACCCACGGGGTGCTGGCCGCTAGTTCCGTCCCCAATCCGCCCCGCGATAGTCTGGCCCAATGTCTGGACGAAGTCCTGACCCGCTATCTGGTGGATGAAGGCGTGATCGAGAAGATCGACAAGGCCGATGATCCCCTGGCCATGCGGGCCATCCGCCTGATCAAATTCTGCGGCTCGGGCGTGCTGATCAAGGGCAAGAGCCTGGATCTGGCCCGCTCGCGCATCATCGAGCATCTGCGCCAGCCGCAGTTCGAGGAGAAATTCCTGGCCAGTTCCGGCGATCCCTCCAGCGGCGAGAAGAACCTGCGGGAATTCCATCGCCTGCTGCGCGAGGTGGGATTCGCCTGACTAACAGCCCCTTGGGATGACTTCCCGGGGGCATTTCCATCTGCTGCTCTGCACCATGTCCTGTCGTTGACCCGGGCCGTCTTCGGCGTAGACTCAAAGCCTCTTGATATTGGGGAGAACCGTCATGGCCGCCAACGCCAATCAGGCCGACATCAACAAGGCCCTGGGCCTGCCCGAGGATTTCATCTGGGGCGTCTCGACCTCGGCCTATCAGATCGAGGGCGCGGTGGATGTGGACGGCCGCGGCAAAAGCATCTGGGACACCCGCTGTCGCATCGAAGGCGGCGTGGTCGGCGGCGACAAGGGCGATGTGGCCTGCGACCATTATCACCGCTACAAGGAAGACGTTGAGCTGATCAACGGCCTTGGCGTCGGGGCCTATCGCTTCTCGGTTTCCTGGCCCCGGGTGCTGCCGCGCGGCAAGGGGCAGGTGAACCAGAAGGGCCTGGATTTCTATGACCGCCTGATCGACGAAGTGATGGAAAAAGGCATCGAGCCCTGGCTCTGTCTTTATCACTGGGATTTGCCGCAGGATCTGCATGACCTGGGCGGTTGGACCACCCGCGATTCCGCCGGCTGGTTCGCCGATTACGCCGAGGTCTGTGCCAGCCGTTATGGCGACCGGGTCAAGAAGTGGTGCACCTTCAATGAATTCTCGGTCTTCACCCTGTTCGGCTATGCCATCAATTGGGCGGCCCCCGGAATCACCAACCGCCAAGCCCATCTGAAGGCCATCCATCACGTCAATCTGGCCCATGGGGCCGGAGTGGACGTGGTCCGCGATCTGGTCAAGGGTGCTTCCATCGGCGCGGTCCATAACCGTCAGCAGGTCCTGCCCGAACATGGCAACAAGGACAATGAGGAAGCCGCCGGGTTGCTGGATGAATTCTGGAATCTGGCCTTTCCCGACCCGCAGATCCTTGGCCATTACCCGCCGCGTCTGGCCGAATTGATCGAGCCCTATGTCCAGCCCGGCGACATGGCCCGCATCCGTCGGCCCCAGGACTGGTTCGGCGTCAATCACTATGGCCCCATCTTCGCCCGCAATGCTCCCGATTGGATTTGGGGCTTCTGCTGGGGCGATGCGCCAAAGGATCTGCCCACCTCGGACATTGGCTGGCCGGTCTTCCCCGACGCCTTCCGCGACGAGCTGACGCTGATTTCAAGCCGTTACAAGCTGCCCATCGTCATCACCGAAAACGGTTGCGGCGGCACCACCGACAAGATCGACGAGAACGGCCAGGTCATCGACAAACACCGCCTGGCTTACCTGCGCCTCTATATCGGCAAGCTGCGCGAAGCCGTGGCCCAAGGTGCCGACGTGCGCGGCTATATGGTCTGGTCGTTGTTGGATAACTTCGAATGGGGCAGCGGCTACGCTCAGCGCTTCGGGCTGGTCCATGTGGACTTCCCGACGCAAAAGCGTACGCCCAAGCAGTCCTATGACTGGTATCGCGGTCTGGTGGCCGGGGAGCATAAGGGGGAGTAGGCTACTCCGCCTTCTTCTCCGCCGCCGGCGTCACATCGGCGCTGGCGCTGGTGTTGCCGCTCTTCTTTAAAAGACCCAGCATGCGGTCATAGAAGCGGGGGGCTTCTTTCTGCTTGCCGGCGCGGTCGCTGTGGCGGCGGTCGGTGATCAGCACCAGCCCGTCGAAGGACTTCACCAGCACCAGCTTGCGCTGATGATAGCTGTCCAGGCCGGAATGATGGCCCACCGTCAGAACCGTGGCCTCGCGGAATTCCTCTTGCAGCATTTGCATGAAATCGGCCTCTCCCACCGGGTCGAGGGCGTCGGTGGCTTCCTGGATGAAGATCCAGTTGGGGCGATGCAGCAGCAGGCGGGCGAAGCCCAAGCGCTGCTGCTCGGCGGCGGTCAGGATTTTTTCCCAGGCGTCCGTATGTTCCAGGCGCGGCAGCAGATGGTCGAGGCCGACCCGTTCCAGGGCGGCAGTCAGAACGGCATCGTCGAAGGCGGTGGGGCCGGCGGGATAGCTGACGGCGCTACGCAACCGGCCGATCGGCAGATAGGGCCGCTGGGGCATGAAAAAGATTGCGGCGTCATTGGGTAGGTCCACCTGTCCTCGGCCCCAGGGCCATAGCCCCGACACCACCTTGAACAGCTTGATGGCGGCTCCGGGGTCACCCGAGATCAGCACATGTTCGCCCAGGGCGAATTCCGAGGAAAAGTCGCTGATGACAATCTCGTTGCGCGGGCTGGAGACGGTCAGATCGTGGAAGGCCAGCACCGGGCGCTCGCCGACGCTAACCTGGATGCGGTGATCGCCAGCCTGATCGATTTCCTGTTGCAGGGCTTGCAGGGATTCATGCAGGCCCAGCACGCGCTCCACCGAGGCCCGCCATTCCGCCACCATGGACAGATTGTCCACCGGCCAGGACAGGGCGGCTTCCATCTGCTGGAAGGCCTGGGCGGTCTGCATCAGGCGGCCCAAGGTGATGGCTCCCGAGATATAGCGAGGAGCGGCGATCAGCACCGGAAAGGCGGTGGAGAGCACCGAATAGCCCGACGAGAACAGGAAGATATGGACCAGGGCCGAGGTCTGGCGTTTCCAGGCTTCGGCCACGGCGCGGAACAGGTCGGTGAAGCGGCGGCGCTCGTCCGGCTCGCCGTGCAAAAGGGCGATGGCTTCCGAGTTTTCCCGCACGCGCACCAGTCCGAAGCGGAAATTGGCCTCGCAGGTCTGGCGGCTGTTGACGGTCCGCACCAGCGGGCGGCCCAGCAGCATGGCCACGGTGGTGCCGACGGCGGCATAAAGCAGCGCCACCCAGACCAGATGGCCGGGGACATAGATGCTCAAATCGCCCCATTCGATCCAGGTCTCGCCCGACAGCGACCACAAAATCTTGGTGAAGCTGATCAGCAGCAGCAGGCAATAGAGCAGGGAATGGGCCAGATTGATGGCGTTTTCCGCAGTGATGCGGATGTCTTCGGCGATGCGGCCATCGGGATTGTCGTGCTCGCCCGGCATATAGGTGACCTGGAAATGGCGACCGTCGGCCATCCATTCGTCCAGCACATTTTTGACCAGCCAACGGCGCCAGCCCATCTGCAGGCGGCGCTTTAGATTCAGGTGGGTGGTGGTCACCGTCATATTGGCGACGATGATGCCGGTCAGGGCCAGGATCAGCAGGGGAATCCGGTCCATGGCCCGCTGCTCCAGGGAGTCGAACAGGTTCTGGTTCCACAGATTCATCAAAATGGGCGAGATCACCTGGGCGACGGTCAAGAGCACCAGAGCAGCCGTCAGGCCTCGGGCCTTCCATTTTTCCTCGCCGGACCAATAGCCGGCCGACAAAAGACGGAAGCGATGCATGAAGGTCGGAGGCAAAGCCGCCGGCGATGATTTTTTCTCTTGGTTGTCTATTTCGTCCATGGACGCCCCACCCGGCTCCCCCATTCGGCATTTGAGCCGATCTTACCTCCGATTAAGCACTGCCGGAGGCCTTTGGCAAAGAGATTACCACGGCTTTCCTACCAATTGATTGACGACAAATCCAGGGGGGTCTCCCTCACCGTTCCGCTATAGGCAACAATGAATTGCGATATAGGGGGATTAACACTTGGAGGGAACTAACCCATCTTCATGGGCAAGCCGGACGGGATGATCCGCCGGTACCGAGACCTTTTCATAAAGATTTCAGCCGCAGGAGTTCCTCCCATGCAGATTAAGACCACCGTCGCCGCCCTCGCCCTTGTTGCTTCCTTGGCCGCCATTCCGGCTTTGGCCGATGCCCCCACCACCGATCTGGCCAAGGTCGAAGGCGGCAATTTCGCCGTCGATAAGAACCACGCTAAGATCATTTTCTCGACCACCCACTTCGGTTTCTCGGTCTATTACGGCCTGTTCACCGATTTCGACGCCAAGCTGACCTTTGATCCCAAGGCCCCCGCCAAGAGCGATCTGGCCGTCACCGTCAATCTGAGCGGCATCGACACCACCAATCCGAAGTTGGACGAACATCTGAAGTCCCCTGATTTCTTCAATGCCGCCCAGTTCCCCACCGCCACCTTCAAGAGCACCAAGATCGAAGTGACCGGCCCCACCACCGGCAAGATCACCGGCGATCTGACCTTGCATGGCGTGACCAAGCCGGTCGAGCTGGAAGCCACCTTCAACGGCGCCGGCACCAACCCCATGAGCAAGGCTTATGTGCTGGGCTTCAATGCCACCGGCGTGATCAAGCGCTCGGACTTTGGCATCAAGACCTATGTCCCGGTCGTCGGCGACGATGTGACCCTGACCATCAGCGGCGAATTCGACCGTCAGTAAGTGGAACAGGCCTCGCCGGGAATTTCCACCCGGCGAGGCATCTTGTTTAAAGAGGTTATTCCGATGTCCGCACGCTATACCCCTGTCGCCATGATCCTTCATTGGCTGATCGCCTTGGCCATTTTGGCTTTGCTGGTCATGGGGTTCGTGATGACCTCCTTGCCCTTGGGCAGCCATCTGCAATTCGTGCTTTATCAACTGCATAAATCGGTGGGCATCACGGTCCTGCTGTTGAGCCTGCTGCGGCTGGCGTGGCGCTTGTCCCATAAGCCGCCGGCTCTGCCGGACCATATGCCGGGCTGGGAACAGCTGCTGGCCCATCTGGGGCACTTCGCCCTTTATGGCCTGATGATCGGCATGCCGCTGGAAGGCTGGGCCCTGGTCTCGGCCTCGGTCTGGAACATCCCCACCGTGCTTTATGGCGTGATCCCCTGGCCGCATCTGCCGTTTTTCTCGACCCTGGCCGACAAGAAGTCGGCGGAGGAGTTGCTCAAGCAGCTTCATGACGCCGCCGCCTGGATCATGGTCGCGACCCTGGTCGGCCATATCGCCGCTGCCCTGCGTCACCATTTCCTGATCAAAGACGATGTGATGACCCGCATGCTGCCGCGCTGGCGCAAGTCCTGATCCTTTCGGAGATAAGTTCCATGATCGCTCTTCGTACCCTGGCCCTGGCCCTGTCGCTGGCCGCTGTTTCTTCCCCGGTTCTGGCCGCCGATTGGGCCACTGACGCGGCCAAGAGCCAGTTGAAATTCACCGGCACCCAGGCCGGGTCTGCCTTCAGCGGCAAATTCGCCCATTGGGATGCTCAGATCAGCTTCGATCCGGCTAATGCCGCCGCCGGTCATGCCTTGGTGACCATCGACACCGCCAGCGCCGCCACCGGCGATGTTCAGAAAGACGAGGCTCTGCCCCAGTCCGATTGGTTCAACGCCAAGGCCTTCCCTCAGGCCAAATTCGAGGCCAAGAGCTTCAAGCCCCTGGGCAATGATCGCTATGAGGCCGCCGGCAGCCTGACCATCAAGGGCATCACCAAGGATGTGACTTTGCCCTTCAGCCTGCAGATCACTGGCGACAAGGCCCATATGATCGGCCATCTGGATATCGAACGGACCGACTATCACGTGGGCGAAGGCTCCTGGTCGGCGACCACCTTCGTCGGCGGCACCGTCGGCATCGATATCGATTTGACCGCGGCCAAGAAATAACGCCTCCCATTCCAGCAGTTTCAGACTATATGATGCGGTCTGAAACTGCTTGGAGTGCGAAGGGTGGGGTCAAAGCTGTGTCAGCTGATCCTTGTGCTGGGACTGGCCGGCTGGCTGTCGGCCTGCGGCTCCTCCGAGCCGCCGCCCACGCGGCCGGTGGTCAGCGACCCCGTCGCCGCCTGCCTGCAAAGCCTGGATCAGCATCATGTGGTCTATGACCGGGTCAAGGACTGGGGCACGGCAGAGGGCTGCGGCATCCAGGGCGCCATCCGCGTCAAGAAAGACCTCACCGACTGGAGCCGCGCCACCCTGATGGCCTGTGGGCTTGAGAACAGCCTCTATGACTTCGAGTCCAGAGTGTTGCAGCCGGTGGCGCAAAAGCACTTCCACCAGAACGTCAAACGCATCCTCAATATGGGCGCCTACAACTGCCGCAACGAGAAAAGCGAGCATGCCGACCGCCTGTCCCAGCATGCCCTGGGCAAGGCCATCGACGTCAGCGGCTTCGAGTTGGAGGACGGCACCAGCCTTTCGGTGCTGAAGGACTGGAGTGGCAAGGGAGATCGCAGCGATTTCCTGCACGAGGTGGCCAAGGGCGCCTGTGGCGTTTTCTCGGTGGTCATCACCCCCAATCAGAACGCTCTGCATCGCGATCACATCCATATGGATATCGGTCCCCATAAGATGTGCGGTTCCTGATCTATGGGCGATGGACTCCCGTTGTGAAGGCTGGTCTTCGGGATTAAGCTAATATGCAAACGCCCCCAAGATGCATGGCTGTTCAAGGCCTGGGGCGGGAGGGGATTTCGCAATGGAAGGCTTGGAAAACCGCGCAGCCAAAGCGGTCCAGTTTCCTGCTGTGATCGCCCGGCGGATCGTCGCCGCTGTGGTGGCCTTGAACCTTTTCGTCCTTTCCCTGGTGGGCTTCAGCCTTTACCGCAGCCACGAGCAATCCCTCGAGGTCTCACGCCTGTCCGCCGAGAATATTTCCCGCGTGCTGGAGGAAGGACTGACTCGCTTCATCGACAAGGTGGATCTGACCTTGCTGGATGTGGCGGAGGAGCTGGACCGTCAGAAGGCTGCGGGAGACATTGATCCCGCCCAGATGAAAGCCTTCATGGCCCGCCATGACGAGCGTATGCCCGAGGTTTTGGGCCTGCGGGTGGTGGGGGCCGACGGTTCCTTGAAATATGCAGCCAATCAGGTCGTCGCGCCGAATGCCAGCGTGGTTGGTATGGACGCCTTTGAACATTGGAAGCAGGCCGAGGATCAGGGGCTTTACATCTCAAAGCCCCTGCTGGGGCCGTTCAGCGGCAAGCCGGTGGTGATCATGGCCCGCCGTCTCAACAATCCCGACGGCAGTTTCGCCGGTCAGGTCCATGTGTCGGTGGCGTTGGAACAATTGGCACGGATGTTCGACATGGTCCAGTTGGGGGCCAAGGGCAGCGTCACTCTGACCGATGGCAAGGGCCGGGTGCTGGCCCGTAATCCCAATCCCAACGGGCTCCAGTCTCTGGTGGAAAAGCCGATCTTTCTGCCGACCTTGAGCCAGATGATCGCGGAACGGAAAAGCTGGGCCAGCTATCACACCCGCTCGGCGATTGATCAGGTGGAACGGTCCTATTTCTTCCGCAAGCTGGATGGGCGCGAGCTTTACATGCTGGTGGGCGTGGCCGATGAGGACAGTCTGGCCAGTTGGTGGCGGCAGGTTTGGGTGATGGCCTGTCTCTGTCTGTTGTTCGCCCTGATCACCGGATTTGGCGGGCTGGTTGGTTTTCGCAGCTGGCTGGAGCGCCACCGGGTGACCGAGGAACTGGCGGCCAAGGATGTTTCCCTGACCCTGTTCCGCGAGGCCTTGGAAAAATCCAACGACGCGATCTTGATCGTGGATCTGGAAAACAGCAGCATCCTCGACTTCAATCAGACTGCTTGCGAGCAATTGGGGCGCAGCGCCGACGAGATGCGAAAGCTATCCCTGGTCGATATCGACCCCGAGCTATCGGATCGGGGCGCCTGGAACCGACTGGTGGAAGGCACGCCCGCCATGAATAATGGCTCCAGCGTGGTCTTCGAACGCGCACATCTGCGCCCCGATGGCACCAGCTTCCCCATCGAGGTCAGCTGGCGGATGGTCCGGGTCGATGGCCGGCGTCTGGGCATCAGCATCGAGCGCGATATTTCCGAACGCAAAAAATTCGAAAGCCAAATCGCCGAACTGTCCCAGCTCAATGAACGGGTTATCTCGGAATCGGTTCTGGGCCTGCTGGCCTACCGCAAGGACGGCAGCTGCATCCTGGCCAACGAGGCGGCGGCACGCTTCCTGGGCGGGCGGATGGAAGAACTGCTGACCCAGAACTTCCGCAGTCTATACTCTTGGAACGAGCCCTTGCGCCAGATGGCCGAAGAGGTGCTGGAGACAGGCCACAGCCGTCAGGTCTCGCGATATTTCGCCTCCACCTTTGGCAAGAGCTTCTGGGTGGACGCCACCTTCTCGCGCTTCACGGCCAATGGCGAGCCGCATCTGCTGCTGGCCTTCAATGACGTCTCGGAGCAAAAGCAGGCCGAACTGGCGCTGAAGGCTCAGGCCGCTGAGTTGGAAAAGGCCAATGCCGATCTGCTTCAGTCCAACGCCGATCTGGAACGCTTCGCCTATGTGGCGTCCCATGATCTGCAGACGCCCTTGCGCACCATCGTCAGCTACACCCAGCTTCTGGAGCGTCGCAGCCACGGCAAGCTGGATCAAGATTGCCAGGACTTCATCGTCTTCATCGTCGAGGGCGCCAAGCGCATGTCGCGCCTGATCACTGATTTGCTGGAATATGCCCGCGTCACCAGCCAGGGCAAGCCCCTGGAGGCGGTGTCGGCCGAGCGGGCGGCGGAGTTCGCCTTGGCCAATCTTCAAGGCGCGGTGGACGACAGCCAGGCTAAAGTCAGCTTCTTTGGTCTGCCCAGGGTGATGGCCGACGAATCCCAATTGGTCAGCCTGTTCCAGAACCTGATCGGCAATGCCATCAAATACCGCCATCCCGACCGCATCCCCGAAATTACGGTGCGGGCCGAGCTGGAGCCGAACAATGTTTGGCGCTTTGCCGTGGCCGACAATGGCATCGGCATCGAGACGGAATATTTCTCCAAGGTCTTCGAGATCTTCCAGCGGCTCAGTCCCCTCAGCCATATCGAGGGAACCGGCGTGGGGCTGGCGGTTTGCCAGCGTATCGTCCGGCGCTTTGGCGGCGATATCTGGCTGGAGTCCGAGGCGGGCAAGGGCTCGGTCTTCCACTTCACCCTTAAAGGCTGCCTTGAGGCGGAATCTGCGATCCCAGTGGCTTGATTGGTCAGGGCCAGCAGGAGTATGGTCCTGCTCCCGATCATCCGCCGCTCTTAAAATCCGCAGGTCCCTTGATGTCCCGGCTGAAAGCCAACCTCCTTTTATTGCTGGTCTCCATCATCTGGGGCTCGTCCTTCGTCGCCCAGAAATTGGGGGCGGAGCATGTCGGCATTCTGACCTTCAACGCCGCCCGCTTCGGTTTGGGGGCCCTGGCCGTGTCGCCTCTGGCTTGGCGGGAATGGCGGCGGGTGGGTATGCCGGCCCGCTTCTGGCCCGGTCTGCTGCTGACCGGGGTGGCGCTGCTGTGCGGCTCTTTGCTGCAGCAGCTGGGCGTGACCCTGACCAGTGTGACCAACGCCGGTTTTATCACCGGGCTTTATGTGCCGCTGGTGCCCATCATCGGCTTTCTGGCCCTGCGCCATCGGCCCCATCCGGTGATCTGGCCGGCGGCGGCCTTAAGCCTTGTCGGCACCTGGTTCTTAAGCGGCGGCGGTGGTCTGGAGTTCGCGCCGGGGGATTTCTGGGTACTGATCAGCTCGGTGTTCTGGGCCTGCCATGTGCTGCTGGTGGGACGGATGGCCATTCGCTCAGGGGCTCCGACGGTGGTGGCCTTCGTTCAATTCGCCTTCTGCGCCCTGGTCGGCGGCGGCGTCTGCCTGATCGTCGATCCTCAGCCCTTCGCCGGGGCCATGGATGCCATCCCCGAGATTGCCTATGTGGGGCTGATGTCGGTGGGCTTGGCCTTCACCCTGCAAAGCGTGACCCAGCGCTATACCCCCGCCGCCGATGCCGCCATCATCCTCTCGGGCGAGACGGTTTTCTCGGCGGTCGGCGGCGTGCTGGTGATGGGCGAGACCTTCAACGGAGTCAAATTGGCCGGCTGCGCCGCCATCCTGGTGGCCATGCTGATGGTACAGCTGGTGCCGGGGATGGGGAGAAAGAACCCCTGCTAACGCTCCTCCAAGTCTTGTTGGCAAGACCTCTGGTCTTTGCAATCCATCCGTGTTTCACTGTTGACTTCAAAAGGCGCACATTGACGCCTGCCCAGGATGAACCAGCAAGAGTTCGAGTGGGAGGGGAGACGCGATCATATGACCACGTTGCTGCTGACGCATAACGCTTGTCTCGAGCACGATACAGGCGAATATCATCCGGAATGCGCCGATCGTCTGAAGGCGATCATGCATATTCTGGAGCACGAAGATTTCTCGTTCCTGATCCGCGATCAGGCGCCCAAGGCCACCATGGAGCAATTGCTCCGGGCCCATCCGAAAAGCTATGTCGATCATATCCTGTCCTGCGTCCCGGCTCCGGGCGAGGAATATCAGGTGGATGACGACACCTTCATGTCCTCGGGCAGCGGCGAGGCTGCTTTGCGCTCGGCCGGTGCCGCCGTCGCCGCCGTGGACGAAGTGGCCACCGGCAAGGTGCGCAACGCCTTTTGCGCCGTGCGACCGCCGGGGCATCATGCGGAAAAGGAGCAGGCCATGGGCTTTTGTTTCTTCGCCAATGCCGCAGTGGCTGCTTTGCATGCCCGCGATGTCCATGGCTTCAAGCGTGTGGCGGTGGTGGACTTCGACGTCCATCACGGCAATGGCACCCAGGACGTCTTGTGGAACGAGCCGGGCATGTTCTATGCCTCGACCCACCAGCTGGACGCCTTTCCCTATACCGGGAAGGAAGACGAGATCGGCCCCGAAGGCGGGGCGGTGGTCGTCAATGTGCCGCTGCCGGCGGGAACCGCCTCGGCGGACTTCCGCGCCGCCTATACGGACATCGTTCTGCCGAAGCTGCGGGAATTCGCTCCCGACTTTTTGATCATCTCGGCGGGCTTCGATGCCCATGCCGCCGACCCCATGGCCCATTTCCGCGTGCTGGTGGGCGACTTCGACTGGCTGGCCCGCGAATTGCTGGCCATCGCCGCCGAAACCGCCGACCGCCGAGTGGTCTCGGTGCTGGAGGGTGGCTATGACACCCGCGCCCTGGCGACCTGTGTCGCCGGCCATGTGCGGGCTTTGATGAACGCCTGAAGACGACTAGACGCGTCCTTGCTGGCCGTGGGGGACCGGCAAGGGTGTTTCCGAGGGAAAGACTATGCAATTCATCGAGTGGAAACCGGAAATGTCGGTGGGGTCGGGCAAGCTCGACGGCCACCATCAGATGATCATCGATTGCTTGAACCAGCTGCATCCGCTGCTGGACGTTAAAGGCCGTGACGAAGAGGTCAACGGCGTCCTGGCCAAGCTGGAAGACTTCATCTTGGTGCATTTCAGCGAGGAAGAGCAGGCCATGAAGCGGGCCGGCTATCCTGGCTGGAAGGAACACCGCGACCTGCACGACAAGATGTACGACGTGGTCTACAACCTGAAGGCCGACGTGGAACATGGCCGGGCGGTGGATGCCAAGCAGCTGTTTGACCTGATCTATAACTGGCTGCTGCAGCACATCCTGGGCGAGGACAAGAAGTACGTCCCCTATCTGACCAACCCGGAGGCCCCTCAGGGCATCTGGAGCCGCTCCAACGGCCGGGAATACTAGAGTTTTAGCCTTATCCCCCCTCTCCCGATTTCGGGAGAGGGAGTTCGGCTTTTACCGACACTTGGTGAAATCAGGCGCCCGCTTCTCGCGGAAGGCCGTCACCGCTTCCTTCAGTTCCGCCGTCTTCAGGCAGTCTTCGAACATCCGGGCTTCGCGCAGGATGCGATCCTTCATGGCTTCCGGCTCGGCCTTCAGCAGAGCCTTGGTCCAGGCCATGGCTTGGCGGGGCTTGGCAGCCAGTTTGAGGGCCAGGGCCCAGGCGGCCTCTTCCAAAGCCTCGGCCTCGTGGATGGCGTTGATCATGCCGATTTGCAGGGCCGTCTCGGCATTGAAGGGCTCGCCCAGCAGCAGCAGCTCGGCGGCCTTGGCCGATCCGGCAAGGCGGGGCAGCAGCAGGGTCGAGGCGGCTTCCGGCACCAGTCCCAGATTGATGAAGGGGAACTGGAAGCGGGTGTTGGGAGCGGCAAGCACCATGTCGCAATGAAGCAGCATGGTCGAGCCGATGCCGACGGCGGCACCCGAAACAGCCGCCACCAAAGGCTTGCTGGTGGAGGAAACCACCTTGAGGAAGCGCTCCAGAGGGGTGCCGAACAGGCTGGTGAGTTTCAGGAAATCCCCTAGGTCATTGCCCGAGGAAAAATCCGCTCCACCGGCCAGAAGCAGGACGGAGACATCAGGGTTTTTGTCGCCGGATTCCAGGGCGTCGGCCATGGCGCCATACATTTCCAGGGTCAGGGCATTCTTTTTTTCAGGGCGCTTCATGCGCACCAGTTGAATGGAATCCTTGCAGGTGACCTCGATAAACTCACTCATATCAGCCCCTTATGGTAATTTACCTATAGGTTATCTTTCTTCCGTGAAGGGCGCAAGAGGCGGGCTCTGCGCAAGCCGCCTCTTTCGTCCCCGATCAGGCTGTGATAAAAGCCCACCCATGAATTTCTTGGATTTTGAAAAGCCCATCGCCGAGCTTGAGGGCAAGATCGAAGAGTTGCGGCATTTAAGCGACTCCGACGAGATCAACATCGCTGAAGAGATTAACCGTCTCCAGGTGAAGGTCGACAAGCTCTTGCGGACGACGTACAGCAAGCTGTCCCCTTGGCAGAAGGCCCAGGTTGCGCGTCATCCCGATCGTCCCCACACCAGCGATTACATCAATCGCCTGATCACCGACTTCACACCTCTGGCCGGCGATCGCGCCTTTGCCGAGGATAAGGCGATCATCGGCGGTTTGGGTCGCTTCCGGGGCCGCTCGGTCATGGTCATCGGCCATGAAAAGGGCAACGACACCGAAAGCCGCCTGAAGCATAATTTCGGCATGGCCAAGCCCGAGGGCTACCGCAAGGCGCGGCGTCTGATGAAAATGGCCGATCAGTTTAAGATTCCGGTCCTGACCCTGGTGGACACCGCCGGCGCTTTTCCGGGCGTCGAGGCCGAGGCCCGCGGCCAGGCTGAAGCTATCGCCCGTTCCATCGAGACCTGCCTCGACATTCGCGTTCCCTTGATCTCGGTGATCATTGGCGAAGGCGGGTCGGGCGGCGCCATCGCCCTGGCCACCGGCAATACCGTGCTGATGCTGGAACATTCCATCTATTCGGTGATCAGCCCCGAGGGCTGCGCCTCGATTCTGTGGCGTTCCGGCGATGCCGCCAAGGATGCCGCCGAGGCTTTGCGCCTGACGGCTCAGGATCTGCACAAGATGGGCGTCATCGACGACATCATTGCCGAACCGCTGGGCGGCGCTCATCGCAGTCCCGACGTCGCCATGGATGCCCTGGCCGATAAGATCGAAGCTTCTTTGAAGGTCCAAAGCCTGACCGAAGGCGGCATCCTGCGGGCTCGTCGTCGCGACAAGTACCTGGATATGGGTAAGCTGGGGTTGTAACCCCTGCGGGATCCATCAGTTCAATAAAGCGCCGCTCCCATGGGGGCGGCGTTTTTCATTGGGGCGGAGAAATCTTATTCCTGCCCTAATCTCGCCATAGTCGGACGCTAGCTTTCACATCAAGACGAAGACGGCGACCCGAAACCATCTTCCGCCAGCAACGCCGGTTTCCCCAGCCGGCAGGCGAGCTCCGGGTCGAAATCTTCTCCTGTCCGATCGCGCCGAAGATTGACCGGCAAGATCAGATTTGGCCGAAAGCGACAGTCGCGAGTCTCGCGCTCCTCCCCCCTGGCGCACCCCCAGGGACCCGCGAAGTGGACGGCCAGAACCATAGGATACGGCGGGTCGGGGTACAGGGTTCCCCCAAGCCCTCCCGGCCCGCCGGTCCGCAAAGCTGAATGACGAAGACCTTCTCCTCGACCGACCGACCGAATGAATGGCCGGGCCGCCTGATCCCCCTCAGGCGGCCCTAAGCCGTTATCCTGGCGATCTGCGATCACCGGCTGCCCCTCATGCGCCGGGCGCGGCTCCTCGCCGCTTGACTGCGCGCGAAGGCTCGCGCGGGGCCGCAATGGCCCAGCCTAATCCCGCTGAGATACTCTCACCGGGATTAGGTGCTCGTCGTCATTCCCCTTCGTCGAAGAAGGCGATATGGACATGCTTCTTGCCCAGCAGGCGGCCGTTATAGACCAGCCCGAATTCGGTCTTCTGCAGGTGATTATAGAAAGTCTCGCCGGTCACCATGGTGACCTCGCCTTTGACCGTATCGGTCAGGCGCAGAACCTTGGGCAGGGTTTCGATGGGGCGAAAAGCGATCAGCCCTTTGATGGTCATCAGGCCCAGCTGGCACCAGCGGCCCTTTTTTTCGCCGATGCCATTCCAGTTCTCGGCCAACCAGCGGCTGGCCAGATGCTGCACGCCGACCTCGGGCATGAAGATCAGCTTCTGTTCGTGCCACTGCTGATAGAACCAGGAATCCACGCTGCCGGCCGAGCAGAATTCCTCGGACATCGGCTTGGGCCAGAAATGGCGGATGGATTTGGCCGAAGGGTGGAACATCTGGAAATAGCCGTTGGGCTCGAAATTGGCGTCTATCCCCTGATTGATCACCTCGTTGTGATCTTTGCGCGAGGTGAAATAGAGGCAGCCGGGATTGAAGGCATTGGACATCACATGCGCCCGCAAGGACTCGTTCATGGTGATGTCGGCGTCGGTGAAGACGATCCAGTCGGGGTCTTCCAGGGCGGCGACGCCGTCGTTGAGCATGCGGCCTTTGTTGAAGGCATGGTTGTCATCATAGCAGCGGCGCGACAGAACCAGGGTGGCGCCGCAGTCTTTGGCCACCTTGCGGCTGGTCTCATCCTCGGGCGTGGTGACCACGACCACTTGATCGAACTGGGCCATATTGCGGGGCAGGGACTCGGACAAAGCCTGGCCATAGCCCACAGAGACCAGCACGCAAGACAGCTTGCGTGGCTTTATGGAGGTGTGGCCGGGGGCGACGCGCGGGGTGGCGCCGGCAGTGAAGGGCTTATGGTCGATGATCCGGCTGGAGGCCCGATGATGACGCGAGAACAGCTCGAAGGGCTGGGTGGCCCCGGTGGCCTTCAGGCGGTCGTGGGCCTTGCGCCCCAGGATGTCGCGACCGACGCTGTCCACCTGGGCGGGTGTAGGCTGGGCCAGGGCGCAATAGTCGCAGAGCGACAATTGTGCGCCGAAGTCCTTGACCTTGCGGTTCCACCAGCCGTTTTCCACCGGCCAGGCGTGGGCGCCGTCGTACAGCAGGCGGTCCAGCGAGGCGGCGACGTCGCAGAAATAGGCGCCGCGATCATTGATGGCGGCGCCATGGGCCCTTTGATAGGCGCAGGCGTCGCGGTTGATCAGCCATTGCTCGTCGCTTTGGCCGGTGATCTCGGCGTAATCGTCGCGGTCGATCATCACCGCATGGTGACGCTTGCCGCAGCCGTGGCTTTCCATGTTCACATGGCCATAGACCTCGAAGATGGTCTCGTAATGGCGATAGAACCCCTCGCCCAGGCTTGTCCACAGGCCACAGACGCCGTCCCGCTCCATCAACCGGGGCAGGGCCAAATCCTGAAGTTCGGCGACAGGGACGCGGCTGTTGATCCGTACTGGAAGATTGAGAATTTCCAAAAGGCTTTGGGAAAAGCGCTCGAAGTCGGGATGCAAGGTGGGCTCGCCGCCGGCGATGCCCACGACAGAGCCGGGCCGCAGCCAGCCATGCAGGCTTTCCGCCGCCGCCGTGAAGCTGGCAAGCTCCATGTCCTGGCGTTTGGGGAAATAGGGTGTCAGATCCGAGCAGTTGGAGCAGGCGCGCGGGCAGTCCCGGGTGATGTGAATCTTGACCAGATCCGCTTCGAATGGTGCCTTCATGCCACGATGCCGCCTTGTTGATGCGCCCCTTATGCAATAAGGCAGGGTTGCTGGTTAAGGAATCCTTGACCGAGGCCTCTTTTTAGATGCCAAAGTGCCTTAAAATCGTCGGCTAGGGCTCTGACAATCTTTAGATTTTTCCTCTGAATTTCATCGCGCATTAACACTCTCGTTAGGAATTGCCTCTAAACTCCGTCTCAATTGGGAGACCGCATAGGTCCTCCGTAAGAGTTTTCGCTGCCGGGTTGTGGAGTGAAGAGGGCATTTTGAGCGCAACCGATACAAACGCGATGTCGCCGCACCTCACCGCATTACGCTGCGCCTTTTTGGTGGCGCAGCATCACGGCGTTCAGGTTCCGCCGGAGAATCTGCTGCATGCCGCCGAAGGGGCTGCCACCACCGACACCGGCGGGGCCTTGCGCAAGCTGCTGTTCGACGCCGGCTTCAAGAGCAAATTGATCCGCCGTCGCAAGTGGAACGACTTCTTCTCGCTGGGCAGCGCCTTCCCGGTGATCTGCCAGATGCGGACCGGCAATTGGGTGATCATCGCCTTCGCCATGGAATCCCACGAGGGTCCGGTGGTGGCCATGCTCGACCCCCGTGTCGAGCATGAAGGCGTCCAGCTGCTGACCCGCGACAAGTTCGAGCGGGACTGGACCGGCATCATGGTCCTGTCGAAGCGCTATTACCGCGTCAGCGACACTACCCAGCCCTTCGGATTCCGCTGGTTCCTGCCCGAGATCGTCCGTCATAGCCGCTATTTCCGCGATATCGCCATCTGCGCCCTGATGGGCAATATGATCAGCTTCGCCACGCCTTTGTTTTTCAACGTGATGATCGACAAGGTCATTCCCCATCACAGCTACAACACTTTGATGGCGGTGGTACTGGCCTTTACCCTGACCACGGTGTTCGACGGCATTTTCTCTTACTTGCGCACCTATATCACTCTGTTCGCCACCAACAAGATCGACGCCAGCCTTGCCTCGCGCACCTTCGAGAAGCTGTTGAGCCTGCCGCTCCACTTCTTCGAGCGAACATCCGCCGGTGTGCTGGTGCGTAATATGATGCAGGCGGAAAGTGTCCGCGCCTTCCTGACCGGCCGTCTGTTCTCGACGGCGCTGGACATCACCAATCTGCCGATTCTTCTGGTTGGTCTGTCTATGTACAGCTTCAAGCTGACCATGGTGGTGCTCTGCTTCGCTCTGGCCATGGCGGGGGTGATTGCCGGCATGTTGCCGATTTTCCGCTCCCAGCTGGAAAAGCTTTATGCCGCCGAGGGTAATCGTCAGGCCGATCTGGTGGAAACCGTCCATGGCGTGCGCGCCATCAAGTCGCTGGCTTTGGAGCCTTCGCGTCTGGCCGCCTGGAATGAAAAGACCGCCAACGCCATTCGGTGCCGCTTCAAGGTGGGCGCCATCGGCGCCATCGGCGGCGTGGTCACCAGCGTCATCGAAAAGATGATGCAGATCGCCATCATCGGCATCGGCGCCGCCAACGTCTTTGACGGCACCCTCAGCCTGGGCGCTCTGGTGGCCTTCAACATGATGGCCGGACGCGTCATTGGACCGCTGGTCCAGGTGGTGGGTCTGATCAATGAATATCAGCAGACGGCCCTGTCGGTGCGCATGCTGGGCGGGGTGATGAATCATCCGCCCGAGCGTGATCCCGGTCAGCGCGGTATCCGTCCGGTGATCGACGGTCGCATGGAATTCGACAATATCAGCTTCACCTATGAAGGCGGCACCAGCCCGGCCCTGGATCGCATCAGCTTCACGGTGGAGCAGGGCCAGGTGATCGGCGTCGTCGGTCGTTCCGGCTCGGGCAAGACCACCGTGACCCGCCTGATCCAGGGCATCCATACCGCCCAAAGCGGCATGATCAAGCTGAGCGGCAACGATCTGCGCCATATCGATCTGCCCCACTTGCGCAAGAGCATCGGCGTGGTGTTGCAGGACAACATCCTGTTTCGCGGCACCATCATCGACAATATCGCCGCCGGCCGTCCCGACGCCAGTTTGCAAGAGGT
>Ga0302278_10002311_pt1 | contig 22196 bp, 16 predicted proteins | sample III_Bog_N3_2_FD_194543 | JGI IMG/M metagenome (GOLD analysis project Ga0302278, IMG submission 194543) | Peat permafrost microbial communities from Stordalen Mire near Abisko, Sweden - III_Bog_N3_2 | ecosystem: Environmental > Terrestrial > Soil > Wetlands > Peat | place: Sweden: Abisko...
GTCCAATCGGCTGCCATTGCGACAGGGGAATGGTCAGATTTGTGGCGGTGAGCGGAAACATCGCACCAACGGGAATCAGAGTGTTTCCCGGCTGACCTTTAGCGTCGAGGAATGCCGCATTGAACGAAACGTAGGCATGGTTGGAAATGACAATTTGTGAATACCACGCATTTGAAAGCACAAGAGGCGGGTCTGGCTGGGGAGTGAGCGGCATTGGACCTGAGCGCCCGGTCGGGGACTCCAGAGCTTCAGTGAAGGCTGCATTCCGGATATTACGTGTGTCCACCACAAACGCGCCGTCAGAGAGGGCATAGATTGGCGCGCTACGCAAATATGCTGGCAGAGAGGGGTACGGAAGGAACATTCCTCCTTGCTGCTGGACCCAAAATGTCCCAGAAACAGGAACCTGGCTCGAAGGTACGAGCGTGGCGGTTTCTGTATTGATTTCGCTTGAAAGCATCTGGGCGGAAGCCACCCATGCGAAACAGAGAACCCCAGCAACAAGAATTTTGGCAATCGTGGTTTTCATATTTGTCCAATCCGTTTTGATGATTAATCCCAGCACTCGTGTTGTATCAAAATGCGACCCCATGGCATGTTACTTTTGGGAAACAATCTCGTGCAGTCGCTGGACAAATCTTGCGGACAGAATGGCAAGTTTGGTCCGCTTGTCTCAAACTGTGTTCCAGCCGGTAACGACATCGAGCGGCTGCCTTTGAAATTCAGCAACGGAGCCTTCTTGGGGGACCACACCCGCCGGAGCGAACGGTTGTGGTCACGCATCATGCGCCAAGCGAGAAATCCACCCCGCCGCAACACGCTGGCGAAATGTTGAACTCTGCATTTGTGTCCTTACGACGGATACGGAACTTCCGAATTGACGTTGTGCCACTTTACACCGCTTTAAGGGTATGCAAGACAATGCAATGTCCTTGGCTGGCGGCACGCCGGCAAAACGCAACCAAGCGGTTGTTTTCAAGCAAACGCATGCGTCGGTACCATATCACAAGGTGGTGGAGGGTCGCAAGCGGCCAATTCGCGGTTTCGCGGTCTCACGTCTGGGACAGTCTGGGATTCGCGGTTCGCGGGCTTAGGCCTGCAAAAGTTCATCACAATTTTTGCAGCTTTACTTAAACCGTGGGTGGGCGTAAGGTACCTCGGATTGAATTTAACTATGAACCCGATGCTTGCAGGTATCTTTGGCGGATGGGAGATCGTATTGATTCTCGCCGTCGTGTTGCTTTTGTTCGGCGCGAAGAAGCTGCCGGAACTGGCCAAGGGTCTGGGCACGGGCATCAAGGAATTTAAAAAGGCCACCCGCGAGGTGACGGACGAAATCCAGCAGGCCGGCACTGACACGCCCGCCCCCACGCCGAAGGCACCCGCCCATATCACCGCCCAGTCGCAGTCGCAGCCGCAACCACCCGCCCAGCCGCCGCAAACGAAGGTCATCTGAACTCCCGGCTGATTGCCAGCCGCAGCGTTTCGCATGGCCGACTTTGACCTAGAACCGGAGGAGGATGGCGGGCCGGTAAAATCGTTCCTCGAACACCTTGAAGATTTTCGCTGGCTGCTCATCAAGTGTGTCGCCTCGCTGGCGTTGACCATGCTGGTCTGCCTGGTTGGGGCCAATTACGTCATTTCCGTCATCAAATGGCCGATGATGCGGGGCACCGTCAGCTTTCCCGGCACGAACCAGATCGTCAGCGTCAGTTTTGGCACCAATCATTTGGGCAATTTCCCCCTTACCGCAGCCCAACAGCAGGCGCTCAGCACGGGCACCAACCGCTTCGCCGCCATCCGCATCGAACCCATCCGGCTGGGCACAAACCAGGTGCTGGGCTGGGAGGTGACCAACGATGTCGCCGCCATCGAGGACATGCAGCATCTGCATATTGACCTGGTGAACCTCTCGCCGGCGGGGGGCTTTTTCGTGGCGTTTCAGGTGGCGTTTTACGGGGGCATGGTGCTGGCGGCTCCGTTCATGGTGTTTTTCATCGCGGAATTTGTGTTTCCAGCGCTCCGGTTCAGGGAGCGGAAATATGTGTACCGGGCGCTGTTCATTGGTGGCGGGCTGTTTATGGTGGGGGTGTCGTTTTGCTATTTCGTGCTGATGCCGGTGGCATTGCAGGCGTCGCAGATGTATTCGCAGTGGCTCGGTTTGGGGGCGATGCAATGGCGCGCGGAGGAATACATCAGTTTTGTGTGCAAATTCATGCTGGGCATGGGGTTGGGCTTTGAATTGCCGGTGGTCATTCTGACGCTGGTGAAAATCGGCGTCCTGAGCTATTCGATGCTCCGGAAAATGTGGCGGCACATGATTGTGATCAATCTGGTTTTGGGCGCGCTGCTGACCACGCCGGAAGTGCTGACCCAGGTGCTCATGGCGGGCCCGCTTTATCTGCTCTACGAAATCACGGTCTGGATCGCCTGGTATTGGGAGCAACCCGACCGGGCGCGGGCGCGCCGCGCGCTGTTGCTGCTGGGTTTGCTGGCGCTGCTGCTGGGGGCTCTGGGCTGGGCTGGCTGGCGCTGGCTGCATCTTAGAGGCTGACTTTGGCAGACACGAATTTCACGAATTTTCACGAATTTTCACGAATTTTCACGAATTTTCACGAATTTTCACGAATTTTCACGAATTTTCACGAATTAAATGCCGGCAGATTGATGGGCAGTGACTGGTTGGCGGTAACGAAAAAAGGGGCGCGTGGATTAACATGTCGCTGTTGGTTCGGCCATGCCCATCGCCAATCTCATCTGGCCTCAATTCTTCAGTGCAACCAACCAAAACCTCGCAGCCAAGTCCCATCCCAAACACGGGCGGCTCGATCCCCATCGTACTCAACAACCAGCCGGTGATGGCAAATCACCCCTTCGCGCTGCCAAGTCTCGACAACCTTTTCCGGCCAACCGCTGATGCTCGGTGGGCCTGCCAAATGCAACACCTCGTCCCGGATCATGCCTGAGTGGACCTGCGCCCATCCAGCCGGCGCGGCAGGAGTGAACAGGTCAAACCAGATGGCGAAACCAAACGCGATCAATATCACTGCGGGCAAAACAACCACCATGATTACCTTGCGACGCAACCCCCGGCAAAAAGCAGCAAAACCAAAATTATTGGTGTCCATGAGAATCTATCAAACCCGTAAGAATCCCACGGCCGCCTGGAAATCCCCGGGCAGGGGGGCGAGGAAGGTCAGGCGTTGCGCGGTTTGCGGATGGGCGAAGGTGAGTTGCCGTGAGTGCAGCAGCACGCGGGGGGCTTCGTAGCCGGTGCTTTCGGTGAAGCGCTGGTTGGCTTTCGCGGCGTAGTGGGTGTCGCCAATGACGGGATGGCCGAGGTACTGGAAATGCACGCGAATCTGGTGGGTGCGGCCGGTGTGGATTTCAGCCTCAACGTGGGTGGCGTGGATCAGCCGCTCAATCACGCGGTAGCTGGTGTGGGCAAACCGGCTGTCACCATCCTCGCGCACGGTCATGCGCTGGCGTTGCGTGGGGTGGCGGGCGATGGAGGCGCGGATTTCCCCGGCGTCCCGGTCCATGGCCCCCAGCACGAGGGCGTCATAGAGCTTTTGCACGGTGCGCTCGGCGAATTGCCGGGTGAGCGCGAGGTGGGTGGGGTCGTTTTTGGCCACCACCAGACAACCGCTGGTTTCCTTGTCGAGCCGGTGGACGATGCCCGGCCGGGCCACGCCGCCGATGCCGCTCAGCGTGCCCTGGCAATGGTGGAGCAGGGCGTTGACGAGGGTGTGCTCCTCGTGGCCCGCGGAGGGGTGGACCACCAATCCGGGCGGTTTGTTGACCACCAGCAGGGATTCGTCCTCGAACAAAATTTCCAGCGGAATGGCTTCCGGCTGCGCTTCGGCGGGGCGGGCGTCGGGCCAGCGCACGTCCACGGTTTCCCCGGCGCGCGGCGTGTGGGTGGGTTTGACGGGCTGGCCGTTGACGCGGATGTAACCTTGTTCAATGAGGCGCTGCAGGGTGCCGCGCGAGACGGCGGCGAAACGTTCGCGCAAAAAAGCATCCAGCCGCTCGCCCGGGCGCGACTGTTCGATGACAAAAGATTCGATGCGGTCAGACATGGCAAATTGATGCGTGCTGCGATATACCTAATGCGTGATGCGTGATGCGTAACCGGCGGTGCTGGCCGCTTGGCATCGGTGGCAAATATTTCATGGAACTGGCAGGTAGATTCATCGCTGATGGGGCTGGCCTTTAATTCGGACGAAAAGATGAAAGGCGGCGGCGAGGAAAATCCCCAGCGTGCCGCCCAAGTAGGAGGCATTGTGCATGTAACCGGCACACAGGAAACGCCGTAAATCGACGACGTTATCTGGAATCAACCAGCCATGGTAGTCAGCGAGGTCGATGCCGCGCGTTTGGAGCCAGCCATAAAGCAAACCCGCCAGGCCGAAAAGGAGCGTAAATCCCACCACCAACCCAAACGACTCCAGGGTCACTGCAAACATGCGCCCGGCCCCGGCATGGACAAAGCCGCATGCGCCTAAAATGAACCCGATGGGAATGCCCATCCACCAGGACGCCAGCAGTCCGATCACCGAGGCGCGAACGCGATCCGGCCAAGGGGTCTCCACCAAGCCAAATTGGCGGAATTTGAATTTTGTGAAATATTCGGGCGAAACCGTGTAGCTGATCTGGTTGTGAACCATTCCGTAAAGACCACTCAGCATGATGGCGAGCACAACCAAAAGCAGGAATACCAGCAGTTTGTTCATCAACTGGTCACCACTTTGGGTTCGGTTTTCCAATTGATGATGAAAATGAGCGCCACGCCGGTGCAGATGGCGGAGTCGGCCACGTTGAAGGCGGGAAAGTCATAGCAATCACTGGCGCCCCGGCGGGCCATATAGAAATGGAGGAAGTCCACCACGGCGTGGCGGCCCGGCAACATGCGGTCGGTGAGGTTGCCGATGATCCCGCCGAAGATCAGGCCAAAGGCCACCTGGCCGCTGAAGCGGTGGACGCTGAAATGGTGGCGAAAGAGGTAGAGAATCACCAGGGCGGTGATGGCCACGGTGGCCAGGCCGGCGTTGTTGCCGGTGAACATGCTCCATGCGGCCCCAGTGTTGACGCGATCCGTGAGGTTGAAAAAGCCGGGAATCACGGTGATTTCCTCGTCCCGGTAAATATCCTGCTGCACGAGCCATTTGGTGAGCTGGTCGCAAGCCAGAACGCAGACCGCCAGCAGGGCAATCCGGCGGTTCGGCGTCGAGAATATGGATGACATGGCGGACATGGACAATTATGACGTGAATTAAAGCAGATTTTTTGGGGAAAACAATGGGATTTGCGATTTACGACCGGCGATTTACGCGGGTTTTGGCCGGCGGGAGGCCCGGTGCCGGAACGATTCTGCAAAAGAGATTTTAACCACGGATGGACACGGATAAACCCGGATGAAAAAATGTCAGAAGGGCGGTCCGGCGTGGTTTTCCGCCGGTCACTACTAAACGGGGCGCTTTCTGGACGGCTGGGAAATCACGTTTTTATTCGTGTTCATCCGGGGCCATCCGTGGTTTTAAATCTGTTTTACTGAATCGTTCCCGCTTAGAGTAAATTCATGCCGCACAAATTATTCGCCCTGCTCGCCGCGTGGATCGGCCTGGCCGCCAGCCTGGCCGCGCAGACCAATCTCTACGTGGCGGCGGATGGTTCCGCCCCCTATAAATCCGTGTCGGCCGCCATCATGGCTGTGCCGGCCGGCACCCGCGAGAACCCGGTGGTCATCCACATCGCCCCGGGCATCTACCGGGGGTTGATCTATATTCAGCGCGAAAAGCGCTTCTTCAAGCTCGTGGGCGGAAATCCCACCAACACGATTCTATCCTACCAGCTTTACGCGGGCATCACGAACGCGGAAGGTTTGCCCATCGGGACGTTCAAGACCCCTTCCACCACGATTGATGCCGATGATTTCACCGCCGAAAACCTCACGTTCGAGAATGCCGCCGGTCCGGTGGGCCAGGCGCTGGCCATTCGTGTGGATGGGGATCGCGCGGCGTTCCGTCATTGCCGCTTTCTTGGCTGGCAGGACACCATGCTTCTGAATCGCGGCCGCCAGTATTTTGAGCGTTGTTATATTTGCGGGCATGTGGATTTCATCTTTGGCGCGGCCACGGCCTGGTTTGAGCAGTGCCAGATCCACGCGTTGCGCGATGGCTATCTCACGGCGGCCTCCACGCCGGTGGATGTGCCGTATGGCTTTGTGTTTTCCCATTGCCAGGTCACCGCTGCCCCCGGCGTGAAAACGCAACTGGGCCGTCCCTGGCGCGATTATGCCAGCACGTGTTATCTGAACTGCGAACTGTCTGGAGCCGTGCTGCCGTCCGGGTGGAACGATTGGAACAAGCCCGCAACGCACGCGACCGTTCGTTATGCGGAATTCAACAGCACCGGTCCCGGCGCCAATCCCACGAACCGGCCGGCTTGGACTACGCAACTGACCGAAGCCCAGGCCAGGAAGGTGACGGTGGAAACGGTGCTGGGCGGCGCGGATGGCTGGAATCCCACAGGGGCATCCATGCCGTGAAAGATTAAATTCCTTCACGGCTGGATACCGTCTGTGGCGGTAACGATCGGGCGAAAGCCTGGGTTGGCCATCGCGCCGCCCCCATGATTCGGCATTGGATTTCGGATTTCGAACTTCGGATTTCGGGCTTAAGGCTTGTAAGCGCGATAAAACTGCATCGGCGGATTGGAACTGCCGCCGCCAATCAGGATGGGGTTGACGACATTGGTCAGCGTCAGGCTCAGATTGGTTTGCCAGGCACCGCCGATGGTGGCGGAGGTTTGGATGACATAATTCGATCCCGGAACGCCGTAGAGGGTCAGCACGAAGGCGGAATTGGTGGGCCGGCCGGCTTGCAAGAGCGGTTCGTCCGCCACCACCGCCAGTTGTCCGGCGGCCCCGGTTGAGTTGCCGACCGATCCACCAGTGGACTTCGCCCCCAGCACTCCGGTCATTGTCAGCGGCAAGAATCCTGAGTGCGCACCGGAGGCTTGGAAACAGACCTCCGCGAGGTTGGCCGGCCCTTGCAACACCCGCCCCGACAAGGCGCTCACGCTAAAGATTGCCTGGGTCGGCGAGAAGGATTCCATGACGGCCGCGCCCACGGCGAGGTTGGTTGAACTGATGGACAGATCGCTGACCTGGTTGGCGGGGAACAGGAGTGTGAATTGCACGCTGTTCAAGGGCGTGCTGGAGCTGGCCAGATTCACGGGCACGCAGGCTGCCTGGCCCGATACCAGCGCCGCCGACCCGACCCCCAAGTCCACGCAGTCGCCCACCGCGACCAGAAACGTCATGTGATTGCTGACGGTGGGATATTGCACATCGGTGGCCCAAAGGGTGATGATATTGGTGCTGCTGCCCTGTCCGCAAGCAGGCGTCCAGCGGAAGATTCCGTTGGTATTGATGACGGAACCCGCCGGGTCCACCGGGTCCAGGCTGAAGATGACCTGGGTGTTGGCATGATTGGTCACCACCAATGGCTGACCCACGGCGATGGAGGCGTAGGGCACTTGGGTGATAACCGGGGGCGTGACCAGGGGCGTGGTGAAGGTCACATCCCCGCCCAGGCTGGTGCCGGCGCTGTTCTCCGCCACGGCTTGGAAATGATAGGTGGTGTTGGGCTGCAATCCTTCCAGGAGCAGGGCGGCGGATTGCGGGGTGTCGAGACTCTGGGTCAGGGAGAGTGGCGACGTTATCCCGGTGTAATTGGTCGTGGTGCCCCACGCGAAATACACGGTGGTCGGGCCGTTGTTGGGATTGACCAGGGCGTTCAAGGTGGCGGACACGGAATTGGTGGCCACGCCAGCCAGGGTGGTGACCGAGGGCGCGGTCACCATCGCACCATAAGTGATGGTGTAGGAACCCGTGGAGTTGTAATCAAACAAATGCACCTTGTTTTGCGGCTGCGGCGGCAGCATGTGAAGGCGTTGGGGCGTCTGCCAGACATTGGGTCCGACCAGCAAGTTCACGCCATCGGAGCGCTGCACGCTGGCGATGGTCATGGTGCCGGCGCTCGGATCAGGGAATTCAATGTACACCCAACCTGCGGGCGCGGACACATTGACGGAGATGTTGGATTGCGTGCCGGAGAGCGTGCCGGAGACGGTCGCGTTGGTCAGGGAGGTCACCGGGAAGACGGGGCCGGCGCTGGAATACACATTATTGGGCAGCGCATCCACGTTGGTGGTGTCGTTGACCAGGAAATCGGGAATGCCGTCGTCGGTTGGCACGGTGACCCGCACGACGTGATTCATTTCATGAATGGCCACACTGTTGACCAGGGAAGTGTTCGTGGCCCCCAGCGCATCCACATGCGCAAAGGTGGCGCTGTAGCTGATGAATGAACCCTCCAAGGTTGAGGTCATCAACCATAAGCCGGTCACATCGCCCCCGGGCGGGATGGCCCCCAGATCCATCGTCAGCGACGGGGAAGGCAGGGGATTGGTGCCGGATTGCGAGCCGATGAGTTCGAAGGCGATGAGCAAGCCATTGGAATTGGCGATGATGGATGGCTGGGCTGAGGTGATGGTGAAATCATTCGCCAACCCCAGGCCGTTGTTATGGACCATGATTCCCAAGCCAAAGGGAACCGACGGCTCGGTCTGGGTGGTGAAAGGATCCTGGCTGTACACGTCATGTTGCAGGAAGTAATCCACATTGAGAATGGGCGTGGGCAGCACAGTAATGGGCACGGCAAACAACGGGATGACCACCTGCTGTCCGTCCAGCAGGTACGAAAGCGTTCCGCCGATGGCAAACTGCGTCGGCCCGGTGGGGGCGGCGTTGGTCGCCGGGATGAGGGTCCAAGAGGCGGTGCCGGAAGCGCCATTGGGCAGCGTGCCGGTGCCGTCCACCGCATTCAGTCCGGTCAAGACCGGTGGCACCACTTCGAAGAGATTGGAGGCGGCGTTGCCGCTGGCATCCACTGGATTGAGGGTCACCTTGAGATCGGAAATGGCCGCGCCGGCGGTGTTGTTGAGCTGGAGGGTGGCCTTGAAGGCGTCCCGCGCAATGACCGCGTGCTGGTCAATTTGCAGGGTCACGTCCACGATGGCCCCCGTGATCGGCGGCGCAAAGCTATAGCTGGGCGGGGCGATATACGGCTGACTGGGGGGGTTGCCAACCGGAGCGCCACCGCCACCGCCATCACTGCCACCACCACCACCGCCGCCGCCGCCGCTCACATTGACCACGGGCGTGCTGCTGATGGTACAATTGTTGGGATTGGCGTTATAGACATAAATGGGCGTGGTGTAATAATTGGTCTGCGTGGGGGTGAACACATGCCAGTCGAGCTGGGCGGCGAGGCTGGAGGACACGCTGGGGTCCGACCCCAGTTGCGTGATGATCACCGGCACCACGACGCTGCTTTCCGCCGCCAGATCGCCCAGGTTGTTGGCCAGGGGCACGATGGACCAGTCGGCGTTGCTGCCAAATGACAGCACCAACCCCTGCGCCGCAATGAGACCGTTGTTGCTGATCACGAGGTCCACCTGGTTGGTGCCGCCGAACTGACAGAGATTGATCGCCCCGGGATTAATGGTGATCACCGGCCAGGGCACCTGGGTCTGGAAGGTCGTGGTTAGCACGAATTCATAGTTGTCGGGAATGGTCGTCGGGGTGACCACCCAGGAGTAACTCACAAGGTCGTCCGGCAGGAAAGCCGTGACCAGATTCGTCTCGTTGGGTTGCACCAGCAGCGTGGTGTCGAACCCGCCGTGGTTGGTCGCGGCCACGCTGATGGTGTAATAGGCGGAGGTCAGATTGGTGAACAGCACCGTGCCATCGGGGCCGGTCACGGCGCTGACCACGTTGCTGCCGCTCAGAAAATCGGTCACGGTCACGACGGCATTGGACAGGTTGGGGGCGCCGGGACTGACGAGGGTGAATTCGTCCTGCGCGGTCACCTGCAAACTACCCACGGCGGTGGAGACACAATTGATGGTGAACGGCACCGTGGACTCAAAGGTGGCTCCCGCGATGATCAGGCTGCCGGAATAGGCCCCCAAAGTGGTGCCGTTGGTGGGGGTGAAGGCGAGCGTCACCACGTTGCTTTGCCCGGGGGCCAGGGAGGCCAGCGGTTGGGCCGTGACCACCGAAAGCCAGGGGGCACCCGAAGGCAGGATCACCTGCAGGCTGTCGCTGGCCACTCCGCCGAGGTTCGCCAGGGTGAAGGACAGCAAGGTTTGCCTGCCGGGAATCATGGTCCCATGCAGGGGCGAGGGCAGGGCCACAATTTGCGGTTCCAATTGGACCACGCTCGCATTGATGGCGACGGTGTTGGTGCCGCCCGCCGGGGTGGAGAATTGAATATTAATGGGGGCCTGGCTGGGCGTGCCGCCCACGGCCTCAAGGATGCAGGTGGCCTGCACCGTGCCGTTTCCGGGGAGGGTTCCCGGCACGCTAACCTGAACACTCACGTTGCCCGGCGCGCTGGCGCTGGCGGTCAACCCGGAGAGCGCAACGCTCGTGAGGTTCGACAAGGTGATGGTGTTGGTCTGGGCCACGCCCACCGTCAACACCGGGTTGGCGTTGGTCAAACTCGCGCCCAGGCCAACCAAGGTCAACGCACCTTGCGGCGCGGGATTGTTCACCCCCGGCAGCGCCGCCGCGTATTGCACCACTCCGGCCTCGCCGAACAGCGGGGTGAAGTTCACGGTCGCATTCCCGCCCGCGTCCGTGGTAAACGGAATCGTGCGCGTGGTGCCGGAGTTGTAAATCCAGAGCACGGCCGCGCTGTTGTTTTGCGCGGCCGAGGTGCCGCAATTGAGGGTTTGCACGGTGAAGGGAATCGTCCTGCCGACCGGATACAAGGATTGCGCGGTCTGGGCGGTGGCGCAATAGCCCAGCACGGTCAACATCGCCGGCGAACTGGTCACCGAGCCCACGACGTTGGTCACCACAACCGTGTACCAGCCCTGCTGGTTGGTTTGCACGCTGGGGAGGTTCAGCGCCGGGCCGGTCGCCCCGGCCACGGGGTTCGTGCCTTGATACCATTGATAGCCCCAAGGCGAGGCGCCGCCCGCCGTCACGTAGAAACTGGCTGCGCCGCCCACGCCCACCGCAAGGCTTTGTGGCGCGGTAACGGTGGGGGGCGAGAGCACCGTCAACACGGCCGCCGTGCTGACCAGGCTGCCATACTGGTTGGCAATCACCAGTTGATAGCTGCCCCCCTCGGAAGTCACGATATTGCTGAGGGTCAAGACCGGCGTCTGCACGCCACTGATGAGGCCGCCAAGATTCAACAAGTTGGCCCCGTTGAATTGCCATTGATACGACAAGGTTCCCCCGCCGGAAACCTGCGCTTGAAATACCACGTTGGAGCCCAAGACCACCGCCTGGCTCAACGGCTGGGCTTGGATGCCGGGGGCGACCCCGAAGGTGAACGCGTTGCCCGCAGTGGCGGTGTTTCCGTCCGGGTTGTGAATCGTCACATTGACCGGGCCGACCGGCGCGGCCGGAGTTGTCAGAGTCAGCGCGGTCGGGCTGCTCACGTTGACGGCCGTGGCAACCGCCGAGCCGAAGGTGACGCTGGCGCCGGTTTCAAAGTCCGTTCCGGTCAGGGTCACGGTTTGATTGCCATTGGTCGAGCCGGTGCCCGGTTGGACCGTGGTGATGACCGGCGGTGCGGCCGCATTTACCGTGAGCGTGCCATTGGTGAGTGCGACCGAGTAATTGGCCAGCCGTCCGTACGGATCCACCAAGCCGGGCACGATGGCATAACCTCCCGGCGGACTGGCTGGAACCGCGGCGCAAGCATAAGACACCGCGATATTGTCCAATCCTTGCAGACCCACGACTGTGCCAGTAAACGGCGGATTGGGTTGACCGTAGGCGCGCGCCGCGTTGTGGGCGGTGACCGCCAGCGGGGCGGTATCAACCAACAAACTCACATAACGGTTCACACTGTTGTAATCCACCGTATCCGTGGGCGTGAAGGTCACTTCCAAGAGATACGAGCCGGCGTTCAACACCGTGCCCGCCGGCGGGTTGTAATTGAAGGTGCCCGGCACGCCCGCCGTCGCGTCCAGTTGAACTTCGGTCAGGGCCGCGCCGTACACGATGGGGGCCGCGTTGGTCCAGATGACCGCCGGCGTCTTGCGCAACACCGTCAGCGTGGCTGGCTGGCTGACGATTCCCCCCGCCACATTTGTGACGCTGACCAGATAACTGCCCGCGTCGGCAAACTGCACATTGGTGATGACCAGGATATTGCTATGCGAACCGGTGATGCGGGCGGTGTCGGTCAAATTGCTTCCGTTAAGCTGCCATTGATTCGTCAGGGGCAATAGGCCGGTGGTTTCCACACTAAACATCGCGGTGCCGCCAAGCACGACCGACTCGCTTTGCGGCTGGCCCACAATGGCGGGTCCCTGGCTCTCGCATTTGCCGGCTGCGCCCGCGCCATAAATGGCCGCGATTTCATTCGCCGTCAGCGCCGCATTGTAAATGGAGACTTCGTCGATCAGCCCATGGAAGAAGCGGGAGGGCGAACCGCCGCCCCACGAGCGGCCAATTTCCACATCGCGCGTGTTGTTGGCCGGGGGAGTGGTCAGGGGCAGCGTGTTTTGCAACACCCCATCCTCATAGATGCGTATTTCCGTGCCCGTCCAAACTCCCGCCAGATGATGCCATTGATTATCCAGAATGCTGGTCAAAGTGGAGACGCCATGGAAATTAGCCGGGGAACCGGAATTGCCGCCCGTGCCGTAGAAAAATGCGGCGGTTCCGTCCGTGCCCGTCTGAATCGCCCAACCGGTGCCATCCGTCCAGCCATGGGATTTATCCACCACCAGCACTTGCGGGAAGAATTGCTGGGAACTGGCTTTGACCCAGCACTCGACGCTAAAGGGGCCGGTGGGGTTCAGGGCCGCGACATTGGGCACATCCACCCAGCCGGAACTGCCGTCAAAGCTGAAGGCCTGGCCGACTTCCCCATTGGCGTAAGTGACCTTGCCGTTGAGGATGCCGTTGTTGCCGCTCACGATATCCAGCGCGTTCCCTTCGCCCGGCCACCAGGACACCAGTCCGGGCGCGGGGGCCGTGCAGTTCAGCACCGTCAGGGAAACCACCGAGCTGGTGACCGATCCGTAGGCATTGGTGATGATCACCGAATAATTGCCCGCGTTGTTGTCGGTCACGCCATTCAGCGCGAGGCTGGGCGAGGCGGACCCGGCAATCACCCCGCCGTCACTCAGCGGACTGCCGTTTTGAAACCATTGATAACTCAGCGGCGTCATGCCCGTGGCGGCCACGGAAAACGCCGCGCTGCCCGCATAAGGCGTCGTCGCGTTGGTCGGTTGCACGGCAATGGCCGGGGCCAGCGCCACCGCCCCCGTCACGGACAGATACACCCCGCTGTTACTATAGCTCACACTCAAACCGGCGGGGATGTTCAACGGCGAAAACGTGCCGCTGCTGCTGGAAGATGAAAGAATCTGGAACGTGCTGCCCAATGCAGGCACGTAGCCGTTGGTTGGAGCCACCGTTAAGAGACCGCCCAGCGAGGCGGTATTGATGCCTGCCAGCGCGCCCGCTTGGCCGGCATTGGTGCCGCCGAGGCTGATAAACACGGTGCCGGCATTCTGGTTGAAATTATTGCCACCCAACGAGAGGGTGCCGCTGATCGCCCCCACGGTGCCGCCGACATTGCTGACCGGCGGCTGGATCGTACTGGTATTGGTGCCGCCGGATTTCACCAGCGTGCCTTGGTTTACGAACTCCGGCGTGTTATAGTAGGATAAGATCGAGACGTCCGACAGAAGCTTCACCACTCCGGAAGACTGGTTATACAACCACCCGTTGATGCCGTTGAACTGATTGTCCAGTTCCAAATTCCCGCTGGCCAACTGGATCGTGCCCAGGTTGGTAATCACACCATAGTTGACGTAGGTGTCTCCGTTGACTCCTGCCAGCGTCAAAACCGCGCCGGAATTCACGGTGAGCGTGCAACTCGAGTTGATTTGTCCGCTGGTCCAGGTCAAGCGACCGGCGAGGTCGCCGCTCCCGGCCAAACTCGCTCCCGCTAATACGAGATTCGAACTTGTCAAACTCCCGTTGAGCGTGACGGTGTTCCCGCTCAGTAACGTTTGGCCCGCCCCCAGAAACAAGCTGCCGCTATTCAAAGTAGCCCCCCAATAGTTGAGATTGATCGTGCCCGTATCAGCCTCCACCGTGCCGCTGTTAACCAGGTATGGCTGGATCGCGCTGGTATTGGTGCCGCCGGATTTCACCAGCGTGCCTTGGTTTACGAACTCCGGCGTGTTGTAGTAGGACGTGATTGAGACGTCCGTCGTCAACTCCACGACCCCGGACGGCTGGTTAAACAACCACCCGTTGATGCCGTTAAACTGATTGTCCAGTTCCCAATTCCCGCTGATCAACCGGATCGTGCCCAGGTTGGTAATCACGCCATAGTTGAGACAGGTGACTCCGCTGCCTCCCGCCAGCATCAGAGCCGCCCCCGAGGGGACCGTGAGGGTGCTGTTGGCATTGATTTGCCCGCTGGTCCAAGTCAGGACGCCGCTCAAAACCGCGTCCCCCGACAACGCTGCTCCCGCCCACACCAGATTTGAGCAGGTCAGATTCCCGTTCACCGTGACCGCAATTGCGTCTAACACCGTTTGGCCCGCCCCCAGAAACAAACTGCCGCTATTCAAAGTGGCCCCCTGGTAGTTGAAGCTGATGATTCCGCTGTTGGCTTCCACCGTGCCGCTATTGACAAAGTACGGCTGGATCGAACTGGTGTTGACGCCCCCGGATTTCACCAGCGTGCCTTGGTTTACAAACTCCGGCGTGTTATAGTAGGACGTGATCGAGACGTCGGCCGTCAACTCCACGACCCCGGACGGTTCGTTAAACAACCACCCGTTGATGCCGTCATACTGATCGTCCAGTTCCAAATTCCCGCTGACCAATTGGATCGTGCCCAGATTGGTAATCACACCATAGTTGATGTAGGTGGCTCCGCTGCCGCCCGCCAGCACCAGAGCCGCCCCGGCGGGGATTGTGAGGGTGCTGTTGGGATTGATCTGCCCGCTGGTCCAGGTCAGGACGCCGCTCAAAACCGCGTCCCCCGACAATGCCGCCCCCGCCAGTATGAGATTGAAACTCGTCAAGCTCCCGTTCAGCGTGACCGTGCTCCCGCTCAGCAGCGTTTGGCCTGCCCCCTGGAACAGGCTGCCCGCATTCAAAGTGGCCCCGTTGATACTGATCACTCCGCTGTTGGCCTCCACGGTGCCACTATTGACAAAGTACGGCTGGATCGAACTGGTGTTGACGCCCCCGGATTTCACCAGCGTGCCTTGGTTTACGAACTCCGGCGCGTTGTAGTAAGACGTGATTGAGACGTCGGCGGCAAGCTCCACGACCCCGGACGGCTGGTTAAACAACCCCCCGTTGATGCCGTTATACTGATTGTTCAGTTGCAGGCTCCCGCTGACGAACTGCACCCTGCCGGCGTTGGTGATCACTCCCTGGTTCACGTAGTTGCCATTGACGCCCACCAACGCCAGCGTGCCATTCGTGGCCACCGTCACCACGCAACCCTGGTTGATTTGGCCGCCGGTCCAGTTCAGGAGGCTGTTCACCGTCAGCCCACCGCCGCCATCCAAGGTACCTCCGTCCAAGGCGAGAACACCGCTGCCGTTCACGGCGCTGGCCGTGTTCAAAATCAGCGTGTAGCCCGCCGTCGCCAGCGTCTGCTGCCCGCTGCTGCCGCCCAAGGCCAGGCTGCCGACCGTCGGGCTGGTGTCCAGCGTGACCGTGTACGTTCCGGCGTTGGTGATCATGGCGGCATCCGAACCGCCGGGAACCTGGTTCGGGCTCCAGTTGGCCGCCACACTCCAGTTGCCCCCGGCGTTGTTGGTCCAGTTAATGGTGGAAGCGCTCGCAGTCGAAATCAGCGCAGCCACGCACGCGACAATAGTGATGAATTTCATGTTCTGATAAGACACGGGTTTAGGGTTCCTTTTTCCCTCAAAAGAGGATTTAATCAAGCCACCGGCAATAATCAAGCTTAAATCCGCGCGAAAAACTTGCCACCCCCCGCCTGCAACCGGCACCATTACCCATCTATGTTCACTGGCATTGTAGAAGAAGCGGGCGTCATTGAAAAAATCACCCCCACGAAAAAATCCATTGCGCTGACCGTCCGCGCCCAAATCTGCGGACGCGGCGTCAAGGTGGGCGACAGCGTGGCCGTCAACGGCTGCTGCCTCACCGCCGTCAAAGTCACCCCCCGGGGCAAAGCCCGGCTCATCCAGTTTGACCTCTTGCAGGAAAGCTGGAACCGCACCAATTTCCAATTCGCCCACCCCGGCTCCCTCGTCAACCTCGAACGCTCCCTCCGCGCCAACGGCGAACTCGGCGGCCATTTCGTCACCGGCCATGTGGACGGCTTGGGCAAAATCACCCGCTGGGAACGCTCCGGCAAAGATCATGTCCTCGACATCGCCGCCCCCCCGGACGTCATGCGCTACCTGGTGTTCAAAGGCTCCGTCGCCGTGGATGGCATCAGCCTCACCGTCGCCGCCGTGCAAAAGCAGAGCTTCCGCATCTGGATCATCCCGCACACCTTCGAGGTCACCGTCCTGCGCGAACGCCAGGTGGGCGACGCCGTCAATCTGGAGGCCGATTTGCTGGGGAAATACGTGGAGCGTTTCCTGGCCGGCAGAAAGCGTTGAAGCCAAGGAGGTTTTATAGCTTGAATATTTAACGCAACCGACACATAATTGGCATATAACTTGAGCAGTCTGTTGCCGTGAAATTATCCAAAGAATCAGTCCGGTTGCTGGTGAGCGCGCCTTCCCAGTATGCCATGCGGCTGGCGCAGCGCCCGGAGGAAATCCAGGCCGCGCAAGCCTTGCGCTTTCAGGTGTTCAATCTCGAGTTAAACGAAGGCCTGACTCATTCCTACACCACCGGTCTGGATACCGATCCCTTTGATGCCGTGTGCGACCATTTGATTGTCGAACACCAACCCTCCCAGCAGATCGTGGGCACCTACCGGCTGCAAACCGGCTTGAGCGCCGCAAAAAACCTGGGCTATTATTGCGCCCAGGAATTTTATTTTGACGTTTATGAGCCCGCCCGCAGCCAGATTGTGGAACTGGGCCGCGCCTGTGTGCATCGCCAGCATCGCAACCTGTTCGTGCTGGGCCTCCTCTGGAAAGGCATCGCCAACTACACCCGCGAGCGCGGCGGACGCTATCTCCTGGGTTGCAGTTCGCTGACGGCCCAGGATCCCACCATCGGTGCCTCCGCGTTCACCGACCTCTGCCGCAACCATCTGGCTGAACCGGGCTGGCGCACCCATCCTCTGCCCAGCCACGAATGCCCGCTGGATGCCCTGACCGAAGAACCGATTCCCCTCCCCAAACTGCTGCGTGCCTACCTGGCGATTGGCGCCAAAATCGGCGGTCCCCCCGCCGTGGACCGGCAGTTCAAAACCATTGATTTCCTCACGCTAATGGACCTGGAATCCCTGGACCCGGCGGCCCGCGAACGGTTCTTTGGATGACGTTGCGCGCCACAGGCCGGATTTGCTGGTTTGCGTGGGAGGTGATGCTCGTCACCGTCAACTATTTCCTCACGGCCGCGCGCGCCCCCCACGACCGGCAGCGGCTGGCGCGCGCCGAATGGCTGAGCCGGTCCTCCCGCCGCCACCTGAAGATTTTCGGCTATTCCGCCCGGGTTTCCGGCACCATTCCCACCCGGGGCATCCTCTTCAGCAACCACCTGAGCTACCTCGACATTCTGGCCATTAGTTCCGTCACCCCGGCCGTGTTTGTCTCCAAGGCGGACGTCCGGCGCTGGCCGCTGTTTGGCTGGTTTGCCGCCATCGCCGGCACCGTGTTTGTCAACCGGGAACGCCGCACCCACGTGGGCGCGGTCAACCAGGAGGTGGAAGCCGCGCTCGCGGCTGGTGCGCTGGTGGTGATTTTTCCCGAAGGCACCAGTTCCGACGGCTCGCAAATCCTGCCCTTCCGCACCTCCCTGCTGGAACCCGCCGCCCGCGGCCAGCACCTCATTTTTGTTAGCTGGCTGCACTACGACCTGACCGGGGGCCATGCGGGCCAGGAAGTGTGTTACTGGGGGGATCACTCCTTTTTCCCGCACCTGCTGAATTTGCTCGGCAAAAAATCCATCCAGGCCACGCTGCGCTTCGCCCCCTTCGAACGCACCACCGGCGACCGCAAGGTGCTGGCGGGCGAACTCCACCAGGCGGTCGAGGCGCTCGCCGATGGCCGGCTGCCCGCGGCCGATTGAGGCGTCAGATCTGCGTCAGATCTGGAAATCAATCACCCCCTGCTTGTCCGCCTTGTTCAGCACCCGCATGTCCAGGCCGTCATAAATGACGAGCGAATTCGGCTCCACGCTATTCATGATGAAGACGTTGCCGCCAATGGTGCTGCCCGCGCCGATGATCGTGTCGCCGCCCAAAATCGTGGCCCCGGGATAAATGGTCACCCGGTCTTCAATCGTGGGATGCCGCTTCTTGCCCCGCAGCAGCTGGCCGCCCGCCGTGGATTTGGCCCCCAGGGTCACCCCGTGATACATTTTGACGTGGTTGCCGATGATGCAGGTCTCTCCCACCACGGTGCCGGTGCAATGATCCACAAAGAAATGCGAGCCGATTCTGGCCCCGGCGTGCAGTTCCATGCCCGTGCGCGTATGCGCCCACTCCGACATGATGCGCGGAATCAAGGGCACCTCCTTCACAAACAACTCGTGGGCCAGCCGTTGCACCGCGATGGCCTCCGCAAAGGGATAAGCCACCAGCACTTCATCCTTGCTCGCCGCCGCCGGGTCGCCATCAAAGGCCGCCTGCATGTCCGTCTGCAATATTCCGCGCAGATCCGGCAGCCGCCGCAAAAACTCCACGGTCAACCGGTGCGCCTCGCCCTGAATCTCCTTTTTCGCCAGGCCTTGGGGCGGCTTGTATTCCAGGCTCTTGCGGATTTCATCCTCCAGCGCCCCCAAAATGGAATCCAGCAACGCCGCGGTTTCCACCCTGATTTCTGAGGAATGGATGGGTTTCTCATCGAAAAACCCGGGGAACAGCAGCCGCAGCAAATTGGCGGTGATGGTGGTGACCGCGCGTTTGGAGGGCAGGTTTTTGCCGTCCAGATGGTTGATCCCCCCCACTTTCGCGTAGGACGCCACCAGTTGGTTCGTAAGTTGCGAGACAGTATCCACGCCCGCAAATTACCACGAAGTCTGGCCGAGACAAAGATTTAGTCGGGAGGCCCGATTGCCGATTGCCTTTTTTCACCCCTTTTATCCAAAAGAAATGGCGGCGCGCCGACGATTGGGCTTTTCGCGGCGCGTGAATTAATTATACTGAAACCATGTATCGTACGCAGGATATTTATGTCAAGGGCATCGTGCCCCTGCTGTCGCCGCGCGCGCTGAAGGCGTTGTCGCCCGCGCCGGCGGCGGTGAATGAGGCCGTCGCGCAGTCGCGCGAGCGGGTCACCCGCATTTTGCGGCAGGCGGACCCGCGGCTGCTGGTGGTGATCGGGCCCTGCTCCATCCACGATGAGCACAGCGCGCGGGAGTATGCCACGCGCCTGAGCCGGTTGCAGCGCGAGCTGGCCGACCGGATGGAGATCGTCATGCGCGTCTATTTTGAGAAGCCGCGCACCACGATCGGCTGGAAGGGATTGATCAACGATCCGCATCTGGACGGTTCCCAGGACATCGAGGCGGGGCTGAAGATCGCCCGCCAGCTGCTGCTGGAAATCACCAGCCTGGGCCTGCCCGCCGCGACCGAGTTTCTGGACCCGATTGTGCCGCAGTACATCGCGGACCTCATCACCTGGGCGGCGGTGGGCGCGCGCACCACGGAATCGCAGACGCACCGCGAGATGGCCAGCGGGCTGTCCATGCCGGTGGGCTTGAAGAACGCCACCGACGGCAGCCTGCAGGTGGCGATTGACGCCATGGGGGCCACGCGCCATCCGCACAGTTTTCTGGGCATCAACGAGGACGGCGTCACCAGCGTGGTGCGCACCAGCGGCAACCCCAACGCCCACGTGGTGCTGCGCGGCGGCCGCGCGCTGACCAATTATGACGCGGCCAGCATCCAGGCGGCGGAGGACAAGCTGCGCGCCGCCAATCTGCCGCCGGTGCTGATGGTGGATTGCAGCCATGCCAACTCGGAGAAGAAATTCGCGAAGCAGGAGGAGGTCTGGCGCAACGTGATCGAACAGCGCGCGGCCGGCACCCGGTCCCTGATCGGCCTGATGGTGGAAAGCCATTTGCACGAGGGCAGCCAGCCCATCCCCCAATCCCTCCAGGAGTTGCGCTACGGCGTGAGCATCACGGACTCCTGCATCGGCTGGGAGGCCACGGAGCGGATGCTGCGCTGGGCGCACGAAAAAATTGCGAAGGCGGGGTGATTGGGGCCGGGGTCCGCGCGAAAGCGAAATCATGGCGTTTTATGCGGTGAAATTTTAACGCAAAGAAGCAGGGACTGGCGCAACGGGCCCCATCCTGGAAAAAATTCGCGCCCCTTCGCGCAATTCGCGGATCAACTGCTTGTCTTTATCCGTGTTCATCCGTGTCCATCCGTGGTTAAAAATCATTTTTGGACTTTAGAGCGGCCCTGGGTTGGGGCAGAATCGCCTGGTGAAGATTCAACCTACTGACACGGTGTTGATCACAGGGGCGTCCGGCGGCTTGGGCATCCACATGGTGCGGGCCTTCGCGCAGCGCGGCACGCGGTTGGTGCTGGTGGCCAATCCGGGCGCGGAATTGAACCACGCCTGTGCCGAGGCCAAAAAGCTGGGCAGCGAAGCCACCGCCATTATTTCCGACCTGCGGGACCGGGCGGCGCGCACCCAACTGGTGGCGGAGGTGCTGCAACGTTTTGGCCGCATTGACATCCTCGTGAACAATGCCGGGATTGAATTCACGGCGTACTATCACGAGCAGGAGCCGCAAAACATTCTCGACGTGCTGGGCGTCAATCTGGAGGCCCCCATGCTGCTGACCCGCTTGCTGCTGCCCCGTATGCTGGAGCGGCGGCGCGGGCAGGTGGTGAATATCGCCTCGCTGGCGGGCAAATCCGGGCCGGCATTTGAAGAATCCTACGCGGCTTCCAAGGCCGGGCTGCTCGCCTTCACCGCGTCGCTGCGCGCCACCTACCGTCGTACCGGGGTCAGCGCCTCGGTCATCGTTCCCGGATTTATCGAGGCCGGCATCTACACCGACCTGAAAGCCCGCGCCGGCCACCCGGCCCCGCGCGTGCTCGGATCGCTGCCGCCGGAGGCGGTGGCCCGGGCGGTGCTGCGGGCCATTGAGGAGGACCGGCCGGAGATCATCGTCAACCAATGGCCGGTGCGCCCGTTGCTGGCGTTTATCGCCCTGTTTCCCAAGGCCGGTGAATGGGTGGTGGAAAAAATGGGCTCCAATGATTTCTTCCGCGCGGTGGTCGCGGGACAAAAAAAACCGCCGGGCAAATAAGCCAACGATTATGCGCGTCTTTCTCACGGGAGCCAACGGATATGTGGGCCGGGTGCTGACCGAACAACTGGTGCGCCGGCCGGAAATCCAACACGTCACCGGCATCGGCCTCACCCAGCCGCCCGCGCCCGCGTCGGAGAAATTCCAATTCACCCACCTGGACATCCGTTCGCCGGAACTGGCGGCGGCCATGGCGGGCCACGACGTGGTGATTCATACCGCGTGCGTCGTGCTATGGCCGGCCGCCATGCCGGCCCGGGAACGTGATGATATCAACTTGCAAGGCACCCGCAACGTGGCCCGGGCCGCCGCCGCCAACCGCATCCGCCGGTTCATTCACACCAGCAGCATGGCGGTTTATGATCCGGCCCAGGTGCGCGGGCAATCGGATGTGACCGAGCATTTTCCCCTGGGCCGCGGCGTCAGCCCGTATTATTACTGGAATGCCAAAGCCCTGGCCGAACCCGGCGTTTCCGAAATTCTGGGGGCCGGCACCCTCCTGACCTGCCTGCGCCCGATTTATATCATCGGCCCCCACAACCAGCCGGTGGTGGCGAGTTACCGGAAAAATGCCGTCCGCTTTCCCGGGGGCGCATCTGCGAATGAGGACAGACAGACGGTTAATACCCTGGATTGAGATGGCGTATTTTTTAATTCCAGAGAAAGTCGAAGTCGTTATTGCGCAACAGCACAT
>Ga0302278_10002313_pt1 | contig 22190 bp, 20 predicted proteins | sample III_Bog_N3_2_FD_194543 | JGI IMG/M metagenome (GOLD analysis project Ga0302278, IMG submission 194543) | Peat permafrost microbial communities from Stordalen Mire near Abisko, Sweden - III_Bog_N3_2 | ecosystem: Environmental > Terrestrial > Soil > Wetlands > Peat | place: Sweden: Abisko...
CCGTCTCGCGGAACGTAATGCACCCCAAGTTCTCCATCGCCCCGGCCTCGAAGTCCGGAACCGCCACCATATCCAGCTTGCTCAGTGGATAGTGGATGCCGAAGTACTGGTCGTAGTACTTCAGATCCCACTTCGCCGCCTCCACCGCAAACTGCGTCAGTTCCACCTTGTCCGGCGTCGCGCACGCCCGGATCGCCACGCCTTCGGCCTTGCCCTTCGTGCACTGGAAGTCCCCCACCAGCCACGCCACCAGGTAGGTCGACATCTTGGGCGTCGTCGCAAACCGGATCGTATGCTTGCCCGGCTCCGGCCCTGGCGTGTCCTCCACCATCTCCATGTTGGAAAACGCAGTGTCGCCCGCGTCCACCACCAGCGTCACGTCGAAGGTCGCCTTCAGCGCCGGCTCGTCGAAGCTGGGAAACGCCCGCCGCGCATCCGTCGCCTCAAACTGCGTCACCCCATAGCTCCGCAGCTTGGTCTTCGACAGATAAAACCCGCGCAGCTTGTCGTTCATGATCCCCGTGTAGGCAATCTGCAGCACCACCGGCCCCGCCGGCAGCGGCTGCGCAAACGTGAAGGTCGCCTGCTCCTTCTCCGCATCCAGCGTCACCACCGCCGTCTGCACGCCGCTACTTCCGCCGCCCGGAGCGTTGTTATCCTCTTGTTCTTGCTCGTCCTTCTTCTGTTCTAGCTTGTCCTTCCTTTGTTCTTGCTTGCCATTCCCCTGTTCTTGCTTGTCATCCGTTTGTTCTTGTTTGTCATTCTGAGCGGAGCGAAGAATCCCCGCATTTGTGCCGCCACCAGCTCCACCGCGTCCGCCCCACGCCCGCACCGCCCCAAACTCAATCTCCGCCGCATTCAGCACGATCGCGTTCGCCGGCTTCTCCAGCGCCATGTCAATCGTCTCCGAGCCCGCAAACCGTGCCTTCGCCAGGTCCGGCGTAATCGTCAGCGAGTAGTGCTCCGGCCGCACCCCGCCCGGCAGCCGCTGCGCCCCCGCTGCCCCGCACCCGCACCACACCACACTCGCAGCAAACAAGGCCCGGCAGAAACGCATCGCTGGTTGAACCGCCTTCCAATCAAGCTGTCCACCAGACTATATGCCAGCGCTTCTCCGGGGACATCCATCGCTTACAGACGACGGGCTGCACGCCTGCCAGTTACGACGAAGCACTACGCCGCCGGGTGACGAACTGGCTGCGCAGGGCTTCATCCGCAGTCGATTGCCAGCCTTTGCCGGTGGCTTTCAAGGCGGACAGCACATCTGGAGACATCAGTTTCCTACTTCAGGAAGAACGGCTTGTCCGGGTCGCGGTCCGACCGAATGCGCAGGTGGGTAAACGCCAGCAGCCCTGCCAGCAGGAAGCCCGCCATCTGCAATCCCGCCTGCTCCACCACCACGCTGTGCTCCAGCAGCGACGAGCCATACGCCTGCATGCCCGCCACCCGCGACTGCACGCCGCCCAGCGGATTGCCGTTCGACGACGGAACCATGCTCTGCGACGACGTCACCGCCGTCGACACGCCGGAGCCGATCTCCTGCACATTGGCGTTCGAGTCGCTCGCAGTCTGCGCCACTCCAGCCGGCGTCGCCGCCGCGCTCGCGCCGGACGAGCTCCCCGCCGCATCCGCACTGCTGCTCGCCGCCACCCCAATCCGCAGCGGACTGTTCGCCAGCGAAGTTCCCAGGAACTGCTCCAGCGTCCCCGTGTCCGCCAGGCTCGCGCGGTCCACCCGCATCAGCCCGTAGCCCACCGAGTCCAGCACGTATACCGTGCCGGCAGACACCGTCAGGATGGCCACCAGCATCATCTTCGCCGGACGCACCCGCATCGCCAGCGAGCCAATGTAGTAGGCCAGCGTCGCCACCAGCCCCGCGATCATCGCGCCCACTGGAACATACGTCGCCACCGTGTATCCAAACAGGTCGAGCCCACCACGGATCTGCAGGAAGAGAAGCTCGGCAGGCACGGCCACACAGCCCACCAGCCACAATAGTCCAACAACGAAAATCTTCGCGCTTCGGCTCATACGTCTCCTCGGAGGCGTGCTCGTTTGCAATCCTGATTCGAGCATCATATCCATACCCTGCAACTCCTCAGATACCCCGTACGTGTCATACGGCACGCCCTTCGCGAAACTGTGATCGCTTCTTTTCTAGCCCCGCTCTCTCCCGCTTTCGTGTCATGGTCGCCCATCACATCTCCTGCTAGCTTGCCCTCAGGAGATCCAAATGCGCCTGAGCGCCTTCCTCGATAAGCAGTTGATCGACGTCATCCAGTGGAACGAGCCGGAGGATGGCGTCCTGGCCTACCGCTACCCCATGCTCGACCAGGAGATTCAGAACGGCGGCCAGCTTACCGTCCGCGAGTCCGAGGTCGCCCTGTTCGTCGACCAGGGCCGCATCGCAGACGTCTTCGGCCCCGGCCTGCACACGCTCTCCACCGCCAACTTGCCCCTGCTCACCGACCTTAACAACTGGGACAAGGGCTTCGAGTCGCCGTTCAAGTCCGACGTCTACTTCTTCTCCACCCACCAGCAGATCGACCAGAAGTGGGGCACCGCGACCCCCATCACCGTGCGCGACCCGGAGTTCGGCGCCGTCCGGCTCCGCTGCTATGGCATCTACGCCTACCGACTGGCCGACCCGCGCACCTTCTTCACCCAGGTCAGCGGCACCCGCCAGACCTACTCCACCGGCGAGTTGGAAGACCAACTCACCAACACCATCGTCGCGCGCACGACAGACGCCTTCGCCGCCAGCAACCTCCAGTTCCTGGACATGACCGCCAACGAAGCGAAGCTCGGCGACTCCATCGCGGCCGCCGTCAAGCCCGCCTTCGCCGCGCTCGGCCTCGAGCTCACCCAGTTCGTCGTCGAGAACATCTCCCTGCCCGACGAGCTGCAAAAATCGCTCGACCAGCGCATCGGCATGAAGATGGTGGGCGACCTGGACCGCTATACCCAATTCGCCGCCGCCCAATCCATGACGATCGCCGCGGCCAACACCGGCGGCGCCGCCGGCCTGGGCATGGGCCTGGGCGCAGGAGCTGCCGTCGCGCAGGTCCTGGCCGCCACACTCCACCCCGCCACTACCGCGGGTGCCCCATCCGAGCCCCGCTCGGGTGGGCCTGCTGCCACGACCGCAAATGCCAGCGCCACCGCCACCAAGTTCTGCATCGCCTGCGGACACACCATTCCCCAACGGGCAGGCTTCTGTCCAGACTGCGGAGTCTCCCAATGAACTGCCCCTCCTGCGGCGCACCCATGCGCTCCACCCCCAATGGCTTCCAATGCGGCTACTGCCACAACGTCGTCGTCCCCGACGCCAACGACGAGGGCGTCAGCCTCCTCGGCGACGGCCCCGGCGACACCTGCCCCGTCTGCAACCTGCCGCTGCAGCGCGCCGCCGTCGCGCAGGAGTCCCTGCTCTACTGCGCCAAGTGCCACGGCATGCTCATCCCCATGGACGAGTTCCCCACCCTCATCGAGACCCTCCGCGCGCAGCAGACCGCCACCCTCGCGCCCCCGCCCGCCGACCCCGGAGACCTGCACCGCCGTATCAACTGCCCCCACTGCCACAGCGGCATGGACGCCCACTTCTACGCCGGCCCCGGCAACGTCGTCATGGACTCCTGCGAAGTCTGCGACCTGAACTGGCTCGACCACGGCGAACTCTCCCGCATCGCCCGCGCCCCGGAGTACATGCAGCCCCCGCAGTACACGCAGTCCTCCATGTCCGACCAGTAGCAGTAGCCACACCCCAGTCGCCAAACCCCAGTGGCCAGACCCCAGTGGCCAGACCCCAGTGGCCAGACCCCAGTGGCCAGACCTCAGTGGCCAGACCTCAGTGGCCACAAGAGGCCCCTACTAGTTCGCGCGCCCCTCCCACTCCGATTGTCATTCTGAGCGAGCGCACCGCGCGAACGAAGAATCCCCGCATTTCGCCTCTGCCTCTGCCTCTGCCCTTGCCCTTGCCTCTGCCTCTGCCTCTGCCTCTGCCTCTGCCCGTCATTCTGACTCGAAAAGTCAGAATCTCCGTAGCTGCCCTTTCCACTGCCGTTGCAGTTCCCCATCGCGTCCCCAGAGAACAAGCCAAGCCTTCGGACACCGGGGCCGTCGCACCAACACGCCTACGCCTGTATCCGCCCTCAAAAACTGTCCCGAAAAATATTCAACCAAACGGTTGACAAGCCTTCACTCCCTGCGCTACATTCAACCACATGGTTGAATCATCCACCCCCGTACTCGGCCCCGCAGCACTCGACGCCGTCTTCCACGCACTCGCGGACGCCACCCGTCGCGCCATCCTCCGCGACATCACCCGCCGCCAGATGACCGTCGGCGAGATCGCCCAGCCCTACCAGATGTCCCTCGCAGCCGTCTCCAAGCACCTCGACGTTCTCGAACGCGCCTCGCTCATCCGCCGCGAGCGCAAAGGAAGTTGCCGTATGGTCCGTATCAACGCCACCCGCCTGCGTGCCGCGCAAGACTGGCTCGCCTACTATGAGCGCTTCTGGAGCAGCAATCTCGACGCCCTCCAGAGCTACCTCGAATCCACCCCGCAGTCCAAACCCGCCACCCCCAAGGAGAAATAGATGCCCACGCTCGAATCCACTCCCGCCACGCCCGGTACCAGCATCTTCCTCGAACAATCCCGCGTCATCCGCGCCTCCCGCGATCGCGTCTACCACGCCTGGACCACCCCGGAGGTCCTCAAGCAGTGGTTCGGCAGCACCAAAAACTACTGTTCCAGCGCCAGCCTCGACGTCCGCGTCGGCGGCAGCTATAGCATCCAGATCGCCCCTATCGTCCCGCCCGAGACGCCCAGTGAGGAGTGCGCCTCCCGCACCGCTACTGCGGAAGGCGTCTACACCAAGGTCGTGCCCAACCAGCTACTGCAGTTCACCTGGACACCCACCTTCAGCCCCGGCGAGGAGTCCCTCGTGACCATCACCTTCACGGACGCCCGCGGAGGCACCCAGGTCGACATCCGCCACGAACGCTTCGCCACGGAAGCCTCCCGCGAAGCCCACAACAGCGGCTGGGCCAACTGCCTGGAGAAGCTCGACTCCATGTCCGCAAACCTCTAAAGTCCGAAAGGCAGGGAACGGGGAGCAGGGAACGGGGAACAGCAAACGCAGGGCTCCCTGATCCCTGTGCTCTGTTCCCTGTTCCTGTTCCTGTTCCTGTTCCCTGATCCCTGATCCCTGATCCGGCGTATCCTAACCCAATGCGCATGACGGTCCTCGCTTCCGGCTCCAAGGGAAACTCCACCGTCATCGCCACGGACAACACCCGCCTGCTCATCGACGCCGGCCTCTCCTGCCGTGAGCTCCTCAAGCGCATGGCCACCGCCGGCGAGGACCCTGCCGCGCTGGCCGCCATCCTCATCACCCACGAGCACCAGGACCACATCGCCGGCATCGGCGTCCTGGCCCGCCGCCTGCGCATCCCCGTCTACTTCACGGAGCCCACCCACCGCGCCTGGGTCCGCATGCTCACCCCGCGTTCCACCATCACCTACGCCCAATGGCTCGACCATGTCCAGCAGGAGAAGGCCGCCCGCGCCGAAGCCGCCGCCGCCGCAAGCGCCGAACCGGAACCCCCATGTCAGCCAGACGTGGAGAGCAGCGCCACAAACTCGGGTGCCCCATTCATGACAGCCTCATCGTCATGGGTGGGGACTAGCGCCACAGACCCCATCGCCCTCTCCGCCGCCGCCGACCCCGACGAAGAAGATACCCCCGCCGCCCCCAAAGCCGACCCCACCCACCTGCCCACGGTCGAGTACTTCCACGCCGGCGTCCACTTCTCCATCGGCGACATCTCCATCACCCCTTTCACCATCCCCCACGACGCCGCCGACCCCTGCGGCTTTGTCTTCGAGTCCGCCGCCGACCACGCCCGCATGGCCATCGCCACCGACCTCGGCTACATGCCGCCCAACGTCAAGGCCGCCCTCCGCCGCATCGACGTCCTGCTGCTGGAATCCAACCACGACCTGGACATGCTCAAGGACGGCCCCTACCCCTGGTCGGTCAAGCAGCGCGTGCTCTCCCGCGTCGGCCACCTCTCCAACCACGCCACCGCGGAGTTCCTCGCGCGCGACTACGACGGCGGCGCCCACACCATCGTCCTGGGCCACCTCTCGGAGCAGAACAACGACCCCTCGCTGGCCCTGCTGGCCGCGGAACAGGCGCTCGCCGGCCGTATGTCCCTGCTCGGCAACCGCATCCTGCTCGCCCAGCAATCCGCCCCGCTCCCCTCCATCTGCCTGTAGCAGGCTGCTTACTCCGGTCAGTGCGTCTTTGGGATGAGCAGCAGTCTTTAGAGGCTGCTGAAAGAGGTCGTTGTGAGATAGGCCGGGACTTCAGTCCCGGCACAACCGCCCGAATCAAAATGGGCTTTACAGGCTGCGGAAAAACTCATCCCACTTAGCTTTTTCGGAGTAGCAGCGGGCTTTAGCTTTGTGCACAAATTATTGGCTTCATCACTCACTTCAAGAAAGCTGATGCGTCGATATAACAGTTTTCAGTGTGTATTCTCTCAGGCGGTGCCGATCATTTTAACCCCAGCGACCTACCTTCAGCTTAACTGTCGAGTAATAGTCATCGCTGCACTTACCCTCGGTTGCTCGCTCCCATTCCACGCGCAGGTCCTGAACCCCGCCATCGGTCCACTTCCCGCGTTCGACGTCATCGTAATAAAACCATCCAAGGAGTTGTCCCACGGCGCTGACACGGAAGGCGAGCAGACTCGGTTCGTGGTCAATGCAAAGCTGCTGATCCAGATGGCATACGGTGTCTCTACCAGCACCGTCCGAAGCACTGACATCCAGATACTCAGCGGTCCCAACTGGATCAACGACTCCGTCTTCGACATCCTTACCAAGATTGATCCGGCAACCTTCACGGCAATGCAGAGCATGACCCGTTCGCAGCGCAGTCAGCGGAGACAGCTTATGGAGCAGTCGCTCTTGGCAGACCGGTTCAAACTCAAACTCCACACCGAGACCCGTGACCAGCCCGTTTACGCCCTAACCTTCTCCAAAGGGCCGCATCCAAAGCCATCTGCCAATGTGCCAACCATCGGCGCGACTGTGCTCCTCAGCCCTGGCGGGAGCGATGCGGTCCGGCCCGAGAACCTCCAGCACGGGATCGTCGTCGTTCGCAAAGGCCAGTTCCTCGAAATGACCGTAAAGGCCATGACCATCGACGCCTTCGTGCGCGCCATCGCAACCTTTCCCGAGCTCGGCGGTCGCGCCGTCGTAGACCAGACGAATCTAGCTGGTACCTACGACTTCACCCTCGACTGGTCGCCTGAAGAGCTCACGACTGCGTCCCCCGGTTCCGACGGCGCCACTTCACCTGGCCCGGACTCGGACGCGCCTCCACTCTTCACTGCCATTCAGCAGCAACTCGGCCTTAAGCTCGTCCCCTCCAAGGGACCTGCCCAAGTCCTAGTAATCGACCATATCGAAAAGCCCTCCATTGACGAGTAACGTTCCGGTAAGTTGTCGAAATATGGGGTTTGGGAAATTGAGAACGACCGAATCCGATCAGCAACGCAGACGTTTCCAGTTTCCTGAAATGCCGATTTTGTGGCGAAACATCCCGCGATGTCTCTATCGACGATCTACCTTGGCTGCATTTCGAAATGCCAAGAGACGGTTTCTAAAGCGTCATCAGGCAGCAGACCGCATTGGTCATAGGGATAAATAACACTATAAGAAGTTCCCGGATAGAGGACCACCGTCCTGCCGCCGGATGCACGAGCCTGCTGCAATACAGCAGACGCGTTATTGGACCTTGAGACGTTGAGCGTCATATCCTGTCCGACTCGCAGAGGGCGTGTACCGCCTATATAGCGCAAGACCTTGACGCTCACGCTGCCGTCGCTAGCGGGCTCACCCAAAACCTGGATCTCAACGGCGTCATTCGCGGCGACGGCCAGCACTTCCGGCGTATACATGCACTTGCGTTGCATCTCCTCGACTTCATTGTCGGACGAGGTCTCTGTAGCCTCCTCGCGGGCTGCCATGGGCATAATGTCTTCTTTGTCCGTGCAAACCGACCACCGTGTCATGCAGCTGAAATCAAAGCGGAACAGTTGCGTTCTGGTATCGAGTGTTACTGATGGGAGAGCACTTACACTAACCTCAAGGCAATTCATACAGTTGATCCTCACTGCTCGATAGCCTCTCGCAGGCATGGGAAGGGGACCGTCGCCCCCACCTGGAAGCGCTGCAGCCAGCCTAGCTCGGCCGATCAACGCATAGTCATTCGATGAGTAGGACACGTAGTTGGGATCACTTAGCAACTTTAGCTCTTCGCGGGTGCCGTACCCTTTTGGAACCGCAACCCGCGCGGAGAATGAGGCTCTCAATACATAGTTCCCCTTGGTTTCCACTTCGAGCATGGAAGATGGTGCATGATCGTGGGCAAAGCGTGTGAGCAAGAACCATCGGGACCATCCCCATAAGTCACCCACCGTGTAATCACAGTGGTCGCCGTTACAATCCACGCCCTCGGAGAATTTGTTCACCCATTGCTTGCGTAGCACTTCAACATCCGCTTTCGTGGTCACTCCGGGGCGCAACTTCAGGAACTCCGAGTAGAGAGCCTCCGAACGGGATCGGACCACCCGCTCGCGCACTTGCACAGAAACCAAGAGCACGCCCCAAGCAAAGATCAGCCCTAAGAAAGTAATGCACCCCCTACGCAACAACTTCGATCTCTGCACCCATGAGCCCATGCCAGCATTTATACAGCCTCAAGGGGGCAGGACGACGGTCGCTCCTCAAATACGGGGTTTCATCCAAATGAGAACAACCCGTGCAACGGCGAAAACCCCACTTCTACAGAATCCCGAGTTGACGGGCACATTCATAGCAAGACGCTATGAAAAGGAGAGCTGGTCTTTGGAAGACCCTGCAGGTTACGAACTCTTCGTCAGGTATGGATGGTGAAGGCGTAGGCGTAGGGGTTGGGCGCGTAGGCGGGGAGGGTGAGATGCAGGCCGCTGCCATCCTGATCGAAGGCGATCCGGCCCGCGCCGATCAACTCCACGCGCTGGACCGGCCGCGGGAGGGCGGCGGATCCCCTGGCGAGAGTCTTAATGAGCAGCTTGCCGTCGTTTGGCCAGACAAAGGCGAAGGCGTAGAGGGCGTCGCCTTTGGTGACGAAGCGAATATCTTCGGTGGTGTATGGCCGCTGCTTCTTTTCGTTGAAGGTCCCGGAGGCGGCAGCATCGGGCGGTCCTTCGCCGAAGACGCTGAACGGGCGGGTGCCGTAGATCGCGCCGCCATGCACCCGCATCCACGAGGCAAGCCCGGCGAGGAATGCATGCTCATCCTCATCGAGGGTGCCATCGCCGCGGAGGGGAATGCTGAGAAGTAGATTCCCGTTGCGGCTGACGATGTCGATGAGCGAGTGGATGACGAAGGTTGGGGTCTTGTACGTGTGCGTGTCCAGCAGCGAGCGTGAATAATACCAGTCGCCGATGCAGGTATCGGTCTGCCAGGGTTGGGGGAGGATTCCGTTGGCCTTGCCTCGTTCGATATCCAGGGTGACCGAGCCGACATGTTCGGGCTTGATGTCCTTTGCGGTGACGACCACATCCACCTTGCCGTGTTTGCGGACGCTGGAGTTGTAGTAGTGGGTGACGAGGTCGATGCCATACTGGCCCAGCGGCAGCTCCGTATCGTCGAAGTAAAGCAGGTCGGCACCGTAAGTATCGACGAGGTCCTGGCAGCGGAGAAACCAGTTCTCCGCAAAGCCGGGATTCATCCTTGGGACACCTTCGTTCCAGGGGCGATCGTTCGCCTCATGCCACTGGTTGGCGGCTGCAATCGTAGTGAAGCCATCCGGCATCACGATATTGCGGCCGGTGTAGAGCGTCTGCGGATCGAGCCCGTCCCACCACTTTCCTTTACCGTCTGCTTTGGTGAGGGTATATGCGTCGTAACGGACGCCTTGCATGGGTCCTTCGGGATCGTAGTCGTACGCGACCTGAAGCCAGTGCCAGGAGTGTGCCCCGTGGTTGGAGACGCCGAAACGCAGTCCTCGCTTGCGCGCTTCCTTGGCCCAGACTGCCATGATGTCGCGTTTGGGGCCAACCTTGACCGAGTTCCACTCATGAAAGCGCGAGTTGTAAATGTCGAAGTTGTCATGGTGCTGTGCGAGTGCGACAAAGTACTTTGCCCCGGCGGCGACGAACAAGTCCATCAACTGTTCCGGCTGCCAGCGTTCGCCCTTCCAGGTGCCGTTCAGTTCAACGGCCCCGAACTTCGAGGGATGACCATAGTTCGCGACGTGGAACTTGTTCTGCCTGGAACCCTGCAGATAGAGGTTCCGCGTGTACCAGTCGCCTTGCTCCGGCATTGACTCCGGCCCCCAGCACGACCAGATTCCGAACTTCGCGTCGCGGAACCACTCCGGAGTCTGGTAGCCCGCCGTCAGCGAGTCCCAAGTCGGTTGAAACGGACCGGGAGCAATGTGATGCGAATTGGCGCCCTGCGACATCAGCGCCCTGGGAACTGCGGCTGCTGGCGCGGCGGCTGCAATGGACTTGAGGAGGCTTCGGCGAGAGAGCTGCGGCATCGGCATATTCGGAGAATTATAGGGGCCCGGCCCCTTATTTCGGTCGTCCTGGTCTTGCAGCCAGCACTTTTCATGCTTCCGACTCGGAATCAGCGCTTTTCGGAGTAGCAGTGGGCTTCAGCCTGCGGTAAGTAGCACATAAAGGGGCTTTAGCCCCGGGCCTTCTTGCCGCGCCGCTACTGGGACTTTTTCATCACCCTCTTTAGCCTGCGGGAACCGGCCTCCAATCAACCCCGGGTCTTTCTCTCTCCAGCCCTCTGCCTTTTCTAATACCTATGTAAATCGATATCTCTGCAAGTAATCCATAAAAATCAATGCGATAGACGGATCATACTGCTCGCCGAAAATTTTCTGCAGCCTGCCCTGAAATCGTGTGCACAACCTGCCGATAGAGACTGCGCTCATTTATGGAGGGCACATGTCCGACTCTATCTATGCAGTAACTGCGATCTCTTCTGTTCGGCCCGTCACCACGCGACCGCCGGCTCCGGAGCCCATCCAGCAGGCGCAGGCTCCCCGGACGGTCCCGGAAGAGGACAGCGTCACGCTCTCAGTGGACGCCCAGGTGTCCCGGATGGACAGCGAGGGCACCAGCCCAGCGCTGATCTCCCTGAGCCTCGGCATCCCGGTTGCCACCGTGGACCTCGACCTCGGTATCGCCGCCATGCCTGCCGCCACCAAACCCGCCGCTGAGTCGGTACTGGACCTCCGGTCCGTTTAGCACTGCGCTGAAAAAATACCGGGTTTGGATAGGCCGGCACTTGAGTGCCGGCATTAACCTTCGCCCAATCAACGCGGGCTTAGCCCCTGCGACCTGCTCTGCGACTTTTTTGCCATCCTATTTCTCTCTCGCTCGCCTGGCTTTGCACTGGATGCCCACCCAGGCGCAGCGTCAGCGTGGATGGGCTCCAGTGCTCCCGGGAGGGAGTGTTCAGGCTTGCACCGATACTCCGGTGCTTGCAGCCAATGTGGGCGATGCCGTGGAAGAAGCCGAGGACGATGCCTGGCTCTGTTGGAAGTCCTGCTCCATGGCGGTGTAGGTGGCCTGCGCGCCGGAGAGGTTGCCGGATTCCAGCTCCGTGCCGAGCTGGCTGAACAATGTGCTGGCCGCACTCTGCGAGCTGCTGGAGCTTCCGCTGTCCTGGTCTCCGCCTCCATGGTGGTGGTGGTGGTGGCCCTGCACGCTCTGCTGTGCGCCTTGCAGGTCCTGCTGGATGGTAGAGAAGTCCTGCTGGGCAGCGGTCAGGTTGCCCGACTGCAAGTCCGTCCCTAACTGCTGGAAGGCCTTGGCGATGGGATCGCTGGAGGTCGACGAGCTGGTCGCCGACGAGCTGCTGCTCTGCGGCAGGTCCTGCTGCAGCGTGACAAAGTCCGACTGCGCCGCCGTCAGGTTGCCCGACTTCAGGTCCTGGCCCAACTGCTTCAGGTCCTGTTCCAGCTTCCGCATCGGGCTCTCAGTCGCCTGTGCGCTGTAACTTGCGAGACTGCTGGAAATCGCGGAAATCGACATTCCCCTTCTCCTTGCGCCGGAGTCTGCTGTTCCGGCGGTGCCCGACTTCTATCGGCAGTCCCGCGAATCAAGTTCAGTCGCAGGCGGGAAAAAACGAGTGGTGTATTCTTGGCGCGGCTTCACTTTGAGTTTTGAATCGAGGGACAAAGATGGACGGTATGGCGGCAGTGGGTCTGGTTGGGCTCGCGGTGTTTGCGATTGCGGTGCTGGTGCTCATCCTGAAGACGCTCTACACCGTGCGCACCTACACGGCCGGCGTGGTGGAGCGCTTTGGCAAGTTCAGCCGCATTGTGCAGCCCGGCCTGCGCGTGCTCGTCCCCTTCGCCGAGTCCGTCTACTTCGTCGACCTGCAGGTCAAGCAGGCGCAGTTCTCCGTCGAGACCAAGACCCGCGACAACGTCTTCGTCCAGATCCCGGTGAGCGTGCAGTACCAGATTCTGCCGGACAAGATCTACGACGCCTTCTATAAACTCAGCGCGCCGCAGAAGCAGATTGAGAGCTTCGTCTTCAACTCCATCCTGGGCCACGTTCCCAAGCTCACCCTGGACGAGACCTTCGAGCAACAATCCGGCATCAGCGTCAACGTCAAGACCGAGCTCGACGCCACCATGTCCAACTTCGGGTACAACATCCTCAACGCGCTGGTCACCGACATCATCCCGGACAGCAAGGTGAAGGACGCGATGAACGACATCAACGCCGCCCAGCGCGCGCAGGTGGCCGCCCAGGCCCGCGGCGAAGCGGACAAGATCCTGAAGGTGAAGCAGGCCGAGGCGGAGGCCGAGTCCAAGGCGCTGCAAGGCAAAGGCATCGCCGCCGAGCGCCAGGCCATCATCGACGGTCTGCGCGCCTCCATCGAGAACTTCCGCGAGTCCGTCCCCGGCTCCACCGCCGAGGACGTGATGGCGCTGGTACTGCTGACCCAGTACTTCGACACGCTGAAGGACATCGGCACCAAGGCAGGCAACAACACCATCTTCCTGCCCAACAACCCAGGCGCAGCCGGCGAATTCATGACCCAGATCCTGGCCGGCCTGCGCGGCAGCATGAGCTCCGGCTCCGGCTCCGGCGGTGTCGGCCTCCCCGTCGTCGCCCCGCTGCAACCACCCACCCCACCCAAGCCGGCAATATAGAGAGGGTGCGCCTTCAGCCCGCAAGGTTCGACGGTCAAGCAGCAGGTGTAGGTATGGCACGATTGGCGGGTGGCCCACATCTGACCCCACCACAAAGTCGGGTGGCCCATGTCTCCGTGACGTCACAGCAGACCTGGGCCAGCCGCCGACTTAGCAAGCAGTTTTCTGGTGGCGTTGAAGGTGGCAACGCCGAGCCTGTCGAAATACGGGGGTTTGAGCAACTGCGACTCCGCCATCGTATCGCGCTTCTCGTCGCAGTGGGTTAGTTGGCGGGGTGGAGCGGATAGATGTAGTAGTCCGAGGTGCCAAGCTGCTGCCAGCCGGCGGGGACGTGGGCGGACGGAGCGAAGGAGCTGACGATCGCCGCGATGTGGTCTGCGCGCAGAGCTGCGGTCACGGCGGAGGGATCGGCGAGGCTGCTCCAGAACACTCCCGGATCGGAGTGGTCGGGGACCTCGATCTCGGCGCGGATGGGCGTCTGCGCCAGGCGCGCCCAGTACTGATCGAGATAGCAGGCCCGGTCGCCAAAGCAGGCGACGGCGGAACCGGGGGGCAGACCGAGGTCGTCGATGGCGTGGGCGGCGGGATAGATCTCCGTGCTGTAGGCGCCGCGCGGGTGGCCGGTGACGCTGAGCATCCGGCGGCGGTCGGCGATGTCGCCGGTGGCGTCTGCCACGGCCAGGACCGCGAGCAGCACAGCGACCGCCCCCGCCGCATGGCCGCTGGAGCCGCGCGGGCGACGGAGCATGGCCAGCAGCGGAAGAAAAAAGAGCAGCCACGCCCCGGTCATGTAGCGGTCCTGAATGTCCACGGGGAAATAGATGCCGATCATCAGCAGGCCCCAGAGCGAGACGGGCAGCAGATACAGCCAGGTCGACCTGGCGCGGCCAAAGCGGCAGCCGAGCAGCAGCAGCACGCCGAGCAGCACGGGCACCTCCAGATGGCCGAGCGCATAGCGCAGCAGCAGCGCGGCGCAGCGGGCCAGGCGCACCAGCTGCCCTTGGGGCCAGACGTGCGGCTGTATGGTGTTGGTCCAATAGGAGGGATCGAACCAGAGCGGATAGCTCCCGATGGGATGCTGGTCGTAGGAGTAGACGGGAGGCGAGTCCAGCAGGAGCCGCTCGTGGTGGAGGAAGTGCGCCGTGGCATGGCCCATCTTCCCGCTGTGCCACTCGTGCCAGCGATCCATCTGATCGATGAAGAACGCGTAGTTCAGGCGAGCCGATTCACCGGTGGTGGGCCGGCCAACCTGGCGGGAGATGGCAACGACATACGGACCCGCGATGGCGGCGAAGGTGAGTCCGGCCAGCAACGCTCCCGTGACAATGGCGCGGCGTGCGCCAGCTGGGCGCCGGAGGCCGAAGATGAAGATGCCGGTGAGCAGAGCGGCCGACGGAAGGAATGCGAACGACTTGGTGAGGTACGCCAGACCCAGCACCAGGCCCAGCAGCGGGTAGTACAGCAAGCGGCCGGTGGACTGGAGTCGAAGCAGGATGCCGCCGGCCAGCAGAAAGAAGAAGAGCAGCAGAGCGTCCGCGCGCACGGCGCCCAGGTTGAGCTCGCGCTGGAAGCTGAAGAAGAGCAGGGCTAGCGACGCCAGCGCCAGCGCGTTGGGCGAGAGCGCGGGCGGATTGGCAAGCTCCTCTCCCGCGGCAAAGCGCTCGCGCACGCGAACCATCCCGCGGACCAGGTAGAGGCACGCGACGATGCAGCCCAGAAAGATCCAGAAGTTGACCCAGAAGAAGGTCTGCAGTTCGTTCCAGAGCGAGGGATGCGTGAGCGCGGAGACCAACGCGAGCGCCGCGGCGTAGCCCGGATTCCAATACCCGTTGACGGCCAGCGCGAAGTGGTGTGCGCGCAGCGCGTCGGAGATGTCCATGAAGGAGACGGCGTCGCCATCGACCTGGTAGCTGGAATATTTGGCATAGCCGATGCCGCAGAGGACCAGCAGCAGGGGGTAGATCGCGACCATTCGGCGGAGAAGTTTGGGGACGGGCGATGCGTCGGGCCGCGGGGCTTCCGGGTTCGGCTGGGACGGTGCGGACATGCGATTGATTATCGCAGAGGGGGGTGCGCGGAGGATGGCTTGTGATAGCGTGGAGACGATTCCCGGGAGGGCATGGAACGTGGCGAAGACACCGATTGTGTATCTGGAGCTGCCGTCGAAGGATGTGGCGGCGGACAAGCAGTTTTACGGCTCGCTGTTTGGCTGGAGCTTTGAGGACTTTGGCCCGGACTACGCCGCCTTTGCCAAGGCAGGGCTGGACGGCGGCCTGAACGGCAGTAACGACGGACGCAGCAAGGCTCCGCTGGCCGTGCTGGAGACGGACGACCTGGAAGCGATGGAAGCACTGGTGGTGGGCGCAGGTGGAACCATCTCGCTGGCGATCTTCGCATATCCCGGCGGCCGCCGCTTCCACTTCATCGACCTATCGGGCAACGAGCTGGCAATGATGCAGCACGACTGACGCGGCGCATGCAAAGAAAGGCCGCAAATGATCGCGGCCCTTCTTCGTGATTGTAACTTGTTCGGTTACGCCTCTTTGACGCCGTCGACGAAGGCCTTGAGCTTGCGGCTGCGCGACGGGTGGCGCAGCTTGCGCAACGCCTTGGCTTCGATCTGGCGGATGCGCTCGCGGGTGACCTGGAAGCTCTGGCCTACCTCTTCCAGCGTGTGCTCGGAGCCGTCCTCCAGGCCGAAGCGCATCTTGATGACGCGTTCTTCTCTCGGGGTCAAAGTGCGAAGCACCTGCGACGTGTACTCCTTCAGGTTGACCGCGATCACGGCATCCGCGGGCGAGACCGCCATGCGGTCTTCGATGAAGTCGCCAAGGTGCGAGTCTTCCTCTTCGCCGATGGGCGTTTCCAGCGAGATGGGCTCCTGCGCGATCTTGAGCACCTTGCGCACCTTCGCGACCGGGATATCCATGCGCCGGGCGATCTCTTCCGAAGACGCTTCGCGACCAAGCTCCTGCACCAGTTGCCGCGAGGTGCGGATGAGCTTGTTGATGGTCTCGATCATGTGCACCGGGATGCGGATGGTGCGCGCCTGATCCGCGATGGCGCGGGTGATGGCCTGACGAATCCACCACGTGGCATAGGTCGAGAATTTGTAACCACGGCGGTACTCGAACTTGTCCACCGCCTTCATCAGGCCAATGTTGCCCTCCTGGATCAGGTCGAGGAACTGCAGTCCGCGGTTGGTGTACTTCTTGGCGATGGAGACGACCAGCCGTAGGTTGGCCTCGATGAGCTCGCGCTTGGCGCGCTCAGCGTCCATGTCGCCCTGGATCATCTCGCGCTGCGTGCGCTTCAGGTCCGCGATGTGCGTACCTGCGTCCGCCTCGATGCGTTCGAGGTCGATGCGGCAGTTCTTCTGCTGGCGGCGATACTCCTTGCGCAGCTCCTCGCTCTTGGAGGCTTCGTGCTTGGTTTCGAGCGACTTGATCTGGCGCTCGAGGGTGCGCATGGCGTCCACGGTCTTGTTGACCTTGTCCAGCAGCCGCTTCTTCTCGCCGTTGGTGTACTTGAGCTCGCGGATGATGCGATTGACGTAGACGTGCTCGCGGCCAATGAGCCAACGGTGCTTGCGGGCGTCCTTCGCCTTGGCCTTGGCATCCTTGCCCGTGGGCGCGGCGAGCTTCTCCTCCAGCCCGGCCAGCTTCTTCTGGTGCTTGACGATGACATCGATGCGGCCGACAGTGGCGCGGACGCGGTGCTGCAGGATCTCTTCGGTCAACTCTTCTTCGTCGAAGGTGACGACTTCCTTGATGTTGCGGACGCCGCGGCGCAGGTCTTCGCCCAGGCCTACGATCTCGCGGATGACGATGGGCGAGCGCGAGATGGCCTTCATCACGCGGTTCTGGCCGCGCTCAATGCGCTTGGCAATCTCCACTTCGCCCTCGCGGGTCAGCAGCGGGACGGTGCCCATCTCGCGCAGGTACATGCGCACGGGGTCGTTGGTCTTCTCCAGCGTGCCCGGGGAGAGGTCGAGCTCTACGTCCTCGGACTCTTCGCCGGCCTCGGGCTCGTACTTGTCGCGGTCTCCGCGGCTCTCGCCGGAGAGTACATCGATGCCCTGGGTGTTGATGGTGGTCATCAGGTCATCGAGCTCATCGGGCGAGGTGATGTCGCCGGGGAGCAGGTCGTTGACCTCGCCAAAGGTCAGATAGCCCTTCTCTTTGCCGGTATCGATGAGCTTCTCTAGGTCGTCTTCATACTTGTCGATTTCTTCAGCCACGTGGGTGCGCGCTCCTGCGTCGAATTTTGGTCTGCTTCGCGGCTCTTCCGTGAGAGTGCGAACAGCGTGTGGAAAATTGCATTACCGCACGCATGCCTCTCCCGTTCCGCTTGTCCGTGAAGCGATATGGGACAGCCAGGGGGTTCGGGCGGAATCGTCCCTTGGTTGTTTCGGTGATCGGCGGGGGTGGGATGCGGTGTCGACCGCTGTGGCAAGCCCGGTAAACCTTGGAAAAGGTCAGGGCATTCAAAGGCGCACGCCCCCAGCAGATACTAAGATACCACGTTCATTAGACTCCGGCGAGGGGAAAAAGGACTCAAAGCGGGACTGCGTAGCGCGTGAACCAGGCGGTCAGCTCCTCCTCGCTCAAAGAGCCATCGGCCAGGTGGAGAAAGGTCAGATAAAGCTCTGCCTTGGGTGCCTCGATATCCCAGCCATTCCTGGCAAGGAAAGCAGCCGATACGACCAGTGCAACCCGCTTGTTTCCATCTACAAAGGCATGATTCCGGGCGAGGCCAAACGCGTAGGATGCGGCCAGGCGGAAGAGGTCGACGCCTTCCTCATATGCGAATACATTTTGCGGCTTCGCAAGGGCGGATTCGAGCAGAGTTTCATCCCGAATACCGTCGGAGCCGCCATGCACGGCAATTTGTTGACGATGCATCGCGAGCGCAGCTGTCTTCAAGATCCATACTGGTTCTTGCATCTCTATTTGGCCAGCATGCGCAGGACATCGCGGTGCTTATTCATGACGTACTCGGCCGATTTCATCTGTTCGGCGAACTCCTGGTCGTACGGAGTCAACTCGATGCCATTGGCAGTTTCGGAGATATAGAGCAGATCACCTTTTTGAACCTTAAGCCGGGCCATGATTTCTTTGGTCAGGACGATACCCGAGGAACTCCCAATGGTAAGAATCTTTGCCGTTTGCATACCAAATCCTCCTACACAATTATAACGTACGTTAGTATCACATTGAATTATAACGCTCATTATAAAGTTTGCCAAGGACGGCGCAGCGGCGGCTGATTCGCACTGCGGGCATCACTCCGCCTCCAGCGTGGGTTTGGAGCGGCTCAGCCGGGCCAGCAGCACGGCGGGCTTGAGCGACTGCGGATAGTGCAGCATGCTGGCCAGGAACGCGGGCAGTGTATCGTTCGCAATGCGCAGGGAGGCGGGCAGCACGTACAGGTTCATGATGATCTCGGAGATGGCCAGCGAGGCGGCCGCTCCGTAGAGTCCGTAACGCCGCGCGAGGAAATAGGTCGCGATCACGGTGATGCCGGTGCCCGCAACATACCAGGCTGCCAGGCGCTGGTGCCGGTTGGTGGCTGTGGCCAGGGTGGAGCTGGTGGACCAGAGTGCGTAGATGATCACGCCAAGCAGCAGGATGGACAATAGCCTGCGGCTGGGCGGGACGTGGCCTCCGGTCCAGTGCGTCAGAAACCAGGGGCCGAAGGTCATCATGCAGACCACGATGCCCAGGGCGAGGATGAGTGCGGTCTGGCAGGCGCGGCGATGCAGCGAGCGGAGCAGGTCCCAGTTTCTGGCGCCATAGGCGATGGACAGCTCCGGCCAGACGGTGTTGTTGACCATCTGCACCATCTGCAGGGCGACGCGGGAGACGGTGCGCGCGCTGGCGAAGACGGCGACGCTGACCGGGCCAAGCGCGTACCCGACGGCGATGAGTGTTCCCTGCAGGTTGAGCGCGTTTCCCATGGGAAATCCCATAAAGGCGAAGGCGGGCGCGGCCATGCGGCGGATCTCGCTGAAGCGGGCGTGGCGCCAGCCGAACTCGATCCACGGCATGTCGTGGCGTACGCAGAGGCCGAAGGTGATGGTTCCGACGATGTTCGCCGTGGCAAACACCAGTGCGGCGGTGCGCGGGCCGTAGCCGAGCAGGACCGGCACCATGGTGGCGGCGAAGGCAGCCAGCGAGAACATGTTCTTGAGCAAGGAGCCGTACGGATAGCGGGCGACGCAGGTGTAGGCCGCTCCCATCAGCCATTCCAGTTGGCTGAACAGGACGGAGATGCCGAGGTAGAAGACGATCCACTTGGTGTCGGACGGGTTGATGGCGTGGACGTTCAATAGATCAGCGACCGGCAGGAAGTAGAGTACGGGAACGAGCAGCAGGCCGACCGCGGAGCAGATGAAGGCGATGAGCCACCAGCAGCTTTGGAAGACGCGCAGCGCGCCCTCGCGGTCTCCGCCGGCGACCAGCATGGTCATTTCGTTGGCGGCGACGCTGCCGAAACCTGCGCTGGAGAAGGCGAGCTGCGTCGGGACCGCCGAGACGATGAGCCAGTCGCCATAGACCGTAGTCGCCCAGAAGTGGAAATAGATGGGAACCTGGACGAGTTGGATGATGGTGGCGGTGAACTTGCCAAACCAGTTGGAGGCGAAGCCGAGCATGAGGCGGCGCTTGGTCTGATTGTCGATGAGCCTCTCCTGTTCGCTTCTTCATTCATTCTATGGGTGCGGCTAGCGTGCGCGGAGTCTGCGGTCGATGTCGAGCTTCTCTGCCATGAGCTGGTTGAGCATTGCGGTATCGCCGCGGCGGTCGGCCTCCGCGATCTGGGCGCGGAGTTCGCGCTGGCGGCGCTGGTCGCGGCGGAGTTCGAGGGTGTCGAGCGCGCCCTGCACCTGCTCGACGAGGGATGGCAGGTTGGATGCAGGCGCGTGGTCGGGCTGGTTGAGCGCGAGCGCAAGGTGGGCGCGGGCTTGGTCGGTGGCGGCAGCGTCCAGCGGATTGGAGGGTGCGGGCGCGTTGGCCAGGGCGTCGAGCAGGTCGGCGGTGGCGAGGTCGGCGGTCCAGCCAGGATGCTCGGCGAGCGAGCTGGCGGCGAGGGCCCGTGCGGGGTCGCTCTCCGGCAGCACCAGCGCGCGGAGCAGCAGGCGCTCGGTCTCGGTGAGCGGCTCCGCGCGGTGGGCGGCGACGGAGGCGACGCGGTGGGCGGCGGCCTGCTTGAGCTCCTGGCGCAGGAGGGCGGAGTCGATGCCGAGCTTCTGCGCGGCGTCGGCGGCGAACTCGTCGCGCTGGATGGGATTGGGCATGCGGCGGATGTGGGGCAGCAGAAAGTTCATCGCTTTAACCTTGGCGTCCGCGGTACGCGCGGGGAACTGCTGGCGGGCGCGCTCGATCAGGTAGTCGGCGTAGCGGCGGGCGCCGCGCAGGGCGGCTCCGTAGGCGGCGATGCCCTGCTCGCGGACGAATCGGTCGGGGTCCAGACCGCCCTCGAGCGTAATGACCTTGATGTCGAAGTCCTCCTCCGTGAGCAGGGCGATGGACTTCTCGGTAGCGGCGGCGCCGGCAATGTCGGGGTCGAAGTTGACGATGACGCGCTTGGTGAAGCGGCCGAGCAGACGGACTTGCGTCTCCGTAAACGCGGTGCCGGAGGTGGCGACGACGTTGTGGATGCCGGCCATGTAGACAGAGATGCAGTCCATCTGGCCTTCGACGAGGACGGCGAAGTCATTGGTGCGCATCGTCGACTTGGCCTTGTCGAGGTTGAAGAGCAGGTTGCCCTTGGTGTAGAGCGCGGTCTCCGGCGAGTTGAGGTACTTGGCGACGTCGCGGCCCTTGTCGTCGGTGGTGTCCAGCGCGCGGGCGGTGAAGGCGATGACCTTGCCGCCCTCGTTGGCGATGGGGAAGGTGATGCGCTTGCGGAAGCGCGCGTACATGTTGCCGGGCGAGCCGTCCTCCTGATCCTTTGCCGAAAACAGGCCGCTGGCGCGGAGGACGTCTTCCGGGAAGTGCTGCTTGAGCGCGTCGCGCATGGCGTTGAAGTCGTCGGGCGCGTAGCCGATGCGGAAGGTCTTGACGGTCTCCGCGGAGACGCCGCGGCCGGTGAGGTACTCGCGGGCGCGGGCGGCTTCGGGAGACTTGAGGGCGGCCTCAAAGTACTGCGTGGCGGCCTCGTGGATGTCGATGAGCTGGCGGCGCAGGCCAGCTTCGCGAGCCTCCTCGGGCGAGTTGAACTCGCGTTTGGGCAGCGGGATGCCGGCCTTGGCGGCGACGGCGCGGACCGCCTCCGGGAAGCTGAGCGAATCCATCTTCATGACGAAGGTGAAGATGTCGCCTGTCTCGTGGCAGCCGAAGCAGTAGTAGAAGCCGCGGACGGCATTGACGGAGAAGCTGCCGGTCTTCTCCTTGTGAAAGGGGCAGAGGCCGGTGTAGTTCTGCGCGCCGGTCTTGCGCAGCTTCAGGTACTCGCCGACGATGCGGACGATGTCGGCCTGCTGCTTGACGAGTTGGGCGAAGTCATCGGGCATGGGACCGGGGCCAGGGGAGAGTTCGGCAGGTACCCCCCCTCCCCCCCCTGTATGGCTAAAGTCTAAGAAGCAAAGGGGATGGCGGAGGGGAGTCCCTTTCTCGACAACACCCCGATACTGCAAAAAATGAGTTAAGCGAGGGGAGTCACATCATACGTACACAGCCTCGCTCGCAAGTGATTGATTTAAATGGAAAGACCCGGCAGGGGTGGGGCGGGTCTTTCCTCTTTCACATCACCACTTCCAGTATACCAAGCGGGGCATAACTCCTATGCCACCTATCTTTCCTGTGGAATGATGGAGATAGGTCATTTGAGGGGTTGACAACGGCAAAAGACGAAATGCGGGGATTCTTCGCTGCGCTCAGAATGACAATCGTTTTGGGTGGCGAAGGCTGTGAATGACAATCGTTTTGGGTGGCGCAGGCT
>Ga0302278_10002316_pt1 | contig 22179 bp, 21 predicted proteins | sample III_Bog_N3_2_FD_194543 | JGI IMG/M metagenome (GOLD analysis project Ga0302278, IMG submission 194543) | Peat permafrost microbial communities from Stordalen Mire near Abisko, Sweden - III_Bog_N3_2 | ecosystem: Environmental > Terrestrial > Soil > Wetlands > Peat | place: Sweden: Abisko...
CAACCAATGGATCGGCCTGGCCCTTCAAGCCGCCCAGTTGAGATTGAAAAGCGCCGCTTGACCCTGGCTTTCAGGCCGAGAACCTTGCACTGTCCAGTTCTTGGTGTATTGGTTCTTTTAATTTCGTAGCCACCAGAAAACGGGCCTGCGATGGTGTTTCCATACTTGATAGCGAGCAGGGAATGACCGATTAGACAAAAACCCACTGAAAAAACAATAGCTGAGGCAACATTGCGAAAACAATAAGCAAGACACGCAACGACAGCAACCAGCAACCAAGCCCGCAGCCATGGATCCTTCATGATGTCACTCTTATTCATTTTCCTTTAGTTTGTTAGATTTTGTGGTCTGCTCCTTTCAAGTGAGCTTTAATTGGAGTGGAAATCTGAGTCCATGCGGGCTCGCGGTGGGAACCGCGACAGCGGAACGGCCAGCGCCAAAAGGCATCGGCCAAGCCACCGCATTGCTTCGGCTCTGCCTGCCGGCGTCTTGTGGGGCGCACGGCTTGATGCTAAAAACAATAACCTCATGGTCGCTTCTGCATGAAATATCGCACTACCTGAATCGGAATCAGCACGAGTGGCACAAGAAATAGTGCTAACAAAACATCAAACCAGATATACAAAAAAATGACTGGCGTAGGCCAAAGAACAAACAAATAAATCAACAAAGCAGCCATCCCAAACCAAGCCAAGCTCATAAAAATAATGGATGCTGGCCGCGCAATCTTGCGGTCTGGCTCCGGCGAAGAATTCTGGATGTTCTTCATAAATGCTCGTGCGCCTAATGTTGAAAGCTGCGGCCATGCCGGCTCGCGCCGGGAACCGCGCCAGCGAAATAGCCAGCGCCAACGGCGGCTGGTTTTGGTGACTGGTTTGGATGTGTTAAAATGTCTGCCATATTTGCCAGATTTCCTTCCATTGTGAATGCTGGTCCCAAACCATAAGCGCCAGATTTTGCTTTAGCGCCACCTTGCAGTCTATTCCATTCGCCTTGTCGGCATAAGTTCCATTTGGAAAGGCGGCTTTGGCATTCTGAGCGGTATCAAACTCATAGACCTCAATCCATTCATCTAAAGATTTCAAGTATATCGCGTGACGTTTCTTGCAGCCCTTGAAAAACGGACAGTCTATTGGCGAATCTTGCAGGATCGTGAGGCCGCCTTTTTTCAGGTGGTCCACAAAATCACTCGCGGTCAGAGACGCTGCTTGCGAAGATGCTTCCCTCGTGACCTCACTTTTCGAGCAGGATGTAATCAGGGCGCATTGAACTGCGAGAATCAAAACAACCAGCTTGTAATGGCGTGCATGCATGATGCCTAGACGTAGCAAGCTGAGGCCATGCCGGCTCGCGGCGGGAACCGCGCCAGCGGAACGGCCAGCGCCAAAAGGCATTGGCTCCGGTGAATTGTCAGGCAGTCTTGCTTTCATAGAATCTTGGCAACCGAAGCTCGAATATTAAGGCCACCGTTGATGCGAGGGTAGCAATGCTCCACCATAGGCCAAATGGGTTAAGCAATCCATCAAGATCCTCTCTCATCAGCGGGACAAGGAAGATCAGATTAAAACCAGCGGAACCCAACCAAAACAAAACACAATACTTCAAAGCCCGGAGCTGACGACTGCGCCAACGCCAGCCAATCCAGACAAAATAGCCAGCTAGCAAGTAGGAACTAGACATCCACCAGCGGCTCACAGATTCAGTCACCATCCCCAAACAGGACAGCACGGTGAATGGAATCAGAAAAACGGCCCAGATAAATCCAAGCCTGAATAACCACCGTGCAATCAGAGCAGGAATGTCTCGTTTATTTTGCATGGCATCATCACGGTATTACTTATTGCTTAAAATGACTGTCCTCTGTCCCTCATCGTTTCCAATCCAATTCGGCGGCTCATACTCAATCCCGCCTCTGCCCATGAAATATCTCAAGCGGTAGGAAACTGCCATTCCATTCGTGACGATCTGATAATCCCAACCGCTGAATTTGTTTTGCGACTCGTCCGGCCTGTCCGGGACGGATGGCAAATACTTCGGTGCGAGATCAGCCAGGGACGTTGGATAACTTCCTGTCTGCTTGTGAAACTGCTCTAGCGCCCGAACAATTGGCTGTCCGGCCTGCGCCTGCGCCCTAAACTCCCGTGTGCGACTGAACATCAAGCGCAGACCAACCATGCCACAAACCGACAAAATCAAGAACCCGGCAATAATGATTAAAAGAACACGGCTTTTCATATTGTTCACTCATTGACCGGTTCGAGATAATTGGGATCAACAAAGGCTTGGCCGCTCACATGGCCTTCCTTCGTGAGGTCGTTAACCATGACGGCTTTTCCCACAAGTTCACCCGAAGCAATTACCGCATACACTTCGAAAAATATTCCCAGACTTAAAACATGACGTTGTTCAAACCGGGTGATGCGAATCCGTTCGCCCGCCAAAAGCAGTCCCGCCACTTGTGAATCGTTTGGGGCGGCTCGACGAAATTCACCCAAATCTTCCGGGGTGCCGCCAGTTCCCAACTCGGAAAGATATGGAATTTCCTTGGGGTCTTTTTTATCGTTCGTGAACAGATAAACCGGCTGTTTCAAGCGGTAGGTTTTTCCGGCAACAAAGTCGGTCCGCCCCTGCGGCTTGAGCGTCACGTCCTTCACCATCGGGTCAAAACTACAGCCCGTGTTGGTCAGGATTAAAGCCGCAAGCCAAATGATAAAATTCGGTTTCATGGCAATCGTCTGCGGTCGGTTTACGCCCTTTCGTCCGCCTTGCCAAGCCGCATCTCATAAAAAGAACGGCCTCCCTTTCGGGAGGCCGCTCGCGTTTTCTGGATTTAATTTTACGGCTTCGGGGTGGCGGCGGGCGTCGGTGCCGGTGTCGGCGCGTGGTTGCCGCCGTGGTCGGGCGGGAAAACACCGAGCAGAAATTCGCCGCGCACGCCGGCGTTGGCGGGGTCGCTGGCCGGCCATTCCAAATCGGCGGCGTTTTGGATGGTCAAAATAAATTCGTAGAGCGTGGCGGCATCGGCGTTCTTTTGCGTGGTGGTGTCTTTCGCGCCGCTGATCTGCTGCACGCGGTAGGTTTCCGCCGGGCCAAAGCCGTTGCGCGCGGTCTGGAAGGCCGTGGTCTCGGCATCCGTCCAGCCTTTCTGCTTGAGCGTGGGCAGGTTCGCGGTATTGGTCACCGCGCCAAGCACGGTGTCGCAGCGGGAGAGAAATGTGGCGAGGTCGTTTTTATCATGCGCGCCGATCTGAAATTCCTGATGGAGTTTCACGGTCTGGCCGGGGAAGGCGAGTTTGGCGGTCTTGGCGGCCTGCGTCATGCACTGATGCAGGGTGGTGAGATTCTGCTGCTGGGCGGTGGTGAGGTTGCCGAGTTCGCCTTTGGCGGTTTTCTGGCCGGTGACATCGCCGGCAACCTGGGTGCAAAGCCCGTCGGCGGCGGTGATGTAGGTGGGGTTCAGCCGCGTGCCGATTTCGGCGTGGCTCTTGGCGGCGGCGATGATGAGGCCGCCTTGATGGGTGAGGATGGCGGTCGGGAAGTGCAGGTGTTTCATTATGTTTTAAGGTTCGATGTTTGATTTTTTGATATTTGAGGTTTGAGAGAAATCAAGCTGCCAAGCTGGCCCCGATTTTGATCTGGGCGAATTCCGGGCTGCGGAGGCCAAAATAACCGCGCATTCCGCTGCGGGCGCGGATATTCAACGGGGCCAATCGGGCGGCCAACTGATCCCGTTCCTTCCGCAGCTTGGTCAATTCGCGGTTCCGGGCGTCAATTTTTTCCGAAACGCCGTCAAATTCCTTGCCCAACTTTTCATAGTCCCCGAATTGGGTGTCCCGTATCCGAAACTCAGGATTGGCCCGCCAGAGTTTCAGGATGGCGCGCGTCTGGCGGCTGACGACAATGTATGCAAGATTCTGGTGTTTTTTCGCAGGGGTGGTGGTCTTTTTCATGGTGGAGTTTTTATTTTAGCTTCAAATAACTGTGGAGCAGTAGCTTGTAAATCGGTTCCGGTGTTCAAAAAATCGGCGGAGCGGCTTTGGAAAACGGAGGCGGGCCGGCCCATGCGGAGGAGCAGCGGGTAAATCGGAGGAGCGGGCTTGCGCGGCCGAGGAGTTGTGGCCCAAGCCGGAGGAGCAGCGGCCAAAGTGGAGGAGTTGTCGTCACGGCGCGAGGAGCCGCCGGCCTGGCCGGAGGAGCGGCTATTTTGGGCCGAGGAGCGGTTGGCAAAGACCGAGGAGCGGACGTGGTTGCGGGCGGAGCGCCATTCAAACTGGCAGCCGCAATGGACGGATGCGGGGAAAATCATTCCATAAGGCGCGCAGCGGGTGCGTCTGGTTGCGGTGAGACTTCTGATTGTTCCCCGATTCCACATGGAGTGCGGGATGACTTTTCTAAAAACAGCGGCGGGCGTCAAGAATCATTTTCTTTTTTGTTGGCTCAAACTTTTCAATTCGGAAGTCAGAGCCTCCTCACGTCGGCGGCTACAAAATCAAGCCACAATCAAATTCACCATCCGCTTGGGCACGATGATGACTTTCTTGATGGTCTTGCCGGCGATGAACTGCTGCACTTTCTCGGAAGCTTTCGCCGCCGCTTCCAGCGTTGCATTGTCAGCATCCACGGCCACCTTGATGGTGTCGCGGAACTTGCCGTTCACCTGCACCGGCAATTCGATTTCGCTCTCGACGAGCAATGCCGGATCAAACTTCGGCCACGGCGCATAGGCAAGCGAGGTCGCCGCCTGACCAAACGTGGAATGCAGCCGCGCCCAGAGTTCCTCCGCGATATGCGGCGCGAACGGCGCGAGCAGTTGCAAAAATGTTTTCATCACGGACAACGGCTTCGTCTGCCACGTCATCGCCTCGTTGATGAAAACCATCATCGCAGAGATGGCGGTGTTGAACCGCATCCCGTCCAGATCCTCGGTGACTTTCTTGATGCACTGATGAAGCGCCTTGAGTTGCGCCGCAGTGGCGTCCATTTCGGCAATCGCGCCATCGAGCAAAATCAAATCAAGCAGTTCTCCGTGCCTCTGTGCCTCTGTGGCCAAAGTTTCTGCCTGTTCAAACGCCGTTTCCGCTTTCTCATCCACGAACAAGCGCCACACGCGGCCGAGGAAACGATACACGCCCTCGACGCCCTTGGTGTTCCACGGCTTCGTGTCCTGCAACGGGCCCATGAACATCTCGTAAAGCCGGAACGCATCCGCGCCGTATTCCACCAGCACGTCGTCGGGATTCACCACGTTGCCGCGCGACTTGGACATCTTCTGTCCGTCCTCGCCGAGAATCAGGCCTTGATTGACGAGCTTGAAAAACGGTTCGGGCGTCGCGACATGGCCGAGGTCGAACAAAACCTTGTGCCAGAAACGCGCGTAAAGCAGATGGAGAACGGCGTGTTCCGTGCCGCCGACGTAAAGGTCAACGCCCGCCGCCTTGCCGTTCGACGCCATCCAATAATTGTCCGCATCCTTGCCGACGAACGACTGCGCGTTCTTGGCGTCGGTGTAGCGGAGATAATACCAGCACGAACCTGCCCATTGCGGCATGGTGTTTGTCTCACGCGTCGCACCGGGAATTTCGTTCAACCAATCTTTCGCGCGGGCGAGCGGCGGTTCGCCACCCGCAGTCGGCTTGTAATCTTCCAGCGTGGGCGGGAGCACGGGCAACGCACTTTCCGGTAACGCTTCGTGATAGAGATTTCCAGCGGCGTCCTTTTTCCAAATGATTGGAAACGGTTCGCCCCAGTAGCGCTGACGGCTGAAGAGCCAGTCGCGCAATTTGTAATTGACGGTCTTCTTGCCGAGACCTTTTTCTTCCAGCCAGGCAGAGATCTTCTTTTTGGCGTCGGGCGTGGACAAGCTATTTAGGAAACCAGAGTTCACCGCCGTGCCGTCATCGGTGAAACCCTGCCAGTCCGTCTTTGAATCTCCCGGCTGCACAACTTGAATGACCGGCAAACCAAATTTCTGTGCGAACTCAAAGTCGCGCGTGTCATGCGCGGGAACAGCCATGATTGCACCCGTGCCGTAGCTGGCGAGAACGTAGTCGGCAATCCAGATCGGAATCTTTTCGCCGTTCACCGGATTAATGGCGTAAGCGCCAGTGAACACGCCGGATTTTTCCTTCGCGAGTTCGGTTCGTTCGAGATCGGATTTTCCCGCGGCAAAGGCTTTGTAGTCTTCGACTGCTTTCTTTTGTTCGGCAGTTGTGATTTGCGGAACGAGTTTGTGCTCAGGCGAGAGCACCATGTAGGTCGCACCGAACAATGTGTCGGGCCGCGTGGTAAACACGCGGATCATTTCATTTGAATCGGCGACTTTGAAATCCACTTCCGCGCCTTCGCTGCGGCCGATCCAGTTCCGCTGCATTTCCTTGAGCGAATCGCTCCAATCAATCGTGTCGAGGTCGGCCAGCAGTTTCTCGGCGTAGGCGGTAATGCGGAGCATCCATTGGCGCATCGGCTTGCGGATAACCGGGAAGCCGCCGACTTCGCTCTTGCCGTCAATGACTTCCTCGTTGGCCAGCACCGTGCCTAGTTCAGGGCACCAGTTCACGGGCGCTTCGCTGACGTAGGCGAGACGCTTGGAATCGCGGAAAGCTCTTTTTTGTTCATCCGTTTTGCAGTCGGCGGGAAATTTAATTTTGTCAACGGATTCAGCCTTGTTCGTCTCGGGATTGAACCATGAATTGTAGAGCTTGAGATAAATCCATTGCGTCCACTTGAAATATTCCACGTCCGTCGTGGCGAGTTCGCGCGACCAGTCGTAGCTGAAGCCGAGGCTTTTGATCTGGCGCGTGAAGTTGGCGATGTTCGCCTCGGTCGTCACGCGCGGATGCTGGCCGGTCTTGACGGCGTATTGCTCGGCGGGCAGGCCGAACGAATCCCAGCCCATCGGATGCAGCACGTTGAAACCGCACGCGCGGCGGTAGCGCGCTAGAATGTCCGTGGCCGTGTAGCCTTCGGGATGCCCGACGTGCAAGCCCGCGCCGCTCGGATACGGAAACATGTCGAGGATGTAGAATTTGCCAGGCAAGTTTTCGGCACTGGCGGTTTTCCCCTCAAGCCCGTGACGTTTTGAAAACGGATGCCCGTGCGGAAGCACCTCGCCAGGATTGAAAGCGCGGAAAGCCTGTTGTTGCTCCCAAGTTTGCTGCCACTTGGGTTCGATCAGGTGAAACGGATATTGTCGGCGACTGCTGGACATAGAGCCACCGATGATATGCGAAAAAGCGCGGGACTCAATCGCGGAATGATAAGGTCAGGTGTTGGCCGGCTGGTTTTGCCATACCAGCCGCAAACCTTCGAGCGTCAAATCCGGCGCGACGGCGGAAATTTCCGGCAGCTTTGCCGCAATCAGTTTTGCATAGCCGCCCGTCGCCACCACCGGCAGTTTTTTTATTTTCAACTCGCGCTTCAATTCGCCAAGCAGCCCCCGAATCAACCCCCGATAGCCGTGCACCGCGCCGACAAGCATCGCGTGTTCCGTGCTTTTGCCGATGGCGGATTTGATTTCGCGGATTTCGATTTTCGGCAGCAGCGCCGTTTTTTCGTGCAGATAATTGGTCATCGCCGCCAGCCCCGGCGCAATGATGCCGCCGACGTAATTGCCCCGCGCATCCACCACGTCGAACGTGACCGCCGTGCCAAAATCCACCACCACCACCGGCGCGCCGAAGCGCTGGCGCGCGGCCACGGCGTTCGCCAGCCGGTCGGGACCGATGGAGTTGGGCTTAGGATAATCAATGCCCACGCCGCGAATCGTTTTCGGATTCAATTCGAGTGCGTCCACCTTCCAGCCGGCGCGAACCACTTTGCGCACAAGCGGCGTGGCGCGGGGAACAACGCTGCACAGGATCGCACCGTCAATTGACTTGTTGCCAGCAAACGCCTTGACCAGCGCCGCCGCACCGCCGCCGAACCACGCCAGCGTCGGGATGTCGGCTTGTTTCACCACGCGCGTTCCGTCGGCCAGACCGACGTGCGTGTGCGTGTTGCCGATGTCGAACAACAAAATCATTTCTTCATTCATCCTTCTGCCTTCTTCATTTTTCCAAGGTGACGTCGCCGCCGATGACACGCTCCAGATGGCCGTGCTCCGTGCGGACGAGTAGCGCGCCGTCGTCGTCCAACGCCTCGGCGCAGCCGCGGATTAGCCGCGCGCCCATCTGCACCGAGACATTTTTGCCGATGGTCAGACAGCCGGTCTCCCATTCATCCGCAACCTGCGAAAATTTGCCGCCACAAATCCGCGCGTAGTCCACATCCAGTTCGCGCAGAATTTCCGTGACCAGCTCGGCGCGGCAAATTGCTTCGCCCGCCTCAGCCTTCAAGGAGGTCGCCACCTTCTGTAGTTCCGGCGGAAATTCCGCCGCACCCTGATTCACATCCACGCCGATGCCGAGGATGATATGGCGCACGCGGTCCACCTCCGCGCTCATCTCGGTCAGAATGCCCACGACTTTTTTCCCGCCAATGAGCAGATCGTTCGGCCACTTGATTTCCGCCGACAAGCCGGTGACGGTTTTGATGGCGCGGCGCACGGCCGTCGCGGAAGCAACCGTCAATTGGGTCGTCTCCTGCGGACTTAATTCCGGGCGCAGCAAGACGGAAAACCAAAGTCCCTTGTGCGTCGGCGACATCCATTTCCGGCCGAGCCGTCCCCTGCCCTTCGTTTGCGATTCGGCGAAAACTACGACGCCTTCCTTGACGCCGTCGCGCGCGAGCTTTTCAATCACGTCATTGGTGGAAGTCGTTTCCTCAAACACGCGGATGTCGCGCCCAACGACCTTGGTATTGCCCAGCCGCGCGAGCAAATCGTCTGCGTGCAGCGCGTCCGGCGAACTGACCAGGCGGTAGCCAAAGTGCGGGCCGGCCTCGATGGCGTAGCCGGCGTGGCGCAGTTCCTCGATGCGCGCCCATATCGCGGCGCGGCTGATGGCGAGTTGCTCCGCAAGCTGCGCGCCGGAAACGCCGTCAGGATTGGCGCGCAAGGCGGAAAGGATTTTGGCGTCCGTGGTCACAAAAACATTCAACATTCAACATTCAACGTTCAACACTGAACATCCAAGACGGACACATCCTGTCGCATTCAGCGTTGGGCGTTGAATGTTGAATGTTTCTTTCATTTCTCAAAATCCAAACCGATGTCCACCGCCCGCGCGGAATGCGTTACCGCGCCGACGGAAATGAAATCCACGCCGGTGCCGGCGATGGCGTGGACGGTCTTCAGATTCACGCCGCCACTGGCTTCCGTCTCCGCCCGGCCATGGACTATTTTTACCGCCTGACGCAATTGCGCCGGCGTCATGTTGTCGAGCAGGATGATGTCCGCACCGGCATCGGCGGCCTGCGCGACCTGCGCCAGCGTGTCGGCCTCGACCTCCACCTTCAGTTTCGGAAATTTTCCGCGCGCGCGCGCGACGGCGGCGGCAATGGCGTTCGGCTTTTCGTTTTGCAACGCGACGAGGTGGTTGTCCTTGATTAGCACCATGTCAAAGAGGCCGACGCGATGATTTTTTCCGCCACCGCAGGCGACGGCGTATTTCTCGAAGCGCCGCCAGCCGGGCGTGGTCTTGCGCGTGTCGAGAATTTTGGTGCGCGTGCTTTTGACGGCATCCACAAATTGCGCGGTGGCCGTGGCCACGCCAGACAACCGCTGGACAAAATTCAGCGCGACGCGCTCGGCGCTCAAAATCGCGCGGCTGGAACCGGAGATTTTCAGCAGCGTTTTCCCGGCGGCAACTTTTTGCCCGTCGCGCGCGCGCTTTTCAATTTTGATTTTCGGCGCGAGTTCGCGAAAGGCAATTTCCGCAAATTGGATTCCCGCAACGACAAGCGTTTCGCGCGACCGCATGAGCGCGACGGATTTTGCATTTTGTGGAACGGTGGCGAGCGTGGTCACGTCCCCGCTGCCGAGGTCTTCGGCGAGGGCGGCGCGGACGGCGCGGCGGATTTCGGCGACGGTGAGTTCCACGCGCACAAGATGGCGTTCGGCGCGAAAAGGAAAAGCAAAATTGCGCCTACTTGGAAGTGCCGGCGAGAAATTCTTCCGCGATGCGGTCGAGTTCGCGCACGGCCTCTGTGTCGGGGCTGACGAGGAGCAGGAGCAGCCGCCGGTCCGGGCGCGCGACGAAACGCAGGTGGCCGTATTCAAACGCCCACGTCGTCCAGCGCGGGGAAAGTTCCGCCGCCACCAGCGGCTCGTGCAGCTCCGCGAACTGCTTGAGCAGCTTCTCGATTTTCTCCGCCGGGTAGATTTTCTCGTCGCCGTAGCCGAGGCACTTGCCGTTGGGCTGGCGGACGCCACAGGCGAGCATGCCCGGCACGGCAGGCAGCGCGGCAAACCAGGTTTTGAAATCAGCCTTCATGGTTCACGGCTTGGCGGCGACGCGCACAAACACCAGACGGTCGGCGCGCGGCTGGAGGATGGCGCGACCGTCGGCCAATTGGATTTCAACGCGGTCCAACCGGCCGAGTTGCAGGTCGGGAATCAATTTTTCCGCGCGCTGGGCGACCGCTTGCAGCAGCGTCACGCGGTCGGCGACGGCGGGGCATTGCCAGTTGTAATGCACCTCGCCGGCACCGGAGCAGATGAGCATTTCCGCCGTCTGGCCGGAGGGTTCGCCGGAAACGGTTTTGGCGTCGGCGGAAAAGTTTTCGCCGGACTTGGCGCGCTGGGCGAGCTGCTCGCGGTGGCGCAGCGCCTCGCTGAGCAGGAATTCCCAGGTGCGGTTGATGGTGTGTTCGGACGGCACCTCGAACTCGCGCAGCTCAAACGTGCCGCCGGTGATGGTGAACAGTTTCTGGAAGGCGCGCTCGCCGGAAATCTCCCCGCAGACGGCATGGACAATCTGCCCCCGGTCAATGTAAATGCGGCCGAGCGGCTGCTCGTGAAACAGCTCGAGGACGGAGGAATTGCCCCCGAGACATTCCATCTGCACCAGGTCCGGCAGGCCGACGCTGCGCAAAACGCCCTGAAAACCCTGCGCATTCTTCCAGTCCAGCAGTTCGCACAGCCGGTCAAAAACAGATTTCAGACCCTCGGGCGAAACCGGCTTCTCGAAAAACAGATCCGCGCCGGCGGCCAGACTGGCGGCGCGGATTTCGTCGGTGGCCGGGTGGGCCACGACGACTTTTTTGAACGGGGCGTTCGACTGGCCGAAGCTGCCGAGCAGCAGCCCAACATCCAGCACCGGCGTGTTCACGGCCAGAACGAGCAGCGCGGTTTTTCCCGCCCGGAGCACGGCCAGCGCCTCGGCCGCATCCGCCGCCGTGTGAACCTCCCAGCGGTCTTCGCTCAACGCGCGGAACGCCTCGCCCGCCATGGCGAGGTCGTCGCGGTCGTCGTCCACGATCAGGACGTGGCGCTCGCGTTCAATTTTGTTTTCTTTGGACATGGAACAAATTTAGTTGAGGGCGGCCAGCGCGGCCTGCGCCGCCAGTTGCACGGCGGGATCCGCATCGCGCACGGCGGCGGCGAGGACGGGCTCCGCGCCGCGTTCGCGCAGCCGGCCCAGCGCCTCGGCGGCGGCGAGGCGCAAATCGCGGTCGCGGTCGAACAGCAGGTCCGCGAGCAGCGGCAGCGCCAGGTGCGGCGGGGCAAATGCCTCCGGCTCCACCGACGCCGGCAATTGCCCGGCCGGCTGGCCGCCATCCAGCTTGAGCTGCTCCAACAACTGCCGCGCGTTGAAACGCACCCAGTAGTCGGGATGCACCAGTGCCGAATGGATGGCCGGCAGCGCGGCGGGCATCTGCTCGGAACGCTCCCAGTTCGGATCCAGCTTGCGGACTGCCGCGTGCGCCAGGTTGCGCACCGTGCGTTCCACATCCATCAGCGCGATGACCACGGGAACCAGCGCGCGCGGGTCGTTCAATTTTGCCAGCGCGCCAATCACCGCCTCGCGCACATCGTGGTCCGGATCATGCACCAGTTCGCACAAGGCGGGCACGGCGGATTTTTCGCCGATGGCGCCGAGCGCCTTGGCCGCCGCGCGGCGCACATCCCAAAAAGTGTCGCGCAGGGCGTTCACCAGTTCCGGCACGGCGCGTTTGCCGCCGCAGCGCGCGGCCGTGTCCACGGCAGTGGTCCGCACGCCCGGGCTGGGATCCTTGAGCAGCTTTTCCACGTCGGGAAAGGTCGTCGGGTCAGCGATGCGTTCGAGATTGTCGAGCGCGGCGATGCGCACGGCGGGGCTGTCCTTGTGCAGCGCCTCGAGCATGGAACGCGTCAGGCGCGGATCCTTGATCTGGCCGAGCGTCTTGACGGCGGCGAGCTGCTTGTTCGGCGGGCCGTAGCGCATCAGTTCCAGCAGCGGCTCCACCGCCTCCGCGCCGATGGTCAGGAGCATCTGCAAATTTCCCAGCGCGAGAATCTGGTGGATCTTTTGGTGATCCGTCGCCGGCCGCCAGCCGAGCCGGTGCAGGCTCCGCGCCGCCACCGCCCGCACAATCTGGTCCTGATCCCGCAGCAGCGGCACCAGCCGGTCAATCGCCAGCGGGTCGCCGAGCTTGCCGAGCGATTCCGAGGCCGCCGCGCGCGCCAGCGGCACGGTGTCCTTGAGCATCTCGATCAGCGGCACCGCCGCGCGCCGGTCCTTGAAGCCCACCAGCGCTTTGGCCGCCGCGCAGCGCACGTCCGCGTCGTTGTCCTTCAGGACGAGGATGAGCAGGCCGACTGATTTCGGGTCAGCCTCAAACGCGAGCCGTTGCACCACGGCGAGGCGCGTCTGCGGATTGCTGGCGCGCAACTTCTGATGAGTCCACCAAAGCATTTTTTGAAAGACGGAAACGTTCCGTTTCTGAATGTCAGGAATCTGTAACAACCGGCAGCAATTATCCAGCCGGAAATACTTGGGGGATACCGCATGAATATGCGGTGTCGCGTAGGTCGCAATCATGCGGCCGCCGGCATTGGCGCCGCGAATCAGTTTTCAGCCCAGCAGCTTTTCAAACCGCGCCGCCGCCGCGTCCCATTGCGCGGAATCCTGCGGCGTAAACGTTTTCAGCTCGAAAGAATTCCGCACAATCTCCCGCGCCGCCGCGTGCGACGCCACATGGCCGAGCGCGATGGCCTGGATGAGGAGGTTGCCCAGCGCGGCGCATTCGGTCGGGCCGGCGAGCACGGGAATCTTCAGCGCGTTGGCGGTGAACTGGTCCAGCGTGGCGTCCTTGCTGCCGCCACCGACGATGTGCAGTCGCTGAATCTTCTTGCCGATGAGCCGCTCGGTGCGCCGCAGCGTGACGCGGTAAAACAGCGCGAGGCTCTCGTAAATGCAGCGCACGCACGCGCCGATGTCCGCCGGCACGGGCTGGCCGGTTTCGCGGCAGAAATCGGCAATCTTCCCCGGCATGTTGTCGGGGCTCAGGAAGCGCGCGTCGTCGGGATTGATGAGCGAAACGAACGGCGGCGCGGCGACGGCGAGTTTTTCCAGCTCGGCGAACTCGTATTTCACCGCGCCCTTGTTCCAGTGCCGGCGGGATTCCTGGATGAGCCAGAGGCCGACGATGTTCTTGAGCAGCCGCACGGAACCGCCGTAGCCGATTTCATTGGTGAAACCGAGGCTGCGGCTCTGGTCGTTGATGACGGGCTGCGACGATTCGACGCCCATGAGCGACCACGTGCCCGAACTCAAATACGCCCAGTCCCCGCCGCTGGCGGGCACGGCGGCGACCGCCGCGCCGGTGTCGTGCGAGCAGGTGGCGATGACCTCGATTGGCGGCAGGCCGACCTCGGCCGCGAGATTTTTTTTCAGCGGGCCGAGCTTCGTGCCGGACGGGCAGATGGGCGCGAACAGGTCTTCGCGCAGGCCGAGTGCGGCAAACAATTTTTCCGACCAGCCCTGATGGACGGGGTCGTAAAGCTGCGTGGTGCTGGCGAGGGAAACCTCGTTGCGCGCGACGCCGGAGCAGAAAAAATTGAAGGCATCACCGATGAGCAGGAGTTGCTTGGCCTGCGCCAGCCGTTCCGCCGGCTCGGTGACGATCTGATAAATCGTGTTCAGCGCCATGAACTGGATGCCGGTGATGGCATAAAGCTCCGGCCACTCGACTTTGCCATTCACGATCTGGACGCCCTGCGCCGTGCGCGGATCGCGATAGCACCAGACGGGCAGCACCGGCAACCCGCGCTCGTCATAGACCACATAATCCACGCCCCACGAGTCCGTGCTGATGCTGGCGATGGGCAGGTTTTTGGCGGCGGCCTTTTTCAGACCGGTCTTCAGCTCGTTGAGCAGGCGGTCAAATTCCCAGTGGAGCGCACCGGCGACTTTGGTCGCGCCGGTGGGAAAGCGGTGCAGTTCTTCCAGGGAAATTTTTCCGTGGTCGAGCGTCCCGAGAATGAGCCGACCGCTGTCGGCGCCGAGGTCGCAGGCGAGATAATGAGTAGGCATAGAGAAATTGGCCGGCAGTTTAAGCGATGGCGGCGCGGTGTCAAAAAGTTTGCCAAAGCGCGGCGACGGCGTATCGTAAAGCACAATTTTTTTATGAGCCACCAACTCGACCAGCTAAAACAGTTCACCGTCGTCGTCGCCGATACCGGCGATTTCGCCTCGCTCAAACAATTCGCGCCGCGCGATGCCACCACGAATCCCTCGCTGATTCTCAAGGCTGCGCAGATGCCGGAGTATCAATTCCTGGTGGACAAGGCCATCGCCGACAACCAGGCGAAGTTCGCCGGCAAAGAACTTTTGGCGCACGTCCTCGACGACCTGACGATTTTATTTGGCCTGGAAATTTTGAAGATTGTGCCCGGCCGCGTCTCCACCGAGACCGATGCGCATATGTCGTTCGACACCGACGCGCTGGTCGCCAAAGGCCGCCACTTCATCGAGCTTTACGCGAAGCACGGCATCGGGCGCGAACGCATCCTCATCAAGATCGCCTCGACGTGGGAAGGCATCCGCGCGGCGGAAATTCTCCAGCGCGACGGCATCAACTGCAACCTCACCCTGCTTTTCTCGCTCGCGCAGGCCGTCGCGTGCGCCGAGGCGAAGGTGAAGCTGATTTCGCCGTTCGTCGGCCGCATCATGGACTGGTATAAGGCGAAGGAGAAAAAGGATTTTGCGCCCGCCGAAGATCCCGGCGTGATTTCCGTGAAGGAGATTTATTCCTACTACAAAAAGTTCGGCCACGCCACCGAGGTGATGGGCGCGAGCTTCCGCAACGTCGGCGAAATCCAGGAACTGGCCGGCTGCGACTTGCTGACCATCAGCCCGAACCTGCTCGCGGAATTGCAGAAATCCGAGGCACCGCTCCCGCGCAAATTAAGCCCGGAACTCGCGCGCGAATCCAAAATCGAGAAGCTGCCGCTGGACGAAAAGAAATTCCGCTGGCTGTTCAACGAAAACGCGATGGCCACGGAAAAAACCGCTGAGGGGATTCGCCTCTTCAACGCTGACGCACAAAAGCTGGCGCAATTCGTCGCGGCAAAGCTGTGAGCTGAACTTGACTCGCGGGCGCGAAAAAATTAGTCTGTCCGGCCGGTTGGTGGTCGTAGCTCAATGGTAGAGTCCAAGCTTGTGGAGCTTGTTGTTGCGGGTTCGAATCCCGTCGGCCACCCCATCCCTCAGAATCAGATCGCCATTATTTTTAATATAAAAAGCTACCAACATCCCTCCGTATTTCTCTGCATCTGTGTTTCAAATTGAGGGGATCTATAAATCCGCCAGTGCACCATGCCCACCACAATAGGCCCTCATTCTGGTAATAAGCCTTTGAATGCGACTATAGTCCCTTTCAGTCCCCGGCACTTTTCAGTGCCGGGAATTTTTTGTTTCCATCAACCACTCCACTGAAAGGATTGATCATGTCCCACAGGCAAGTTGGGTATCCTACCGCATCAGCGTGGACGGCGGCATCAACGACGAAACCGGTGCGGACGGTGCCCGCGCCGGTGCCGATACTTTTGTGGCGGGCACAAATTTGTTTGAGTCCACTGATATAAAATCCGCGGTCACCCAATTGCGCCGGAGTGCAAGTGAGGCCGTCCCGCATTAATCGATTTTGTCCTCATGGGGTGTTCACCCCATTCAGTTTTGAGCGGCCGCAGGATATAATTTTCAAAGCAGTTTAATCATTTATGAACACTCAAATGCTGACCGATACCGCGAAGGCCCTGTTCGCCGACCATAAAGGTTTGCTGGCGATGGATGAAAGCAATCCCACCTGCAACAAGCGCTTCGCCAAGCTGGAAATTCCGCAAACGGTCGAAGCCCGGCGCGCTTATCGGGAATTGATCATCACCACGCCCGGCCTAGCTGAAAGCATCAGTGGCGTGATTCTCTATGATGAAACGATCCGCCAACAGAAAAACGATGGCACGCCATTTCTTAAAATCCTCGCGGATGCGGGAATTATTCCCGGCATCAAAGTGGATACCGGAGCCAAGGCTCTGGCCGCTCATCCCGGCGAAAAAATCACTGAAGGCCTGGACGGTTTGCGCGAGCGGCTTGACGAATATTTTCAAATGGGGGCGCGTTTTGCCAAGTGGCGCGCGGTGATTACCATCGGTAAGGGCATTCCGACCCGGAGTTGTATCGAAGCCAACGCGCACGCACTGGCTCGGTATGCCGCGTTGTGCCAGGAAGCCGGACTGGTGCCGATCGTTGAACCGGAAGTGCTCATGGACGGCGATCATACTTTGGAACTTTGCCGCAAAGTGACGGAAGAAGTCCTGCGCAATGTTTTCATCCAGCTCAATTGCCAGCGTGTGCTGTTGGAAGGCATGATTCTCAAACCCAACATGGTGTTGCCGGGATTGACTTGTCCCTCGCATCAAGAAGTCAAAGAAGTCGGCGTCGGTGAACAGCAGTATCGGGTGAGACTTACCGATCGCCAGCCGGGCGAGGAACAAGATATTGACGAGGTGGCCGACATCACGGTGAAGAGTCTTTGGCGAACCGTCCCGGCGGCGGTTCCGGGGATTGCTTTTCTATCCGGCGGCCAATCTGCCGAACTGGCTTCGGCCCGTTTGAATTTGATGAATTTGCGTTTCAAGTCGCAACTGCCGTGGGCGCTGTCATTTTCGTTTGCCCGCGCCATCCAGCAGCCGGCTTTGGAAATCTGGCGCGGCCAGGAGGCCAACGTAAAAGCGGCGCAGCAAGCATTGCGGCATCGCGCCCGATGTAATCGCGCTGCGCGCCGGGGCGAATACACGGCTGCGATGGAAAAGCAATGAGCGGACGACTTCACCCAATCTCGGCGCCGTCACCTCAGCGCACGGCAGTGTTCTGGATGTGCGCTTCGACGGGCCGTAGCCGCCAATCTATTTTGCATCGTATTCGCCAGGCGGGAGGCGCTATCAAAAAGAAGCAAACCTCTCCGGCAAACTGGGTCCGATGAGAATTGGGAAACACCGCCGGCAGGCGATTTCTGGAATCCGGCGTTGCACTGCCTCTTCAAATGCCGATGAAAAAATCATTTTGCTTCGGCCAGCGCGGCGTGGCTGGTCACGGGGTGGAGAACACAGGCCGCGCTGTTCATCCTGCGCGGGCAGCCATTTATGCGATGAATTCTGAGGATTCCCCGGCTGGTCACTGCGGCGGATTTTTTTACGCCGTCCCGGAAACTTTCAATTCGCCCAGAGGGTTCCGGCCGTGCTGACGGGCATGAACTGGTTGTTGCCAATGTATTGGAGTTCCACCGCCGAGCTTTGGCTGCCGGTGAGCGTCCCGTTGGTGCTGGTGGTGCTTTGGGCAGCGGCGGCGGAATAATAAATCTGCCCGGTGGCGGAATTAACCGCACCGGCCAGCTTGCTGCCGTCCGCCGACGCCGTCACCGCCGACCAGACCTGATTGCTCGACCCGGCGAGTGGCGTCCAGTTCCCGCCGAAATTGGCGGAGGCATAAATCAGGCCGCCGCTGACGCCTGCCACGAGCCGGGTGCAGTCAGCGGACGCGGTCAAGCAGCCCCAAGTGGTCCATGGCGCGCTCGTGTTGGTCCAGCTCACGCCGCTGTTGGTGGAAGTATAGATGCCGCCGGGGTTGACGCAGGCGGCGAGCTTGGTGCCGTCGGCGGAAATCACGAGGCCGGTGACGGTCTTGTTGGTCAGGGACCGACTTCCGCCGGCCAAACTAAAGACGCTGCCACTCGTATTGCCGGCGGCGAAATTGTTTCCATTGCCCGCATAAGCAACGATGTTCCAGTTGCCGCCGGTCGCGCCGATGCTCGACCAAACATTGGAAGGGTTGTTGGTATAAACCAAGCCACTACCGCCACTCACAGAACCAATGATTTTTTTACCATCCGAAGCACAGGCGACGTCAGCCCAGTTGGCAGTGGGACTGCCGGCAAGGTTATTCCAAGTCGAGGACGCGCCGGCGTTGGTGGAAACCTGAACCGCTTTGGACGAGAGGGTGGCCACGGCCAGCACCGTCTGACCGTCGGTCGAGGTGGCCACGGCATTCCATGACCCAGCTGTAAAGACGGAACCGCTCCAAGTATGGCCGGCATCGGAAGAAGTAAACACGCCGGCGCTGCCCGCCGCATACATCAGTGTGCCATCCGCGGAGGCGGCCAGCGAAAGCCAGTTGGCGTTGCCGGCGGACGAGTCAAGCCAGAGCGAGGACCGGTAGCCGAAAAAATTGCCGATGATGGTTTGATTGGTCCCCTGCCCGACCCACCAGCCGCCGGCACCGGCACCGGAAATACGGATGATATCGCCGACCAGAAGATTCGTGCCCGGCGGCAGGGCTACGGACGAGAACTGCGGGCTGGTCAGCAAATAGCCCGTATCGGCTGTCGCCGTCACCGCCGTGTTCGAAACCACAATCCAGCCGACGAGGCCGTTGCCAAAAAAACTGCCGGTGAAATTATTGGCGCGGTTGGTGAAATTGTTTGCGCCTGTGAAATTGTTTGAACCCGTAAAAGTCTGGTTGGTATTCAGCAGCGCCACATTCGTCGTGAGCCGCGCGTCGGCCACCGTGCCGGTCGTCAACTGCGAGGCGTTCAAGTTCGTCAGCAGCGCGCCGTTGCCGGCGAACGTGCCGGAAAAACTGTTGGTGGCATTGGTGAAATTTACAGCGCCATAATAAGTGCCGGCCACCTGCGCCGACGGCAGCGTGCCGACCAGTTGCGTCGCCGGAAGTGTGCCGAGCAGGTTGCTCGCACCGGTGGCAAAAATCGCATACGGCACCGGCAGCACCGGCTGGCGCGGCGACAGCTCCGTGAAATTAGTGGCGCCGGCCGCGCGCACCGCCAAGTCGAGCCAGCCGTTGGTGCCGGTGAAAATGCCCGGGCCAAAATCGAGCGTGACGGTGAACAGCCCGTTGCTCACGGCCACGGCGGAATTGGTCACGGACGCGCTGACGGGACTGCCGCTGGTGAGGGCGTTGTAAACCGTAAACTGGAAATCATAGGCCGCATTGGCCGGCGCCCCCGCATCGTTCAGGCGTCCTTGATAATTAAAGGCCGTTCCCTGCGCGCCCACCTTGAGCGCGGAGACGACGAGCAGCAGCAGGACAAATTGGAGGCAACGATTCACGGCAGTATATTGGCGGGCGGGCGGCCGCATTTCAATGTCGAATAAAAATCATCTGGCCGACAGCGCCGCGAGAATTTCCGGCGGCGGCCGGAGCTGGCCGAGCGTATTGGTCTCCGGCGCGCCCGCATCAATCCACCATTTCAGCAGCGCGATTTCCGGCGCCGTCAACTGCGGCTTGCCGTCCGGCGGCATGTGGTCATCGTCACCGGCCGGCAATCGCGCGCGCTCCAGCAGCGGGCTTAGCGCGGAGTCGCCGGGCTTGACGGCCACATCATCCTTGCCGCCACGCAGCAACGCCGCAAACGAATCGAGCCGCAGATTGCCCTTGGATTTTTGCGCCCCGTGGCAGCTCACGCATTTGTCTTCAAAAACCGGTTCGATGACACCAATGAAAACCGGCAGTTGGAGCAGCTCGTTGAGCGAAGCCGCCGGCGCGGATTTTTTTGCGGAGGCGATGCCCAGCAATTTCTTAAGCGGCTCCGGCGCATAGCGGGTGAGATAGTCACTGCCATGCGTCAGCGAACCGCCCAGATGTCCCGCCACCATCAGCATGGTGACGGCGGCAAACAAGCTGGCGCGATAGGCGATGATCTTTCCGCGCCAAAATAAAATGGCTGCGATTACCGCCGACACCGCCGTGCCGGTGCCCAGCCATTTGTGCCACGCCAGCAGGTTTGCATCGTAGCCACCGGCGAGCGACAGCAGCCAGCCGCAGGCCGCCGTCACCACCGCGAGCGGCGCGGCCAGCGCGAGGATGAAGCCGGCGCTGGCGGCGGCGTTTTTGAAGCGCGGAAACCGCGCGGCGATTTCCAAGGCGGCGAGCGCCGCCAGCATTCCGATGGGCAGATGCACCAGCAGCGGATGCAGGCGGCCGATGAAAAGCAGGATGTCGGGTGGCTGATGCAAGCGAGTTTATTTTGACCGCCGTTTTAAAAAGTGGTGCCCCGGTGCAGACTTGAACTGCAAACCAATTGATTAAGAGTCAACTGCTCTACCATTGAGCTACCGAGGCATTTACATTGAAAACATTGACGTTTATGCGTTTTTTGCTTTCGCTGTTTTCGCATTACATACCGCCATTTGATACCATATACTTTTGGTGCTTATGACAATCATATCTGACACCGAAACGGCGGCTGCAAAAACGAGCCGGAAAACTACCACAACCAGTCCTGACGGCAAGTGGAAAACATTCCACGGTCAAGCCGGTCTCATGCAATACGTCCCCAGCGGCGTATTCTTTGCCCGCGCAAAGGTCAATGGCATCGTGAAGCGTGCCAGCCTCGACACGGACGTTTTAACCACTGCCAAAGACCGTCTGCGCGACAAGTTGAACAAATTGCGGCAACCACCGGCAGAGTGCGGCACGTTCGCGGAAGCCCGTCTGCTCTACCTTGCCGACATTGACAACAACCACGCGCTTTCATCGGAAACGAAACGCTACTGGCATTACCGCGTGGCCGCGCTCCTCAAATCATGGCCGGGCTTGGACAGCATGAAGCTGGTGAAGATTACCGAGGCGCAATGCAAGGTGTGAGGCAAGCGGTTTTCTGAACAGTTTGAAGCGGTCAATTTCAATAATACTTTAGGCGCGCTCCGCAACATTTTGAAGCGTGGCGGCCTTGGACACGACCAAAATCCGGCCATGAAGTTGAAACGGCTGGGCGCAAAACCAAAGGAAATGACGCTACCGGAGCCGGAGCAATTCGAGGCCATAGTTAAGGCGGTTGAAACGGCGGGCTCGCGCCATTCCAAAGATTGCGCGAATTTGATTAGGTTTCTGGCCTTTAGCGGTTGCCGCATTAGTGAAGCCAAGCAAGTGCTTTGGTCGGACGTGGATTTTGAGCGCGGCGAAATCCGCGTTCACAACGCCAAGCGGAGCAAAACCACGAGCGCGCATGATCTCCGCTTTGTGCCAATCATCACGGCCATGCGTGAACTGCTCGAAAAAATGCACCGCAACACCACGCCGCAACCAAGCGAGCGCGTTTGCGTTTTGGGCGAGTGCGAAAAGTCCCTGACGCGGGCTTGCAACATCGTCGGCGTCTCACGCATCACGCATCACGACTTGCGGCATTTGTTCGCCACGCGCTGTATCGAGGCCGGCGTGAACATTCCTACCGTCTCGCGCTGGCTTGGACACGTTGACGGCGGCGCGCTGGCGATGAAAGTTTATGGTCACTTGCGCCGGTCACACTCGCAAGAGTCCGCCAAGCTGGTGACGTTCGGCACGGCGGTTATCGTGCCGGAAATTGTCGAGCCAAAGCAGTTGCCAGAACTGGCGGGCGCAACGGTCTGAAATCCTGCCGCCATCCCCTGCCCGCGCTTTCATCGGCGCGGGCTTTTTTATCCCCTGCCCGCCATACCGGACGCATCGCAAACGCGCGCCAGCGACCAACGTCGCGCGAAATTTAGGGCGATTTCAACGCGCATACGCGAAAACGCGGATTTACGCACCCGGCTCGACTTCAACGGCGTCGGCAATCTGTTTCGGCGCGGCTGGCTGTTGAACCTGGCCTTGCGCGGCGTAAATCTGATCCAGCATCTTGCGAACGGCAGTTTCGCCGCCTGCGCTAATGAAAAAGGGGCTTGGGCTGCCCGCGTGCGGGGAAAGTTGTTGCTCCGTGAAGCCGATGGCGATTGCTTTGCCATTGGATTTGAACTCCAATGTCCCAGCCACCGTTTGGTGATCCGGG
>Ga0302278_10002317_pt1 | contig 22175 bp, 18 predicted proteins | sample III_Bog_N3_2_FD_194543 | JGI IMG/M metagenome (GOLD analysis project Ga0302278, IMG submission 194543) | Peat permafrost microbial communities from Stordalen Mire near Abisko, Sweden - III_Bog_N3_2 | ecosystem: Environmental > Terrestrial > Soil > Wetlands > Peat | place: Sweden: Abisko...
CATCCATTGGTATTGGTCACCGGGTCATGCTGCGACCACGCAATCATAAAGCCACCGTCCGCGCCGGACGCCAGGCTGGGGTTGGCACAGGGGGCCAGCGCGGTGTTCACCAGAAATTCATTGCCGACGGGAGCACCGTTACTGCTGTAAAGCCGGGCAAAAATATCCACGCTCGGCGAAGGGAGGTTGTTCGCGTAATAATAGTCATTCGTATTGATCGCGCCGTTCGAGCGTTCTTGTTCCGACACCCAAGCCACCGCAAAGCCACCCCCTTTTAACGCCGCCACCGCCGGGGTTCGCTGATTAAACGCGGTAACTTGATTGATCAAAAACTGATTACTGACCGTCTGGCCGGTCTGGGAAAGGATTTTGCCATACACATCCAACATGCTCCCGGCCGACGCCTGGTCATAACTGGCCCAGACAACCACGACGTTGCTGTTGTTCAGCACCGCCAGGGCCGGATTAACCTGAAAGCTGTTCGTAAAGGTGCTCACCACCAAATCCGTCGTGGTCAGCCAGGTGTTGGTGGGGGACAAAAAGCGGGCGTAAATGTGCTGCGCCTCGCGCGGGCCGCCCTGCCAGACAAAAGCGGCCCCGCCATTCTTCAAAATGGCCACCCGGGGATTTTCCTGATTGTTGGTACCCTGAACATTCACCCGGAACGGGCTTAAATCACCGGAAAAAGTGCCGTCCAACCGTTCCGCACTGATACCCCATCCGCTGCCGTCGGTCACGTTATCCTGCCAAACGACCAACCCACCCGCGGGCGTCAGCGCCACATCGGGAAACATCTGGTCACCCGGCAACGAACCGACCACGGCGTATTCAGATCCATACGCCGAGTAATAATTTGTCTGCCCAAATCCCCGGTTCGGAAACGCCAATAAGGCCATTCCGCCCAGAAAGATGGCCACCACACCAGCCAGCTTCGACAACGACATAAACGAGTTAATGTTAAAGAATAATCTGGCTTTGGTGTTTTGTCCAAATATTAGCGCACCAAAAATCAGACCGGGCGGAATGAACCGCCCGGGGCGGCATCCCGCCGTCCCACCCGCCACTTTGTTACCGTTAAGCACAATCATTTTCTAAATTAAATTCGGTTGCCGGTCCGGGACGGGCGCATCCAGCGCGGCCAGCATTCCCTTAAAACCCCAACGCCGGTAAAGCAACCGCAATGCGTCGGCTTCCGGCGGCTTCACCCGGTAATCCGCTGGCACAAAATCACACGCCAGATCATCCCGCAACCGCACCATCTCCACATTCCGACGCACCAAATCCACCGCCCCGGCCAACGCCAGCCGCAACCGCTCCGACTTCACCTCGCCCAACCGGGCGAATAAATTCGTCACCGTGCCAAATTGCCCCAGCAATCCGGCGGCCGTTTTGGGCCCCACCCCGGGCACCCCGGGAATATTATCCACCGCATCCCCCATCAAACTCAGCCAATCCACCACCTGCCCCGGCTCCACCCCGGTTTTCTCGCGCACCTGCGCCGCCGTCCAGATCGCCTCGGTTTTATCGTTGGGATTAAACAACCCCACCCGTTCCGAGACCAACTGCATAAAGTCTTTGTCCGCACTCGCGATCACCACGCTGACACCCGCCAAGTCCGGCCCCTCCGCCCCGGGCGCCGCCACCGCCCGTTTCGCCAGGCTGGCAATTAAATCATCCGCTTCCACCCCGTCCCGGCACCGGGAAACCACTCCCACCGCCTGCAAATACTCAACCATCTCATCAAACTGAACCTTCAAATCCGCCGGGGTTTCCGCCCGCTGCGCCTTGTAATCCGGCAGCAACGCCAGTCGCTCCCCGCTCAAGCCGCCATCCCAAATCACCGCGACAAATTCCGGCTGAAGGACGGCCAGCATCTTCTCCAGCATTTTGATAAACCCGAAAATGGCGTTCGTCGGCCGCGCCGTTGGCGAACGCAATTCCCGGATCGCGTAAAAGGCCCGGTAAGCATACGCATGACCGTCAATGATCAGCAGTCGCCGCACAAAACACATCCATCCGGCAACCGTCAATTACTCGCCGCCGCCGGCAGCGAATGCACGGTCCTTTCGGTCTCCGAAATCCGGGCGCCGCCCGCCGGTTGCGCCGGAACACTCACCTGGGTGAACGGCAGTTCATCATCCGAATGCACCCGGTTGCCCGCCGGATCAACAATCAATGCGGTCACGAAAATCATCAGATTCTCCTTCTGCGTCGTCTTGCTCTGACTCTGAAACAACCGGCCCACCAAAGGGATATCCCCCAAAACCGGCACCTGATCCTTCGTGTTTTGAACCGTGGACGTGATCAACCCGCCCAGCACCACCGTTTGATTATCCCAAACGTTCACCGTGGCCACGACTTCCTTGACCGTAAACGTCGGATTAACCGTGGGCACTTCCACGACGTTGAGGTTGCCCGTCACATTCGGAATCACCGGCGTGGCCCCATAGCCGGTAAACTCGGTGTCGGAGGGAATCAAGGTCAGGTTTATCGTGTAGCCGTCCGACAACACATACGGCACGACATCCAAAATCGGCCCCGTTTCCACCGACTGGGTGTAAGGTTGAATGGACGAGGTTTGCACCGCCTGTTGTAAAATCTGGGCCCAACCCGGGATGGCCGCCAACAGGGCCGAACCGGAAAGTAATCCGACCTTGAATTTTGATTGGTAAATTTTCTTCATAAATCGCCTCTGGATGAATAATTACGGAACCGCTCCCCCCACCCCCGTGCCGCCGCCCGTGCCCCCGCCTTGGAAGGTGAGGCTGAACACGACGTTTTGAATGGAGGTGGCCCGCATTTCCGTTTGCCGGCCGCTGATGGTGGTCACTTCCGGTTCCCCGAGCACCTCGGTGCCCGAACGCTGCTCCAACGCATGGATCGCCACCCGGAAATTCGGGTCGGTCAAAATACCCGTGACGGTGGCCACCGTGGGACCGCTGTTTTCCAAACCGCCGGTGATCAACTGATCCGTGGCCGCGCCGGGGATCACGCTCGCCGCCGTACTCCCGGGAAAGGATCCCAGGGGATTGGCCGCCGAAGTCGGCACGTTGAGCGAAGGCGCGGTGCCACCGTTCACGGCCACCGTATTCCCCACCTGGCCCATATACCAATCAAAACCCAGCGCCTTGTTGTCCGTCTGCTGCACGTCAATGAAGCGCGCCTTGATATGCACCATGGGGGGAAGCTGGTTCAACGTTTCAATGGCGCGTTCAATCGTGTCCAAATCATCCTCCGTCGCCCGGACAAACAACAACCCCAGCCGGTCGTTAAAAAACACCGCCTTGGGCGCGTTGAGATTGACCCCCAGGGCATTGAAGAAATTTTTGACAAAAATGCTCATTTCCTGCGTCGTGCGCTTAATGGTGATTAAATTCACCCCTTCGCCGGTCCCGCCGATTTGCCACCCGGCGGCCACCCCACCGGCAACCCCGCCCCCACCGCCATTATTCCCGGCAGTAAAAACACCAGTATTGGCACCGCCCCCACCGCCGCCGCCACCACCCTGAGTCTGGCGCTGCTGCGCCGCTCCGGCAAACATGTTCACCACGGGCACCACCGCCCCGGCACTCGTGCCACTGTTCCCCCCGCCACCGCCGCCGCCCCCGCCGCCGCCCCCGCCGCCCCCATTTTGGGTCCCGCCAAACGTGGTGGAGCCGACACTTTCCAAACCTTGAAAAAACGTGTTTGCATCCACTTTATACGTGCGATTAAACAACGGCTCAGAATTGGGGGACTTCGGGGAAAACACCACGGCAAAATCCTGGATCGAGTATTGGATGGGATGATCGGCCACCAGCACAATGGCGTCCAAAATATCCGCCAGCCGGACATTCGCGAGGCTCATTTTAACGATATAAGATCCCACATCCACCGCCTCCCCCCCCCCTTCGGCGGGGGCGTTGAGCGGGGCCCCCGTGTTCGGATCCAGCGCCGTCGGCCCCGGCGCCTGCCGGCCGCCGGGGAATCCGCCCCCGGCGTTGGGGGTGGCCGTGATCCGGTCGGAATGATTCTCATTGTTATTAATCAGAAAATTAATCCCCGTCTTTTCCGGATCCCGCACCGCCGCCTGTTTCGCCAAATCCTTCAACACCTCGCTCAAGGGCAGACCCTCGTAATCCACGCTGTCCAAATGAATCCGGTCCAGTTTGCCGACAATTTCCTGACGCCCCGGTCCCGTGTAAACCAAATTGGTGAGCGCGTAGGCATTGGGATAGGGGGGCGAACTCTGGGGCAGCACCCATTCCTTTTCAACCTTCTGCATCCGAATCTGAGTGTCGCTGACATGGTTGAAAGCCGAACGGCTGAACTGGGCCTGTTGGATTAGGTTTATATAATAGAAGGCGGCCGAATTGTCGGGATCAATCTTAACCGCCGCCTGCAACTTGGCCTGGGCCTCCTCCAGTTTTCCCATCTCATAGAGCAACTTGCCATCCTGAACCAGGGTTCCCGCCTGAACTTTCGCGTTGTTCACCACGGGAATTTGTTCCAACGTGGCGGCATCGGGCATTTTTCCCTTGTAAAAGGCGATGAATTGCTCATTGCGTTTTTTCAAATCCAGCGCCTCGGCATTTTTCGGATCATATTTCAACACCTGAATGATCTGCTTGTCGGCTTCGTTGAAGTCGTGCTGGGCCTGCGCCTGGCGGGCGAGGGTCAGGCGCGTCGTTGCCAGTCCGGAAATCGCCTCCGCCGTCTCCAAGTCAATGCCGGAACCGACTTGCTGCGCCAGATCCGCCGCTTCCTGATAAAGCTTGGCGCCTTCCACCAGCTCGCCGCGGGTGACCGCCGCACGGGCGTTCACCAGTTTTTGCCGCAACACGATGCGGTTTGCCTGACGCAAAATCGCCTGGTTGCTGGCATCCTCAATGGGGCTGGTCTGCGCGTGAGCCGGTGTGACGGCGGTCAGGAGCAAGATGAAGCCGAGCGATATTATTACTGCTTTTGTCATGGTGATTATTCAGGTTCGTCGCAAATCTTTCGCTGTATTGAGCTGATTATTACGCGTTAGTGCTGGTAATGCAAAATCGTTTTTTTCTGGTTTGATTGAGCGGCTAATATAACCTCATTCTCATTGATGGCAACGATAATGTAGTCTTCCCCGCCAAAAGACCACCGCGCCCCCACCCGCCGGTTGCGGGTGCTGACTTTTTCCGGATCAAACTTTAAATCCGCAGTATACGCATCCGCCCGCATGAAGGGCTTCCGGGGGGTCACCACCGCCGTCTCGCCCGTGTCCGCCAGCTTCAAATCCAATTCGTCCGGCGCACTCGGATCCCCCTTGACCTTGATCACCGTGAAAAGATCCTTTTTTTCGCCCACCGTGGCAAACCGCTGCTGCTTTCCCCGGGACGTGGCCTGGCGCTCCACTCCGATCACATAAATCACCCCCGTGTTGGTTTTAACTTCATCCAGCGACAAGATCAAATACAACGGGGTGATTTTGGTGACCACCGCCGCTTCGGCGTCAATTTCGTGACCCGTGCTGATTTTGAAAAGGTCGCCGCTGGTCACATTCTTTTTCCACAGCACGGGATTGACGATTTTGTTTGTCGTCTCAAAATCCAAAATATAAGGGGCTTTCACCCGCTCCAACACACTGTCCAGCGGCGTCATATCCAGCGGATCCAGCGGTCGGGGCTTCGGCATGATCGTGGATTCAATGGCATCCATATCCTCCTTGTCCTTCTGAATGACGAAGGGCAGGGCCACCAGCGCACCCACCACGCCCAGGAGCACCAGGCTCAGGATGACTTTCTCGTAATGTTTTTTAATGAAATCCATTCGCGTAGTGCTTAATTCCCGGAATGCAATTTGATGATGTCAATTTCCATCGTCACCCGGAGCAGTTGCTCCTTCAAGACGGTCACCAAACCGCCCCGCCCGGCCGGCAGCGCGCCCCCGGTTTGACCCGGCGCGTAAGGCGGCGGGCTTCCGCCCATGCCCCCACTCGCCCCGGCCGGCTGGATATTGATGCTTTTCACGACAAACCCGTGCGGCGAACCCGCCAGCCCCGTGAAAACCCGGGCGATTTCCGGTCCAAAACTTTTAAAGGTGACCACATAGGGCGTGATGTCCGCCAGGTTGTTGGCCGCCGGCAGCACCGCGATATAATCCGTTTGCGGGCCGTTGTTATCGTCATCCGAGACATGCAACCGCTGGATGCCGTCGTATTCATTGATCCCCGCCGCAAACAAAAGTTCGGACAGGGTCTTGACCTCGCCCAGTTGCCCGGCCAGCAAATCCAGGCTGCCCGGCGCAAACCGCACCAGCGAACTCTCGGCCTTGAACGAAAAGGCGTAATCGGCGGGCAGGATCACATTGGCCGCCACCGCCTCATGCTGCAGGGTGGAAATGGTGTTGCCCAACGCCGCCGTAAACGATTCTTCACTTGGCACCGGCGAATTGCGGCTGGCGGGCGGGATCGCGGCGATCGGATCAAAATAACCCCGGGCCTGGTCCAACCACGCCTGCAACTGGGCTTCCTGGGCTCTGGCCGACTCCGTTTTCTCCTTGCTCGGGGCCAGCTTGGAATCGCTGTTAATCGAGGTGATCGTGTCGTAAATCTCCTTCAGCCGCGCCTGATTCGCCCCGTTGCGGCTCCAACTGGCGTAGTTGTAATAACCCGCCGCCCCCAACAGCCCAAAGGCCACCAAGCCGCCCATGACAAAAAACAAATTTCGCTTGATCCAGGCCATATTACAGTTTCAAAGGATTTTGCAGCGCCACGGTGATGTCAAAGGTAATGGTGCCCGTCGCTTCGTCCGGCGTGACAGTGCGGGACAGCATCGTTCCCTTCGGATCGAATAACGGGCTGCTTTTCATCTGGCTCTCCACCTCAAACGCGATGGCCGTTCTCGCGGTGGGATCAACGGCGTTTAAATCCACCGCCCGACAGGTCAACTGAATCGTCTGCCCCGTGACGGCCCCCGTTGGCGCAGTCACCTGAGGCGACGCGGTCTGGCCCCGCATGCGCCCGCCCCCGGGCGTTCGCGGATCATACGCCCGGCCCATCTGCGGGGGGGGGACCGCCGCCGCCCCGCCCAGATTGGAGGTGATGACTTGTTCGATCCAAATACCCACTTCGACATTCGCCTTTTCGGCCGATAATTTCTGCCGGACATTTTCCTCCGAAACGATCAGGACGCGGCGCAGTTCCATGAACACATCCCCCCAATAATACCGGTCTTCAATCAAGGCGGCCGTTTGCGCCGCCTGATTTTTGGTCGCTTGCAACCGGTCGTTGGCCTTTTTAAAGGCTTCCGATTGAGCGGTTAACGTGCTCATTCTCGGCTCCAAATCGGCGATCCGCTTCTCCTTGATGTCCGCCAGATCGGCAAACAGAAAACCCGTCGCAAAGGCCACCAGCACCAGGCTGAACACGGTCGCAATGAAATAGGGCTTTTTCTGGTTGAAGGCCTGCCAGCGCAACGTGCTGTCGGGCATCAAATTCATCTCCACCGGGCAGTGGGCCAGATTCCTCAGCCCCAAACCCACCACTTCGCCCAGCGAATGGGCCACCCGCGAAAGGTCTTCCAGATTGACCGCCGGGTCAATTTGCACGTTGCGGAATGGATTAAAATACTCCACGGGAACATTCAGCTTTTCCGCAAAAAACTGGGCGGTATAGGGCATGATCGAAGCCCCGCCCGAGAGGAACAGCCGCTGCGGGGCCGTGCCCCCCTGCTGACCCCGGTAAAATTGAATCGTTTGATTCACCTGAATATGCAGTTTCGTCATGAACTGCCGCGCAATCTTCGAAATCGCCGCCTGGTTCGGGTTCTCCGGCTCCTCGTAGGCGCCCCCCAGGCTGACAAACCCCTCCGCAATCTTGATTTTATCCGCCTCCGCAAACTTCAGTTTCTGGTCATTGGCAAAATCCTGGGTGATCGCATTGGCCCCCAGGTTGATGCTCCGCGAAAACACCTTCCCCTTTTCAAAAAACAGCAAATTGCTCGTCTTGGCCCCAATATCCAGCAACATCGTGCAATCCTCGATGTCCCCGTAATTGAAACGAAAGGCGTTGCACAGCGCGGCGGGTGAAGCATCACAAAGATTCAACTTCAACTTCGCGTTCTCCGCCACCCGGAACAATCCCTCCACCACATCTGATTTGATCGCCACCAGCAGCACTTCCAACTCACCGCTCGCCGCCGCCCCCAGAATCTGGTAATCCCAAACCACTTCCGCCAGCGGGAACGGAACGTTCTGCTGCGCCTCATACTGAATGATCTGCGTCACCTTGGTGGCATCCACCGGCGGCAATTTTACAAATTTGGAAAAAACCTGGAAACCGGGGGCGCAAACGTTGATGTTTTTGGCTTTTATATCCTTTTCCACCAGCAAATCCTGCAACGTCCTGAGGATGAGGGCTTCCCGGGCCGCTTCCTGCGAACCTTCCAAGCCGAGCGATCGGATGGCAAAATTCCGCAACCGCAGCCCGCCGGCTTCGTTGGTCTCGAACTCCGCTAGCTTGAGGCTGCCCGCCCCAAAGTCCACCGCCAAAAATGATTTTGTATTCAGCATTGCTGTTGACTTTACAGCCGGACCATCAGGCCAGAAAAATGCATTTTCAAATTCCCACGGCGGCTGACGTGGTGATTACGCCAAATTCCCGCCCCGGTCAAACACAAACCATCTTAAAATTGCAAATATTTGCGGCCCAACCCCTTTCGTCCGCCCGGGCCGGCCCCGGCCCATTTCACGCATTGACCCGGCCTTGCTCCCGCCCGGACAAAATTTGAATGGCCGTTTCCACCCGCCCGCCTGAGAAAATTCCAAAAAACATTGCATCCCCGCTTTGATTTTGGCTTCATCAAGCCTTGGCTCAAGCAAATCAAGTTGCCGGACGCTGCCGACTGACCGTCATTTACACCGGACGGGTGCAGGGCGTCGGCTTTCGTTATGCCACCAAAACACTCGCGGCGGGATTTGAGGTCACCGGCACCATCCGCAATCTGCCCGGCGGCGGCGTGGAACTCATTGTCGAAGGCCGGCGCGATGAATTGGACGCGTTTGGCGCGGCCATTCGCGAGGCGGGACTTGCTGGATTTATTGACAATGAACGGTTACAATGGGACAGTGCGCAGAATAAATTTTGTGGCTTTGACATTATAAATTAGGATGAAATACGCGATTATAGCAGATATACACGCCAACTTGGAGGCGTTTCAAACGGTCTTGGAGGACATCAAATCCCAGAATATCACGCAGATCGTTTGTCTGGGCGACATCGTCGGTTACAACGCCAATCCCAAGGAATGCCTCAAAATCGTCCAGGACCTCAACCTGCCCTGCGTCAAGGGCAACCACGACGAATATTGCTCCAGCGAAGATCATCTCGAGGGCTTCAACCCCCATGCCGCCGAGGCCGTCCACTGGACCCGCAACCAGCTCACCACCGCCGACCGCCAGTGGCTTCGCGACCTGAAATATTCCCGCATGGTGGGCAGCTTCACCATCGTCCACGCCACCCTTGACGCCCCCCAACGCTGGGGGTATGTCTTTGATAAACTCGCGGCGGCCGCCAGTTTCCCCTATCAAAACACCCAGATTTGCTTCTTCGGCCACACCCACGTCCCCGTCGCCTTCATGCGCGACACCGTCGTGCGCGGCGGAACCTACTCCAAATTCAAGATTGACCCCACCAAAAAGTATTTTGTCAACGTCGGGGCCGTCGGCCAGCCGCGCGACAATAATCCCAAGGCCGCCTACGTGGTTTATGACGCCGACGGCGGCACCATTGAACTGCGCCGCCTGGATTACGACATCGCCACCACCCAGCAAAAAATCCGCGACGCCGGCCTGCCCGAACGCCTCGCTGAACGCCTGGCCTTCGGTCGTTAAACCCCCGCCGCATGAACCGCCGGGGCGGACAACCACTGAAACCGCAGTTGGCAACAGGGTCGGTCGAACCATTCCCCTTCTCCCCGGGGGAGAAGGCCGGGATGAGGGCGGACTTGTCGCGCCGTAGCCGAGCGAAGGCGGACTTGTCGCGCCGTAGCCGAGCGAAGGCGGACGTATCCTCTTCCCGCCGAGACTGGATTTCATCCTCAGTTCGTGCCGAAGCCTGCCCGATCTTCTCCCAAGGATTGCCCTCCCCGGCAAGTTTGAGAAAAACGTCCGCCCCTTGAAAATCCTCATCCTCAAGCCCAGTTCCCTCGGGGATGTCATCCAGGCCCTGCCCGTCCTCCGGTTGCTCAAACTCCACCTGCCCCGGAGCGAAATCCACTGGTGGATTGACTCGGCCCTCGCCCCTCTCATTGAAGGCGATCCCGATCTGGCCGGCCTCATCCTCTTTGAACGCAAACGCTGGGCCAAACCCCGGTTCTGGCCCGAAATGCTCCGCAGCATCCGCCGGACGCGCGCGCAAAAATTCGACTGGGTCATTGACCTCCAATGCCTGGCCCGCAGTGCCGCCTTTGCCTGGCTCGCCGACGGCGGATTGCTCATCGGTCTGGATGAAGTGCGCGAAGGCTCGCGAGGCTTCTACGATGTGGCCGTGCGCCGGGCTTCCTTCCACACGCACGCCGTGGACTGGTATCTGGCCGTCCTCCACCCGCTCGGCATCCCCGCCCACACCCCGTTCACCTGGCTGCCGGAACGCCCCGCCCGCGCCGCCGCCGTCCAAGCCAAATGGCCGTCGGATGGCGTCCGTTGGATCGCCCTCCAACCCGGCGCCCGCTGGGACAACAAACGCTGGCCCGCCGAATATTTTGCCGAAGTCGTCCGCACCCTGGCCCGCGAGACCCCGCAAGTGCGGTTCGCCATTCTCGGCAGCCGGGACGACCAGGCCCTGGGCCAGGCCATCGCCCGGGCCGCGCCCGGAGCCTGCCTGAACCTTTGCGGCCAAACCTCCCTGCCGGAAATGATCGAGTGGGTGCGCCGCTGTGAACTCATGATCACCAACGACACCGGTCCCATGCATGTCGCCGCCGCGCTGGGCAAACCCATCGTCGCCCTCTTTGGCCCCACGGAACCCCGCCGCACCGGGCCTTATGGCCGCCCATCGGCGGTTTTGCGGCTGGACCTCCCCTGCTCTCCCTGCTTGTCCGACCGCTGCACTTATGTCCGGCCCAACGAATGCCTGCGGGGGATTCCCCCCCAACTCGTCCTGGAACGCGTCCGAAAGCTCATGGTCGCCAACCCGGGCAAGTAACCCGGCGGGGTGTTCGACTGCTCCCAGCACCCCCGGAAACTCAATCGTGTTCCGGTTGCTCAGCCAGACGGAGACGAAAACCGCAACCAACCGTCCAGGGGTTCTCCAAACTCAGTGTCGGAGTCCCCTTCATTTCCAAATCAGGTAATTATCTTCGTGGCAACGGGGCACCCGCTGACGTGGCTGCATCCCAACAACTGCAAGGTGACCTTCGTGCCGCCACTCCTCAATCCATTGTTTCAAATCCTTTTCCCAAGTCATTGGTTCTGAGAGCGCCAGTGTCCACGCTTCGTCGTAAAGCACCCGCCGTTTCGACTCCAGCGCTCGCAAAACCGACTCCCTGGACTTTGTCAGATACCTTTCGCGCAGGGAATCGTAGTGAGTTGAATCATGAAGCTCCTTGCCGCCGAACAATTCGGGCTGGCCTTCGCGGGCGACTCGCTGTCGCTGTTGGGCCTCGGCCCTGGCGAGTTCCTGCACTTCCATCGCCTGCTTCTCCGCCTCCTTGAACACTTCCAGGCCTTTGAAGTTCCTTGTCAGGTAAATCAAATTGAAATAAGTCCGATCGGTTTGGGGATGCAACACAATCGCATTCCCCGCGAAGCCAAAATCACCTGCTCGTTTTGCGTTGCGCGCGTATTCCTGAATGGCTGCATCTTCTCGATCCAGTTTCGCCAACCCGTGAATTTTATCCCGAAAACTTGCAGAACCGAACAGCCGCCGGAAACTCTCCTGGGTTTCCCCCTGTGGAGAATCAAGGAAACGCCTGATGTGGCCCGTCATGAAATTGATCATGACTTCGACGGGATTGAGACGTAACAGTGGGACAATTGTATCCATCTCGAAACCCGTCCAACCCGTCGGATCAATAAAAATGAAAGGAAACGACCTTGTCCCTCCCGCCTGAATAAACTGTACGATGGACCCCACGGATTCTTCCAAGGTGGCATTTAGGGTCTCGATATGGATGTCCGCAATGCCTTCGACGAAACCCCTTAGTTTCGTATAAGCCGACGGCTCCTTTTCTAGAAAGAAACAGCGCAACCGCAGCTTACGCCCCCGCGCAGCATGAGTATCACGCGCTCTGCGCAGTTCATTCAACGCGATGCCAAACGAACTGTCATCAAACTTTTCCGATCGGGCATTCCACGGACCGGAAAAGCAGTCCACATACGTCAACGTGTCCCAATTGGTGCCGACAATGTGGGAAAACCGCTCAAGATATTTCTGAAAAACAAAATGCTTTACCAATGTTTGCTCCCGACCGGCGTAAAGTTCTTCGTTGCTCATTGGCTGCCCCCCGCCAGATAATCCATCTCCACCTCCCGGAGAAGCGACCGCCTCTGTTCACCCTCTAATGAGGCCACTGAGGCGAAACCCGGATACTCATCGTAAGTCCTGCCGTCGAGTTGTCGACCGGCTTGTTTTTTCCGAACGCCGCCCCACTGTTTGAAGAAAAACGCAGTGTTGGTCTTGCGGCACTGGTCGCGCACACGCCGCACCCATTCGGCATGCATCGGACGCGCGCCCGGTCCGCTCTCGCCGCCCACGATCACCCATTGAATGCCCCGCAGGTCAAATGCGCCGAGATCCTCCAATAGTGGTTCGACCGAGAGAAAAGCCACCGTTGGATTGGCGCTTCGCAATTTGGCCACGCGTGGCAGCCCATGCTGGCGGTTCTCCACGCTCACCCCCCACCAGATGTGCGCCGCCTGCGCCGCCTTTCTCAGTTTGCCTTGTAGCAATGCCGCCAGACGGTCTGCCCGTTTGGTGAGCACCTGGTAGGTGTGCCAGTTGGCCGCCAGCATCACCCGGCTGACTTTTTGAATGTATTCGTCCGGCACGTCCTCATGAAACAGATCGCTCATGGAGTTGACGAAGATTTTCTTTGGTTTTGCCCAGCGGATCGGGTCGCCCAGTTTCTCGGGCACCAGCCGCAGATCAAAGCCAAACTCAAATGGGTGGCCGGGCACACCGCGAAACCGTTCCGCAAAGGTCTCGGCGTAACAATGGACACAGCCGGGGCTGATTTTCGTGCAACCCCTCACCGGATTCCACGTTGCATCCGTCCATTCAATTTTTGAATTGTCGCTCATGTTCTCATTGCCATCCGCCCCAATCTATCACCCTGGGTGGGACAACGGCAGGCCCACCCTCCGGTTCTGTTCGTTTCCCCCGGCCGCCATCATGGAGGCACCGCCACCCCGGCGCGACCATCGCCCCCCGGCAAACCTCACCGCTGCTGATAAATCCGGTCCACGATGCGCATCACCCGCAGGGCGTCGGCGGAATTGCACAGGTCCACCGCGTGATTCCGCACGATGCAGTCGAAGAAATAATCCAGTTCCGACCGCCACGAAGTGTCCGTGTGGTAGGTGATTTGTTCATCCGGCCCCCACCGCACCACCGGCGGCAGATCCTCGTTGTGCGCCAGCGTCAGGATTTCATCGCCATACGATCCGGACGAAGTCTTCAGGCCGTGCAGCAGGATGTTGCCCTTCTCCAGAAAGATTTCCAGCGAGAACAGGTGCCGCCACTGCGTCATCGTCGAGTGCAGCGAGGCCGCCACCCCCGTCTTGGAATTGCGGAACTGGGCGAAGACATTGTCCTCGATGCCGTCAATCTTCCAGAACAAGTTCGAGACCATCGCCTGCACCTCGTCGAAATCGCCGGCAAAATGCAGGAACAAATCCAGCATGTGGATGCCCTGATCCAGCAGGATGCCGCCGCCCACCTGGTCCTTTTGCGCCCGCCAGCTTTTCAGAAACGCCGCATCCACGCTCTTGCCGTACCGCCCGCGCATCCAGAGCAGCCGGCCGAATTCCCCGGCCTCGATCATTTTTTTCGCCCGCTTGATGCTCGCGTGGTGCCGGTGGTTGAACCCGAACATCAGCTTGCACCCCGGGTTTTCCCGCTCGGCGGCGATGATGTCCTGCACCCGGGCGGCCGTGAACGCCGGCGGTTTTTCGGCGAACACATGCTTGCCCGCCTTCAGGCTGGCGATCACCAAATCCGGGATCAGGTGGTTCGGCGTGCAGACAAACACCACGTCCACCGCTTGGGACTCGGCAATCTCCAGCGCCGTCTTCGCCACGGGATATTTCACGTCCGCCGGCAACTCGACGTCATAGATCTGCACCACTTCGCCCAGGCCGGATTCCTCCACGGTCCGGGCGCGGATTTTGCCCATCTTGCCAAAACCAATGATGCCGCAGCGGATTTTGGAACTAATCATAAATTTTATCGGCCGTCCGGGTCCGGGAGCGGCGCCAGCAACGCGTTGCCCGCGTAGGCCGTCACCTGATGCGGCGAACGCCCCGGGCGGGTCTGCACCCGGCCGCCGGCCGCCTCCACCAGCGCCAGCCCCGCCGCCACATCCCACAGCCAGATGTCCTCTTCATAGTAGGCGTCAAACACCCCGCGCGCGACGCTCAACAGACTCGCGCACGCCGAACCCAGCATGCGCACTTTCTTCACACGTTGAACCAATTGCACAAAGGCCGCCAGCGATTTCTCATCGTAAGCCCGCCCGACGGGAAAACCCGTCGTCAACGCCGCCTGCGCCCAGTCCCCCGTGGCGGACACCGCCAGCCGCCGGCCATTTTCATAAGCGCCCGCGTCCACCGCGCCCCAAACCGTGCGGTTCGCGCCCAGATCGTGAATCACGCCCGCCACCGGCCGGCCGCCTTCCACCAAGCCCACGCTGATGCACGCCAGCGGAAATCCGTGTTGAAAATTAAACGAACCGTCCAGCGGATCCACCACCCAAAACGTTCCCTCCCGCACCCAGTCCGGGCTGGCCCCCGTTTCCTCCGACAGCACCGGCAGGCCCGTGGGGCGCAATGCCTCCAGAATCACCCGCTCGCTTTCCCGGTCGGCCACCAACTTGATATCCCGGCCCGCCGAACTCTCCGCCGTCGCCCACGCCGTCCGGTGCGACTCGATGGCCGTCGCCGCCGCCACCACCGCCTCACCGGCCACTCCCAGCGGTTCCCCCCAGCGCGATTTGGCCAACTCGGGAAAGTGGCTCATACTAAGGCCGCCGGTCCGGCCGGCGGAATGCCCAAATCGCGCAATAAATTCTGCACCGCCTCGGTTTCCATCGCCCGGCGGCATTGAACCGTATACGTGGCCGCGTGCGGCGTGAGCAGCGCCCGGGGGTGATCGCACAACGCCCCGCGATAAGGTTCCTGCCAGAACGAATCAAACCACACCCCCGCGAGCCGCCCGGCCGCCAGCGCCGCCACCACGGCGGCTTCATTCACCAGTCCGCCCCGCGCCGAGTTGAGCAGATACGCGCCCGGGGGCAGCAGTTCCAACTCCGCCGCCCCGAGGATTTCCCGCTCGCCGCTGGCGTGCAGACTCACCATCCGCGCCCGCCGCAAACCCTCCGGCAGCGACACCAGTTCCTCCCCGGGCGCCAGTTGTTCCGGCCGCACTTTGGGATCACTCACCAAAATGCGCGCGCCCAACGTTTGCAGCAGCCCCGCCGTGCGGCGGCCGATCCGCCCATACCCCACGATCAACACCGGCAAACCCGCCAGGCCCCAGACCACGTCTTTCGGCCATTCCCGGCGATGCACCGCCGCATTCCGGCCCGGCAAATCCCGCAGCAACGCCAGCGCCGCGCCCAAGGTCATCTCCGCCACCGCCGCCGTCGGCCCTTCCGGCGTGTTCGACACCTTGATGCCCAATTCCGCCGCCGCCGCCAGATCCACATTCTCCATGCCAATCCCCACGCGCGCCAGCGCCTTCAGCCGGCCCGCCGAAGCCAGCACCCGGCGGTTGAGCGGTTCCAAACCCGCCAGCAACCCGTCCACCCCCTCGAGGTGCGCCGTGATTTCCGCCTCCGTAAGTCGGCGGCGGAACGGGTTGGGTTTGATCTCCACCCCGGCCGCCCGCAACCACTCCAGCGGTTGCGGATCCGCATCGGCAAAGGACGAGGGGGCGATGGCGACAAGCATGGTGGGGATTAAAAACGTTAAGGCCGATATTCCGTCGCCTTCATGTTCTGATGTTCCGTGCGGTTCCACTCCGCCACGTTCATGAAATGATCCAGCCAGACATGCAGCAACACCTGATGCGCGCATTCCACCATCCCGTAAGTCTTGGCTGGCGAATACAAATTCAGGTCCCCCAGGGCGCGGCTCTGGTTGTCCGGGCGCAACCCCGAAAGCGTCACCACCGTCAGCCCCAGGGCGCGCGCCTTGACGATGGCCTTGATGATGTTCGCCGAATTGCCGGAACTGCTGATCGTGATGAGCAAATCCCCCGCCCGCGCATGAATTTCCAGGAACGCGGCAAAAACCTCCTCGCCGCCCCGGTCATTCGCCAGCGCCGTGTGCCAGACCGCGTCATTCGCGGCCAGCGACCGCACCTTGCCATTTTTCGTCCAATCCAGCGCCATGTGACTCGCAAACGCCGCGCTCGCCCCGTTGCCGACCAGATACTGCGTGGCCCCCGTCTGCTGCACCCCCCGGCTCAGCGCCGTCAACCGTTCCAGCCCCGGCCCGGCCTCGATCCGGCCGCCCTGCAAGTCATAAAACTCCGTCCCCTCCAGCACCGCCCGGAGCGAATCCAAAAATTGATGATAAAACGAATCAGGCATCGTGGCTGACCTTAATATTGGGTCCGGCCCTAAATTCACAAAAATAACCCGGGAAGGAAAGTGCTATATTGCGCAATTTTTCGGGCGAATCAACCGTCATCGGGCTTCTCCCGCCAGAGTGCCGTCATCCCCACCGCCACCGCGATGCCGATGGACACTTCGCAGAAACGGTGCAGTGCCACCATCCAAGTGGGCTCCGTATGCGAAATCAGCAGGATCATCGCCAGTGTGGTTCCGGCAAACCGGTAGGCGGCCCGGTCGAGCTTGCCCGCAAGGCTCTTGCTCGTGCGGCCGAGGACGGCGCATACCAGTCCCAACAGAAACAAACCGGCCGCAAACACCCAAATACTCGACCCAAAACCGGCGACCAGCAATACGCCAAAGACCGCCCCCAGCGCCGTGCCGGCCAATTGCCGCCAGGCGATGGGCAGCGAGGCGCGCAACGACGATTGCATCACAATCATCGTCGCCATCACCGCCCAATACATTTCCGGCAACCCGACGACGCGCGCCACCAGCAGCGATACCATCGCCGCCACCGTCGTCCGTGCCGTGTGGTTCACCGCAAGGTTGCGCCCCAGCAACCGCCACCGGCTTTGGCCGCGGCGGCCCTTGCTGTTCCCCCGCTTGTTCACCGGAACAGGTTCGTTTTCGCCAAATCCAGAATTTTCGTCCCGCGCCCGTCCAGCACCGCTTTGATCATATACAGGCTGAACCCTTTCATCTGTTCCACCGTGATCGTCGGCGGCATCGAAAGCTCCTGGCGGTTGACAATCACTTCCACCAGCGCCGGCCCGTCGTGCCGGAGCGCCGCGAGCAGTTGCGGACGCACCTGTTCCGGGGTTTCCGCCCGCAAACCGAGCACGCCGGCCGCTTCCGCCAGCTTCGCGAAATCCGGATTTTCCAAATCGGTGGCAAATTCCAAAATCCCCGCCGCCTTCATTTCCAGCTCGATGAATCCCAGCGAACTATTGTTGAACACGACTATTTTCACCGGCAGGCGCAGTTGCCGCAGCGTCAGCAAATCCCCCAGCAGCATGGCGATGCCCCCATCCCCGGACAGCGTGACCACCTGCCGGCCCGGATGCGAAACCTGCGCGCCGATGGCTTGCGGCAGCGCATTGGCCATCGAGCCGTGGCTGAAGGAACCCAACAACCGCCGCCGGCCGTTCATGGTCAGATAACGCGCCGCCCAAATCGTGGGTGTGCCGACGTCGCAGGAAAAAATGGCGTCCGCCGCCGCCACTTCGTCCAGCACGCGGGCGACGTATTGCGGGTGAATCGGCTTGCGGCCCGGCTCGCCGGTCGCGAGATCATCCAGCCCCTGGCGCGCGGATTGGTAGTGTTTGACCGCCTCCGCCAAATGCGCGCCATCCGTTTTTGGCGTGAGCCGGGGCCGCAGCGCGGCGAGCGTGGCCTTGACGTCGCCCACCAGGCCGAGGTCAACGTGTGTGCGCCGGCCGATCTGTTCGCCGCGGATGTCCACCTGGGCAATCGTGGCGTGCGCCGGATAAAACTGCTGATATGGAAAATCCGTGCCGAGCATGAGCAGCGTATCGCAACTCATCATCGCGTGATAGCCGGAGGCAAAGCCCAGCAGCCCCGTCATGCCCACATCAAACGGGTTGTCGTATTCGATGAATTCCTTGCCGCGCAGGGCGTGAACGACCGGCGCCTGCAGCGCCCCCGCCACCGCCACTAATTCGTCGTGCGCGCCCGCGCAGCCCGCACCGCCCAGAATCGTCACCCGTTGCGCCTCGTTCAACAGGCTGGCGAGCCGCGCCATTTCCTCGTCCGAGGGACACACCGTGGGTTTGGGCTCCTCAAAATGGGTGCGCGGTTTCCGATCCGATGACGCCTCACGAAACGCCACATTGCCGGGCAGCACGACCACGGCCACGCCGCGTTTCACGATGGCCGTTTGCATCGCGATTTCCAAAACCCGCGGCATCTGCTCCGGCTGCGAAACCAGTTCGCAATAATGACTGCACTCGCGGAACAGACTTTCCGGCCGCGTCTCCTGAAAATAGCCGCTCCCGATTTCCTGGCTGGGAATATGCGCCGCAATCGCCAGCACCGGCACCCGGCTGCGATGGCAATCGTAGAGCCCGTTGATCAAGTGCAAATTGCCGGGCCCGCAACTCCCGGCGCAGACGGCCAGCCGCCCCGTCAAATGCGCCTCCGCCCCGGCGGCAAACGCCGCTGTTTCCTCATGGCGCACCGGCACCCATCGGATATTGTCGCGCGTGCGAATGGAATCAGTGACGCCGTTGAGCGAATCGCCCGCCAGCCCATAAACATTTTTCACCCCGGCCGCCACCAGGGAGTCAACGAGCCCATCCGCCACTCTTTGATTACTCATAAATCCTTAATTGTTTATAATGTATTATATGCAATGGGTTAATCCTCGGCAAGCTTCTGGATTTTGAAATTTGAATTTAAAACTCTCCCCAAAGGCCACCCGCCACCAAACAGGTTGGTTGTAACATGCCGGGAACCAACGCCGTCCTACGGGACATGAAAATCAACTCCCTGGTTGCCGTCCTGTTCGGTTTGAGCCTGCCCCCGGCGCTGGCGCAGACCGCCCCGCCCCTCGCATTTTCCGGGGCCGAAGGTTTCGGCCAATTCACCACCGGCGGCAATGCCGGCGAGGTCGTTCACGTCACCACGCTGGCCGATGCCGGCCCCGGCTCGTTTCGCGACGCCGTCAGCCGGCCCAACCGCCTCGTGGTCTTTGACGTCAGCGGCATCATCCGGTTGAAATCCAATGTCGCGGTGAATAATCATCTCACCCTGGCCGGCCAGACTGCGCCCGGCGACGGCGTCATGCTCTACGGCCGTTCCACCTCCTTCAGCGGCGGCCATGACGTCATCGTCCGCTACCTGCGTTTCCGCGAGGGCATCGCCGGCGACAAGGGCAAATGCGCCGTCAACCTCTCCGGCGGCGACCACATGATTTTTGATCATTGCTCCATCGAATGGGGCCGCTGGGATTGCCTCGGCCTCACCAAAGACAGCCATGACATCACCTTTCAATACTGCCTCATCGGCGAGGGCGTGGACCCGCAGCGCTTTGGCTCCCTCTCCGATTCCGCCGTCAACATCACCTACACCCACAACCTCTGGATCAACAACCAAAGCCGCAATCCCAAGGCCAAGGGCAAAATTCAGTATGTCAACAACGTCGTCTATAACTGGGGCGTCTGCGGCCTCGTCGGCGGCCATTCCGAAGCCGACCACTTTCTGGATGCCATCGGCAACTACTTCATCGCCGGCCCCAATTCCAGCGCCCATTTCACCGGCGAATACCGCGCCACCGACCACCTTTATCAGCGGGATAATTATGTGGAACTCAACCGGAACGGCCGGCTCGATGGCCGCCTGGTGGTGCCCGCCGACTTCGGCGCGGGTGCCGAAGCCCCCACCCTCGCGACCGACCTGACCGTCGGACCGCTAAACCACGTCACCATCGAACCGGCGGCCGTCCCCCTCTCCAACGTTCTGGCCCAGGCCGGCTGCTCCCTGCACCGCGATTCCGTGGACGCCCGCCTGATTGACGCCGTCCGCTCCTACGGCACCCGCGGCAAAATCATCCATAGTGAAGCCGAAGCCGGCGGCCCCGGGGAAATCAAAGAAATCCACGCCCTCGCGCAGAAACCGTAAGTCGCAAGCGCCACCATACCGCCGGACCGCGACTGTCTCAGCCGCAGCGCGTCGCCCGTAGAACCCGGGCCGAATGGGATCACGCCCTTCGTCCCCTTCCGTCCCTTCCGCCCCATTCGTCCTCTCCGTCCCATTCGTCCTAAGTGCTTGGCTTGCCGCAGCCCTCCACTTTCGACCGCCCGTCATTTCGCCAAGCATCGGGGCCGCCCGGCACCCCCCGAAAAACCAATTGCCAATGCCGCCGGACTTGGATACGGTCTTCCTGTGTCCGCCCAACAAAACACAACCGCCACGATTTAGCGTTTATCCTGAACTCCGGGATAAACGCCAGCGCCTCTGACCATTGTCCGGGGCGTTTTTGTTTAATTTAAAACCAATTTGTTATGCCTGACGAAAATCAACCACCCCTCCCCGCGCCCGCCGCGCCCGCCGAAGCGCCCCAGCGCAAAACCCTCGATGACCGCGCCAAGCTGACCGAGCTCGAACGCATCCGCCACTCCTGCGCCCACGTGCTTGCCACCGCCATCCTGCGCCTTTGGCCGGAGGCGCAATTTGCCGCCGGGCCGCCCGTCGAAAATGGATTTTATTACGATGTGGACCTGCCGCATCGCATTTCGCCGGAAGATTTCGCGCAGATCGAGGCCGAGATGAAAAAAGAAACCAAGGCCAACCACCCCTTCGAGAAAATCGTCGTCACCCGCGAGCAGGCCGTCGCCGACGCGCAGAGCGGACGGCTCGGCGGCCTGGGCGAACGGCCCGGCAACGTGAGTAAGTTCAAGCTGGGCAACCTCGAGTCCATTCCCGAGGGCGAGCCAATCACCTATTTCAAGAACGGCGATTTCCTTGACCTCTGCGCCGGACCGCACGTCATGCGCACCGGCAACATCGGCGCCTTCAAGCTCACCAGCGTCGCCAGCGCCTATTACAAGGGCGACGAAAAAAACCCGCAACTCCAGCGCATCTATGGCACCGCCTTCAAGAACAAGACCGAAATGGAGGCCTACTTCACCATGATCGAGGAGGCCAAGCGCCGCGACCACCGCAAGATCGGCGCGGAGATGGGCTTGTTCGCGATTGACAATGAATACGTCGGCCCCGGCATGCCCCTGTGGCTGCCCAACGGCACCGTGCTGGTCGAGGAACTGGAAAAACTGGCCAAGGAAACCGAGTTTCTGGCCGGCTACGTCCGCGTGAAAACGCCGCATCTGGCCCGCGAGAAAATGTACAAGACCTCCGGGCATTTGCCGTATTATGCGGACTCGATGTTTCCGCCGATGAATCTTGGACTAGAAGGAAAAGATAAAGCGGATGCAGAATCGCGTTTAAAAACCGCAGTTGAACGGTTCGAAAAAAAGTTGGCTGTTCAGGATGCATTCGATCTGAACAAAATCAAAGCCGAAGATTTTTCAGATAAGGAGGCGAATTCGAAACACCTCGAAATTGTCGGCGACGTTGTAAAATCAAAAGAAGAAGTAGATGCGGCAAAAAGAGATTTAGAAGGTGATCGTTTCTACCTCAAAGCCATGAACTGCCCGCATCACCACCGCATTTTTGCGGCGGAGCCGCGCAGTTACCGCAATCTGCCGTTGCGCCTGGCCGAATACGGCACCTGCTACCGTTACGAGCAGAGCGGCGAGTTGTTCGGCCTCATGCGCGTGCGCTCGCTCAACATGAACGACGCCCACATCTATTGCACCGAAGCCCAGTTCGCGGACGAGTTCAAGGCCGTGAACGACATGTATCTCA
>Ga0302278_10002319_pt1 | contig 22173 bp, 23 predicted proteins | sample III_Bog_N3_2_FD_194543 | JGI IMG/M metagenome (GOLD analysis project Ga0302278, IMG submission 194543) | Peat permafrost microbial communities from Stordalen Mire near Abisko, Sweden - III_Bog_N3_2 | ecosystem: Environmental > Terrestrial > Soil > Wetlands > Peat | place: Sweden: Abisko...
TCGTGGGCCCAATCGATCTGTCCCGGGTCCGAAAAGTTCGACGCCATGATGGCGATCTCCGAAGCCCGCAAGGGCAATGGTGACGTCGCAACGGCACAAGCGTCATGATGACCCCTATATTTTTTTTCCTCTCTCAAGATAGTGACTACTCACAACTAACAATCCCTTCCATCAGGAGTTACCAGATGGAAGCGCAAGGGCAAGGAGCACACCAATGACCACCACACTGAACCGGCCGATCGACGTCGAGTCCATTGATCGACCATCGACGCCCCGCGCCGATGGTCACCGTGGCGCGTGGGCCGTGCTGATCACCGGTCTCGCGCTCTTCATGGCATCGCTCGACAACCTCGTCGTGACGACGGCACTTCCGGTCATCCGCGTCCACCTCCACGCCGGGCTCTCGGGCCTCGAGTGGACGGTCAACGCCTACACCTTGACCTTTGCCGTACTACTCCTCACCGCCGCCGCCGTCGGCGAGCGTTTCGGTCGTCGCCGAACATTCATGACCGGCGTCGCCATCTTCACCACCGCGTCGGCGCTCGCCGCGATTGCTCCAAGCATTGGCTTTCTCATCGCCGCCCGGGCCCTCCAGGGCGCCGGTGGCGCGATGATCATGCCGCTCTCGCTGACGTTGTTGAGCGCGGCCGTAAGGCCCGAACGTCGCAACGCCGCGCTCGGCATCTGGGGAGCGATCGGTGGCGCGGCCATCGCTCTGGGGCCGCTCGTCGGTGGCGCCGTCACGACCGGCTGGTCGTGGCACTACATCTTCTGGCTCAACGTGCCGATTGGCATCGTTCTCGTGCCCCTGGCGTGGTGGAAACTGGCCGAGTCACGTGGGACCCAGAGCCGTCTGGACGTCCGGGGAGCACTCCTCGTCAGTGGCGGCCTCCTCGGCGTAGTGCTCGGCCTCGTGCGCGGGAACGCCAGTGGTTGGACCAGTTCGAGCGTGCTCGCCTCCTTCGTGATCGGAGCCGTCTTGCTGGCGGCGTTCATCCGGTGGGAACTGCGCGCTACGGCCCCGATGCTGAGTTTGCGAATGTTCAAGAATCGAGGTTTCGCCGCGATCAATGTGACGGCGCTCTTGTTCAGCTTTGGCATGTTCGGCACCGTGTTCTTCCTCTCGCAGTTCCTGCAGACGGTGCAGGGCTACTCGCCCCTCGGCGCGGGACTTCGAGTTTTGCCGTGGACCGGCATGCCCATGCTGCTCGCACCCGTCGTCGGACTACTCGCCCAGCGCATCGGCGGTAAGCCCCTGGTCGTCACCGGCCTCATCCTTCAGGCCGTCAGCCTGATGTGGCTGGCGTTGCTGTTGACGCCGACGACGCCGTACTCGGACATGGTTCCCGCATTCATCGTCGCCGGCGTCGGCATGACGCTGTTCTTCGTTCCGGTCGCGTCGCTCGTACTGGGCTCGGTTCCGAAGGATCATGAAGGACTCGCCTCAGGCACCAACGCCGCGTTCCGTGAACTCGGTGGCGTCTTCGGCATCGCGCTGCTCGGCGCGGTCTTCTCCTCGAGTGGTGGATACCTCTCCGCGCAGGATTACGTCAACGGACTGCGTCCCGCGATGTACTTGGGAGCACTGGTCGTCGCGATCGGCGTCGTGACGGCACTGCTCGTACCGGGCCACAAGAAGCTCAGCGAGCCCGCACTGGCCTCTCTCCAACGAATCAAGGAGATCCCCCTCCGCGATGCGCCAGATCTCCTCAGTGCTTAGGCTGCAGTCAGCAACAAAGTGATTGATGGCCGGATCCGAAAGTAGCACCGGTCACCCGCCGCGGACGGGGCGATCATTGATTGGACGCAGGGTTCATTTGAAGTTATGCCGGATCGAAACATCGATGGCAACGTCGAGAAACGAGAGGATTGAGATGAATCACTTCTTCAAACACTCATCCGACGGGACCCGCCGAATCACCCGAACCCTCCAATCAATGATCGGTCTCGTGGCCGTCGGGGCCCTGTTGTTCGGATCAATGGGAACTGGCGCACAGGCCACTGCTTCGAAGACGATCACACTTACCGCTGCCCAGAACGGACGCGTCATCACGGTGAATCCGGGAGCCAACATCTCGGTGACGCTCGAGTACAGCAACTGGACCTTCAGCACGCAGGGCACTCGAAAAGTCGTCACGCTCGTATCTACGACCGCCACCAAGGGTGCAACGTCCGGCGCAACACAGGCTTGTGTCCCGGGGCGTGCGTGCGCCTCAGTGCGGGCCGTCTACGTTGCCCTCGAACCGGGACTCATGCGACTGTACGCGCACCTCTCGTCGTGTCCGACGGGCGTAATCTGTAGCGCGAGTCCGAGTCACTGGACGGTCGTCATCCGCGTTCGCTGAAATAATGGTTGAATCCTGAGATTGGAACAACCATGAGTGTCATGCCCTTTGCCCTCGAAGGCTTCGAGTTGCAGCCGTTCACCTCGTCGACCGGCATCAAACACAACGTCTATCGAACGGGCGCAGGTCCCGCGGTCATCGTCATTCACGAGATGCCCGGCATCACACCACTAGTCGCCGCATTTGGCCGCAAGATTGCTGAGCGAGGAATGACAGCGGTACTGCCTGATCTCTTTGGAACTCCCGGGCGTGAAATCTCAATTGGTTACGTGCTGGGGACACTCGCCAAGATTTGCGTGAGCAAAGAATTCAACCTGCTCGCCACGAACAAGACCAGCCCTGTTGTGAACTACCTTCGCGAACTCGCTGCCCACGAACGTGAGGCACATGGCGGGCCAGGTGTCGGCGCGGTGGGCATGTGTCTCACCGGTGGCTTCGCCATGGCCATGTGCGTGGAGCCGTCGGTCATCGCGCCGGTCATGAGTCAGCCGTCGCTTCCCTTCCCTACGAACGCGGAGCATCGAAGCGCGCTCGGTCTCTCCGACGCGGACTTGGCGGTGGTGCAACGTCGAACACAAGAAGACCTGTGCGTAATGGGCCTGCGCTTCAGTGGTGATAAGAAGTCACCCGCCGAGCGCTTCACCCGATTTCGCGAGACGCTGGGCGACAAGTTCATGGGTGTGGAGATCGACTCGTCGCCCGGAAATCCATGGGGCTACAAGAAGTCGGCCCATTCGGTGCTGACCGAGGATTACTCCGATGAAGCGACTTCACCGACACGTTTGGCACTTGAGGGCGTAATGGACTTCTTCACGTCGCGACTTGGCATCGCGCCCAAAGACACAAGCAGCAAAGACTAAGCCGGTCGACGCAGTGGCGAGCATCTGGGGAATGACACCCAAATGGTCGATCGAGTCCGAATGCGAACGGCGTGGCCGCGACAACGTGATCCACGACTGCATCGCGATCCTCAACGGCCGGGGCGTGGAAGACGACTTTCTACGAGTAATCGGTGGGCCGAGCGCCGAGAACGTCCTCGAAGGTCGAGACAGCGGCATCGACGTTTACTGGCCCCGCGTATGGGCGGCGCGCGGTCTCTTGCACGTGTGGGACGACGTCGCCACGGATGCGATTATCACGGCGACGACGCACGCCGCATGGCGCGTACGCGAGATGTCGGCCAAGGTGATCGCGCGACATCACGTCGGTTCGGCAATCGACGCCGTGGTGATTCTCTTGGACGACGAGAACGCCCGCGTGCGAGCGTCAGCCGCTCGAGCGTTCCGTACGATCGCCGAGTCATAGTTATGACGCCGAACACGTTCATCACCCAACCACGGAAAGTGCCGACCCTACGGGGCTTCGATGTCGGCCAGTTGACTCGCGATGAGGCTCTTGTCCTCGGGATCGGCGATGACCTCGACGAGGCGAGCGGCGAGCGCCGACCAGTTGTTGAATTCTTCGACGTCACCCAGTGCCGCGAACGCCCGAGCGACGCCTTCCGCGCTTGACGCCACGAGCCAATCCGGGACCTCGTACTCCTGGGCCGCCGAATGCGCTCGCTTGGCGAAGCGAAGGGACAACTCGCCTTCTCCGACCGCGGCCGCGGCTCGAGCGACCATCCAGTCGCTGACGATCCACTGCTCCCTATCGCCGGCGTTCAACCAGTGATACCGAGAACTGAACGCCACGGTCAACAGCTCGATATCGTCATCGGCGTCGCGCGTCGCCTCTAAGAGGTCCCAGCACCGGTTGAAGAGCTGGGTCGCTAACTCTCGATCGTCCAATTGCGCCACGACGAAAGTTTAAATGGCTTCGGCGGCTCCAACTGGGCGTGGGTCCAGTGAATCTGAATTCAGTCCGGCACGACCTCGAACCAGATCAGCACCACCGGCGTCTGGTCGACAATTGACTCGCCGTACTCACGCCAATATCGTCGATGGCCCTCGCGCCACTCTTCAAGGGACTCGTCACCTTCGCCCTCGGCCTGCGCGAACGTCCACGGAACTTCGATGAACGGTACGGTCTCAACTCTCACCACGACAACCGTCGCAATGCGCCGCGCGTCATCGTCGACGAGGGCCAACAGCTCTCCCTCGGACTCCAACTCCTCGTTCTCTCTCACGTACTCGAGCAGCAGTCCCGCGGTCGCTCGTTTGCGACCATCAAGAATAAGTTGATTGAGGCGTAGTCGCAGAGCGCCCGGCGAACCGATTTCGAGAGCACGAAGACCATCAACAATCGGAAATGGCATGACGGCTCCTTGACCATTTGATTCGAATCAACAATCTACGGCGCGTGTTCATCATCTCGCGTCGATGACGACTCTGGCACGGGGTGATAAACATCGTCTGTGTCGAAGCCAACTCGAGGAAAATGGTCGATGGTGGCCGCGCTCGTGGTGATTATGGCACTTATCGTGATTCTCATTCTCCGGCCCGAGAAGATCGTGACGGCGAGCCCAGTGCCACGACCGTTCCCTGCGCGAGCCCCCAACTCACGTCGGACTACCAAATTGAGCAGTGCCTCGAATCGAAGATCAGAGTGGTGAGGGTCCGGATGGAATCGTCGCTACGAGATGAGTCCGACTATTTTCACTACGCCACTCGGTCTCAGGATCGGCGCGTCGCCCAGCGAACTCAGTCAACGTTCACGTCCTACGCGCGAGAGGAGTGCCTCGCCCTCACCAACCCCTACCAATCGGGCACAATCGTGCCGATTCTCTATGGCGAGTGTGTGCTCGGGTTCGACCACCAACGACTGGACTACCTACGCCACGCGATTACGTCTTTCAAGAAGGGCGGAGAGTCGCAGAAAGCTTCCTAGGCACTTTCGTTGGGCGAGAACTCACGCGATAGGGTCGCTCCATGCCACCGCTCCTGCTCACGATCCTCATCGCGGCGGCGGCGTGCGCGTTCGCATGGATTGCGTCGCTCGCGACCGGCGACACGTCGTGGGTCGATCGAATGTGGTCGATCGTGCCGGTCATCTACGTGTGGGTCTTCGCGGCCTACGCCCATCTCGACAACCCAAGATTGGACGTCATGGCCGCACTGGTCACGGGGTGGGGAGTTCGACTCACGTTCAACTTTGCCCGAAAGGGTGGTTACAGCGGCGTCGAGGACTATCGCTGGGCCGTGATTCGTTCGTCAATGCAGCCGTGGCAGTTCCAACTCTTCAATCTGTTCTTCATCGTGCTGTATCAGAACGCCCTGCTGGTATTGATCGCTCTTCCCGCCTGGAGCGCCTACCAGAATCGCTCGACGTCATTTGGCCCGATTGATCTTTTGTTGACGTTGCTCTTCGTTCTCTTTGCCGTTGGCGAGACGGTCGCCGATCAGCAGCAGTGGAGCTTCCAAAAGTGGAAGAACGCCGAGGTCCAGGCCGGGAGAACCCCGAACCCTCGCTTCCTCCAAAGTGGTCTGTTCCGATTTTCGAGACACCCGAACTACTTCTTCGAACTCGCTCAGTGGTGGGTGGTTTTCTTATTTGGTGCGTTAGCGGCGCGGTCGGTTCTCGAGTGGACCGTGATCGGCCCGTTCCTGTTGACGCTGCTCTTCGTTGGTTCGACTCGCTTCACCGAGAAAATCTCACTCTCGCACTATCCCGAGTACGAACTCTTCCAACGTTCGACGTCGCCCGTCGTACCGTGGTTCGCGCACAGCGTCGCGATCGTGCAAGTGCCGGAGACCTAACTGCGCTGCTCGCGAAAGTGAAATCGTTGCGGAGCGATGACTCGCGCATGATTGCCAACGAAGTTCCCTTCGGTACAATCGCTCTGTGCAGCCCCAGAAAATCATCCTCTACTACGGGTTCACACCACTTGACGACCCGGACGCCATTCGCCTTTGGCAACGGACACTCTGCGACATGCTCTCGCTCAAGGGTCGAATCCTCATCTCGCGCCACGGCATCAACGGGACTCTCGGCGGCACGATTGAAGACCTGAAGAGATATATCGCCGCGACCAAAGATTTCTCCGGTTTCCGGGGCATCGACTTCAAGTGGTCCGAGGGCTCCGCGGACGATTTTCCTCGTCTGCGGATTCGCGTTCGTGACGAGATCGTCTCGTTCGGTGCTGCAGATGAATTGTCGGTTGATCGCCGCGGCGTCGTCGGTGGTGGCGTGCACCTCAAACCCGACGACGTCCACGAGTTGGTCCAGCAACGAGGCGACGACGTCGTCTTCTTTGACGCGCGAAACGCCTTCGAAGCCGCAATCGGCCGTTTCAAGAACGCCGTCGTTCCCAACGTGCTCGCGACGCGCGACTTCGCGTCGGTGCTCGACAGCGGACGATACGACCATCTCAAGCACAAAGCCGTCGTCACGTACTGTACGGGCGGCGTGCGTTGCGAGGTCCTCTCTGCGCTGATGATCAAACGCGGATTCGAAGAGGTCTACCAGCTCGACGGAGGCGTCGTGCGCTACGGCGAAGCCTTCGGCGACGACGGCCTCTGGGAGGGCTCGTTGTACCTCTTCGACGCACGGATGCATCACGAGTTCAGCGAGCACACGAAGATAATCGGCACGTGCGAACGATGCGAGGCTCCCACGAGTCAGTACCACAACTGCGCGAACCTGGCCTGTCGAAAGTTGATTCTCCTCTGTGGCGACTGCGAACTCGACAACGTCAGTACGAACTGCGCGCCGCAGCACTTTGCGAACTCGGGCGTCGACAGTGCGAACGAGCTCGCCGACGTACAAAGCGCTTGAAAGGGAAATCCTCCGGCGAGCCAAGCTCGCCGGAGGATTCCTAACAATTACTGGGTACTGGGAAATGAACTAGTGACGATTGTGTCCGAAGTTCTTCCCGGCGCCTTGACCTTGACCGTGACCTTGGCTGTGACCTTGATCCTGACCGTGACCGGATGAGGTACCAATGTTCACCGAACTGGCGTTAAGGCTGCCCGCGGTCGTGCCCGCAATGCCGACGGCACTGATCTGTGCTCCGACAACCACGGCGGTGAGCGATGAAGCCGCGCCACCCGAGGTGTAGGTAGTGGTGCCCGAGACGTTCACCGTGATCGTCGTGCTGTGAAAGCTCGAAAGCGTAATCACGTTGCCGGCGACAGCGGTGACGGAACCGAAGACGCGCTCCAGGCAAATGGTGACCTTGGTCACCGTCTGGGGCGTGGTCGAGGTCAGCGCAAGGCTGACCTGCTCACCGACCGCGAGGTCACCGACGACGCCGGCCGTAGAGCCTTCGAAGTAGGTGGTCGTTGCGGTGGTGGTGTAGGTCGTTGAGGTGCCCTGGTGATCCTTCAGCGTGATCGAGTTCGTGCCCAATGCGGTCACGGTGCCTCGAGCGTGTGTCGACACGCTCGGTGTCGATACGCGCGGTGCGAAGACGTTCACCGAACTGGCGTTAAGGCTGCCCGCGGTCGTGCCCGCAATGCCGACGGCACTGATCTGTGCTCCGACAACCACGGCGGTGAGCGATGAAGCCGCGCCACCCGAGGTGTAGGTAGTGGTGCCCGAGACGTTCACCGTGATCGTCGTGCTGTGAAAGCTCGAAAGCGTAATCACGTTGCCGGCGACAGCGGTGACGGAACCGAAGACGCGCTCCAGGCAAATGGTGACCTTGGTCACCGTCTGGGGCGTGGTCGAGGTCAGCGCAAGGCTGACCTGCTCACCGACCGCGAGGTCACCGACGACGCCGGCCGTAGAGCCTTCGAAGTAGGTGGTCGTTGCGGTGGTGGTGTAGGTCGTTGAGGTGCCCTGGTGATCCTTCAGCGTGATCGAGTTCGTGCCCAATGCGGTCACGGTGCCTCGAGCGCCGTTCCACTGACCCTGGTCATGAGAGCCGATGCTGGAATGATCGCGTGAGTGCGAACCTTGACCGGCGAGGGCTACTCCTGATGTACCGAGTGCGAGTGCTACACAAACGACTGCGGCGGATGCCACGCGAATGACGCGACTTGACTTAGTTCTAAACATGATTTGCCCCTTTGACGCATCCACAGAGTGTGGGTGCGTACATCTCTAAGTATCGCGCATCAATTTGTGAATCTTCTGTGAGGCCACTGTGGATTCACACAACTCGGTATGGTGCAGTCGTCATCAACTCGTAACAAACTTCATCACCATCTCGTAACATTTCTCGACTGCGCCAATCTCACGCGTAAGGCGCACCAGTCGTTTTCAAATTACTGAAACTCTTTTGCGACAACGATCGCCAACATCGAGATAGTGAATATTTGATCTCGAACGAAATACTCTATTTTGTGTAGAGAAGAGGATCGGCACGTCACGCGACTCGAGAAAGGCAACGAGCACCAACGTCGCAGCAGCGTTGAAATTAGGTTCGTCGACTTCCACCTTCGAATTCGAATTGAATTCGTTCGCGCGCGGTCCTTCGTCCGCCGGTCCCACGGCGACGCCAGCTGCCATCGCAGCATCCGCCGTACCGAGCAGTCCGAGGAATCGGGGAATTCATTAGTCCGATACTCCGGTGAAAACTTCGCCCGGTTCGTTGGACTTCTCGACGTAGACATACTTCCCGCCGCGCAACCATGAGCAACCCGCGGCCAAAAGACACGCCAACACGGCCGAGTCACAGGCCGCGTGCAAACCGTTGTGAAAGGGTTTTGTAATTATCGATGGAAAGAAGCTCCGCTTCGCCAGCGCTAATTGCGTGTGCGTTGGCAAGCTCGCGATTACGTGGGGGCTCAAGAGATGCTCGAGTGGGTTGTAGCCGAGGAATGACGCGAACAACGTTGACACCGGCGGCAACGCAGCGACACGACGCGCGTCAGCTATCGGCACGCCGACCGCCGTCAGACCGTGAAAGACCGACGCGGGGAGCGACGACGACAAGCCGATGATCATCAGCGTGAAGAAGATGCCGATGGAGAGCACCTGCCCGGAGTTCTGGAATGTTGAGTTCATCCCCGAGCCGACGCCGCGATGCTGTCGCGGCAGAGAATTCATCACACCCGCGCGGTTCGGCGCCGCGAAGGCGCCCATTGCCAAGCCATTCAAGAGGAGCAGCCCGCCGAACTCGTAGTAGTTGAAGTTGACCGGCAAGAGCTCGAGCAAGAAGAACGACAGCGCCGCGATCAACATGCCGACGGTGGCAAAGGGCCGAGAGCCGTAACGATCCGAGAGAGCGCCCGAGACCGGACCAGCGATCAAGAAGCCGAGTGTCAATGGCAACATCGCAACGCCCGCCCACAGTGGTGTGCGCGCGAAGTCGTAGCCGTGCAACGGCAGCCAGATTCCCTGCAGCCAGATCACGAGCATGAACATCAATCCGCCGCGACCCACCGAGGCCAGAAAGCTCGAGATACTGCCCGCGCTGAAGGCCCGAATGCGAAAGAGCGAGAGACGGAACATCGGATCGGGGGAACGCCGTTCGACTTGGGTGAAGACGAAGAGCATGGCCACCCCTCCCACGAGCGCGGAGAGCACCAGCGGACTGAGCCAGCCCATCGTGCGACCGCCGTAGGGCTGGATCCCGTACGTGATGCCCACCATGATCGCAATTAGGCCGAAGGCGAACGTGATGTTGCCGGGCCAATCGATGTTCGTGTCGGCGCGTCGTGGAATCTCTTTCAGTTTCCGATACGCCCAGACCGTGCCGAAGAGCCCGATGGGCACCGAGACGATGAAGATCAGTCGCCACTGGATCGGTGCGAGGATCCCCCCGAGGACGAGACCGATGAATGAACCGCTGATCCCGGCGATCTGATTGATGCCGAGCGCCATACCGCGCTGATCTTCGGGGAAGGCGTCCGTGAGGATGGCCGACGAGTTCGCGATGAGGATTGCGGCACCGACGCCCTGGAAGATTCTCATCACCACGAGATACAACGCCGCCGCCGTTCCCGACATCCACGTGACACTGAGGAGCAGGGAAAAGAACGTGTAGACGACGAAGCCCATGTTGTACAACTTGACGCGACCGTACATATCGCCGAGACGACCGAACGTCACCACGAGCACGCTGGTGACCACCATGAAACCGAGGATCATCCACAACAGATAAAAGCTATTCCCCGGCAACAACGGATCGAGGTGGATGCCAGTGAATATGTCGGGCAGCGCAATGAGCATGATCGAGATGTCGATCGTGGCCATCAGCATGCCGAGCGTCGTATTGGAAAGAACGACCCACTTGTAGCGGTCGTCGGCTCTCGTCTTCGACTCGCCTCCCGCCGATACTTCGGTGTCGGACACCACTAACTCTCGAGAAGACCCGCGGGCACGCTCTCGAGGGAGCGGAGTATTGCCATAGCCAGTTCGCGCGCCGATTCCGCGTCCAACTCGAGTCCCACTCGAGAACTCGCACCGAGTGCGGGATTGATCAAGTCCACCAACAACGCGTGTCCGGCGCCGAAGTGTACGGGGTGGTCGTAAGAGATCGTGGCGTCCGTCGCGCGAAACCAACCGTCCGCGCCCTTGGCGCTCCCGGTCACGGTGATTCGTTCAGTGTCGTACGTGCACATGTCGACCTACTTCTTGTCCGAGAGGTGGCGGCCGTAGAACTTCCAAATCTCGCCCCACGCTTCGGTCGCCACCTCCGCGCGATAGGACGGCCGATCAACGGCGAAGAAGGCGTGTCCCGCGCCGTCGTACTCGTGGAACGTGAAATCCTTGCCATGTTTCGTCAGCAACTCTCGAAGCGTCACGGTCTGCTCGGGCGACGGGTACTGGTCTTCGATGCCGAAGAGCCCGAGGAGCGGGCACGAGAGATTGGGCAGTAGATCAACGATCGACGTCATCGTGCTCTCGGGTCGACTCTCCACCACAAATGCGCCGTAGCAGTCGACGGCGGCGTCGAGGTTCAGACTGCACGCCGCGAGCACTGACTGTCGCCCCCCAGAGCAGTAGCCGATGACCCCGACCTTCTGATTCGAATTCGCCAGCGCGCGCAAGTATTTTGCCGCCGCGCCGACGTCACCGACCAGTTGATCGTCCGGCACCCCACCACTGGCTCGCGCGGCGGCCGCCGCGTCGTCGAAACTCGCATCGGGAGATTCGCGATAGTAGAGGTTGACACAGACGGCGTTGTAACCATTGGCGGCGAACTTTCGCACAATCTCCTTCGTCGCTTCGTCGTACCCGGGAAAGTGGTGGATGACGACGACGCCACCGACCTTGTGGTCGGACTCGGTGGTCGCGAGATATGCCTCGACCGAATGGTCGTCGTAAGAATCGAAGTAAATCGTTTCGGCACGAAGGTTCGAGGTCATAGGGCTCCGTTTGCTCTGGGATTTTCATCTCATTGTACTGAGGGCCAAAGAAGCTGATTCAGGGCAGCACGATCTCGAAACCGAAGTCGAACACGTCCAGATTCTCGGCGAACGCGCGCAGTCGAGCCAGATCGCCCGTCACTTCGAAGTCCTCTCGCGCGATCAACTCATCGAAGTTCTTCGAACCCGTGGCGAAAACGGCGAAGGCGGCAATGGAAGAAATGACACCGACCGGCGCCGACGTCCGCACGTCGCGACGGGCGTGGAGGACACCGTGACGAACACCAAAGCTCCATCGCTCGTCTCCGCGATCCACGACGACGAGTTCGACCTCGATCTCGAAGTCCGCGGACCTCGGACCGTTGAGACGAACTCCGATCAAGTCGAGCAGCAGTTCGGGCGTCATCGAACTCACGATGCCCGAAGCCAGAGCGTTGCCCGACAGCCCCCGCAAGACCGTGCCGTTCGATCGCAGTTCCATGGCGCCGGTGAGATAGAAGTCTCGCCACGGTCCGGACTCGCTCTGGAAACCGAGTTGTTCGAGGGCGTCGGCTTGCAAGAGGCGAGCCGGTTCATTCTCCGGATCGGCGAAGACGACGTGATTGACGACCTCGACCACCCATCGATAGTCACCTTCGGCGAACGACGCACGTGCTCGCTCCAGCACGGCCTCCGCGCCGCCCATGAATGACACGTATTTCTTTGCGGCTTCGACCGGCGGATGTGGATTGAGGTGAGCGGGATTCCCGTCGAACCATCCGAGGTAGCGCTGGTACACCGCTTTGGCATTGTGCGAAAGCGTGCCGTAATAACCGCGATTGAAGAATTGATCACCGAGTCCGGCTGGCAGCACGAGTTCCTCGGCGATTTCGTCCATCGTCAAACCGTGATTCGCCAAACGCAGGGTCTGGTCGTGCACGTAGCGGTACGCGTCGCGCTGGCTCGCTAAGTACTCCGACAGATCCTCTCGGCCCCACCGGGGCCAGTGATGACTCGCGAAGAGCACGTCGCACTCGTGGGCGTAGAGCTCGAGCGACTGGTCGATGTACTTACTCCACATCAGGGCGTCACGCACTTGCGCGCCGCGAAGCGTATAGACGTTGTGCTGATTCGCGGTGCAATTCTCGGCCATGCACAGCGCGCGCTCTTCGGGTATATAGATGTTCATCTCGGCGGGCGCTTCAGTGCCGGGCGTGATCTGGAAGATGAGTCGCACGCCGTCGACGATCAACTCCTCGCCCGTCGCCTTGATCTCGTGCGTGGGCGCGACGAGCGCGACACTCGGCAACCCGGGCATCCCCTTACCGAGTCCCGTGTCCACGTGTCCCTGCGCGTCCTTCGGGAGCAGCACGCCGTACATGTACATGGCGCGGCGGATCATGACCGTGCCCGCCAACACATTCTCGCTGATTGCCGCCTGGAGAAACCCTTCGGGCGCAATGATCATCACGCGACCATCCACGACATCGTCGGGACTCACGACACCGCGGACGCCCCCAAAGTGATCGGTGTGGCTATGGGTGTAGATCACGGCGCGCACCGGCCGCTCGCCCAGGTGTTCGTTCACCATCGCGAGTGCGGCGCGCGCGGTCTCCTCGGAGGTGAGTGGATCGATGACAATCCACCCGGACTCGCCGGAGATGAACGTCACATTCGAGATGTCCATTCCCCGCACCTGAAAGATCGACGGCGTGACTTCGAAAAGTCCGGAGATGTTGTTGAGTTGTCCCTGACGCCACAGACTGGGATTCACCGTGCTCGGCGGCACAACCGTGTCGGGGTCGTCGAGAAACGCGTAGCCGTCCAGGTCCCAGAGGACCTGGCCGAAGCGTCCGAGCACCTGTCGGGGCGCGCCGGGCGCAATCTTGCCGCGCGTGGCGCGTTCGAAGTCACTCGCGGGAGCCGTGACAATGGACGCGAGGACCGCTCGCTGAAGGTCTTTCGTCGACTCACTCGCCGTTTTTCGCTCGGGCGTCACGTCATCCACACAGTCCCCTCTCGTACGAAGTACCGCTGGCCACCCTATCGAGCCTCGATGCGTCGTCTCCTCGTCGAGAGCCGGGCGACACCGGAGCGCTGTGAGAGCCCACCCCACCTCTTCGCGCGAGGGCTGGACAATCTAGATTTTGGTCATGACACAACGCGAAGTCAATTTTCCAGACCGATTCTCATGGGGCACCTCGACGTCGGGATATCAGACCGAGGGCGGCGGCTCCAATACGGACTGGTGGCGTTACGAGCGCGCGGAGGGCACCCACTGTGCTGAAGTGAGCGGCGACGCGTGTGACTCGTGGAACCGCTACGAACAAGACCTCGACCTGATCGTCGAGCTAGGACTGAACTCGTATCGGCTCTCCGTCGAATGGGCGCGCATCGAGCCGGAGCGAGGGGTAATCGATGCCGAGGCGCTCGCGCACTACCGCCGGATGCTCGAGGCCTGTCGAGCGCGCGACATCTTGCCGGTCGTCACGCTCCACCACTTCACGCTGCCCCTGTGGGTCGCCGACGTCGGGGGTTTCGAGAACCCGGAGATTGCGTCTCTCATGGCACACTACGCACGAGTCGTCGGTGAGTCACTCGGCGACCTGATCGGCGTGGCCTGCACGGTGAACGAACCGAACATCGTGGCGTTGATGGGTTATCTCATGGGTCTCTTCCCGCCGGCGCAGAGTGACTGGGCGCGATTCTCCAAGGTCAACGTCGCCATGCGCGCCTGTCACGTCGCCATGCGCGACGCCCTGCGCTCTACGCCGGGCGACTATCCGATTGGCATGCCGCTTTCGATGCACGAGTACGAGGCGCTGCCGGGCGGCGAGGAACTGGTCGATTCGTTTCGACACGAGATGGAAGACGAGTACCTTCGCTCGGTCGGCGACGACGATTTCATCGGCGTGCAGTGCTACACGAAGCTCGTGTTCGGTCCGGATGGACTCATCGCCCACCCGGAGGGCGAACTCACCGAGATGGGATACCTGTTCTGGCCCGAGTGCGTGGAGTACACCATCCGTCGAACTGCCTCAATGGTCAACATCCCGATCATCATGACCGAGAACGGGATCGGCACCGATGACGACGAGCAACGGATTCGCTATCTGACGGGCGCGCTCGCCGGATTGTCGAATGTCCTCGCCGACGGCATCGATGTTCGGGGCTATTTCCAGTGGTCGCTGCTCGACAACTTCGAATGGACCTTCGGCTATCGGCCCAAGTTCGGCATCGTCGCCGTCGACCGCACGACCTTCGAGAGGTCTCCCAAGCCATCAGCGCGCTGGTACGCCGAGGCGACGCGAAAGTTCACCACGCCCCTCTAGCCCGTCACGAATTCGACACCGGCCGATCGAACGCTCTCGCTAGAGTGACCTCGGCGGCACTAGCCCGACCCGATGTCACGAAGAAGGAGTATCAGATGACCGACGTGCGACCCCGATACCAACTCGTCGGACTGGACTGTCCCGATCCCGTAGCGCTCGCCACCTTTTACTCTCGACTCACCGGTCTCGACGTCGAACCCCTCGGCGACTTCAAGCCCGACGAGGTCGAATGGATTGAACTCGACAATGGTGAACATCCGACGATCGCGTTCCAGAAGGTCCCCAACTACGTGGCGCCGACGTGGCCCACCGGAGCGATTCCCCAGCAACTCCACTTGGACTTTCTCGTTCCCGATCTTGACGAAGGTGAGCAGCACGCGTTAGCGGCCGGCGCCACGAAACACGAGTACCAGCCGGGTACCACGTTCCGGGTCTATCTCGATCCCGTCGGCCATCCGTTCTGTCTCGTGCTTTCGAACGACTGACGTCGCTCACGTTATCCACTCCGCACTGACGAGACGAACGAGCCGGCTCAGCTCAGTATTCCGCTCGGCGAGGCGAGGACATGACTGTCCAAGAAGCGTGTCATGAGTGCCGCGCTCAGACGTCCATACTCCGGGGCCCCATCAAAGGCGTGCTCGAGTCCGTCGAAAACGTGGAGCTCACAATGCGATCCAGCGCCGGTCAATGACTCGCACATGCGCACGCTCTCCTTCCAGTCGACTCTCGCGTCGCGATTCCCGGTCAAGAGCAAGGTCGGCGGGAAATTAGGCCCGACGTAGCTGATCGGACTGATGGATCGAAGACGCTCTTCAGAGACGTCGTCACCGAGTAAATACTTCATGCTCTGGGGTGAACCCTTGGATCTCGCGTCCGCGCCCAAGAAGTCGACCGGCGCGTAAAAGGCGATCGAGGCGGCGACCCGAAGCGCGCTGGTGCCGGCGAGCAGCAACGAGAGACAACCTCCGGCCGAATTACCGGACACCGCCAGTTTCGACGTGGCGAGACCGAGCGACTTCGCTTCGGCGTGGAAGAACCCGAATGCCGTGTGGACGTCATCGAGCCCGGCGGGCCAGAGTGCCTCGCCGGCGAGTCGGTACTCGCACGCGAGTGAGGTGTAGCCCGCACGACCGAGCGCGATGCCGTAGCCGGCGAGCTGTCGCCGGTCCCCTTCCACGAACGCGCCGCCGTAGATGAGCAGTACGCCCGAGCCATTGGGATTCGGCGGACGGTAGAGGTCAGCGAGGAGGTCGCGTCCGCCACCTTGGCCAACCTTGAGTGTTTCGACTTCGACTCGATCAGACACGGCGATTCCTTCCTGGTCACGTGGCGCCGAGCCTATCGACGACGCGAAGGTTGCACTACGCCAGACTCAACAGCGCGATTCCCACGACGACCACGAGTGCGGGCGCCATGATGGCCCGTAGCTTGCCCTCTTTGAACAACACGACGCCGATGGCCGCGGCCCACAGCACACCGGTCTCACGAAGCGCGCTCACGACGCCGAGGGGGGCCCGCGTCTGGGCGTAGAGCACGACCGTGTACGCAATGAGCGACATGGGTCCGGCGAGGAGGCCGATCGTGATGGTTGATGAACTGTCCGTCCAACGCCAGCCGCGACGAACGACAGCGGCAATAAGCCAGAGCGTCGACTGGAGGACGAAGAGCGCGACCGCGTAGCGCAGGGTGTCGTGACTTCTTCGAACACCGAGGCCGTCAACCACGGTGTAGACCGCAATCGCCGCCCCTGTCGCCAGGGCCCAGTAAATCCCGACGCGGTCGAGTCGCGACGAATTTCGCACGTAGGCCAGACTGACGATGCCCACGACGATGAAGAAGATTCCGAGAATCCCCCGGGCGTCAAGGTGTTCGCTCGCGAAGACGAGTCCGCCGATCGAGACCAGGAGCGGCGCCACCCCCCGCGCGATCGGATAGGCGCGAGAGAAGTTCGCGCGTCGGTACGAGCCCATCAAGAACAGTTCGTAACCGAGGTGACAGGCCGTCGAGGCCAGCACGAACGGCCACGCCGCGCCACGCGGCAGTCCGATGAACGGGAGCGCAATCCAGCTCACGAACGCCGTCCCCGAGTTCATCAACGCGAAACTGGTGAATTGACTCGAGATACCCTTGACCATCGCGTTCCAGATCGCGTGGACGAGACCGGCGAGGAGTACCAGGAAGACGATTTCGAGACTCACGGGGACGTCGTCCCGTCGTCGAATCGCACGAAGGGCATCCTAGGAGGAGCGCTCGTTTCGTCGGTATCGTCGGCCACGAGGTGCGAGGTCGACACCAGATAGACTTACGATTCGCGTCTCGGGGTCTCGACCTTGGGAACACCGAGGACCTGTGGTGCAGCTCGGAGTGCACGCCGCCCTGTCAAGGCGGAGGTCGCGGGTTCAAATCCCGTCAGGTCCGCTCGACACCCGAAAGGGTGACGAGGAGGTCGAGTAGCTCAGTCGGTAGAGCGCGCGCCTGAAAAGCGTGAGGTCACCGGATCGACGCCGGTCTCGACCACCAGCAAGTCGCCCCACGGACTCCTCACGAGTTCTGTGGGGCGACTTTTTGCTCGAAGACGACGTCAGCCTTGGTCACACGCTGACGCAGGTGGTGTCCGCTCGGCGTCTTCTGCCACGATCCGGCGACGATGAGATTGCGCCGAAGACGCTGTATCGCTAGTTGCTCGTCGCCGATTGATGACGGCACGAGTCCGAGGGCCTCGATTCGTGCGACGACCTTCGAACCGCGTATGCGCTGCACGTAGTAGGCGCCGACTCGATTGCGGTGGCGATTCGATGCCCTTGACGACCGGTAGAAGAACTCTTCAACGTCGAGATCGGTGGTCGTGGACATGGTGAGAACCTACCGAGCCGGTGTCACAGCGAAGTCGTGCAAGGATGCTTCGAGGAGTTGGAGAATCCATGGACAATCTGCCGTCAGTGCAGCCGCGTTTCGCGGCCCAGCGCTCTGACGTCGCGTGGCCGACGAACGAGTGGCCGCGAGGCGAGTCCGACCATCAGGACGAACTCGACGCGGTGGTCGACGAGATGTTCACCGACGAGAGCCTGGCGATCACGAACGCCGTCGTCGTCGTCCAGGGTGGCCGGGTCCTCGCCGAGCGCTACGGCGGCGAGCAGTTCCACTTCGATCGTCCGGCCGAACCGATCACCGCCGAGAGTCAACTGCTCTCGTGGTCCACGGCCAAATCGATCCTCCACATGATCATCGGCACACTCGTCGACGAGGGTCGCTTGAATCCCGATCAGTTGGCACCCGTCGCGGAGTGGCGGGACGAGGCGGACCCTCGTCACCAGATCCAAGTGCGCGATCTGCTCGCCATGCGCGACGGCCTCGACTTCGTCGAGGAGTACACGATCGGTCAGACCAGTGACGTCATCGAGATGCTCTGGGGCGACGGCAAGGACGACATGGCTGCCTTCACCGCGGCGTTACCCCTCGCCCACGAACCGGGCACGTTCTACAACTACTCGAGCGGCACCACGAACATCCTGAGTCGCGTCGTCGCGGACCTCGTCGGTTACGGCGACGACTATCGCACGTATCTCGAACGACGCCTCTTCGAACCGATCGGCATGACCAGCGCCGTCGCGACCTTCGATACCAGTGGCGTCTTCGTCGCGTCCAGCTTCGTGCACGCTCGCGCTCTCGATTTCACGAAGTTCGGACTGCTCTACTTACGCGGTGGCGAGTGGGACGGCAGTCAACTGATCTCTCGCGAGTGGGCCGCGACGGCGCAGGTTCCGTTGAGTACCGAAACGTCGAGCGGCCGTCACTACTCGTGGCAGTGGTGGGTCACTGGCGACGAGTACGGCACGTACTGGGCGAACGGCTACGAGGGTCAGATGATCACGATCGTTCCGGCCCTGGACGCAGTCGTGGTGCGTTTCGGCCACACGCCCGATGAGGGCTACGAGGCACGAATGCAATGGCGGAGGCGCGTCTTGGCGGTACTCGCTAAGTAATCACAACTCTTCGTTGGTGAATCCCAAGTCCTGGGACGTGAAGAGTGCGTCAAAGGCAATGCCCTCTTCGGCGGCCATCGCGCTCACCGTGCCACCGCGGTCGACGACCGCGAACAACATGATCACCTCGGCGCCGTACTCTTGCACGACGTGAGCGGCCTCGAGCAGGCTCGTGCCGCGCGTGACGGTGTCTTCGGTGATGACGACGCGGTCGCCGGGTTCGAGGACACCGGCGATGCGCCCGCCCGCCCCGTGGTCCTTCACCTCCTTGCGAACGCTGAATGCGTTGATGTTGCGCCCCCGCGTTGCGGCGACGCCCGCGGTGATGAACGTCGCACCGTCGGCGCCCATCGTGAGCCCGCCGAGTGCCGTCGTCTCCTCGGGCAGCCTCTCCAGGATCAACGTCGCGAGATCGACCATGACCTCCGGCGCGCAGATTGTCTTCTTGGAGTCGATGAACCACGTCGACGGTCGACCGGATTTCAGCACGAAGTCACCTCTTCGAACCGAATGCTCCAATAGGTGTTCACGGACTCGTTCACGTGCGTCGCTCATGACAGATCCACCTCTCCCGTGCCGGCCCGAATCGATCCGACCACCATCGCACTCACACCATTGGCGCGCGCGGTCGAAACGGTGGCGTCCGCGGCACTCGCGTCAACGGCCACCACCATGCCGAGTCCGCAGTTGAAGACGCGCACCATCTCATCGGCGTGCACGTGGCCCCGGCGTTGGATCTCGAAGAAGATCTGCGGCGTCTCGAAACTATCCATCTCGATGAACGCGTCGAGTTGGGGCGTGAGGATCCTTGCGACGTTGCCGACGATCCCACCGCCTGTGATGTGCGCGCAGGCGTGGATCGCCGCGCCCAGTTCGTTGCGAAGTGCCGTGACCGTTGGGGCGTAGATGACCGACGGGACGAGCAGTTCGTCCCCGAGACTGTGGTCGGCGCCGTCCCACGCCGGCGCACTGAGATTCCCGACATCGCTGACCAGGACACGACGGGCCAGCGAGTAGCCGTTCGAGCGAAGTCCCGGCGACGCGAATCCGACGAGGACGTCACCTTCACGAACGCGGTCAGGTCCGAGCTCATCACCCCGTTCGACGACTCCGACGGCGAAGCCCGCGACGTCGAGGTCATCCGGCGCCATGACGCCCGCGTGTTCAGCGGTCTCACCGCCCAAGAGTGCGGTCTTGGCGATCCGGCATCCTTCAGCGATGCCGGTGACCAACTCTTCGAGCCGCGCCGGTTCGAGTTTGCCGACCGCGACGTAGTCCAAGAGGAAGAGGGGCTCCGCACCGACGCAGGCGAGATCGTCCACCAACATCGCGACGAGGTCGATGCCGACCGAGTCATAGCGGCCCACCTGACGCGCGATGTCGAGTTTGGTACCGACCCCGTCGGCCGAGGCGACGAGCACCGGCGACGTGTACTTCGACGTGTCAAGGGCGAAGAGTCCGCCGAAGCCACCGATGCCGCCCAACACTTCCGGCCGCTTCGTAGTGGCCACGATGTCCCTGATCCGCTCGACCGCCGCGTCACCCGCTTCGATCGACACTCCCGAACTCGCGTACGTCATGCCGTTGATGGGCTGTTCGAGCAGGCGGCTCACCAGCGGCTGCCTGCGGTTCCCAACACGACCGGTGTTGGCGCGGGGTACGAGCCGGTGAGACAGGCGTCACAGCACTCACCGTCGAGTTGGATGGCGCTGCGCAGGTTCGCCAGCGTGATGAATTCGAGCGAGTCCGACCCGATGAACTCGTTCATCTCGGGGATCGTGTTGTTCGCCGCGAGCAGGTCGTCACGCGTGGGCGTGTCGATGCCGTAGTAACACGGGTTCATGAAGGGCGGGGACGAGATTCGCAGGTGCACCTCTTTGGCCCCCGCGTCGCGCAGCATCTTCACGATCTCGCGGGTCGTCGTGCCGCGCACGATCGAGTCGTCGACGACGATGAGCCGCTGACCCTCGATGTTCTCGCGCAGCGGATTCAACTTCCGTCGTACCGTCGCCGCGCGAAGGCTCTGATCAGGTGATATGAACGTGCGACCGATGTAGCGATTCTTGACGAGTCCGTAGCCGAACGGTATGCCGGAGGCCTTGGCGAAGCCCTCGGCCGCCGGCACGCCGGAGTCCGGCACACCCATCACGATGTCGGCCTCGACCGAGGACTGCGCGGCGAGCAGTTCACCCATGCGACGACGCGTCGTGTGCACCTGGTGGCCCATGAGATACGTGTCGGGCCGGGCGAAGTACACGAACTCGAAGATGCAGAGCTTCTGCTTTCCCTCGGCCGGGTCGAGCAACTGGACCGACGAGATCTCCTTGTTCGAGATCGTCACCATCTCGCCCGGCGCGATCTCGCGAACGAACGTGGCGCCGACGACGTCCAACGCCGGTGACTCCGACGCGACGATCCAGCCCTCGGGTGCCGTCTCGCTCCCGAAGCGACCGAGACAGAGTGGGCGAAAGCCGTAGGGGTCGCGCACGGCGTGGATCTCGCCCGCTTCGAGCACCACCATCGAATAGGCACCCTCGGTGCGCGCGAGGACGACACCGAGTGCCTTGGCGAGCGAGATACCCGACTCGACTTCACGCGCGAGCAGTTCGGCGACGAGGTCCGAATCCGAGAGCATCGACGTGAACTGGATTCCCGCCTCCTCGGCGAGGGCCGTCGTATTCGTGAGGTTGCCGTTGTGCGCGATGGCGAAGCCCGACGTTCCGGCCGAACGATAGACCGGCTGGGCCGCGGTCCAATTGGCCGAACCTGACGTCGAATAGCGGGTGTGACCGATCACGAAGTCGCCGGCCAGGGCGCGCAGCGTCGTCTCAGCGAAGACGTGACTGACGAGTCCGTTGTCCTTCACGACCGTGATCTGGTGGTTGTTGAACGTCGCCATGCCGGCCGACTCTTGACCACGATGTTGGAGTGCGTAGAGCGCGTCGTAACAGAGGTGCGAGACGCTGCGTCCGGAAGCGACAATGCCGACGACGCCGCAGGCTTCTTTCACGCGCCCTCTTCAGTTTGGGATTTCATCTCAGAAGGCACTGAGATATTGTCGCACAATCGACCACCCCCGTTGGACCTCTGTAGCCTTTCGGGGTGCTTGATCTTCATACCCACTCATCGTTCTCCGACGGATCGGACACGCCGACCCAACTGGCCGAAAAGGCACACGATCTGGGTATATCGGCGATCTCCCTGACCGACCACGACACGACGCTGAGTCACCACGAGATGTCCGCGGCGTGCACGCGGCTCGGACTGGAACTGGTGACCGGGGTCGAGGTCTCCTTGCGCGACACAGAGTTCCCGAGGATGCGCGACGGCGTCACCAAGG
>Ga0302278_10002322_pt1 | contig 22162 bp, 16 predicted proteins | sample III_Bog_N3_2_FD_194543 | JGI IMG/M metagenome (GOLD analysis project Ga0302278, IMG submission 194543) | Peat permafrost microbial communities from Stordalen Mire near Abisko, Sweden - III_Bog_N3_2 | ecosystem: Environmental > Terrestrial > Soil > Wetlands > Peat | place: Sweden: Abisko...
ACAGATTCGCGTGAAGATCGCCAGAAGCTGTGGAGATCAGACTTGCGGCCCCTGCGACTGGACTCGGGATCGCTGATTCTGTTGCCGATCCACTCGCGTGACCGTCTCTTGGCTCGCCAATCGTCGCTCCTGCTGCTTGTTTACCGGTTACTGACCCCGCGCTTTTATCGGTTACTTGAGCCGACTGTAAGCTCCCATCCTTCTCGATGCCCGTCACCTTCGGCGGCAAGATCGCCTTAGTCCCCGATAGTGTGCCGGTTGCTTTCTCAGAGTTCTCGTTTGTCGCATTCGGAGAGACGCCCACTTGTGTGGCGACCGGGACACTCTGAGACTCCGCGCCACCAATTGCAGTTAAATGACCCGTATACTTCGCATCGTGTTTCGGCTTCGAGGACGCCGACGGCACGGTTTCCACTCGTGCGACGGCGACATCCGCCTGAGCTACGGGAATTGACTGGAGTGGAACTGCGGAAGCGCTCTTCTGGGACTCGGCACCAGCGATTGAATTGAATTGACCCGGAATCTTCAGATCATGCAGCGGCTTTGAATACTCCGTCGGCATACTATTCAGTTGTGCGGCAACCGGGACACTCTCCGGAGCCGTCGGTGCTGGCTGGAGTGCGACTACTGAAGCTTCCTTTTGAGGCTCAGGGCCCGCGACAACATTCGAATGACTTGGAATCTTCACATCAAACTTCAGATTTAAGATCGCTGCCTTCGTATTCAAGATCGCTGCCCGCCCATCGAGCGTTGCAGCGAGATCGCCGGCCGCCTTGACGACCGGGGAGCGTGAATCTGGTCCGCTGAGAGTCGGCGCTGCGGGCACCGGGGCACTCGTCACAACTCTTTGATCCCGGAGAGCGTCAGGCACGGTATCCACTGCTTTCGTCTTGGAACCTTCGCCGCTCGTCGCACCGGTTGTCGGAATAGGAACCTTATTCTTGATCACACTAGTGACGGACGAAGCGTTCTCACTCGCAGGCAGTTGCCCTGCGGAACTTCTTCCGCTTGCCTCCATCTCCTGCCGCCATTTCAGCCCGAAGCTCTCGGGCGACGGCGACAATGTTGACGAATGGAGGGCGGCCACCCACGGCAGCGGCATCGCCGCCGATCTCGCCTCCATCGTCCCTACTTGTAAAGCGTGCATCTGGCCGCCTCTCGACACCTAGGTCAAAGCACTTTAGCGGCCAAAGCCTGTATGGCAATCGGCGTTCCCAATTAGGAGCTGTTCATAATTGCGCTGGGAGACGATCACTCCTGCCGCGGCTATGTGGAGGATGTACGGCCGGGTGCAACTCCGAGAGAGCGCTGCGGAGTGAAACGCCTGGCGCGAACCGCTTTAGTCCTTCGACCGTGTGCGTTTGCTCAGGTACCAATCGTCAGCCGCCGCCTGCGCCGTGCGGCCTTCTTCGATCGCCATAACCTTTTGTGCGTCTTCAACCAGCTGCTTCACCTGCAGATGTTCGCGCCGACTCTCCATAAACTTCTCCATCGACGCAGCTACCTTCACTGTCCGCGCACGCAGCAGAACCTTCAACCTGCGGCGGGTCCATCCCGCCACTTCGGTTTGTCGATCGGCCATCAACCAGTCGCCACGTTCTCCGGAAGACAATGCTTTGCGCCCCGCAAGCTCCGATTCCGCGAGTGCCGTCTCCTGCCTGTCAATCCCCGCCTCGACTTCGGACACGGCTGCCAGAGCCAACCCCAGGGAGCGGCGATCAAGATCCTCGCTCAGCCTTCGGATCGCGAGTAGGCGGTCAAGCCGTGCTGCCCTGCCACTCATACGCCGATCTCCAACGCCTGTAGTCGCGCGACGCACTCCGCCAGGCCGACTCGCTCGCCCGAGTCCTGCACCAGAAACTCACGCAGCACCGGCCGCGCCGTCAGCGCCTGGTCCAGTTCCGCATCGTTCCCGGGCTTGTACGCCCCGATTCGCACCAGGTCTTCGGACCGCGCATACGCCGACAGCAGACGCCTCACCAGTCCTGCCTTCTTGCGATGCTCCACACTGGTCACCGCCGGCATCAGCCTGCTGATCGAGTCCAGCACATTCACCGCCGGATACCAGCCCTCCGCCGCCATCGATCGCGACAGCACCACATGCCCGTCCAGCAGCGATCGCACCGCGTCCACCAGCGGGTCCTGCTGATCGTCGCCCTCCATCAGCACCGTGTAGAACGCCGTCACGCTGCCGTTCTTGAAGTTTCCCGCGCGCTCCACCAGCCGCGCCAGGCGTGAGAACACCGACGGCGTATACCCTTTGCTCGCCGGCGGTTCGCCTGCCGCCAGCCCCACCTCGCGCGCCGCCATCGCATACCGCGTCAGCGAGTCCAGCACCAGCAGCACATGCTTGCCGCGCGACGCGTAAAACTCTGCCACCGACGTCGCCGCCAGCGCCGCCCGCATCCTCAACAGTGGAGACTCGTCCGACGTCGACACCAGCACCACTGAGCGCTTCCTTCCCCCTTCGCCCAGCGCGTCCTCCAGAAATTCCCGCACCTCGCGCCCGCGTTCACCTACCAGCCCCACCACGGTCAAATCCGCCGCCGTATTTCGTGTCATCATGCCAATCAGCGTGCTCTTGCCCACACCCGATCCGCCGAAGATCCCAATCCGTTGCCCGCGCCCCACCGTCAACACTCCGTCCAGCACCCGCACGCCCGTCGACAGCGGCTGCTTGATTGGCTCGCGTTCCATCGCCTTCGGCACCGCGCCGTCCAGCGGCCATGTCCCTCCAATTCGTAGCGGACCCAGCCCATCCAGCGGTCGGCCCAACGCGTCCAGCACCCGTCCCGTCATGTGCTCGCTCAACGCCATCTGCGGGACCACTCCCAGCGCCGCCAACGCATCGCCATAGCGAATCCCCTGGGTCGCGGCCAGCGGCATCGCCACCACGTGCGACCCGCGAAACCCGATCACCTCCACCTCGTGCCGCGCACCCTCCGCGTCCACAATCTCGCAACACTCGCCCACCGAGCACAGTGGCCCCTCCGACTCGATCGTCTGCCCATTCGCCTTCACCACGCGCCCATGCCAGCGCCACGCCGGTCGTACCGCCAACTGTTCGAAATACGGCGCCAACGACATACGCTCCATTACTCCACCGGCCTGTGATGCAGCAGGTCGAAGAACCCCTTCTCAATTTCCTCCAGTTGCACACTCACTCCCAGCTCCACCGTGCCCATCGTTGTCTCCAGCCTGCACTCCCCGCGCTCCAGTTGCGCATCTCCGGTCACCCGCGGCCGCTCCGGCGCCTCCGTTGCGGCGAAGGCTTCTTCCCACGCCTCAACATCCGGCACCGCAACCCGCAACACCACCGCCGTCCGCTCCGCCATCTTCTCCAGCGCTACCCTCACCGCGCCCGTCAGCAGCAGCGGATCGATCTGCGCTTCGCGATGGAGCACCCGCGCCGCAATCGCCAGCGCCAGTTTCACCACTTCCTGCTCCACCTCCACAAAGTACCGATCCCGTGCAGCGCGGAACTGTTCGACTGCGCCCACTAGCCGCGCGCGCTCCTCGGCAACCAGCGCGAGTACCTCCGCATCCATCTCAGCGCGGGCTGCGCGCCGCCCTTCTCTTTCCCCAAGCTGCATTCCCTCCAGCTTGGCCGCATCTACCGCCTTCCGCAGAGCCATTTCCCGCGCCGCGCAATCGCGCCCGGCTTCGGCCCGCCCATAGCCGTTGCCGCCATTCGCCAGCCCTACCCAATTCACCGCAGCCGCCACGTCCTCGCCCGTCAACGAGCGAAACTCGAACGGAGTCACGCTGTTCTCCGGCGCAAGAAACGCCGCCAGCGCCTCAGACGGCAAGTTCATCGTCCGCCTCCAGCTTCAGCGTGATCCGGCCTTCCGCTTCCATCTGGTGTGCCAGCACCAGCATCTCCTGTTGCGCACGAGCGACTTCCTTGGTTCGCACCGGTCCCATCCCTTCCATGTCGTCCTTCAGCATCTCCACCGCGCGCGTACTCATCGCCTTGAACAGGTGCGCCTTCAGATTTTCCTTCGCCCCCTTCAACGACAGCGCCAGCACCCGCTTATCCACCGCCGCCACCAACTCCCGCACGCTCGTCTCCGACACCGTCATCAGGTCCTCGAACGTGAACATCAGGTTGCGGATATTGATCGCCAACTTCGGTTCCTCGCGCTCGATCTCTTCCAGAATCGTCTTGCTGGACACCATGTCCAGCCGATTCAACATGTCCGCCACCGCCTTGAATCCTGCATACGACTTGCGCCCCGCCGAGCCCATCGAATCCAGCCGCCGGTGCAGAATCACTCCCACCTTCTGCGCCATCTCCGGCGAGAACTGCCGCATCTCCGCCAACCGCCGCACCGCCTCTACCCGAAGCTTGGGCTCCAAATGCATCAACAACACCGAGCCGCGCTTCGGGTCCAGATGCGCCAGCACCAGTGCCACCGTCTGCGGGTGTTCGTTCTCCAGAAACTTGCTCAACTGGTGCGGATCCATCTTCTGCAGCATCGCCAGGTCGCCGTGCGTCTTCTCCCGCATCCCCTGCACCTCCGCCAGCATTTCCTCAGCCCGCTGCTGTCCAAACGCCTGCGTCAACAATCGGTTGGCATAATCGGGTCCTCCGCGCACCATGTACTGCTCGGACTCCAACAGCCCATAGAACTCCGTCAGCACCTGCGTCAGTTGCCCTTGCGGCACTTCGCCCAAGCGCGCTATCTCATCCGTCACCTGCTGCACGTCGCTCAGTGGCAGTTTCTGGAAGAACAGCTTCGCCAAGTCATCGCCCACGGCAACCATCAGAATCGCCGCCTTGCGCAGCCCTGGCAGCCCGTGCGACTCCAAAGCCATCACTGGATACGGATCTCGCGGTGGTGCAAGCATCGCCGCAGTCGCCATCAGTCTCCCTCCTCTTCCGCCGGTGCATTGATCCACGACTCCAGCAGCCGCGTACTCTGCGCTGGCTCCCGCCGGATCTGGTCCGAAATGTGCTCATAGATACCTTGCGCATCGTTTGGCCGCTTGGGCAGCACAACCCCCGGACCCCCGGGCTGCCCAAACGCCTTCGCGCCAACGGCCTGGCTGGTTCCCTGCGCCCCGCCCGAACCTCCCGAGACCGCCGGCAGCGCCCTCACCGGGGCCTGGCTCAACGCCGTCATCATGTGCCGCGACATTGGCTTCAGCACCGTCAGCACCAACAGCAAGCCCAGTGCCGAGAAGCACAGCGTCTTGAGCAGGCCGGGCTGCGCATGCAGTAGCGCATCCGTCTCATCCATTGCTTTCGTCATTCCAACCGGGCTCGCTTCGGGCGCATTCGACGAAAAACTTACATTCTCAAACACCACCTCATCACCGCGCGTGGCATCGAACCCCACCGCCGCCTGCGCCAATTGCTGGAGCCGCTGCATCTCGTCCTGACTCCTCGGCTTCCACACAGAGTGCGCAGCATTCCCCGTGCCCTCCGTCGTCATGCGATCGTTCACTACCACCGCCACAGTCACCCGCCGTATCCGTCCCGGCCCTTCCTCGGAGTGCAGCAGATGCCGCGTCACCGCGTAACTTCCCGTCTCCTCCGTCATCGTCTCGCCTTGCGCCCCGCTCTGCGGATACACCGGTAATCCAGGGTTCTTTTGCGTCGGTCCAGAAGCAGCTGTCTGCAACAACGGAGGCACTCCCGTCGCCCCCGGCCGCACCGCCGCCTGCGCGCTGCCCGGCGCCGCCGCTCCTGGAGTATTGCTCACCGTTCCCGGCACACCTGCCGCCCGCATCTTCGCTCCTACCGTCTGCTCGCTCTTGTGAAGGCTCAGCGCCGCTACCTGGGTAGGATCGTAAACATCGTCCGTCTTGTCCTCGCTGCTCTCGTCGTACGTCACATTCACCGTCGCGCGCACATTACCCGATCCCGCGGTCGGTTCCAGCATCGCCACCAGCTTCTCTTCCAGAGACCGTTCCGCGTCGCCCGCGGCCGTGCCCTGGTTCGGAGTGGAAAGGTTGAGCCGCCCATCTGCATCCACCAGCGTCACGTTCTCTGGGCTGAGATTCTCAACCGCGCCGGCCACCAGGCCACGGATCGCTTCCGCCTGTTCCGGCGGCATCAGCGAACGCCGCAATTGCAGCACCACTGACGCCTTCGCCTGCTGCTCACCCTCTCCAAAGAGCGAATCCTTCGGCAGCACCAGATGTACCCGCGCCGACCGCACCACCGCCAGCGTCCCAATAGTGTGCTCCAACTCACCCTCCAGTGCCCGCTGGTAGTTCACCTTCTCGTCGAACTCCGACCCCACCCAGTTCGGCTTGTCGAACAGCTCAAATCCCATCCGCCCCGACTGCGGCATACCCTTCGTCGCCACCTCCATCCGAGCCTTGTCCACCTGGTCCGCGTCCACCTCAATGCCGCTGCCATCCTCTGTCATCTGGGACGCAATCCCGGCCGCCGACAATTCCTGCGCAATCTGTTGCGTGTCCTTCGCATCCAGCCCGGAGAACAGCACTCGCCAGTCAGTCCGCCCCGCATACCACACCATCGCCGCAATCATGGCCGCAATCAGCAGCGCCGACATACCCATCCAACTGCGCCGCGCCGAAGACATTCCCAGCCAGCGTCCGTGCAGGTCCCCCGCCAGAGCACCCAGGCGCTCCAGAGATACACCCGGCCCCACTCCACCGGGAGGGGTCAATCCGGTTCCCGCTTGTCCCCCCTCAGCCATGTAACTGCTCCTTCATCCGCCAACCTATCCCTAAAACTGCATTCCCATCATCTGCTGATACGCGCCAACTGCCTTGTTCCGCACCTGCAGCGCCAATTCGAACGCCATGTCCGCCTTCTCGGTCGCAATCATCGCGTCGTGGATATCCACACCCTGTCCACTCAGCAATCCCGTCACCGCCTCCGACGCCTTCGCATCCAGCGCCGATGTCTGCTCCACCATCGACTGAAACACACCGGCAAACGGCGTCGCCGCGCCCGCACTTCCTCCGCCCGCCGTCGCCGGCCCGGCCAAACCAGCCGCCACCCCCGCAACCGCCGAGCCAATTCCGCCCACTAACGCTTCAATCACAAATGCCTCCAACTGCCTTTTTTTTCACTAGCTAAGTGGCTACCAGCAATCCGCTACTTCAATATCTCAATCGATGCCGTCACCATGCTTTTCTCCGCCTGCACCGCCGTCGCATTCAGTCCGTAAGACCGCGTCGCTCCCATTAAATCCACCATCTCGGTCAGAGGGTTGATGTCCGGGTATGCCACATATCCATCCGGCCCCGCGTCTGGATGCTGCGGGTCATATCGCTCCAAGGGAGCACTCGTATCGCTCAACACTCCCGCCACCTGCACTCCTCCCGCAGCCGTTGCGGACCCAAACCCAGATCCGCCGCTCGCCAGCAGCGACGCGGCAAACCCATCTCCGCCCGCCTCTTGAAACACCACCTGCTGCCGCCGGTACGGGCCGCCCTCGGCAGTCCGAGTGGTCTCGGCGTTTGCCATATTCGCCGCCACCACCTCCGCCCGAACGCGCTCCGCCTGCAAAGCCGATGCGCTAATGTCCATTACCCCAAACAAATTCATCTCAAACCGCCTCGCCTTCCCGAATCGCACTCGCACCTACTTATCCGCATGGATTGCATCCATTACCCGCGTATACTGGCTCCGCAACAGCGAAACTCCAGCGCGAAACTCCAACTGCGTCTTCGCCAATTGCATCCCCTCGCGATCCATCGACACGTTGTTGCCATCTGGCCTGGCGACCAACCCATCCACATCGCTGGCCCGCACCTCAGCCTGCGCCGCTGCACTCCCGCCCAGTGCCCGCGAAAACTCCCTCGCAAAATCAAACCCTTGGGTCTTGTAGCCCGGAGTATCCACATTGGCCATGTTCTCGGCCGTCAGCTTCATCTGGTCATTGGCGAGATCCAGATACCTCTCCAGCGCTGCGCTCGTCGCCGTCGTAACCTGCATTGCGGGCCTCCAGTGCAGATCAAAGCAGGAACCGGGCCAAACTCCAGCCGCGCCCATAAGAGCGCTCTCACATTCACTCCAGCCCCACAAACAACTGTGCCCGCCTGGTCCCTTCTGGGAACACGCGGGCGCAAATCCAAACCAAAATCCGCCTTCGGGACCAGCCTACCTCTGAATCGTCGTCTCCGCCGGCGTCAGCTTCACCGAAACCTGCGCCGGCGTCGGCAATTGCGTCATGTCCCAACCCCCACCCAGCGCCTCAATCAACTCCACTGACGCCGTCATCAACTGGGTATGAAGGTTCGACACCTGCTGTTGGTCACTCAGCAACGTCGTCTGCGCCGTCACCACGTCGATGTACGGGTCAATCCCGAGTTGGTAGCGCGAAGTCTCCAAGTCGACGAACTGCTGGGCCGAGTCCGCCGCCGCCTGCTGCTGCTGCAACTGCTGCGACAGGATGCGCTCCGCAGCCAGGTAGTCCTCCACCTGCTGGAACGCCGCCAGAACCGTTTGCCGGTAGCTGGCAACATCGGCGTTGTAGACCTCGACGTATTGATTGACTGTGGCCCGCCGCAGTCCCGCATCGAACAGCGGCTGCGAGGCTGCAGCGCCAACCGACCAGAACCGGCTCGGCCAGCTGAAAAGACTCAAAAGCGTCGAGCTTTGATACCCGCCCGTCGCGCTCAGCGTGAGAGTCGGATAGAATGCCGCGGTCGCCACCCCGATCTGCGCGTTGGCTGAGGCCATCACGCGCTCCGACGCCGCAATGTCCGGCCTGCGCTCCAGTAGCTGCGACGGCACCCCGACTGGCACCGGCGGCGGCGTCGCGCTCAGCGGTTTCACCGGGATCGAAAACGTGGACGCATCGCTGCCGGTCAACATCGCAATCGCATGTTCGTACTGCGCACGCGCTACCCCCAACCCCGTCAGAGCCGCCTGCGCATTCTCCAGCGTATTCTGCGCCTCGACCACGGAAATCTCCGGGCCCACCCCCGTCTCGTACTGCGCGCGATTGTAGTCAAGCGCCTTCTGATCGTCGGAGACGGTCTGGCTCAGAATCGCCTGCAACGCATCCTGCCCGCGTATCTCAAAAAAAGTAAGCGCCAGCGTTGCCTGCTCAGTGAGCTTCACATTCTCCAGATCCGCGGCATTCACCTGGGCGTTGTACTGCTGCTCGCTGATCAGGTTGCGCACCCTGCCGAACAGGTCGGGCGCCCAAGCGGCGTCCAACCCCATCGTAGTGATCGAACTCTCCTTGCCGCTATTTGCCGTGGACGAGTTGGTCAAAGCGCCAGAGGAGAGCGAACGATTGAACGTCGGGGCCGCCGTCAGCGTCGGATACAATTGCGCCCGCGCCTGCGCAATTAGCGTCCGCGCCGCCATAAAGTTCGCAAACGACTGCTTGATCGTCTGATTGTCGACATTCAGTTTCTCTTCCAGAGTGTTCAGCTCCGGGTCGCCGTAGATCTCCCACCACTTCCCATGCAGCATTGCATCCTGCGGCTGCGCCACCTTCCAGCTGTCCGACGTCGCTGGAGACTGCGCAGGCAACTCCTTGTACGCGGCTGGAGGAGCCTGCGCTATTGCAGGCGGCTGCTGATACTTCGGACCGACCCGGCAACCGCTCAAGAGCAAGGCTGCTAGTCCGGAAGCAATGGCTGCGTGATGTCGGAAGCTGGTCATAGTCTTATGCATCCATGGTTCAAGTTTATTCCGCCGCAGACGGTAGCGGGCCAATGTCGGTAGTGAATGTGTCGCGCTCCCGGCCCGTCACCTTCGCCCGCAGACGATCCAGCGCAAGATAGACCACCGGAGTGGTGTATAGCGTAAGCAGTTGGCTCATCACCAGCCCGCCCACAATCGTAATGCCCAGGGGGCGCCGAAGTTCTGACCCCGTGCCCGTTCCGAAGGCCAGCGGCAGCGCACCGAACAGTGCCGCCGTAGTCGTCATCATGATCGGCCGGAAGCGCAGCATGCAGGCCTGGAAGATCGCTTCCTCCGTACTCAGTCCGCCCTCGCGCTCTGCCTGCAATGCAAAATCGATCATCATGATCGCATTCTTCTTCACAATGCCAATCAGCAGCACAATCCCGATAATCGAGATCACATTCAGGTCCTGCTTGAACATCATCAACGCCAGCATCGCCCCAACGCTCGCCGACGGCAGCGTGGAGATGATAGTCAACGGATGCACCAGGCTCTCATACAGGATGCCCAGCACAATATATACCGCGAACAGCGCCGTTATCACCAGCACAGGCTCAGAGCCCAGCGACTGCTGATACGCCTGCAGCGTGCCTGCGAAAAATCCCCGTACCGTCGGTGGAACCCTCAGCTTGTCCTGCATCTGGGCAATCTCAAGCGTCGCATCGCTCAGAGAGTACCCGCTCGCCAGGTTGAACGAAACCGTGACCGACGGAAACAGACCCGTATGATTCAGTTGCAGGGGGGTCGTACCTGGTTGCGCCGTAGCCACAGTGAAGATAGAAGCGTCCCCGGTAACGGTCGAGTTGGTGGGCGAAGGATGCAGATACACGCTCTTCAATCCATCGGGACTCGCCCAGTATTGCGGCGCAACCTCCAGGACCACGTAATACTGGTTCAACTGCGTATAAATCAGCGACACTTCGGACTGGCCAAACTCCGAGTAGAGCGCGGAATCCAGCGAACTGGCGGTCTGCCCCAGCCTGGCTGCCGTTACCCGGTCGTAGGTCATCAGCTCTTCCAAACCGCCATTCTGTTGGTCGGAACTCACGTCCTGAAATCCTGGAAGTTTCGTCATTGCGGTCAGCAGCTTGGGCCCCCAGGTCTGCAGATCACTCACATTGTCCGCCTGGATTGTGTACTGGTACATCGCATTGCTTCCGCGGCCCCCAATACGCAGGTCCTGCGACGCTTGCAGAAACGTCGACGCGCCGGTAATACGGTTTAGCTTTGGCCGCAGCCGGGCAATCACCTCGGGCGCACTTGAGTTCTGCCCCCTTTGGTCGAGCGGCTTCAGAATCACAAATACATTGCCCGTATTCGTCGCTCCGCCGCCGCCCGTAAAGCCAATCACATTCTGGACCGCGGCATCTTCTTTAATCTGTTTTTGCACCAGCACCAGCGTCGAGTTCATCGACGGGTACGACGCGTCTTCAGGCCCACGCATCGCGCCCGCAAGCGAGCCGGTGTCCTGCTGCGGGAAAAACCCCTTCGGGATCTTGTACACAATGGCTACATTCAGCGCAATCGTCAGCCCCAGTGCGGTCAGCACCAGAGCCGGATTGTCCAGCATCCACCGTAGGCTCCTGCGATAGACGCTCAAAATCCAATCGAAGAACCGCTCCGACAGCATATACATCCGCCCGTGTTTGCGATTGCGTTCGCCCTTCAGCAGATGGGCGCACATCATCGGCGTCGTCGTCAGCGAAATCACCATCGACACTAGAATCGCCGTTGAAAGCGTGATCGCAAACTCTCGAAACAGCCGGCCGACGATCCCGCCCATTAGGATCAGCGGAATGAACACCGCGATCAGAGACATGCTGATCGTCATCACGGTAAAGCCAATCTCTTTGGCTCCCAACAGGGTCGCCGCAAACGGCTCCATCCCGTCTTCAATGTGGCGCGTAATGTTCTCCATCACCACAATCGCATCGTCCACTACAAAACCCGTCGAAATCGTCAGCGCCATCAGCGACAAGTTGTCCAGTGTGTAGCCGCACATGTACATCACGGCAAACGTGCCGATCAGCGACGTCGGCACCGCCACCGCGGGAATCAGCGTTGCCCGCGGATTGCGCAGGAACACAAACACCACCAGGATCACCAGACCAATCGAAACTAGCAACGTCTTCTCAACGGTGAGTACGGACGCACGAATCGTCGTGGTACGGTCGCTCACAATCGTCGTGTCAATGCCTTCAGGAATCGATGCGTCCAGCGAAGGAAGCTGTGCACGTACACGGTCCACCGTTTCAATAATGTTCGCGCCCGGCTGGCGAAAAATCTGTAAGGTCACCGCACGCTTGCCGTTCAGATAGCCGCCGGCGCGCACGTTCTGCACCGAGTCGATCACATCTGCCACATCCGACAGCCGCACCGCGGCCCCGTTCCGGAACCCCACTACCAGCGGCTTGTAGTCATCGGCGTGCGATATTTGCCCGTTAACCACAATGTCCGCGCTTACATTCCCATTGGTGATTTGTCCCCGCGCAAGATTCGTATTCTCCAGCCGAAGCACCGACTGTAGACTCCCCATCGTCAGCCCGTAGCTCGCCAGCTTGTTAGGGTCAACCTCAACGCGCACCGAAGGCAGCGCACCCCCTCCGACACTTACTTGCCCCACACCCTGGATCTGCGATATCTTCTGCTGCATCACTGTCGAGGCTTCGTCATACATCTTGTCCGGCCCGTAAACCTGGGACGTGAGACCCAGAATCATGATCGGACTGTCCGCCGGATTTACCTTGCGATACGTCGGATTGCCGGGAAGATTCGCAGGCAGATACGTGCGCGCCGCATTGATCGCCGCTTCCACATCACGCGCCGCCCCGTCGATGTTCCGGCTCAGGTCGAACTGAATCGTAATGTTGGTCGAGCCCAGTCCGCTCGACGAAGTCATCTCGCTGACTCCGGCGATGTGCCCGAACTGCCGCTCCAGCGGCGTAGCTACCGACGACGCCATGGTCTCCGCGCTCGCCCCCGGAAGCCCCGCCTGCACGGAAATTGTAGGAAAATCCACCTGCGGCAGCGGAGCCACGGGCAGTACCTGAAACGCAATCGTCCCCGCAATCGCAATCGCCACCGTCAACAGCGTCGTCGCTACCGGCCGGTGGATGAATGGCGCGGAGATGTTCACGGATGCCCCGCCGCTTGCGGCTCATGGCCGCTAGGCTCCTGACCCGATTTCCGCGAGAACCGGTGCGCCAGGTTGTCAAAGAAAATGTAAATCACCGGCGTCGTATACAGCGTCAGCACCTGGCTCACGATCAGCCCGCCGACAATCGTAATCCCCAACGGCCGTCGCAACTCCGATCCAATACCCGACCCAAAGGCCAGCGGAATGCCCCCCAGCAGCGCCGCCATAGTCGTCATCATGATTGGGCGGAAGCGGATCAGGCACGCATCGTAGATCGCATCCGTCGAGTTCTTACCTTCGCGCCGTTCCGCCTCCAGCGCAAAGTCCACCATCATAATGCCGTTCTTCTTCACAATGCCGATCAGCAGCACAATCCCGATGATCGCCACAATACTCAAATCCTGCCGGAACAGAATCAGCGCCAGAAAAGCGCCCACGCCCGCCGACGGCAGCGTCGAAAGAATCGTGATCGGATGGATGAAGCTCTCATACAGCACACCCAAAACGATGTACACCGTCACCAGAGCCGCCAGAATCAGCAGCGGCTCATTCGATAGTGAATTCTTGAAGGACGCCGCCGTTCCTTGAAAGTCTGCCTGCAGGCTCGGCGGCATGTTCATACTCTTCTGTAGATTATCGATGTCTGAAATGGCGCTCCCCAGAGAGGCGTGCTGCGCAAGGTTGAACGAAACAGTGATCGACGGGAACTGCCCCTGGTGCGTGATCGAGAGCGGCTCAGTCGTCGTCTCAAAATGTGAGAACGCGCTCAACGGAATCGCATTGCTGGGGGTCGAACTGGTGACGCCGGCGGAGTTGGCCCCGCTTGCGGCAGTACCCGCCGTCAGCACCCGCGCCGCCGGCGTCAGCGTGTTCGCACTCGGCGTGTATAGCGTAGTCGCCGTCAGCGCGTTCGACCCCGCCGACGTCGACCCATTCCCCGAAGACGTCGACGCCCCCGCACCGCTCGTTCCTGTCGCCGCGTTCGCCTGGATAAAGATGTGGTTCAGCTTGTCCGGATCAAGCTGGAACTGTGGCTGCGCCTCCAGAATCACATGGTACTGATTCAGTTGCGTATACATCGTGTTAATCTGCCGCTGGCCAAAGGCGTCATACAGTGTCTGGTCGATCGTCGTCGGCGCAATCCCCAGGCGCGACGCCGTAACCCGGTCAATCACCAATGACACTGCAAGTCCGCCCGTCTGCTGGTCCGTGGCCACATCCTCCACTCCCGGCAATTGCTTCAACTTGTCCACAAACAGGCTGGTCCAAAGGTTCAGCTCGTTCGCGTCGGGGTCTTCCAGCGTGTACTGGTACTCCGTGCGACTCACGCGATCATCCACCGTAATATTCTGTACGGGCTGCATGAAAAGCGTAATCCCTTCAATCTTGTCGACGTTCGGCTCCAGCCGCCGGATCACGTCTGCCGCACTCTTATCACGGTCCTTCAGTGGCTTCAGGTTGATCGACATCCTGCCGCTGTTGGTCGTCGTATTCGTTCCGTCCGCACCAATAAAGGAAGAAACGCTCTCCACCGCCGGATCTTGCAGGATCACGCTCGCCAGCTCCTGCTGTTTCTCCGCCATCCCCTTCGAACCGATCGTCTGCGGCGCCTGCGAAATTGCCTGAATAACCCCCGTGTCCTGCACCGGGAAGAATCCCTTCGGAATGTAGTTGTACAGAAACACGGTCAACGCTAGCGTAGCCACTGCCACCAGCAGCGTAATCGTCTGGTAGCGCAGCACCACCTTCAACGTCCGTCCATAAAATGCAATCATCGACTCGAATACACGTTCCGACGCTCGGTAGAATTTCCCCTGCTGTGCCTCCGGATTATGCTTAAGAATGCGCGACGCCATCATCGGCGTCAGCGTCAGCGAGACCACCGCCGAAATGATGATGGTCACAGCCAGCGTGACCGCGAATTCGCGGAATAGACGCCCCACCACATCGCCCATGAACAGCAGCGGAATCAGCACCGCCACCAGGGACACTGTCAACGAAACAATCGTGAAGCCGATCTGCTCGGCGCCCTTCAGCGCGGCCTGCATCGGCGTGTCGCCTTCCTCCAGGTACCGCGAGATGTTCTCCACCATCACGATCGCGTCATCAACCACGAACCCGGTCGAAATCGTCAACGCCATCAGTGACAGGTTGTCCAGGCTGTAGCCCAGCATGTACATCGCGGCAAGCGTGCCCACCAACGACAGCGGCACCGCTACGGCAGGAATAATGGTCGCGTACAGGTTGCGCAGGAATAGGAATATCACCAGCACAACCAGCACAACCGTCAGCCCCAGTTCAAACTCAACATCGTCCACCGATGCCTGAATCGCCGTCGTCAGGTCGGTCAGCGTCGTAACCTGTACCCCCTGTGGCAGGGTCGCCTCCAGTTGCGGCAACAGACGCTTGATGTTTTTCACCACCTCGATGGTGTTGCCGCCCGGCTGCCGCTGCACGTTCACAATGATCGCTGGCGTCTGCTTCCCGTTGCTCCCAAATCCAACCCACGCCGCCTGGGTCGTGTTCTCCACTCCGTCCACGATCTTCGCGACATCCGTCAGCATCACCGGCGCACCGTCACGGAACGCCACAACGACCTTCTTGTAATCCTGGCTGGTCACTAACTGGTCGTTCGAGTCGATCTGAAAATCCTGATGCGGGCCATCGAAATTCCCCTTCGCCGCGTTCACGCTCGAACTGCTCACTGCAGACCGCAGGTTCTCCAGATCAATGCCATACGACGATAGCGCTGTCGGATTCGCCTGGATACGCACAGCTGGCTTCTGTCCGCCGCTGATGCTTACCAGCCCCACGTAGGCCAATTGCGAAATCTTCGGTGCCAGCCGCGTGTCGACCAGGTCCTCGACCTGCGAGAGCGGAAGGTTGTTCGACGTGATCGCCAGCGTCAACACCGGCGCATCGGCAGGATTCGTCTTGCTGTAAATCGGCGGCGACGGCAGATTGGCAGGCAGAAAACTCTGAGCCGCGTTGATCGAAGACTGCACTTCTTCTTCCGCAATATCAATGTTCAGACTCAGGTTGAACTGCAGCACAATCACAGAATTGCCCGCCGAACTGGTCGAGGTCATCTGGCTCAGACCCTGCAACTGGCCGCACTGCCGCTCCAGCGGAGCCGTCACCGTCGTCGCCATGACATCGGGGCTTGCCCCCGGATAAAACGTCAGGATCTGAATCGTCGGATAGTCAACCTCCGGCAGCGCCGACACCGGCAGCTGCGTGTAAGCGACGATTCCAACCAACATGATCGCCGCCATCAGCAGCGACGTCGCAACCGGACGGAGAATAAACGGACGCGACGGACTCAAGGGGCATTACCCCCGCCGGACGCTGGGCTCCCGCCTTTGCCTTTCCCATGTCCATGACCTCCAGCCCCACCGGCAGAGCCTCCACCGGCGCCGCCGTCTCCCTGGCCCGCTGAAATTGCCACCGTCGAGCCATCCTGCAACTTGTCGAAGCTGCTGGTCGCCAGCACATCTCCAGGGTTGACGCCCGTCGCCTCCGCCGTCTGTCCTTCCGTCACGCCCACAGTGATAGGTTGCATGTGCGCTTTGTTGTCCTTCAGCACATATACAAACTCCGCCTGGCCGTTATGTTGCACCGCCGCTGTCGGAATCAAAGCTACATCGTTCAGCGTCTTCACCAGTAGCCGGGCGTTCACAAACTGGTTCGGAAACAACGAGGAATCCTTGTTCGCGAACTGCGCTCGCGCCTTCACCGTTCCCGTCGTTGTGTCGATCTGGTTGTCCAGCGTTAGCAGGGTTCCCGACGCAATCTTTTTCTGGTCGCCCCGGTCGAAAGTATCGACGGTCAGCTTCGTCTTCTTGCGCAGCTGCGGCTCGATCTGCCCCAGGCTATCTTCCGCAATCGTAAACACCACCGTAATTGGCTGTATCTGCGTAATCACCGCCAACACTGTGCCCCCATTCGCGGTAACCACGTTGCCGGGATCCACCAGCCGCAATCCCACCCGGCCAGTGATTGGAGCAACGATGTGGCAGAACTGAACCTGAATCTGGTCGTACTGCACCGTGCCCTGGTCGTTCTTCACCGTCCCCTGGTCCTGCTGGACCAGCTTCTCCTGATCGTCCAGCGTCTGTTTCTGAATCGCATTCCGCGCCCACGCCGCCTGGTAGCGGGCAAGATCCATCTGCGCCTGCGCCAGCAAGCCCTGGTCCCGTTCCAGCACCCCTTCAGCCTGCATCAGCGTCGCCTGGTATGGCCGCGGATCGATATCAACCAGCGGCGTGCCCTTGCCAACCAGTTGGCCCTCGGTGAAATGCACCGCCGTCACAATCCCGTTCACCTGGCTGGTAATTTGAGACGTATACACCGGAGTCACCGTGCCGATCGAATCGACATACACTCCAATGTTCCCCTTCTTCGCAGTGGCCGCGGTCAGGTTGACCGTTCCACCTCCCCCGCCACGCCGCCCCGTCGGAGCAGCTTGCGTCTGCTGTCGCTGGTGCATTACCAGGAAGAACCCTGCCCCGAAAATCAGCAGCAACAGAATCCAGACAAGCGCGCGCACCCCTTTACGCCGAGGTTTTTTCGGGTCAGTCGAAGAAGGCAATTGATGATCGGGACCGATGTCGGCCCTTGATTGTTGATTTGCATCAGGTTGCAATGCTTTCTCCTGTCCAAGCACGCGGGGCAGACTCGTCCCTACGCAACTTGTGGCTCTTGGAGATTGACGAGTCAACCCCAGTATTTAGTTGCAAAAGGTCTGGTTCAGGTCTGGGCGGACGGGGCACAGGAAACGTCGCGGTATTTCCATAATATATCTCAGGTCGTCGCTGTTCGGAATTCATCGGCCTCCCGCGTTCTATTCATTGTGCTCCTGCCCCACGATTCCGCGCCAACCCACCCCTCAGTTTTGACGCTCCGCATGCTCACGCAGTACGGCCAAGGGATAGAACGTCCCGCGCCACTCCACTCCGCCACGGCCAACCGTAACCGCCAGCGACCGCAACATCGTATAAACCACCAGCACGGCAGCCACCGGAAACAGTACAGCGTATAAAGGCGAAATCCTGTTCGTGCGGCCAAGCACCGCATAAAGTCCCGCCACCGACACCAGCGCCGTCGCTCCCGCAACCCGACCCCCCGGAACCAGCAGCAAGCCAACTGGCCCGATGCCCGCAATCGCAATCGCCGCAGCCCCCGCCAGCAGCATCCCCGAACGATACCGAAATACCGCAAAAATGTTCTTGGTCATACCATTCAAAATCCCCCGCACCCCGGCCGCCCAGTGCACGCAAATCATTCCCGGAGCCACCGCAACCCGCTGGCGCATACCAGCCTTCTTCACCCGCCGCCCCAGCGTCAGGTCCTCCAGAATCTCCATCGGCATCGCCTCAAACCCACCCAGTTCCTCGTACGCCGCCACGCGCATCAGGTTGAACGCCCCCACTCCCACCGCATCCCGCTTCGCCCTTGGGTCGGCTACCCGCCATATCCGTACCACCCATACCGCCATCACTTGCAGATAAGCCAGCAACATTGCCTCGCCATACGTCTTTGCCACAGTAGTCGGGAGCACCACAAGGTGGTCCGCCTCCGTCGCCCGCACCAGCTCCAGCGCCCGCCGCACCGCGTCCGCCCGAAACACAATGTCCGCGTCCGTGAATAGCAGATAATCGCAGCCATCTGCCGCAATCGCCTGCCGGGCGGCTACAGCCATCGCATGAGTCTTGCCCAGCCAACCCTCCGGCAGCGCCGCCACATGCAGCACCTCCAGTCGCTCGCGGTGCGCCTCTGCCAGCGCGTCCAGAATCGCGGCCGTCCCGTCGGTCGAACGGTCGTCCACCGCAACAATCCTCAGCTTCGCATAGTCCTGCACCAGAAGCGACTCCAGACAAGCCCCCACGCCCGCCGCCTCATTCCGCGCGGGCACAATCACCGCAATCTTGGGCCCGCCCGCTGGCGCAACGTCATACTCAGCCGCCAGCAGGTTCGGAACAGTCCTCAGCCCCCACGCCGACTCCACCAACTTCAACAGCCAAGCCGCCGCAATCAACCACGCGATCGCTACGGTCGAAAAGTGTATGAAGTGCATCAATGGATAGGGTCTCACTTCTCCGCTAGCAACGGAAAGCCACTGGCTAAGCGGTCACAGAGTCTCCGCCCTCTTCGCTCGCGAGCCGCGGCACCGTCCGTGCGCCCACAAACAGCAGCACAGCCGCAATCAGCATCGTAATCAGCGTCAGGCCCAGCCCCGTGCCCAACGTCGAGCGGTCGCTCACCATCCCAATCAGCCGTGGCGAAGGAGTGTCGCCCAGCGCATGAATCAGAAACAACTCCAGGGCAATCGCCGTGGCTCGCACCGTCGCTGGCGCCGCGTTCACAATGGCCGCATTCAGCGGGCCGGTCCCCAGAAAAATGCAGAACATGGCCACACCCAGCGCCGGCAGCATCGTTGCGCGCGGCCCGAAGAAGCACAGCACGCCAAACGGAACCGTCAGCAGGGCCGACCAGGCCGAGACCAGGTACAGCGCGCGATGATTCGTGCGCAGCCACAACTGAGCAAGCCATCCCCCAAACGCCGTTCCACCCAGCCCCGCGCCCGCCGTAATCGCCCCCAACGTCAGCCCCACCGTATTCGGCGAGAAGCCCGACCGCTGTAGAAAGCTCGGCATCCACGCCGAAATCCCACCCAGCGAAAACGTGACCGCCGCCATTCCCAGCGTCGCGTACAAATAAGGCGGATTCCGCCCTAGCATCTGCCATACCTTCACGATCACATCCCCCAAGCGGCGAATCGGACTTCTAACCTCCGCAATCTCCGCTTCGAAAGCCTCGTCCAGCCGCCGGTTCTCTCCCGTGTCGGACGCGCCGCGATGCGGTTCGCGCAGCAGAAAAAAGATGAGCACCGCAATCAGCAAGCCCGGGATAGCCGATACGTAAAACGGCATCCGCCAGCCAAAGCGAGACCCCACAACCTCGCCAATGAGATACCCCAGCGCCGCCCCCACCGGAATCGCTGTGTAGAAGATCGTCAGCACCCGGTTGCGCGCCTCTTCCGGGTAGAAGTCTGCCAGCAGCGCCGGCGCATAAATCCCCAGGCTAGCCTCGCCGATCCCCAGCACCGCATGCCGCAGCAGCAGCGAATCGAACGCGTGCACCGTGCCCGTCAGCACATTCACCCCGCTGATCAGCAGCGCACAGCCGATGATCAGCGGCTTCCGCGCCATCCGGTCGCCCAACCACCCGGTCAGCGGAGCCGTGCACATATACGTCAGGAAGAACCAGAAAGTGATCGACCCAATCTGCGCATCGCTTACATGAAATTCGACCTTTACCTGCTCCTGTACCCCCGGCAGAATATACCGGTCGATGTAGTTGACAAAGTTCAGAGCCGTCAGCAATACCAGCGCCGTAGTCGCCCCGGCAACAGACGGAATCGGAAGCCCACGCTTGGTCGCCACTTGCAGAGCATAGCAGGATTGCATCACTCCCCAGCGACCGCCGCTTACTTCACATCCGGCCTCGGATAGGTGGCCTCTACCACCGTCGCAATCCCGCCCCTTGGCCGAAAGTCCCCAACCACCTTCGCCCAAACCGGATCACACGACTTCACCACATCATTCAGGATCTGGTTCACAATATTCTCCTGAAATATCCCCAAATTGCGGTACGTGAACAGATACTCCTTCAGGCTTTTCAGCTCCAAGCACGACTCACGCGGCATGTACCGAATCGTGATCCGCCCAAAGTCCGGCAGCCCCGTCTTCGGGCACACCGACGTAAACTCCGGATCGTCCACCAGAATCTCGTACGCCGGAAACTGGTTCTCCCACGTATCAATCGAAGGAAATTTTGTATCGAGGCCAGCCGCGGCATGCTCGTCCGTGTAGCCTGTCTTTTGAGTGGGCATCGCTCTATTCTAACCGCCCGCGCCACCGCAAGTCTTAATTCCGCCGCCCCAGCGTAGGCCGGTCATCGCCCGAATCGGCAGGATTGTTCGGATCGTTATTCGTCCCGCCCACCCGTCTCAGCGTCGGCTTATTGTCGTTACCTTTGTCGTTCAGCTTGCGCTTGTTCTCGATCCGGGCCAGCCGCGCCTTGATGTCGTCAAACTCGCTCGTCGTCACCACGTAGTCCGGCTTGGCCGGCATAATCGTCGCAATCTCTTCTTCCGAATGCGCAATCCGATCCGGCGTCTGTGGATGGTCCGCGAACACCTTCGCAATCGCCCCCGGCTTATGCTTCTCCAGCGCGTCAATCTTCTCGAAGAACTGGATGAACGCCTGCGGATCGTACCCCGCCTTGTACATGTATTGCAGCCCCAGGTAGTCCGCCTCCGCTTCGAACTCGCGCGAAAACTCCAGGAAACTGATCGGTATCGCCAACTGCGAAGCCTCATAGATCCCGTACCCGGTCCACGATCCGTACGTCACGATCTCCAGCGGGATCGACGCAATCTGCATATAGTTCATCCGCGTCATCTCGCGCGCCGCATGGTGCGCACACACATGCGCCGTCTCATGCGCCATCACTCCGGCCAACTCCGCCTCTTCGTCCGCCGCCATAATCAGGCCTGAGTTGACGTAAAAGAATCCGCCCGGCAGTGCCATCGCATTGATCTCGTCCGAATCGATCACCTTGATCGTGAACGGCACCTTGCAGTCGGAGTTCTTCACAATGTTCTGCCCAATCCGGTTTACATACTCCGTAACCACGGGATCGTTCACCATGTGCGCCGACTTCTCGATCTCCATCGAATACTGTTTGCCCATCCCAATCTCGCCGTTGATGGTGTACCAGTTGCCGAACCCTCTGCATCCGATGCACCGAGTCCCCACCGCATCCACATCGTCCTCGCTTCCCTTTTTGATGTGCGGGTCCAGCGCCTCACCCGGAGACGGCAGCACATCGCTCTTCGCCGTCGTGCTCTTGGCATTAGCCTTCGCATCGGCCTTCGTGTCAGAGCCCGCCTTGTCCGCGCCGGTCTTGTCCGCGCCCAACGTGGATGCGTCCGTGCCGCTGCTCGTCGACGTGTCGTTCGACCCACCAGATTGTGGCCGGTCCGAACCCGAAGTCTGGCTGCCCGTCGCCGGAGTCGTGGAACTAGTTGAGGCCGGAGCGCTCGGTGCCGCGGGAGTTCCCTGCGGCGAACTGGATGGCGCCGTAGCTGCCGGCGTCGAGCTCGCTGGGGCCGTGGACTGCTGAGCAGACCCGTGTTTCGCCAACACAAATGCTGCAACCGTTAGCAGAGCGGCAAGGACGAACTGAATTCGTGGACGCATGTTCTTCTCCCCACAAGGCCGCACCCCTGCGAACGAGCGTAGCCCAGCACTTGTTAGACGCAGTATGCGCCTTTCTAGTAAGCATTGCCAGATTCACCTCGCCGCAGACCAAGCCCTCACCCCAACCGGTTG
>Ga0302278_10002328_pt1 | contig 22128 bp, 20 predicted proteins | sample III_Bog_N3_2_FD_194543 | JGI IMG/M metagenome (GOLD analysis project Ga0302278, IMG submission 194543) | Peat permafrost microbial communities from Stordalen Mire near Abisko, Sweden - III_Bog_N3_2 | ecosystem: Environmental > Terrestrial > Soil > Wetlands > Peat | place: Sweden: Abisko...
GACTGTTCTCCGTCATCTCCCGCAACATTGCGCTCAGTTCATTAAGCTCGTCTTGCGTCGGATGGTCCCGTTTGTTTTTGCTCATAGGTGCCTCTACTTGTTCACGGTTCAAACCAGGGACGTCCGTTCTCCGCTTCTCCACCTTCTCCACGCCGCATACGAACCCCGAGCGATCCCTTCGCCTGCCCTGCGTGGTTTCCTCCTCAGATCGACCTACCCTTCAGCGGATTTCAGGACAGTGATCCACTCACCTCCTCCTGATACATCGAGGATCACGGAGTTTCCCAAATGGTACTGGCCAATCAGTCGCCACGCCCCATCAAGAGTGTCCGATCCGCCTTTGGACATGAAGCCCTGCGGACCATTCTCGAACCACACGGAGTAAGCGTTTTCAGGCAACGTCAAGTCGATCGTTCGCCCTGAATCACCATTAGCAGCTCGGCGTAACTGCCGTTTAATCTCTTCGGCTTCTTGCTTGTCAAGTGTATTCATCTTTTGACCTCTAATTCCAGAAACAACCAACCAATCATCTAGCCCGTAAAATGGCGACTCTTACAGGATTCCTAGATTTCCTACTCTGTTATTACGATGCTCTCGGATCTTGTTGGTGTCAATCCATGACACGAGTAGGGAAACGGGGACGTCCTACTGCCCTGCTGTGTGCGGTTGACGTCCACACGAATCGTGTGTAAGCTGATGGTGCCGAGATTCAATCCAACAGGCCACCGCATCATGAGCAAACGAATCAACGTCATATTGCCGGACAGCACTGTCGCGGTGCTGGACCGCGTAACCACCAAAGGGAATCGCAGCCAGTTCATCTCGCGCGCGGTTCTGCATTTCGTGGCGGCAGAAGGCAAGGCGAACCTGCGCGAGCGGCTCAAAGCGGAAGCTCTCGCTAATGCCGGACGCGATGTCGCACTGGCAGCGGAGTGGTTCCCGCTGGAAGAAGAAGCGGCGAGGGCGATCGGATCATCCGGCACGTCGAAAAAGGTCACGGCACCCAAACAGCGATGACCTTTCCCAAGCGCGGCGAGATCTACCTGGTCTCCTTCGACCCCACGATTGGCCACGAAATCCAGAAGACACGCCCTGCGGTCGTTATTCAGAACGATGTCTCCAATCAGTACAGCCCCATTACCATCGTGGCCGCCATCAGTTCCAAATTTGGAACTCCAGCGCATCCGCGAGAGGTGCCGCTCCCGTCAGGCGGGAAGACCGGCCTGAGCCAACCGTCTGCCGTGATCCTGAACCAGATCCGCTCCATAGACCGCGAACGGCTCGTCAAGCGCTTGGGCGCACTGGATGCAAGTACCATGCGGAGCGTCGATGACGCCCTCATGATCAGTCTCGGGCTCGTGGACATCTAACTGGAAATGAAACGGGAATCTCCCGCGATGGACAGCCAAAGAAACCTCGGCTGTGAGAGGATTGACTCGTCGCCAGAGCGTCCCCTACTGATTCACATGCACGACCTTGGCCGGCGGGAACCCGTTAAACCATGTCGATGATGCGTTGCTGTAGGCCCCGATGTCTTCGCTGTATACGAGGTCGTCGATTTCGAGCTTCGGCAATTCCGCGGATTGCGTGATGGTGTCCATGCCGTCGCAGGTCTGGCCGAAGACCGTACAGATCTCGGTCGCGCCGCGCTTGAACGCGTTCACGCGGTACTGGCAGTGGTCGAAGAGGATGCCCGAGTACGTGTGGTAAACGTCGTCGTTGATGTAGTAGCACTGCTTGCCGTCCCGCACGGCCTTGCCGATGATGCGGGCGACCACGGTCGCGGCCGTCGCCACCAGGAACCTTCCGGGCTCGGCCAGGATCTCGATGTCAGGCTGGAACAGCCGGTCGATCTCCGCGTTGATCTTGCTCGCCAGTTGCGGGAAGATGTCCACGTGCGTGTCGTAGGGCACCGGGAAGCCGCCGCCGATGTCGAGAATCTTCAACTCATGCCCGTGCGAGCGCGCCTCCTCCATCACCGCCGCCGCGCCGGCGCCGCGGCCCACCCCGGCGCGGGCCATCAGCCCACTCGAGCGCGCCGGCATGCTGAGCGTGTTACATGCGGTGCGCCTTCAAGATCGTGCTCCCGCCGCCGTGCAGGCCGCGCTGCTGGACGAAGGCCAGTACCTCTGCTCGACCCGCATCATGTACCGCATCCTCGCCGGCCAAGGCGAGTCGCGCGAGCGCCGCGATCTGCTCGTGCATCCCGCTTAGCGCAGCGGCTGCCAGCTACTTCACGGCGATCAGCGAAATCTGTTCGATTTCCGGATAAATGCCTTCCGCGTGCGGCCGGTTGCGGTCGACAGGAGTGATCTGCTGGATGGTAGTCCTGGCCGGCGCAACGCCGCTAAAAAACAGCGCGTAAACCTTGTTCATTTTTTGAAACTCGCCGATATCATCGAGGTAGACGTTGGTGGCTACGACCTTGCTCAAGTCCATGTCTGCTTCTTCCAGACCGTCCAGCAGATTACGCACGGTCTGGCGGACCTGCTGCTCGATGGTGGCGACCACGACGCCCTGGTTGGGGCCGGGAATGAAGGCGCTTTTCGCGGAGCAGTAAAGAGTATCTCCCGCAAACACGCAGGGACTCGCCGTTGCGCTCGGCCGCATGTTTCTGGGGCGGACAGCTCGCCGCGCCGACGAAGCGCGAACCGCAACGCCGGTGAATTCGATCTGGGCGTTCTCCGGCAGAGAAGTAACTTCGATGGTCGCGCGTGCCGGCGTGTTCCCAAATTCGAACCGCTTGGCGTACTCGCGATTCATCACGTCCATGGGAACCGCCTTGGTCAGATAGGGGTTCACAAATACCATGTGCCCCATCGTCAGCCCCGCGGTCTTCAGAACCGATTCGAGCCCATCAAGCGCGAGCTTCACTTGTTGCCCGGGGTCCGGAGGGACCGCGTGCTTTGCGAAATCAATGCCGCGCATGCCCGAAATGTAAAGACGATCCTTGGTGAGGATTCCGGGCGATGCCGGTTCCGCGGGATCAAAACCTGGCACGCTCAACACTTTCTTGTCCGAGAGGTTGCGCACGGCGACTGCGTTGATCTCGACGGGAGTTCCAGGCAGCTTCGCCACCCCGAGCGTGGCCCTCGCGGGAGGCGCTTTCGCAAAATAGGTCGCATACACACGGTTCATCTCCGCGAAGTTTGCCATATCTTCGAGATACACCTGCGTATACACGATGTGATCCAAGCTCAGACCGGCGGCTTCGGCGACCGCCTTGACGTTTTCGAGCGTCTGCCTGACCTGGCCTTCGAATGTCGGAGGCAGGCTGCCGTCCGCGGCTTTCGCTCCCTGTCCGGAGATATAGAGATAATCGCCTGCAAATACGCCTGGCGTATACGGCCCAACCGGAGGCGGTCCTGATTTGGGCGCCACCGGGACAACCTCGGCTAGAACCAGAGACGCCGCCAGCGCCAGCACGGGAATCGCAGGGTAAGTCTTCACGCAACACCTCCTCGCTCGTTCACTCGTTCCTTCTTTCAGGCCTTCGCCCACCGCGAAGCCCGGCGGATCAGGCGTTTTTCCGGGCCTCGTTCAGAACTTCCCGCAGTCGTTTTCCCACAATCAGATCTTCGCCCGGCTGGAGAGTCATGGATACAATTTGCAGCAGGTTGGGCTGCTCGCCGCGCGGCGCTTTGGGATCGGCCGCGCGGGCATCCCGGTGCAGAACCAGACTCGGGTTGCTGGAGCTCATGACCTCGATGCGCGGTTCGCCCTCCCGAAGCTTCGCGACACAGTCCGCGACCGGGAGCTTGAACGCCGCTTCGTCCCAAGTGACTGTCAAGGTAGGGTAGCTGTTTCCATCGGCGGGAATCTCTATTCTGGTTTTCACGCCGGGCACAGTTTCGACGATCCGCGCGATTCGCTCGACCCGTCCATTCCATTCGCGGTTCAGGGATGGCAAATCCTTGTGCTTCCAGGCTTCCACCGCGGCCAGCATGCCCATGATCTCCTCTTTGCCGACTTTCATGGGGCGGCACACGGCGCCCTCCCAGGGGCAACTGTTGGCCAACGCGGCCTCAATCAAGTCCTTGCGGCCCAGCAGCAGGCCGGCGCACTGCGGCCCGCACAGGCCCTTGCCGCCGCTGACCGTGAACAGATCGATGCCCAGCTTGGCCGCAAGGCTCAGATTTTCGAACGGCGGGATGTTGGCCGCCCAGTCTACCAGCATCGGTACGCCGGCTTGCTTGGTGACCGCCAGCGCCCGTTCCAGGCGCGCTCCCGTATCGGTGGAATAGACCATGGCCGTCTTCTCATTGATGGCCGCCTTGAGGTCCTCGGGAGTCCGGGCCAGCACCAGTTTGCCGCCCGCGGCACGGATGGCGCTGTCAAACGCGCTCCGGCCGCCCAGGAGGATTACTTCCCCCTTCAACCCAGTGGTATCCGGCAGTTGCCAGATTCTGTCGGGATCGGTCCCGGCGATGCAGGCGGCGGTAGCGGTTGCCATGGCCGCCGCGGCCCCCGCAGTGACCATCCCCGATTCGAAGCCCGAGAGTTCCGCCAAGCGCCTGCCCGCGCCGCGCTGGAGCTCAAACATGTCCACGAAGTGCCCGGCGGCCTGCTGCATGGCAGCCCTCACCTCGGGCAACTCCAGCGAGCCGCTGAGAAATGTCCACGTGCCGCGCGCGTTAACGATCGGCCGCACGCCAATCCGCGTGTAGATGTTGTCCGTAAACGAAAGTTTGGCCGCTTTCTGCGCCTTGGCCCAAACGTCCTGCGCCGCAAAGTACCCGAGCCAGGGGAGCGCCGCCATCCACTTCAGGAGCACGCGCCGATCCGGAACAAAACCGCCTGCCGGCATACCGATTGCCCTCCTCTTGCCTTTCTGGTTCATTCAATCGACGTTCACTTCAAAGCTCCCGCGGGTTCCCTTCGACTCGGGCGTGGGGGTCCGGCTTTCTGCCAATCCACGGCAGTGCGCCCGTTCAAATCCCAAACCACACGCCCATCGCGCACTGTCAGTTCGCACTCCAGCTTTTGGGTCCCGGAATACCGTAAGTTGGCTGAGTCGACGAACCCAAAATCTCCGGTTCTCAGGCGCAGCACGGCCACATCGGCGCCCGCGCCCACGCTCAGGTTGCCCAACTCGGGACGGTTGATCTCCCGGGCCGGGTTCATGGTGGACATCTTGATCACATCCGCCAGGCTCACCCCGAGATTCAGGATCTTCGACATGGTGGTCACCATGTCTTTCATTCCGGCGTTCATGCTGGAAACGTGCATGTCGGTTGAGATGGAGTCGGGGACGAAGCCTTGTCGAATGGCGGGAATGGCCTGAAGCCAGGAGAAGCTGCCTCCGCCGTGCCCCAGGTCAAAGATAATGCCGCGTTTGCGGGCCTCAAAGAGGTAGGGCAAGAGGCGGCCCTCAGCGTCAAGCATGGGTACGGAGGATAGATAGGTATGGGTGTAGATGTCGCCGGGCCGCAGCTTTTTAAGCACCAGTTCCTGGAAGGGGCGTTCGGGCCGGAACTCGGCGAAGTCCACCATGACCGGGATACTGGCCAGTTTGCCGGCTTCCACGGCGCGCTCGTAGGGAACCCAATCCGGACCCGCGTAGTGCGCAACCTTGATGCCCACCACGAGGTCCCGGTGCTGCCTGGCGGTCTCAGCGGTGCGGACCGCGTCCATATCCGTGACGTCTTGCTCGACGGTTGTCCGCCCGCCCATACCGCGGCCGACGATATTCAACATCGCGAGCACGCGGGTGCGGGAATGGTTGATGGTCTGTTGCTGGAACTCCGCGAAGTTGCGCCAGCCGGAACTGCCGGCGTCGACCACGGTGGTCACGCCGCTGCGGAAAGTAAACCCGTCGGGGCGAACACCGAATTCGCCGGTGTACTCGCTGCCCATCGTCCCGGCAAAGACGTGGACGTGCATATCGACCAGCCCCGGAACCACCAATAAACCTTCAACGGGGACGACCATCTTCGCCTGGCTGGCCGCAATGCCCGGCGCAACCTGCGCGATTTTACCGCCTGCAATGGCGACGTCCATCACTGCGTCTATTTTGTTTTTGGGGTCGATGACGCGCCCGCCCTTCAGGATCAAATCATACGGGGGCTGCGCCGCGGCCACGCCGGCGAGCAAAAGCAGCCACAGCAGACGGTGCCTCATGGACTCTATCCTCCTGTCACAGTGTAGACCCGCCGCCGGAACGCCATCCGATCAGATGATTGTGTGCCATTTTCCGAACCGGGGCTACAATACTCACGTGAAGATCCATCGCCGCGACCTCTTCAAGTATGCCGCCATGGCCGGTGCTGCCACCCTGGGCCGGGCGCAAAGCAGGGCCGCCACTTCCAAGACAGGCATGCCCGGGCCGTTCCCCGGACTGGTAGTCGGCGTTGAACATCCAGGGTCGATAGTCAACGGCGCGTACCAGGCCGAGCCGGTCCGCAAGATGATGGAGAAAGGGATGACCGCGCTCACCGGCGCGCCGGATTGGACCCAGGCATGGCGGTCGTTCTTCGAAAAGGGCGACGTGGTCGGAATCAAGGTGAGCCCGGTCGGCGGACCCTCTCTCTGCTCCGACGCGATCGTCCTCCACTCGATTCTCGCTGGACTCAGGGAGGCTGGCGTAACTGGCGGTGACGTCATCGTTTACAACCGCTACAAGGAAGAGTTTTTGGATGCGGGAATAGACAAATGGGTTCCGCCAGGCGTCCGCACTGAGTTCGGCTCCCCGCGGTTTAGCGAATCGCAGTTGGACATGGACGGCTACGACCCCGACCATTACATGGAGATGGCGCTGATCAAGCCGGGCGAGAACTGGAGCGATCCGCACTTTCGCCGCTCTTACGTCGCTAAGACGATCACGCGCCAGGTCAACAAATTCATCAATCTCCCAGTGCTGAAGCACCACCAGTCGGCCGGCGTGACCATCGCGCTGAAGAACATGTCCCACGGCATGGTGAACAACGTCTTCCGCAGCCATCAGACGCCGACCTTGAACGCTTGCGGTATCTTCATCCCCTCCGTGGTGAACCTGCCCGTGTTCCGCGAGAAGGCTGTGCTGCACATTTGCGACGCAGTGAAGGCGTTGTACCACGGCGGTCCTGGAGCGCGCTCGCAGTTCGTGTGGGAGCACAAGGCGATGTACTTCGCGACGGACCCGGTTGCGCTGGATAAGACGGGCTGGAAGTTGATCGACGCCAAGCGTGCTGAGATGGGCATGGCGCCGATTGCATTATCGAAGCCCGATGCCGCGAGCACCTTTCTGAATTGCCAGGTCGAGCACATCGAGATCGCGGGATCGCTGGGTCTTGGCGTGTTCGACGACGGGAAGATCCAGGTGAAGAAGTTTACCTTGTAGGCAGCCCGAAAGCGCCGCCGTCGCGGCGGTGAAGATGCAGGAGACGTGGTAGGCCGGTCGGCCGTTCGCCACATTCAGCGTCGTTCTCCGGGGGTGGGCCTTGGCCACAGCTTACGTCGCGAAGCCGTTCCAGCAACACACGCGATTGGCCAGAACGCGTCGTCTGCGGGCTTTGGGGAACTACAGAGGCCGTCCTTGCGCCTCACTCATCTTCTACACTTGGCGACGCCAAGTGTAGAAGATCCGTTTGACACCGGCGGCGGACGTATTTTCGCTGGGTGTGGTCTTGTACCAGATGTTGGCGGGACAACGGCCATTCGAGGGTGCAAGCACGTTCGAAATGTTCCAGAAGATCCTCTCGGCGACGCCGGCGCCATCAGGTCCGCCTATCTCCGCCGAAGGATCTGGACTAGTGGACAGTCTCTCCCATGTGATTACCGTAAGTGAGCATTAGAATCGCGCCGCACAGCACGGCAAGTCCCGTAGCAACGATCAGGCGGGTGCGGAGGCGGCAGCCCTTCCACTCTTTGAAGAGCACGGCGAGCGCGTTGCTGAACAGCACAAGCATGATCATGTGGATGGCCCAACTGGAGAAGGCGTATTGCGTCCCCAGTCGCACGTGGCCGAGGTTATAGAAAAAGAACTGACCGTACCAGAGCGTTCCCGTGAGCAGTGCAAAGGCGAAATTCCACTTGAGGGTTGAAGCGCGAAATCCCTCCGGCAGGGCCTTCAGTTGGCCCAGCGAATCGTTCTTTCGAGCGAGGTACAGGCTGTACAGCAGCGCGGTAACGAACGCTCCGGAATTGACGAACAGGTACGACACGTTGCCTTTCCAAATGCCCGCGCCATAATGTTCCGCCAAGTCCGCCACCGGAGCCGCCACTTCCAGAGCGAACCCGTAGACCGCGGAAAGCAGACCGGCCAGAAGCGAGAGGAGCAGGCCGGTGAGGAGAGCGAAGTCCTTCAGCCTGCCGGGAGACGCATCGAGGTCCCGTTCTTTCAGGTGGCCGGCCACGCCGCAGATTGCGATACCCGCGGCGCCTGCCACGACTCCTCCGATCACCCACTCCGAACCGGGCTTGCTCAGGATGGCGCCGAGTTGTCCCCGGACCATTGGCGGGACCAGAGTACCGAGCACGCTGGAGAGTCCCACCGCGATGGAATAGGTCAAAGCAAACCCGATATATCGGATGGAGATATTGAACGCCGTGCCTCCCACACCATATGCGATCCCCATGAGAAAGCAGTACAGCATTCGATCCGACGGAGCTTCGGCGAGCACGCGCCCCAGATGCGGGATGGTAACGACCGCACCGATGATGGGCCAGAGCAACCAGCACCAGGCGGCCTGAACCATCCAGAAGATTTCCCAGGACCAGCCCTTCAAGTACTTCTGCGGCGCGTAACAGTTAGCGGACAGGAACGCGCCGGTAGCATGGAAGGCAATGCCTTGCTCGAGACTGGGTGCAATCATGACAGGACGGCTGGGAGGCTGAAAAAGGCCAAAAGTTCTGTTGTCTTGCGCATTGAAGACACAACGCTACCAGAATCACCGTTGCCGCTCAACACCCATTTCGCCTCATGTTTTGTCTTTTTCGGTCGAGCTGATAACCTCGCTGTGTATGTCTGCGACGCCGAAATCCGGCTGGTCCGGCCTTTCCGCCGACCAATGGGCCGAACTGGGTGCGTACGCCAGCCCGTTCTCCGGGACTGGCGTCGAGTTCCTGCCGCTCGGAGCCAAGCCGGAGGAGGTTGAGATCGTCCTGCACGAGGTCGGCTATCTTCCGCACCGTCCGCACTGGAACTATTCCAAGGTCTTCAGCCCATTCTGGCGGTTCTATTACGATCTGAAGGCTGGGCATAAGGTTGTCTTCCCGGACCGTGAGGTTGTGCTGGGCCCCGACCGGCTCGTATTGATCCCGGATCACCAGCTTTTCCAAACGATTGGAACCGGGCCCAGACCGAAGTTCTGGCAAGCGTTCAGCTACGCCTGCCAGCTTGCGCCGGGTCAGGCCATCCCCGTGGAACTGACGGCCACGACGGCGGAAAAACGCCTGATACACGATCTGATCTGTTTGCTGAATGAACCGCGCGCGCAACTGGACCGCCATCGCGTCTATCACCACAGCCTGGCTCTGTTGCACCTCGCACTTGGCCGGCCGGAGATAGCCTGGCAGACCGCGAGGTCACTCAGCATGGCCTCAGTGATCCGGCACATTCAGGAGAACTATGCGCGTCCCCTGTACATCGAAGACCTCGCGCGGATCGCCGGGATGAGTGAGACCGCGTTTCGCCGGAAGTTTCAAACATCTCGCGGCGTGTCCCCGTCGCGGTTCATCGCTCAGGTCAGGATTCGCGAAGCCGCGCACCTGCTTGCAACCAGCACCCTCGATATGGGCCCGATCGCGGAACGCACGGGGCTCCCGAATGCCGCCTATATGAGTAGGATCTTCAAACAGATCACGGGAGCATCGCCTGCCGGGTTCCGGCGCAACTCCCGGCTGAGCCAGTTCGTGTCGCCGGACACGCCCCTGGCTTAAGCATGCGTGCCGAAAAAGACACGAAAACGGCCGAATGTGATATTGAGCCGGCGTCCACCGGCTGCTACTCTCCCATCAGGGACAAATCAGGTCGGAAACTCTGGGTTATGGCTACAAGCACGTCGATATCGGACAGGACCGGCAACTGCGCGGCCAAGCTGGCTCGCATGAACGCGGCGTTACACCATCGGGAACCGGACCGTGTGCCGGTCAGCGACTTCTTTTGGGGCGGCTTTCTCAAGCGCTGGCGTGAGGAACTCGATCTTTCTCCCGACACGGACATCTATCGCTACTACGATCTCGATTGGATGCAATTCAATCCGAACATGGATCCGCACATCAAACAATTCGAGGTTTTGCAGGAGGACGACTCCGAAATTACCGTGCGCACCGGCTTCGAGGCCGTTCTGCGCAAGAAATTCGACCAGCCCATGCCGGCGTTCGTCCACTTCGAGACGGACACCATCGAGAAGATGGCGGCATTCCAGTTCGACGATCCGTGGGACCCACGGCGTTATTTCGCCACCGGTGACGACCAGATCAACGGAGTGGGTGACGGTTTCGCCAGGAACACGGCGCCCTTTGTCGAGAGGGTGAAGGCCTCACATGCGGATTTCCCGGTTTTCGGCGGCGTTTGCGAAGCCCATGAAATGATGTGGCGCATCGTCGGATCCGAGAACGTAATGATGTGGATGGGCCTGTATCCCGACGCTGTCGCGCGGTTCGTGGAACGGCTGCATGCGTTCTCGCTGGAAATTCTGCGCGCGCAGATCAAGGCGGCCGGCGGAATGCTGGACGGCGTTGTGATCTGGGGGGACGTGGCTTACAAGAAGGGAATGCTCTTCTCTCCCGTATTCTGGCGGAAGCACTTCAAGCCGGGAGTGAAGGCCCTCATCGAGGAGTGCCATGCCCACGGATTGCCGGTCATCTACCACGGCTGCGGCAACGTAAGCCGGATCCTGGAGGACTTCATCGAGATCGGCGTGGACGCCTACAATCCGCTCGAATTCAAAGCCGGACTCGATGCCGTTGATCTGCGGCGAAGGCTCGGCCACCGGTTGGGTTTCTGCGGGAATTTTGATGTGCAGTTGTGGTCGTCGGGCGACCGCGATGCCCTTAAGGCCGCGGTTCTTACGAAACTGAATGCCGCAAAGGGAGGCGGGTTCATATTTCAGTCCGACCACTCGGTGCCGAGCAACGTGCCTGGCGCGAGCTACGACTATGTTGTGAAACTGGTCCGGGAATACGGCCGTTATCCATTGGAACTGGGCGAATACGACCTGCCTGAATTCGATGAGGTGAAACGATGAGCATGACGAGACGCGAGGCAATGGGGCTGTTGGCCGCCGCCGCGGCAGCGCACGGCCAGGAACCGAAACCGGAAATCGCGCGCGGTCCCTTCCAGGCCGCAGATGGATCGCTGGACAAGTACTCCTGCCCCGACTGGTTCCGCAACGCTAAGTTCGGCCTCTGGGCGCATTGGGGACCTTCGTCCGCGATTGGCGCCGGAGACTGGTACGCCCGCAACATGTACATGGAGGGCAGCCGCCAGAACAAGTATCATTTGAAGACCTACGGCCACCCTTCGAAATTCGGCTACAAGGACACCATACCGCTGTGGAAGGCCGAGCGCTTCGAGGCTGGAGCGAAGTACTTCGTCAGCATGGGCGTCCACTGCGACAACTTCGACCTGTGGAACTCCCGCAACCGCCGCTGGAACTCCGTCAAAATGGGACCCAAACGCGACATAGTCGGCGAGTGGCGCCAGGCCGCGCGCGCCGAGGGACTGCGCTTCGGCGTCAGCGAACACGTCTGGGGCAGCTACAACTGGTGGGAGACCAACAAGGGCGCGGACAAGGAGGGCGCTTACGCGGGTGTGCCCTACGACGGCAATGACCCGGCCAATCGCGATCTCTACTTCGCGCCGCATGCGCCGGCGCGTGAAGCCTGGGCCGAGCAAGGCAACGAGCCGGAGGAGTGGAAGCGCGAGTGGTTCCTGCGCGCGCAGGATCTCATCGATCAGCACCAGCCCGACCTCTACTACGAAGATGGCGCGATCCCCTTTGGCCAATGGGGCCGCAGCCTGGTGGCGCACTACTACAACCAGAGCCTGCGCTGGCACGGGGGGAAGGTCGACGTGGTCTACACCGGCAAACGCCGCAGCGATTGCGTGGCGGGCACCTGCGTGCTCGACGTCGAGCGCGGCGTGGCCGACGATATCGAGCCGCAACCTTTCCAGACCGACACCTGCATTGGCGACTGGCACTACGATCGCGATGCGGTTTACAAGCGGCCGAAGACGGTCATCGATCTGCTGGTCGATATCGTCAGCCGCAACGGCAATCTGCTGCTCAACATTCCACTGCCTGCCAGCGGCATGCCCGACGACGCCGAGTTGAAGATTGTCGCCTCCATCACGGCGTGGATGAAGGTGAACTCCGAGGCGATTTACTCTACGCGTCCCTGGAAGATCTTCGGCGAGGGCCCAGGCATCCGTAAAACCGCGCCCGGTGGCGGCTATGAGGGCACACCGGAGCACTTCAACGAAAGCAAGCGCGTCGACCTCACGGGCGAGGACATTCGTTTCACGAGCCATGGCGACAGGCTCTACGCCTTCGCCATGGGCTGGAATCCGCGCGAGACACATATCAAGGCGCTCGCCCAATCGCGCAGGCTCGAACAGCGCAAGATCACGCGCGTCGAACTGCTCGGCTCGCATGATCCGCTGAAGTGGAATCTCGCCGACGACGGCTTACACATCGAATCGCCCCAGAGTTGGCCAAGCGAACATGCCGTGGCGTTCCGGATCCTGTTCGGCTGACTTGGCGGAGAGCAGATATCGAGAAGGTGGGGGACGGCCGGTTTGATGTCCTTCTCTTCTCTCCGATGGCATGATTTAGTTTTATCGCCAGGAATTCGGCGCGGGCACAGGGCGCGAGGTTTACGGCCATGTGAAGAACCGCTCGGCGGGGTGATCGCGTTTCTCGTTCTCTATCCGTCGGCCGGGGCTGATTTCCGGCATCGACCCACAGCCAGCAGAAGAAAATCGTTCGCTATTGCGCCCGCTTCACTGCGGCTGCGAGGCCAGGATAGGGGTCAATCGCCTTCCCCTTCCACCACAGCTTTTCCGGCCCCAACTCGAAGATCGCAAAGTGCAAATGCGGCGCGCGCGAATCTGCATTCCCCGTCGATCCCACAAAACCGATGATGTCTCCACGCTCAACTCGTATCCCCTCACGCAATCCTTCCACGTACCCCTCCAAATGCGCGTAGTAGTAGCAATAGACTTCCATTTCGTCGAACTCGTATACCGTGTTGCCGCCCGGCTTGCTCAGAAACAGCTTGCGGACGGTTCCGGATACCACCGCACGCACGGGTGTCCCTCTCGGCTCCAGAATGTCGATCGCCTCATGCGGATGTCCGTTGTGAACTTCTGCGAACATATCCCGCAGATCCGCGAGAGAGAGGCCGGCGATGGGCGCAGTCATCTCAAGAATGGAAGAGGTCGCGCCAACAGCCGGTGCGCGAACAGCCAGCGCGCCCACGGCGAGCAACACCGTGCAAAGCCCGGCAATGCAAATCCAGAGCCGCACAGCTATTCCTCCAGGACGACGGGCGTACCCGGCCGTACCATGTGCGACAGATCATCCACATCCCAGTTCGTCATCCGGACGCACCCGGACGATTCGTCGTGCCGGATATGCCCCGGGTCCGGCGTTCCGTGGATTCCATAATGTACTTTCGTAAGGCCGATCCAGGTTGAGCCGGCGGGACCTCTGGGGCCCGGCGGCAGCACTGCTTGCGCTTTTTTCGGATCCGGGTTCCAGAACAGGTTCGGGTCATAGTTGAACCATGGAAAGTGCACCACTTTCGTGACGTTCCAATGACCGATCGGCAGCGGATCGTGTATGCCGCCGATCGTGGCCGGATATTGGGCCAGTTCCTTGTCGCCGGCGCCGTAGGCGAGGACAGTGCGTTTGGACTTCGACACCACCACGCGCAGCGCCCGGCGCACAGCGGTGGAGCGCCGCACATTCGGTACCGTGATCCGCTCCCCCGCCGTGTCCAGCTTCGTGCCGGGATTCAACTCGGCCAGCAACTTCGGCGAGCAATGGAACCGCTCGCCTAGTTCCTCTCCCGGCGTTTCGAAGCCCAGCCACTTCAGCTTCGCCTTTTCCAGAATGTCGGCAGGCGCTGGTTCGAACGGGCCTTTCTCATCGGCTTGGGTAATCGTGTAGGTCAACAGGAGGGGGCCGGCGTCGCTATTGAGCAGGCGCCACATCTCCGCATCAATCGTGCCGGTCGGCTTCAGCCCGTGGTTTTCCTGATATCCCTTGACCGCAATCCCGAAATCGTTGCCGTAGACACCGTCGATTTCGCCCGGCGAGAACCTCGCACGGTCCAGAAGAATCTGCGCCCGCACGACCCTGGGCCCTGATGCGCCCGGCCCCACCGCGCCAGTCTTCGCTGCATCCTCGATATCGTCCGCGGCAAGACTCCGGGCGGCCGGCGCGCCAGCACGCATCTTCACCTGTCCGGCTGTGCCCGCGGCGCCCAACGCCAGAATCGAAGCAGTCACCATCAGCAAACAAGTCTTGCGCATACCCGGCAATGGGCACTTTGCAGGCCGTTCCCCGGCCGGTGCCGCTTTCGTCTCCTGAGCCTGGCTTTGCGCCGTCAAGAGCACACCCGCGAGTGGGCGTGGCAGGTCCCGGTGTTGCGGTTGCGGCGGCGGAGACAGCACTTATTGCCAGATGAACGGCAGAAGTTGCATCGCAAAACCCGCGAGAGCCGCGGGCTGCCGCCTTGTATTCACATACTTCCCGCTTTGGACCTCCATCTGCCCTTAACTGGATGAAGAGACGCAGGAAAGAGGTAAGAAATGATGACGATCTTGATTGTTCTTGTAGTGCTGTTGCTGCTTGGCGGTGGCGGGTATGGATATTCTCGTTGGCGCTGATACAGGCGGTTCGCCGCTCTGTTCATGCCAGCGAGTAACGTGAATTTGAGGCGTCAGGATTCGGCAAACGGCCACACGTTGCCACATTGAGGGAAACGTCCGACCTGTAAAGTTGAAGACCCGTGCGGAATCCTGTCGCGAAATCGCCTTACGACGAGCAAATGCACTAGACGGCTTCCCGGACATGAAGACGGCTCAGACCAACAGGCCGGCAACACAGCATACCGCCGCCGATATCACTGGATATCGCTCTGCTCGAAGCCCTGCCGGTCGTGCACGCCGATGAACCGGTAATTGGCGTACGTTTTCAAGTGCTCCGGCACGACGAGCGAAGACTTCGGCGAGTATTCTTCTAAAGTGACTGACGATGCGCAGGCGTGAGCACGAGCGGGTTCTCGAGAGGATCCCGTCTCTAGTTATCGCTCCCTTGGGCCGGCCGATTTGGTTTGCGGCTGGGCTTGCCGGCTGCAAGCATTTCGCGGAATCAGCGGACTAATAGCCCATGACGCGGCGCACATACTCGCGACTCAGCTTAAAGCTCTCGCGCAAGGGCCGCGTCGGCTTGAATCCCTCTGGATGGGCCAACTCGATTGCCAGCGTGCCGGAGAAGTTCGTCTCACGCAGCGCACGTCCTATCGCGGCATAGTCGATCACACCCTCGCCCATCGCCTCCGACCAGACTCCATCGGCCTTTCGGTCGCGCAAGTGCGCGTATACGATCCGGCCGCCGTAGCGATGAACGAAACTCACCGGCTCCACCTTGGCCCCAACCAGCCAGTCGATGTCGGGACCGAGTTTCGCGTCGGGGATCCGCGCCAATGTCCCACGCAGATCGTATTCATCGTCCCTGACCTCGTAAATGTGGTTGTGGAGGTTCAGGACTACGCCATTTTCCGCGCAGATTCCCGTCAGCTTGCGGAGCATCTCCGCCTGCGCGTCGAGCTCGGCCGCAGTCTTCGTTCTTCGGGCGTCGCCGACCGAGGTTCCCAGCGTGTGTCCGCCCACTTCGGCGATGCGGCCGATCACGGCCCGCGCGTCCTCCATGATTTCGGTATGCCGTTCGCGATTCCACATCGGCGCCTGGTAGGAAGCTCCGATCACCGGTAAGTTGTATCGTCGCGACAGGTCGCGCACTCGCGGCACGACGTCCGTGTGCCGCATGGCCGTGTCCATCAGTTCGACCCCGTCTACTCCGGCGTAGCTGAAATCGGCGAAGATCCGGTCCAGGACCGGGGTAATGTCGTAGCCCGGCAGCGGAGCCGCGTAAACCCACGGATGTGCTCCCACCTTGATTTTCGGCTCATTCGCGAGCGCGGGGACGGCTGCAAGCAGCGATGCGGTTGCCGCTCTTAGGAAGTCGCGTCGATTGGATCGGATTATCACGTTCGCGAGCCTATCATGGCGCGACGTAGAAATCGACACCGAGGCGCACGACTACCGTGCCCCGACTGCCGATTCAGCGGTGAGAGCTGTGGCCGAAGACGAGCCGGCGACCGCTCCGCTTGTCCGGTCGATCATGGCTTTGAACCCTGACTTGGCGCTCCGTGCCTATTGTCTAAATGCATGCGAGCAAGCAAGGAGTGGGGTCCGCTGTAGAGAAACTCAAGGGCGATGTTGCCGCCCACATACGCCAGCAAATTGTAGTTGCCCAGGCGGAGCGCATCCTTGGCGCCGTAGCGGCTGGGGTACCAGCCATAGACGGCCGTCATCGTACCGGCATACGGTGCAACGAGCGCCGGGAAAGAGAAGACGCGGTGTCCGTCTTCGCCGCGGCGTGCTGTCAAGGTCGAAGTGATGGCATGTCTCAGGCGTGGAAACGCGCCGGTACATTCACAGCGGTAGTACAACGTGTCTTGCTTGAAGGCTGCTGCCAACGCATAACGCGTCGTAGTGGTTACCGCTGCGATTCCGAGGTTGGACCCGAATCGCTTGCCGTAACCTTCAACGCCTTGCTTCCATTCGGGAGGTGCATTACTGACCTGGCTAATGCCAGCCGTAAGCGCCGCGCCGACGATCGGATATGGACCGAACGCGTCGAAGAAGTAATTGCGAAGCTTCGTCGTCTGCGTTGGGCGCGTGTATGGCAGGTCTGGTTGCGCCGGAGTTGTATTTGCAACCGCGCCGGAAGAATCTTTCGAATCGGGCAGCGATTGCCCTTTTGCGAGCACGGCCAGGGGTGCGAGACTCCCGATTACCAATAGAAAAAGAATCACTTGATGCTTCAGCGCCCGTTCCGAATACCAGCTTCCCGCTGCGCTATTCCCCTTTTCATGATGTTCGGCGCCAGGACGATGGGCGTGCGCGGCAAGTTCTTGCTGCTCAGTGGCTTTCCGGTGTGCGCCGTGCATGGTGTTACCTCCGGTGGAAGCGTAGCCCCCTCCGGTCTCACTTCCGAGCACGAGAAGGACCGAACGTCTCTGGACGGACATTTCAACGCGGCTAACTAGCCAAACATCCATACCACCGGCACCGCGGAGAGAGCCTTTGGGCTCATAGACCGGGGATTGCCGATCGCTCGTCTGCAAACTTCGCACTTCAGGTGCAGCATTTGCGTCTCGCCTCCGGTGAGTTCCGTCTGACCCCACGCGGACGCTGTCTTGCTTGCCGTGTTCTATCCCAAAGGCAAGGTCCACATGGCTACCGATATCGCCCAATCACGCTCGCTATTAAGGGGAATGGAATGAATGAGTTGACGTTGGAGAATCAGGCGGCGAATTGGAACAGACTGAAGGTCTTGATCCTGGACAGCGTTTCGTCGCCGATCACGCGGAGAATCTACAATTGTGCTCGAAGCACTATCTTTTCGATTCTGAGCGAAACGCTTTGCCCGCCGGAATCACTCAGTCAAAGCCGGAGGGTTGGAGCACAAGGCTCGACCGCCGGGAATCGCACCGACCGGAGGAGTGGACGGAAGAGGCTTGCCTCTCCGTCCACGGTGCGATCGCGAACGCTCTCGAAACTGAGGGTTTAGAGGCACATTATGCTGTCCACTGCCGCAGGCGAGGCCCTGCGCCACGCCCCGCCCGCGCGCCAAGACCTGCCACGCCAATGATTTCCGCACCTGATTTGCCCGAGCCTCTGGTATTCTCTTCTCACAGGAGAGTGGCTGGTCTGTTCGATGAGACCTATCTGGGGGCCCTGCAGGAGCGGAATGCCGACGCGCAGAACCAGCTTGTCTCTTCTTTTTCCAGGGCTGTCCTGAACAAGCTGCGTGCGCGTTTGCGGTCCCCGGAGTTGATCCAGGATGCGTTTCAGGAGACCTTCCTGCGCGTGCTGACCTACTTCGGATCTGGAAAGACCCTCGACAGGCCGGGCAGCCTGCCGGGATTTGTCCACGCAACGTGTCAGAACGTCGCCCTGGAGCTGCTTCGCGGTCATACGCGTCACGATCAGTTCCCGGAGAATTTTCCGGAACCCGTCGCTGCCGGTCTCGATCCCGAACGCCAACTGGTCAGCGAAGAGCGCAAGGCGATGGTCCGGCGTCTGTTGAATGAACTGACGGAGAAGGAGCGGCAACTCCTGAAGCGAGTGTTTCTCGACGAAGAAGACAAAGACACGGTCTGCCGGGAGCTTGCGGTGGACCGGAGCTATCTTCGCGTCTTGCTGTACCGGGCGCGTCAACGCTTCAGGGCCGTCGTCACCCTAGAAGTCAAAAAGAAAGCCGCCGGAGCTTAAAATGCGAAACGATTTGTTCTCGGACCGCACAATGAGTCAAGCGAGGTTCTAAGGAGAATGGACCATCTGAAAGCAGTTAATGACCAGTCCGCGGAACGTTATCTGCTCGGAGAAATGTCCGACTTCGAGGTGGAAGAGTTCGAACACCATTACTTCGAGTGCGTGGAGTGCGCGCTGGCAGTTGAGGCGGGTGAGGTCTTCGTCGCGAATGCTCGCGCCATGCTGGCTGAGACGGAAGCCGAAGCGGTGCGTAAGAAAGATGCCCCCGAAGCGCCGAGGCAAACCTTCTGGGGTGCGTTCGCGGCCTGGTGGGCCAGGCCCGCCACCATGTTCCCCGCAGTGGCGTCTCTGGCGCTGGGCGCGCTCTGCCTGTACCAGGGCGCGGTGGTCATCCCCGGTCTGCGGCAGAGTCTGGGCGAGGCGCGCGTGCTGCCGGCGTTCACACTCGTCGGGGCGTCGCGGGGAGAGGTTCCGCAAATCACGCTATCTTCGGGGACTCCGTCGTTTGCCGTGTCGGTGGATATTCCTCCTGGCGTGGATTTTTCCCGGTATCTGTGTTACTTATCTGTTGGCGGGCGCACAGTGTTCGAACTGAATGCCGGACCGCCGGCAGGCGGGCAGCCCATTACAATTCTGGTGCCCGCGAAAGACCTGCAAGCCGGGCCATATGAACTGGGAATCTATGGCGCGGATTCGAGCGGCCACAAGCGTGACCGCGTCTCGACCTTTGCGTTTGCGCTGAAGTTCCGTTAACTGTCAAATCCACTTCGGAGGTGCTTCATTGCCCAGTCGCTTTCGCTTCCATGGGTATGCAATCGGTGCAGCCGGCCGGATCCACAAACCCTTTTCCGAGCTGATTGAGGTGCAGGCCGCCGCGGCGCTGCCTCAAATTGGCGGGTACGGGTCGGCCCGTTCCGCCGGCTTCAAGTATCGCGAGATTCTGCAATTCGATCTGGCTCACACGGAGGTCACAGGCGCGGTCTGCAACTGTGATTGCGATGGCAAGCCACCCTCGCACAGCACCCGGATCACCTCCACCGTCGAGGGCCTGAACATCCTGGGCATGGTCACGGCGGATCGGGTGGTGGCCACTCTTTCCTCTACCTATACGGAAGCCTCCGATGGGGAACCATCGGTCAGGTTGATCGGGACGCGGTTCGAGAATCTGAGAATCGCGGGGATTCCAGTGGACCTGGATCTTGGGACCGACGTCTTCGATCGCTACGACACGCATCGCACTCTCGCCGAAGCTTACAAAACGGACGGCAGCGTCCGGACCTTCGTCGATCAGCTCACCTTGAAGCACCGCGCCAAAGAGGCTCCGGCGCATATCCTGCGTTGGTTCAACCCCGCCGAAGACGGCGGCGAACTGCCGGCCTCGCGAGGCATCACCGCAGTGTCGCTGGTGCGCGGACTCTCGCCGCGGCAGACCGGTCTTGAGTGTTGGGGTCACGTCATACACCTGAGCGGGTTCGGAACCATCCGGCTCGCCGAAATCGAGATCAGCAAGGCGACTCGAAACGTGAACATGATTCAGGTTGACCTGGATTGCCCTTACAAGGGACAAATCATGCTCTGCTCAATCGCCGATGGAGGAGATGACTATTAAGCCGTTGCCAAGCAAGCCTCGAAGTTCGCGCACTGGCAGCAACGGGAACTGCCCCACAGTTTGATGCGCGTTCCGGTCGCGCTCACGCTGTTGGTTCTCGCCGCGTGCCGGAGCAGTGTCCCTTCGCTCGATGCCGAGTTCCTCGAAGCGCGGAGCCTGCTCCCCGGCGAGCAGTACGACCTGGCGCTACCTAAGGCGGAGGCGGGTCTGTCCAGGGCAGAGCGCAGCGGCAATCCGGCGGAGATCTGGCGGTTCCGTTTGTTGAAGGCCGATATCCTGATCGGCAAGCGTCTAGCGGCAAAAACCCTCGCCCTGTTGGACGGGTTTGGCGAGCCGCCGTCCGGAGCGCACTTCGCGGAAGTCCGGGCGCACCTGCTGCTGCTGCGCGGACGCGCCGCCTATAGCCTGAACCGGCTGCGCGAATCGCAGGAATCGCTCTCGCGCGCGGCTGTGGCCGCGAAAGAGGCAGGATCGGAATCCCTGTCGGCCGAAGTAATGCTCCGGCAGGGAGCCTTGCTCGTCCGGCAATCAAAATTCGAAGAAGCGCGGCAGGCCTTTCAAACCGTGGCCGGGACCGCGGCGCGGCTCCGCGATTCGTATCAGGAGGCCAGCGCGCTCGGCAATCTGGGATACGCCCTGTTAACCGAATCGCGGAACGATGAGGCCATTCCCTGGTTCGAGCGCGCGATCGTCATCTTCACGAGTCTGGGCTCGGGAGACTCGGTGGCGCGCACTCACGGGAACCTGGGCAACTGCTACTTCCGCCTCGGCGATTACGATAACGCCCGGCTCCATTACGAAAACGCGCAGGAGTGGTTTGCCAGGACGGGCAATCGGGACAGTCAACAGATCTGGATCGGCAACGCGGGCAACGTGTCTTATGAAATGGCCGACTACTCGGCCGCGGAAGCCGCCTATAAGCGTGCGCTCGAAATCGCGCGCCAGGTGCCGAGCCCGGTCTGGGTCGCGCGTTGGCTGAACAATCTGGCCGCCACGAGCCTGGAACTCGGGAAGTGGGATGCCGCCGAGACCTACAACAACGAAGCGCTGGAGAAGATGCGGAGCCTGCAAGACACGAGTTGGGAACCGACCGCGCTGGTGAACGCGGCCCGGATCGAAGAGGGCAGGAATCACCTCGACCGCGCCAGGCAGGTTTTTCGCTCGGCGCTCGCAAAGCGTGCGGAAGATCCCGGTGTGCCGGTGGACGCTCACGCTGGATTGGCCCGCACGTATCTTCGCGAAGGGCTCACTCGGGAGGCCGAAGCCGAATTCCGGAACACGGTCGGCTTGATTGAGCAGCGCGGAGCGAAGCTGCTCAAGGATGAGTACAAACTATCGCACCTCTCCAGCCTCATCCGGTTTTACCGCGAGTACGTTGACTTCCTGGTCGCCAACCACCAACCGGAGAGGGCACTGGAAGTGGCGGAATCCAGCCGTTCCCATGTTCTCGAGGAAAGGACCGGGGGCAAGGCAGCGGTCGAACGGCATACGGCGCAGGACTACCAGCGACTGGCGCAGCAAACGCATTCCGTCCTGATCGAGTATTGGCTCAGCCCGGGCCAATCGTACCGGTGGACAATCGCTCCCCCCTCGATTCGGCTCGACAAATTGCCTCCTGAGAGCACGATTCAACCTTTGGTTGAGAACTATCGCGCCATGATCACGGCAGGGCGGAATCCTCTGGAGACGGCCAGCGAATCCGGCCGGCGGCTGTCCCAGATTCTGTTAGCGCCAGTCGCCCAAGCCGCCGCGAAGGGCGCCCGCTTCATCGTCGTGGAGGATGGAGGTCTCCATTCGTTCCCGCTCCAGAGTCTGCCCGATCCGGGGGACTCGCGTAGGTTCTGGGTCGAACAGGCGTCCGTCGCTATCGCGCCTTCACTGAACTACCTCGCGAGCCGGGCGCAATCCAACCGTGGACGGCCGGCGATGCATCCGGCTATGGATTTGCTGATCATCGGCGAGCCTTCGAGTTCCAGCCCTCAATACCCACAATTGGAATTCGCCGCTCAGGAGATGGACTCTATTG
>Ga0302278_10002329_pt1 | contig 22124 bp, 16 predicted proteins | sample III_Bog_N3_2_FD_194543 | JGI IMG/M metagenome (GOLD analysis project Ga0302278, IMG submission 194543) | Peat permafrost microbial communities from Stordalen Mire near Abisko, Sweden - III_Bog_N3_2 | ecosystem: Environmental > Terrestrial > Soil > Wetlands > Peat | place: Sweden: Abisko...
CCGGCGTTCACGGTTTCAGACGGCGGGCACACAGTAAATCTGGCCAATCTTCGCGGGCACGTCGTGGTGCTGAACTTCTGGGCGACGTGGTGCATTCCCTGCATTGAAGAGCTGCCCAGTCTGGTGGAGTTGCAGCAACGGATGCCGCAAGTGACCGTGGTCGCCATCAGCGCGGATGAGGATGCCGATGCCTACCGCAAATTCCTGGTCGACAACCATGTGAACTTTCTAACGGCGCGGGACCCGTCCAGCCGCGTTCCCAAGCTATATGGCACGATCAAAATTCCTGAGACGTATGTAATTGACCGCGAGGGGGTCCTACGGCGCAAGTTTGTGTCTGCGCAGAACTGGACCAGCCCGGAGGTTCTGGACTACCTAGGAAAGCTGTAGAGGCCCGACACCAATTGACATCGGCGGGCACCGAGCAAGACAGGTAAAATGGGAGTATGACTCAGCTTGATGTTCTCTACCGCTACGGCGTGCCGCCCACCGAGCGGGTTGTGCTGGCACTCTCGAAGGCTCGCGACGTGTATGGCGTGCGTAGGATGACGTTTGATGAGGCGGCGAAGACCGTTCGCGTGGAGTACGACGCCAGCCGCCTTACCGAAGCGGTGATTAACCAACTGCTGAGGCGCGCTGGGCTGGATATTGTTGAGACGGTTTCGATGATTCCCGAGCCGGTAGACATTGCGCCGCCGGCTCCCTTGCAGGCTTCGGTGGCATAGGCAAGGGAAGTGGGCCTGTAAGATTGGTACGCGGATGAGGTCGTTCCGTAGTGTGCGCCCGTAGCTCAGCTGGATAGAGCATTTGGCTTCGAACCAAAGGGTCGGGAGTTCGAATCTCTCCGGGCGCACCATAAAACCAATAACAAAATCAATAACTTACAGGGAGAATGGAATCAAAGCTGGCATCAATTGGCATCAATAAGGGCTTGTTTTCCAGTAGAGGGCCTCTGAATCTTCTTTGACTTTGGACAAAGCAATAGGCACCCGAAGGTGGCTATGAATGTGATGAGTGACGTCCTCATGGTATGAGTTGGGACTGATCTACGAGCAGTACGGTGCTCGCGTTGCAGCGCTCGATGTGTATGCCAAGGTAGAGGCGCATGAGCTCGACGATCACACCTACATCGATCCGGTCTCGACCTACGTGCTGGCGCAGGCAAGAATCAAGGCCCTCGCTTCCGCGAGGAAATGATCCTGCGGTTAGGAGCGGATGGATGAGCTTTACAGCTCGCGGTGCGGGAGAAGGTGCGGACTGGGGCAGGCCGAGGGCAGCCCCGATAATGGCGATTGCGCCGCTGTATCTTGGGTTCGCCGCGACCGGCGTGGGAGTGGCGTTGCCGGGAGCGCTGCTTCCGGTAATGTTGCAGCGGTGGGATCTGCAGGACGAACAGGGAGGGCGGCTGTTCCTGCTGGCGTGGATCGGCTCGTCGCTGGGTGCGCTGCTGGTCCATGGATCGATGCGGACGGTACTGCTGTGCGGGAGTATTGCGGTCGCGCTTGGGGCTGCCGGGCTGGCTTTCTGCGCAGGCGGCGGCGCGGATGGGTGGATGGCGCTGTATGGATTGGGGCTTGGCCTGACCATGACTTCGATCAGCCTGATTCGACAACGGCAGTCGGGCGGCAGCGGGACTGAGTTGGTGAAGCTGAATCTGTTGTGGGCCATTGGTGCGTGCGCGTGTCCGTCCCTGACGATTCGGACACTGATGAGTGGGGATATTCGCCCAGTGTATTGCGGCGCGGCTCTGTGCTTCGCTGCGCTGGCGGCGTGGACGACCTTGCAAACGAGCCTGACGATCGAGGAAGGTGTGGCGACGACCGCGCATCCGTGGACGATATTTCGTGCGGTGCCGCTGGGGCTGATTGTCATGACGCTGCTGATCACTGGTATTGAAGCTTCCGCGGGCGGATGGCTGGCGACGTATGCGCGGCGCGGAGGGTATGGGATCGCCGGGGCCGTCGCGGCACCAACGTGTTTCTGGGCGGGCCTGCTACTGAGCCGGTTGTTCTGGTCGGTTTGCGACCGCTGGCTGACGCATGCCTGGACGGTGCGCGGCAGCGTAGTGCTGATGGGCGCTGCGTCGGTGTTCCTGGTTGCGAGCGGAAGCGGCTGGCTGATGCTGGCTGCGGCTTTCTGCCTGGGCTTCGGCATTGGACCGACATATCCCCTACTGCTGGCTTGGGCGTTGCGATTCCATCGTGGAGGAGCGATTTTCTTTCTTGCTGGGGCGGGGTCGGCGTTCCTACCGTGGTTGACTGGCATCGTCTCGACCCATCGGCACTCGCTGCGGCTGGGGCTGGCGGTGCCAATGACCGCAACCCTGGTGATGGTGATGCTGTCGCTGGTGCTGCCCCTTGGAATCTGGAGTAGACAGGATGCGACTGCTGGAACCGGATCCTTGGGGCAGCACTAGGTTAAGTATTTGTGGAAGCCTGCTCGCTGCATGGCGATGGAGACCTCGGGGTTTTGCGCGAAGGTCTCCCACACAAAGCTGGTGCGCAGGTTTTCGGCCATCAGGACGGTGATGCCGAGGTCGATGCCGAGGACGTCGGGATCGAACCATTTGGCGTCGGGGTGGAAGGCGTCGCGAAAGCCGTAGCGGCCGTATGCCTGTCCGCCGTAGAGCTGCTTGAGCGAGCGCTGGACGCGGAGGCAGTCTACGGGAAGAAACGGCAAGGAGCCGGCAGTTGCATAGGGAACGATGGAGCCGTCGATTCCACCGAAGCCGCTGGAATCGCTCTTGCCGTCGCGACTTCCGGGGCCTCCCCATGCGGTGTAGCCGTGTGCAGAGTCGGACGCGGAGATGCCCCAGTAGTCGAGTGAGTAGGGCTTGCCACGCGAGAGACAGAAGGCCTGGTGCGCGCGACTGGCGATGATGGAGTTAGCAAAGTAGTCGGCGTAGCGGTCGCGCTGGTTGCGGAAGTCGAACCAGGCGTGGCTGTATTGGTGAACGAAGAGGGGATCAGCGGCGCTGATGTAGTCGAAACCGGCGAAGTGCATCACGGGGCGTGACCAGGCGTCCCAGCAGGCAGGATCGATGGGGTGGGTCGGCGATCCGATGGCGAGCAGGTAGAGCATCATGAGCTCGCAGTAGTGGTTCCAACGCGAGGTGAGGAACGCTCCGTTCCTCAGCCCCATGGAGAACGTCTGGCCACCGTTGAGCATCCAGGGCCAGTCGACGCGCTCGTAGATGGTGGTGGCGAGCTTGACGATCTCGGTGTCGTCGTGGAAATGCGCGCGCGCGGTGAGTATGCCGCAGAGAAGGAGGGAGGTGTCGATGGACGAGATTTCCGTATTGCCCCAGGGCTTGCCGGTTTCAAGGTCGCTAAAGTGGGCGAAGAAGCCGTGGGTGTTTGGCAGCGTGTCGCAGTGGAAGTGGAGGGTGCGGCGGACTTGTTCGAGAATCTGCGCGGTGGGCTGATACTTGCGCTTGTCAGCAATGCAGAGTGCGGTGAGGCCGAAGCCGGTAGCGGCGATCGAGGCCATTCGGCGGGCATCGAGCGCGCCGGTGGAATTGTCCCAGCGGGCGCGATCCAACACCTGACCAGTGTGGGGGCTGGCCTGCTCCGCGAAGAACAGGCATGCGCGGCGCTCGACGTCATCGAGGAGCGATTCGTCGGACGGCGAGAGTGCGTAGGCAGGGGATGCAGCGAAGAATCCTGACCCCGCGGCTGCAAGGCTGGATGCTCCCAGAAGCTGAAGAAGCTTGCGACGATTCATTGTGCCTACTTCGTGATCAGCACTACGGCCAGTCCGTGCGCTGGGACTATCACATGTAGTGTGCCATGGTCGAGGTGCATTCGTTCCGGGGGAGGAAGTTTGCCGGCTGCACGCAGTTGCGCCACCTGGGCCTGGGTGAGGTCTGCCGGTGGACGGCCCAGCGCGTCGAAGGCTTTAATGACGTTGCCGTGGTCGTCGTCCACACGCCACACCTCTGCGGTTGCAGTGATTGGGACGCCTTTGAGGTCGAGGTCGAAGGTCTTGGACGGACCTGCGTGGCCGGTGGGCATGGTGTATTTGGCACCGGTGCCCGTGGGCGGGGCGTAGTCCCAGAGTGCGATGGCGAGGGTACCGGATGGAGTCTCGGTAACGAGCGCGGAGTCGGAGCCGGAGGCGATGCGGCGGTCGCCAAGCTTGTGCAGGATGGTGAAGACGTTGAACACAGGCTTGGGGATATGGTCGGCGGCGATAAGGCCGAAGCCGCCGTAGAATGGCGTGCGGACAACGCCCTGTTCTTCGAAGACGTCGGAGAAAGCCCAGTAGGCCATGCTCTGGGTCAGGCCGTCGCAGAGGCGGATGTTGTTGGCGAGCCAGGGGCCCATGAAGGTGGAGTCGGTGACGTTGGGCTCATTCGCATAACTGGCGTTGTACTCGGAGAAGATGAGCGGGATGTTGGGGTAGGCGGAGGCGGCTATCTCATCATGGACCTTCTTGACAGAGCGAAAGACCATGGTTTCGCGAGGAATATTTTCGGTCGTGCCGAAGACATTGTCGGCAGTGTCGTTGGCATAGACATGAGTGGAAACGAAGTCGACGGGGACGTCGGTGGCCTTGGTGTGGGCTAGGAACGGCGCGACCCACGCGGCCTGCGCGGTGGAGGGGCCACCGACCTGCAGACGCGGCGAGACTCCTTTGAGCGCGCGGGCGGTGTGGTCGTACAGCTCGAAGTAGGTTGGCTGTTTCGGATTGCCAACCCAGAAGTCGATGTTGGGCTCATTCCAGACTTCGAACTTCCACGTGGCGACTTCGTCGAGGCCATATCGCTGGACGAGATGCTGGGCGAAGGCTGAGATCATCGCGTCCCACAACTTGTAGTCGCTGGGCGGCGAGACATTGGGCTTGTACCAGAATGCATGCAGCGCGCCTGGGTCGGCGGCCATTTTTCTCGGCATGAAGCTGAGTTCCACGTAGGGCTTCACGTGATTCTCAAGCAGGCCATCGTAGATCTGGTCGACGTAGGAAAAGTTGTAGACGGAGGCATCGTTGGCCGTCTGCGCGTCCAGGCCAGGGTTTTTCGTCTTGCGATCGGGATCGTAGAGGCCCACCTCGTCGTGGAAGATGGCGTGAAAACGGATGGACTGAAAGTCGGTGGCTTGCTTTACAGCGCGCAAGTCGTCGCGGTAGCCGGCGCGGAGCGAGAGGATGGCGCGACCGGAGCCGAAGGTCTGCTCCCAGAAGTGAGGAAAGGGAGTTGTGGTGGCGTGTGCGTCCACGAGGATGTGCTCTGGTTGCTGCGCGTGCGAGAGCGATTGGGGAAGAAAAAACGCGGCGAGGACCAGGACCAGCCGCATTCGTGGTTCAAAAAAGCTCTTCATTGTTCGCCCCGGATTCAAACGAGAGCTACCTGCAAAATGGTACATGGTTCAAGAAAGGGAGAGAGGCGGCGCATCGGTGCGCCGCCTCTGCCCGAGGAAATGACTGGTCAGAACTGGAATCTTCCCAGCACTTCAATCACTCTTCCTGAATCCGCAGCCTGTGCGTACCCGAAGTAGGCACTGGCTATGTTGGATCCTCCGCTGTTGTTGCCTATCGGCTGGAGTTGCAGCTCGTTGAAGGCGTTGTACATGTTGGCCTGGAGGCGAAGCTGCGTGTGGTGGTCGCCAAGGTCGAACGCGAACTCCTTGGCGAGGCTGAGGTCCACGTCCTGGTAGCACGGGCCGCGGAAGCTGTTGCGTCCGATACCCGGCTTGTAGACTCCCGTAGGTGGAAGAATGGTCGTAAAGTAGTTGGCGCCGCCCACATTGGTCGTACCGTTGAAACGGTTTGAGAAGTTGGAGCCCGAAGTGAACGCGCTGTTGGAGCAACTGGTTCCGGCCTGCCCGTTGTAGCCAATCGGCCGAACAACGTTCTGGGTTGCCGCTCCGTTCTGGAAGGGGACCGTGTTCAGGTTAGTGGTAATCGGCGTCCAGGGGAACCCGGTGTGCCACGTGTAAGTGGCGTTGACCTGGAAGCCGTTGACGAGGGCGTCGATCACGGCGTTGTGGGTGTGGAAGGTGGGTGTTTGATACAGACCCGTGGCCACGACGCGATGTTTCAAGTCGTAGTCGGACGGCCCATATTCGCTGGCGTTATTGGCGGGATTGGTCTGGTTGGCCGCGCCATCCGCAAAGTCGCCGTTAGAGACCTGGTCCATCGACTTGGCGTACGTGTACACGAAGCTGTAACTGATGTTGTGCCGCATGGGACGGCGCACCTGGACGTTGAAGGAGTTGTAATTTGCCACCGAGTCGGTCTGGGCAAAGTAGGCGGCGTAGACCGGCGTGTTGGCCTGATTGTAGAGGAAGTTCTGATCCACCAGCCGTGCATAGTGACGGCCGGAGGCCCCGGCGTAACCGAGGGTCACGGTTGTGGCGGCTCCCAGCTCGCGCTGGATCTCAAGCGAGTAAAGATCGGTGGAAGGGTACTTGATACCAGGCTGCACGCCGTAGACCTCAACGCAGCACCCAGAGAAGCCATTTGCGTTGAGGGTCTGCTTCAAGGCCGGGTTTGCTGGATAGCTGGCTGGGGAATTACTGGTTCCAAGGCCGTATTGGATACCGGCCGTATTGCCATTTCCGCCGCAGCAAAGACCGAAGCTGGCGATGCCGGGGCCGTCTTCCAACATGTTGTTGAACAGCGCGATGTCGAGGTGGTTGTATGCGAGAGCATAGCCGCCGCGCACAACTACCTTATTGTTGAGGAGTGCAGGAGTGTATGCGAAACCGAACTTAGGACCCCAGTTGTTGTGCTGGAAGCCCCATAGATGGTTATGCTGGACCATCTTAATGCCGGAAAGTTCGGATCCCGTAGGACCGAGGACCGGATCGTTGAGCTGAAATCCCTTGTTTGCGAGGGGGGTAAATTCCTCCCAGCGCAGGCCGGCATTGACCGTCAGGTTCGGAGTGACTTTCCAGTCATGCTGAACAAAAGCCGCGTAATTTTCAGAGCGGTAGTATCGCTGGCTGTTTGCGGGGCCACCAGTGGCCGGGTTGGCCGCAACCGCCTCATAGACCGACGCGTCGTTGGCAAAGGACCAAAGACCGTCGAAGGCATAGGTTGGACGCTCTTCGCCGTAGAGGTTGTCGTTGTCCTGCTCGAAGCGCATTTCCACGCCGCCCCGGAGCGTGTGACTTCCCCAGGTATGCGAGACAGTATCTCGAGCCTCATACGTGTTTTCCGCGAAGTTCGCCGGCGTCGTGTTGGTGGCGTAAACGCCATATTGCAGCGCAAGCGGATAGTCCTGAACATTGACGTAAGGAATACCGTAGTTGACCGTATTGCCGCCGTCGCTCAGCGCGTTGTCGGCAAAGCGTGTCGCGTTGCCCCGCAACTCATTGATCCAGTTGGGGGAGAAGGTGTGGATATAGATCAGCGTGGCTGCAGAGTTCTGGGGCTTGAACGGCACGTCGCCCATGGGGCGGGAACCGGCTGCCGCACTGGCGCCCAGGTTGTCGAGTTTGGTGAGGTAGATCGATCCGGCGATCAGGTCTTTCGGGGACAACTGCCAATCCATACGAGCGTTGTACTGGTTGCCGCGGCTCTGCGAGGGAATCATGAGTTGGACGTTTTCCAGATCGGCGATGCCATCAAAGCCGCCACCGACCTCCTGCGCCGACGCGCCGTACGCGGTGGTGCCAGTCGGGAAGACGCCCAATTGCGAGGCGCCGCCCGGGGTGAGTGAACCAATATCCAGGCCATTGCCTGCGATCTGGCATGCCTGCACGGTCGTTCCTGCGGGGACCGTGGCACCGTTTGTACCGTAGGGTCCGGCTATCGACGTCACGTAGGTTCTGAAACCGGTGCAAGTTGGCGTTAGGACCGCAAGGATGCGCGGCTGCGACGCCGGGTTGGCGACGATCCGTTCCGAGACGCCGCCCACGCGGTTGGCGGTGATCGCAGTCCGGAAGGCGGGCGTCTCCACGTACGCGGTAGTGTAGCTGGGATTTTTCAGCTTGTACTCCTCGAACGAGGAGAAGAAGAACAGCTTGTCATGGACGACGGGACCACCGAGCGACGCAGCCCACGTCCTCTGCTGGTTGTTATTGCGGACGGCGAGGGTCCCCGGCGCTGGGCCGCCGTACTTGTTGTACTCATTTAAGCCGGGCTCATCGTAGAGGAAGAACGCGGAGCCGTGCAGGGCGTTAGTCCCGCTCTTGGTGACCACCTGGATCTGCGCGCCGGTATTGCGGCCAAGGCTGGCGTCGTAGGAGGTGGAGACGATCGTCATTTGGCCGACGGCTTCCTGGTTGGGCGTAACGACAGCCGAGCCGCCGTGGGTGAGCGAGTTCACGCTGACGCCGTCGATCATGTAGTTGTTGTCGGCCACGCGCTGGCCATCGGCTGAAATCTGGACCTGGTTCTCAGTCTGGAAGACGCCTGAGTTCGAGCCTCCGGGGCCAGCTCCGTTGGGCAGGAAAACAGCGTTGCCACTGCCGGAGCGGGCTCCATCCCCGGAGATGCCGGGAGCGGTGCGCAATAGTTCGTACGGATCGGAGCCAAAGATCGGCAAACGCTCAATCTCGGCGCTGTCGATGGTCGTGCCGATGCTCGCGTCCGAGGACTGAAGCAGTGGGGCCATGTCTGCGTTGACAGTCACCGTCTGACTCTCCTGGCCCGGCTGCATGGTCACATTCAAGCTGCGTGGAGTCTCGGCGGCGACATCAACATTGGAAACAGTGTTTTGCTGAAACCCTTTCGCCGTGACACTGACGGTGTAGCTGCCCGGAGGCAGTTCGTTGAATTGGAATGTTCCCGAGTCACCCGAGAGTGCCGTCTTGGTGGCGTGAGTTCCGTCGTTAACGATCGTTACTGTAGCTCCCGGAATCACAGCCTGTGTGGCGTCGGCCACGGTACCCGAAAGGCTGGCATTGAATTGCGCTCTTGCGGAGAGGCCCGCCAGCAGGAGCAGTGCGGCGCATGCGAATTTCACTGGTGCCATAAACTGAATCTTCATAGTGCCTCCAAAGCAGTGCTGCGTAGATCAAGTGCCCGATCTGTACCGTAAACCCTTTAGGCAACCGTTTGACTTGATCGGACGAGTTGTACTCAAACCAATGGATATCTGTCAAGCGCGCTTTTTGTGGGGGTTTTGGTCAGGTCAAAATTCAAGCTGCGGGGACCTAATAGCCTCGTGAGTCCGAATTGTAGGTATCCGGTACCGGATTGATCTGTATAAAATTGATCGGTTCTGGACGATCTGGGTTGCCTCAGAGTGTGAAATGGGCCCTTCTACTTGAGCGCGGTCAGGCCGGCTTGTGGCAGACTGCTCTATTGAGCGGAAACGTCAAACACGAACCCGTCCTGAAGCCGACCAGTCTGAAGATGGTTGCGGCGAAGGTGGGGCTGTCATCGGCTGCCGTCTCCCGTGTCCTGAATAGATCGCCGGCTGCCACGTCAATTCCGAAGGCGACTCAGGAGAGGATTCGGGAGGCCGCTCGGCAACTGAACTACAGGCCGAACTTATTGGCGCGATCGCTGCGCCGCGGGCAGTCACACACGGTCGGGGTCCTGGTGCCGGAAGTTTCTGAGGGCTATGCGACGCTGGTGTTGGCCGGGCTCGAGCAAGGATTGCTGCAAGCGGGCTACTTCTTTTACCTGATCAGCCACCACCACCGTGCGGACCTCATCGAGCAGTCGCAGATCATGCTGGCAGAGCGCGCGGTGGATGGGATAGTTGCCATCGACACGGCGCTGCAGCGGCATCGGCAGCTGCCGACGGTTACCATCTCATGCCCCGACAAGCACGATTGGGTAACCAATATTGTGCTGAATCACAAGAGGGCGGCAGAATTGGCGATCGCTCACCTGACCGGCATGGGGCATCGCCACATTGCCGTGATCAAGGGACAGGCGTTCAGTTCGGACTCCGAGCCGCGCTGGCAGGCGATCCAGCACGCTGCGGAGAAAGCCAAACTGAAGCTGAACCTGGAGCTTGTCGCTCAACTTGAGGGTGATTCGCCTACGCACGATCCCGGTTACTTTGCTGCGCAACGGCTGCTTGATGCTAAAACGCACTTTACCGCGCTCTTCGCGTTCAACGATGTTTCAGCGATCGGAGCAATTCGCGCCTTCCGGGAGGCCGGTCTGCGAGTGCCACAAGATGTATCCGTGGTGGGCTTCGACGATGTCCAGTCGGCGGCATTTCAGAATCCAGGATTGACCACTGTGCGGCAGCCGCTGCGGACCATGGGGACACTGGCTGCGGAGGCGATTCTGCGGCAAATTGCTTCTCCCGCGGAGCGTTCCTCTGCGAGGCAGGTGGTGGTCGATCCGGAACTGGTGGTGCGCGAATCCACTTGTCCTCCGTCTGCGAAGAAAGTGGCAAGGCCGTAGGCAGCTTGCGAGGGATTCTTTACTGCAGGTTCGTGCCGTTTGCTGTGCCGATCAGCTGGTGGTGGCGGATATCTCGTCGCATATGTAACTGCGAAATGACCCGCCTCGGGACTTGACGCGGGCTGTGTATAATTATACATTGGAATTGTATGTTTATGCAGAGGGCTGGTTCCGCAGAGTCGGTACCGGCAGGCGAGAGCCGTTAAGGCGGCGAAAAATTATTATCTCAGATTGTCATGCTTTCGGTTGTACTGGATCCGCGAAGTCAAGCAGATGGAAGTTGCTATGAAGCAGCAGCGCCACACCGCAATTCGGGACGTACTGAATCATGCCTCGGTGCCGAGCCAGGATGAGTTGCGGCGCAGGCTTGCGCGGCGCGGATTTCACGTCACGCAGGCAACGCTCTCGCGGGATATCCACGAGCTTCGTCTCTCGAAGGGGCCTGCGGGCTATGCATTTCCGGGCAACCTGCCCGACGACGATGAGGATAGTCTGCCGGGGATTCGCGAGGTGCTGGGCAGCTTCGGCATTGAAGTTCGGCAGGCCATGAACCAATTGGTGCTGATTACGACTACCAGCGCCGCGCAGCCTGTCGCTGCCGGCATCGACTACGAGGACTGGCCAGAGGTGGTGGGCACCATCGCCGGCGACGACACGGTCCTGATTGTTTGCCCGGACGAGCAGCAGGCGCGCCGGCTGAAGGGGCGCATCGAGGAATTTATTGGCTGAATTGGCCGGATCGCGAATCGTGTTTATTCGCGGGGAATCTTCTAAGGAATTAGCTGATTGACATGCAAGCTCTAGGCACTGAAGTCGAAGAAGCATCGCAGGTGCGAATCAAGCAGCCGCTGGCATCGGTGCGCACGGCTGTGGCCGGGGTGGGCGGATACGCGGGCGGTGAGCTGGCGCGCCTGCTGTTGACGCATCCGCGACTGGCTGCGACAAAGCCGCTGTTTCTCGGACGCATTGCCGACGAAGCGCCGACCGGGCGCGTGCCACTGGAGCAGGTCCATCCACAGCTTGCGCTGGGCCAGGGCAAGCTACAGCCGGAGATTGTAGCGTTCGACTGGAATCTGATCCGCGACGCGGGCACGGAGATTGTGTTTCTCGCGCTGCCGCACGAGAACTCTCGCCAGTGGGCGCCGGAGTGGTTGGAGCATGGGGTCCGGGTGATTGACCTAAGCGGCGCGTGGCGGCTCGACGATGCTGCCAACCGGGCCGTGTATACGCTGCACGATGCGGACCCTGCGGTAGGCGATGCGCTACAGCGGGAGGCGGTGTTTGGCTGTCCCGAATTGCATCGCGACAAGATTGCTTCGGCGCGACTGGTGGCCAACCCAGGGTGCTATTCCACGTCAGTGATACTCGCGCTTGCGCCTTTGCTGCGTGCCGGTCTGGTCGATCTTGATCACGGGATTGTGTGCGACGCCAAGAGTGGCGTGAGCGGGGCGGGGAAGGCCCCGACCGCGAAGACGCACTTTATGTATGTGGCTGACAACTTTTCTGCGTACGCCGTCTTCGGGCATCGCCACACGGGCGAGATGCTGGAGCAACTTGGGCTCACGGCGGACCAGATTCAGTTCACGCCGCACCTGCTGCCGATTCCGCGCGGGATTCTATCGACGATTTATCTGCGTCTCGCAGACCGTGCCGAGCCCGAGCAGATCGAAGCTTGCCTGCGCACGTTCTATGCGGCGAGTCCGATGGTGCGTGTGCATGCGACGCCGAATCTGCCCCAGATTCAGCATGTCGTCCGTACTAACTATTGCGACCTTGGCTTCGAGCTGGGCAAGGACGGCAAGCGCATGGTGCTGGTGTCGTGCCTTGACAATTTGCTGAAGGGCGCATCGGGACAGGCGGTGCAGAACATGAACCTAATGTGTGGATGGGATGAAGCGGAGGGGCTGAAGTGAGATACGTAGTGAAGCTCGGAGGCGCCACGATCGAGGACAAGGTGTTGCTGCATGCGTGCGGCAAGGCCATCTCCGAACTGGTGCGGGACGGCAATCAAGTGGCTCTGGTCCACGGCGGCGGCAAGCAGTTGACGGCGACGTTGGCGCAGATGGGTAAGACAAGCGAGTTTGTCTCCGGCCTGCGAGTGACCGACGCGGAGACGCGCGACGCTGCGTTGATGGTGCTCGCCGGACGTGTGAACAAGTCGCTGGTGGCGGCGTTGCGCACGCACGGGCAATCCGCCATGGGACTGGCCGGCGGCGATGGAAATGTATTTCGCGCGCGCAAGAAGAAGACGGTGCCCGACCTGGGATTCGTTGGCGAGATCGCCGCAACCGATCCGCTATGGCTGGAAGCGATCTGGAAGATGGATGCGGTGCCGGTGATCTCGTCGATCGCCCTCGGCTTCGATGGCGAGTATTACAACATCAATGCCGACGAGATGGCGGCGGCGTGCGCGATCTGCACGAAGGCCGACGCGCTGGTGTTTCTCACCGACGTTCCGGGTGTCAAAGGAGCGGACGGCGAGGTAATGCGCTGGCTCTCGCTGAAACAGATTCCGGAGTTGGAGAAACAGATGGTGGTTTTCGGTGGCATGCTGCCGAAGTTGAACGCATGCCGCGACGCTCTTACTCACGGCGTCAAACGTGTACGCATCCTGCCCGCCGAAGCGGTGCATCTACTTCCCGACCTATGCACCACCAAGGTCAACGATGGAACGGAGGTCATGGTCGCATGAATGAAGGTCAGATGAAGCTAGCATCGATCCAGGCGGCGGAGAAGAAGTTGCTGCTGCAAACCTACGACCGCAACCCGGTCCTCTTTGTCGAAGGCAGTGGCGTCTATCTGCGCGACGAGCAGGGCAACGACTACCTCGATTTGCTGAGTGGTATCGGTGTGTCCGCCCTTGGCTACGCGCATCCCGCGGTTGAGGCGGCGCTTGTGGCGCAGAGCAAGCGTTTACTGCACACATCGAACCTCTTCTATCACGAGCATACCGCCGAGCTTGCGGTACGGTTGACGGAGATCAGCGGGCTGGATCGCGTCTTCTTTTGCAACTCCGGCACGGAGGCATGGGAGGCTGCGCTAAAGCTGGCGCGCGCCCACGCCGGTGTTCTTCGCTCGAAGGGCACTGCGATCGGCACGGATTTTCTGGCAGTGGAGCAAAGCTTCCACGGGCGGACCATCGGCGCAGTAGCGACTACGCACAAGGAGAAGTACCGCGAGCCCTTTGCGCCTGTGATGCCCGGCGTCGATTTTGTTCGCTTCAACAGCGTTGCCGACCTGCGTGCCAAGTTCTCGAACAAGGTTTGCGGCATATGCATCGAGGCGATTCAGGGCGAGGGGGGAATTCGCCCGGTGAGCCAGGAGTTCTTCGCGGCCGCGCGCGAGCTGTGCGATTCTACCGGGGCGCTTCTGCTGGCGGACGAGATTCAGTCGGGCCTGGGACGCACGGGCGAGTGGTTTTCCTATCAGCATTACGGCATTCTGCCGGACATTACGACGCTGGCAAAGCCGATTGCAAATGGGTTGCCGATGGGCGCGATGCTATGTACGGATGAGGCTGCAAGCGCCTTCTCGCCGGGCATGCACGGGACTACATTTGGCGGCGGCCCGCTGGCCTGCGCAGTTGCCATCGCAGTCATCGACGCCATGAAGCAAAGCAATGTGCTTGCGCATATTCGTGATGTTGGGGGTTACTTCAAGCAGCAACTAGAGTCGCTTCGTCAGCGCCATGATTGTGTTGTCGATGTGCGCGGCATGGGCTTGATGCTTGGGCTGGAGCTTGATTCGGCAGATCTGGCCAAGCAGGCAGCTTCCGAGATGATGGCAAAGCACATAATCATTAACAGGACCAGCGAGACCGTGCTGCGGTTTCTGCCTCCATACATCCTCGAACGCAAGCACGTCGATGCAGCAATCGCGGCGCTCGATGGAATTCTTACCAACCTGACTTCGACAAGTCCAGCATTGGCCGGCCATGCGCCGGCAGGAGAACACTCCCATGGGTAGCAAGACTGTAGTGATGAGTCCAAAGCCGGACGCCGGCCCTGAGGCCGTACGTCCCGGAAAGGCCGCGTCGCTTGGCATTCAATCCGACGTTGCGTTCTCGGAGGCGGCCAAGCGTCTGTGCGGACGGGATTTTTGCTCCATCGGCGACCTCTCGGTCGATGAGGTGGCGGCGATCATGGAGCTTTCGCACGCGGTCAAGAGCAACCCGGAAGACTTCCGTCATGCGCTCGATGGGCGCCAGATGGTGCTGTTTTTTGAAAAGGCCTCGCTGCGCACACGGCTTACGTTTGAGGCGGCGATCAATACGCTTGGCGGCAACGCCATTTTTGTCGACCAGACCAAGTCACCGCTGGGCGAGCGCGAGTCGATTCCCGACATGGCGCATAACATCGAGCGCTGGATGAGCGTGATGGTGCTGCGCACTTATTCGCACGACACCATCACGGAGATGGCTGAGCGCGCGCGCATTCCGGTAATCAATGCACTCTCCGACCTGGAGCACCCCTGTCAGGCCATCGCCGACTTCTTCACATTGGAGGAGCGCTTCGGTTCGGCGGAGGGTCTGCACTTCACCTACATTGGCGACGGCAACAATGTTTGCCACTCGTTGATGCTGACGGCTGCGCAACTCGGCGTGCACTGCACGGTGGCTACGCCCAAGGGGTTCGCGCCCAAGCTCGACATTATTCACAAGGCCATTGAGATCAGCGAGCGCACCGGCGGGAGCATTACGTTGATGCACGACCCGGTCAAGGCAGTGACGGGAGCGGACGCGGTCTATACCGATGTGTGCACCAGCATGGGGTTCGAACACGAGGCCACCAAACGTGCGCCTATCTTCAAGCCCTACCAGGTGAACGAGGCGCTGATGGCGCACGCGCAACAGGACGCGGTGTTTATGCACTGCCTGCCGGCGCATCGCAACGCGGAGGTGACGGATGCAGTCCTCGACGGGCCACAGTCGGTGGTTTTCGATCAGGCGGAAAATCGCATGCACGCCCAGAAGGCGCTGCTATTGATGCTGCTGGGCGGCGCAAAGCGTATTTCGAACGCGCGCGACCGGGGTATTCAGGCCCGCAAACGCACCTAGCCGCACTAGAGCGAAGAGATTGAGGTCTGCATTGCCATGTCTGTAATCCTCGAAACGTTGCCGGTCGGCCAGAAGGTGGGTATCGCTTTCTCCGGCGGGCTGGACACCAGCGCCGCACTTCATTGGATGAAGCAGAAGGGCGCTCTGCCGTACGCCTACACCGCCAATCTCGGTCAGCCGGATGAAGCCGATTATGACGAGATCCCGCGGAAGGCGCTTGAGTACGGCGCGGAAAGGGCTCGCCTGATCGACTGCCGCGGCCCGCTCGTTCGCGAAGGCATTGCCGCCCTCCAGTCCGGCGCGTTCCATATCACCACCGCTGGCGTCACCTACTTCAACACGACCCCCATCGGCCGTGCGGTCACCGGCACCATGCTGGTGACGGCGATGAAGGAAGACGACGTCAATATCTGGGGCGACGGCTCTACCTACAAGGGCAATGACATCGAGCGCTTCTACCGTTATGGCCTGCTCGTCAATCCGAGCCTCAAGGTCTACAAGCCGTGGCTCGACGCCGCCTTCATTGACGAGCTCGGCGGGCGCGCCGAGATGTCGGCCTTCATGCAGAAGTCCGGCTTCGCCTACAAGATGTCCTCCGAGAAAGCGTATTCGACCGACTCGAACATCCTCGGTGCAACTCACGAGGCAAAGGACCTCGAGCTTCTTTCATCCAGCATGAAGATCGTGGTCCCAATCATGGGCGCAGCGTTCTGGCGCGACGACATTGAGGTCAAGCGCGAAGAGATAACCGTTCGCTTCGATGAAGGTTTCCCAGTCGCGCTCAACGGAAAGGACTACGCAGATCCTGTCGCCCTGATGCTCGAAGCCAACCAGATCGGTGGTCGCCACGGACTCGGCATGAGCGATCAGATCGAAAACCGCATCATCGAAGCCAAGAGCCGCGGCATCTACGAGTCACCCGGTCTCGCCCTCCTCTTCATCGCCTACGAGCGGCTGATCACCGGTATCCACAACGAGGACACCATTGAGCAGTATCGCGATAGCGGCCGCAGACTTGGCCGCCTCCTGTATCAGGGCCGCTGGTTCGATCCCCAGGCCATCATGCTGCGCGAAGCCGCACAACGTTGGGTGGCCAAGCCCGTCACCGGCGAGGTCATCCTTGAGTTGCGCCGCGGCAACGACTACACGATCCTGAACACCGACTCGCGGAACCTTACCTTCAAGCCCGAACGCCTCACCATGGAAAAGGGCGAGTCCACCTTCAGCCCGCGCGACCGCATCGGCCAACTCACGATGCGCAACCTCGATATTACTGACACCCGCGAAAAGCTTTTGACCTACGCACAGAGTGGTTTGATCACGCTGAGCAAAGGATCTGAGATGCCGCAACTGAGCAGTGGGGGCGACAAAACGTAATGTCCAGCGCAGAACAACCCGCAAAGATGTGGTCTGGCCGGTTCCGCGAGCCGCTGAATCCAGCTTTCGAGAACTGGCAGGCATCGTTTCGTTTCGATGTGCGCCTGCTCGCTCAGGAAATCGCGGCTTCGAAAGCGCATGCAAAGATGATTGCGGCTGTGGGCGTTCTGAGCGCAGACGAACTGGCAAAGATGCTAGATGGCCTGGAGCGGATTCCGTACTCCGCGGCGGAAGAGGCCCAGAAGTGCGTCAACCAGGATGTGATCGCAGAGGCGTGGAAGAAGCATCGTCCGGGCATTGGGGCGGTCGGTTCCGCGATGCCGTATGTGGTGACGCTGAACCCTCATGCGGAAGACATCCACCACTTTGTTGAGCTTCAGTTGACCAAGCTTGTGGGCGATCTTGCGCTGAAGTTGCATACCGGCCGCAGCCGTAACGAACAGATTGCGACAGATATGCGGCTCTATGTTCGCGACGCGATCGACGCGACGGTAAAGAGATTGCGCGCATGGGCTAGCGCGTTGGTTGAGCTTGCGGTGGGGGCGGACGAGGCGGTAATGCCTTCCTATACGCACCTGCAGCGGGCAGAGCCGGTGCTCGTGGCGCATTGGCTACTTGCCTACGTCAGTATGATTGAGCGCGATATCTCGCGGTTGACCGACGCACGCAAGCGAATGAACCTCTGCCCGCTAGGTTCGGGGGCGGTTGCCGGTGCGACCCTCGCGCTGGATCGCGAGATCGCGGCGCGGGAACTTGGCTTCGATGGTCCTACGTCCAACTCCATGGACGCGACCTCCGACCGGGATTTCATGCTGGAATTCACGCAGTGTCTCGCCACGCTTGGCATTCACATCTCACGTTTTGCTGAAGAGTTGACGCTTTATTCGACGGCGGAATTTGGGTTTCTTGACCTTCCAGAGGCCTTTTCGACCGGTTCGAGCGCGATGCCGCAGAAGAAGAACCCGGACTTCACTGAACTGATCCGCGGTAAGTCCGCACGGTTGGTCGGTGCGGCAACGACACTCACAGTGCTGATCAAGGGTCTGCCACTGGCATATAACAAGGATTTGCAGGAAGGCCAGGAGCCGGTCTTTGATGCCAGCGACACCATTGCCGGCATTCTCAGCGTGCTTCCTAGTTTTACCCGAGCCCTGAAGTTCCGCTACGACCGCATGAAGACGGGCGCGACGACTGGCTATCTGAACGCAATGGCTGCGGCTACTTATCTCTCGAACAAGGGAGTGCCGTTTCGCAAGGCGCACGAGATTATTGGCAACGCGGTGCGGCTTGGCCTCGAATCCCGCAGGGAATTGAACGATCTAACGCTTGAGGAACTGCGTACGCTCTCGGAGGCTTTCGCCGAAGACTTTTTCGCCGCTATTACGTTGGAAGCGACGTTGGATTGTCATGACGTTTTCGGTGGCACTGCGCGGACCCGAGTGGCCACTGCTCTTGCCGCGGCGAAGAAAGATTTTGGGGAGGATGCCTAGATGAGCACAGCTTCTCTGCTTGCGGCCGGCGAATCAACGGCTTCGATGCAATCCCACGCCAGCGGTGCGACGGTGCGCCAGGCGAAGCTGCAGGACGCGGTGAACCTCTTCGAACTGGTCAACTCGCTCTCGGGCGATGGCACGCTGCTCCGGCGCAGCTACGCCGAGATTTGTGAGAACGTGCGCGACTTCGCAGTTGCCGAATCGGAGAGCGGCGGCTTTCTGGGCTGCGGCGCGCTGCACCTGTATGGGCCGCACCTGGCTGAGGTGCGGTCGATCGTGGTGAAGCCCGAGGCCAAAGGACAGGGAGCCGGCGGCCGGTTGCTACGGGCGCTGATCGACGAAGCTGAGGCCCAGGGCGTCGTGTCCGTCTGCCTGTTTACCCGGATCCCGGAGTTCTTCTTCCACTTCGGTTTCCGGATCGCCGACCGCACCGCGCTGCCCGACAAAATTTACCGGGATTGCCAGACCTGCCCGCGCCTTTATGCCTGCGATGAAGTGGCGATGGTGCGCGGGCCGCTGCCGAGAATGGCGGTGCTGGGGCCGTCCCGGATCGCTCAGCCGGAACTGGTCAAGCTCCAGGTTGGCCATATCGCTCACCCGGTGGAAGAGCCTGCTTCTAAAGCCCCCAAGGAGACTGACGCCCTGCCGCCCAAGTCTACGAAATAGCGATATTTACCGGCTCTCCGGACCGGGTGAAGGAGCGCAAGACGGGCCTGCGGTTGCCGCGACAAAGATTCATCTCACCCGTCTAAGGGAGTGTATCCTTGAACTGGATGCACCCAGCAGGAGGGGCCCTTTGGATAGACATCAGGCTATTCGGTTCCAGTCATTTGCAGTAGCTGCGTTTGTGATGGCGTGCTTGGCGCTGCCCGCGTGCAGCCAGCCTCCGCAGCCCCCACTCGTGGGTCGGTCCACATCGCCAGTTGAGAATGGGCAGAACACAAGCCAGATCACTACGATCCGCACCTATAGCAACTTGGTGGTGGTAGATGTTGTGGTCAACGACTCGCAGGGGAATCCGGTTCATGGGCTGAAAGCCTCGAGCTTCAGTTTGATGGAGAATAACAAGCCGCAGAGCCTCAGGCACTTCGAGGAGCACAGCGAGGTGCCGGCCACCGACATCCAGCTTGCCCCGGAGCCAAAGCTGCCTCCTGGCTTGTTTACCAATAAGACTCCGGCACCTGTGAACGGCCCGGTGAATATACTGCTTCTCGACTATCTGAATACGCCATTGGCTTCCCAGCCGTCCGCGCGCAAGCAACTGATCGACTACCTGGATCACGCGCCACCGGGAACGCGCATTGCCATCTTCGCGCTCACAACCAGGCTGGTGATGTTGCAGGGGTTCACGTCGGATATGGGGGCGCTGAAGGCGGCGCTGACGTCGAAGAAGGGCGCACCTCAGGCATCGGATATCCTCTCGGACCCGATCAATGGCGGCCCGATCACGGACACAACGCTTTCACAAGCCATGTCCTCCAGCCCAACTGCGGTTGAAGGGATGCTTACGCAGGAGACGGTGGATTCCGTGAGCCGGTTCCAGGCGCTGGCAACGTCGTTCCAGCAGGACATGATTGCGAAATACACGCTGAATGCGTTCGACATGCTGGCGCGATACCTGGTTGGAATTCCGGGGCGCAAAAATGTGATCTGGTTCTCCGGCGGATTCCCCTTGGACGTGGAGCCCGACGCAACCAGCGCCAATCCCAATGACTCGGTTGTGCGCAACGACGATGAGTTGCGGAAGACGGACAACCTGCTGACGCGCGCACAGGTGGCTGTCTATCCAGTCGATGCACGCGGGTTGACGACGGACCCGTCGCTGAATTTCGCGAACTCGCTAACGAATGTCGATGCAAACAGTGGGGCGGCCGCGGCCAGTTCCTACAATTCCTACCTCACCGAGATCGCGCAGGAACACGAGACGATGGAGGCGATGGCGGAGGATACAGGCGGAACGCCGTTCTACAACACCAACGGACTGACCCAAGCGGTGCAGAAGGCGATCAAGAATGGCTCGAACTACTACACGCTGACTTATTCGCCAAACGACACAACCTGGGACGAAAGATTTCGGTCAATCAAGATCAAGGTCGACCAGCCGGGCGTGAAGTTGAGTTACCGCAATGGCTATTACGCGGTCGATCCGAATGACCGGAACAAGCTCAGCGCGCAAAGTGCGGCCACGGCCATGGTGCAACCCACCACGATGGCGACGGCCATGATGCATGGCGGTCCGGACCCCGCGGAGATACTGTTCAAGGTGCGCATTCGTCCGGCGGACACGCCTCCTGAGCCCACGCCGCTGAAGACCAACAAGACGAATCCCGATCCCAGTGTGAAGGTCGAGGGGCCGTACAAGGAGTACGGGGTCGACCTGGTCCCGGATCCGCATGCCGTCAGTTGCCGGCAGGAAGCCAGTGGCGACCGGCACTGCGCGATTGAGGTCTGGACCTACGTTTACGACCGCGACGGGCAGTTGCTGGTGACGGTGGGCAACCGAATTTACACGCATCTGACTCCGGCGGATTACGTGAAGCTGCTTGCGGGCGGCATGTGGTTTCACCAGCAGATCAGCGTGCCCGTAAAGGGTGAGCACTATTTGCGCACCGCTATTCACGACATGGTGTCGGACAAGGTTGGCGCGGTGGAGATTCCGGTGGCGGCGATTGCGCGCCTGGAACCGTTGGCGCCGCTTCCGGCGGTTCCTGCGACTGTGGCTCCGGGATTCACGCCGAACGGGCCAGATACTCCTGCGGCTGCTGCTGCGGCTCAAGGCGCAGCGCCTGCGGGCGCGCCTGCTGTCTCGGTGCCGGTGTCCGGTACGAATATAACTCCGGACACTCCTGCGACCTCAAATCCCACGCTGAAGCGACGCTCGGATGCGCCTGCGAATCCGCCAACCGCGCCCAACTGATCGGTAATTATTTTGGTGTCCGCAGCTCGCGGGGAGCGGGCGGTCTTTCGCGCGCACCGAAGAACTGGTTTAATTTGGACTTGAGCGTGCCGACAGCCCTTACCGAAATCTTTGAGCAGGAGTACCGCGAGCTTCGACCGCGGGCGCCTATTCCTCCGCTCGACATACGCTTCCGCCGGTTCACGTCGCTGAACACGACCATCCGGCTGCGCGAAGGGCGGCTGCATGTGCATCTCTCGGACTTGCTGGAGCATGCGCCGGAGACGGTTCATCGTGCCATTGCTCACATTTTGCTGGCGAAACTCTATAGAAAGCTGCCAATAGCCCGGGCGCATGCTGACCGTTACCGGCGCTACATTTCTTCCGAACCGGTGGCGCGGCAGGCGGAGCACATTCGCCAGACGCGCGGGCGGAAGACGATTCTGTCGGCGAAAGGGCATCATTACGATCTCGACGAGGTGTTCGAGAGCCTGAACGCGCGTTTCTTTCACGGCTTGCTGGGGCGGCCGATGCTGACCTGGAGCGCGCACCACGCGCGGCGAATGCTGGGCCACTACGACGCGGCGCACAATACGATTATGGTGAGCCGGGTGTTTGACCGGCCGGACACGCCTCGCTGCGCGGTTGAATACCTGCTGTACCACGAGATGCTGCACCTGAAGCATCCAGTGCGGGTAAAGGCCGGTCGGCGGTGCGTCCACTCGAAGGCGTTCCAGGAGGAAGAACGGCTGTTTCCGGAACTGGACGCGGCGAAGGCTTATCTGAAGCGGCTCTAGAGAATTTTCCCTGTTGCCGTGAACCGGAAAGAGCATGCGAGTGCCCGTTTTTCTTGGAAAGAAATGCGTCTGGTGTTTGGGTTTCGGCCTAGATCTATAGGGAAAATGCGCTCGTTGCGGCCGATCCTCGGCGACTGCGTGGAGGCTGGGGAGGATTGCGGGTCGCGGTCTCGGGTGCGGGGAGGGCTCGC
>Ga0302278_10002331_pt1 | contig 22119 bp, 13 predicted proteins | sample III_Bog_N3_2_FD_194543 | JGI IMG/M metagenome (GOLD analysis project Ga0302278, IMG submission 194543) | Peat permafrost microbial communities from Stordalen Mire near Abisko, Sweden - III_Bog_N3_2 | ecosystem: Environmental > Terrestrial > Soil > Wetlands > Peat | place: Sweden: Abisko...
CGGTGTGGGGTCCGGTGCTTGGTAGAATGGACATGCAGCATCCTGACCAAAGATTGCTCAGAATCAGCAATTTGAGCCAGTATCTGCGCTCCATCCAGACGAAGTGACCCGGGGCATGACGCTCCCGGCCCTCCGGTGTGGAGGGGCATTAAGGGGAGCGCATGGCCAGGACACACGAACCGCATAAGGGCAAGCCGGGGGCAAAACCCCGGCGGACGAATTCTGGATCTGCCGTCGGGTTTGGAGGCGGGTCTGGCGAGAAATCGCACAATCCGGCTCCTGACAGGAAGCGTGTGCCTGCCGAGGCTCGCGATAGCACTCGAGGTCGTTCATTCACCCAGAACCGGCCCCCGAAAGCCGCCGCTGGCCCCAAAGGTGGAGAAGCTGCGCCTGGCAAAGCGGCTGAAAAGCCGGTTGCGCGCGGCAGAGCTACGTCGCCCGGAGCGGTCATCAGCCGGCGCGCGTCTGACCGGCTGCGCAACGGGCACGTCTGGGTGTACGCCTCTGAGCTTGAGTCGGTCGAGTTGGGCGCAGGCGAGCTGGGGGTGGAGCCCTCGCTGTTGCCGGTGGCCGACAATCGCGGAATCCTGCTGGGCACTGCGCTCTACAGCCCTGCCTCGCAAATTGCTCTGCGCATGGTTTCGCGCGAGGCAATTGACGAGCCGCAGTGGCTAGAGCTGCTGGCTGCGCGACTGCACGCTGCAATTGCGCGGCGGGCCGCATTGCTGTCACCGTTAGATGGCAACAGCGATTCGTGCCGACTCTGCTTCAGTGAAGCTGATGAGCTGCCGGGGCTGGTGGTCGATAAGTACGCCGACCTGGTTGTCCTGCAGCTCTTGACCAAAGGGCTGAACAGCGCAGCGGTGCGCGATACGTGTGTCCGCGTGCTGCGCGAAGAATTGGGAGCGAAGCGAGGCGCCGCAAAGAAACCCCGCGACTCTGCATCGTTGCCGGTTAAAGCCATCCCCGTAACCACCATCATCGAGCGCCCCGATCCGCGCATCCGCGAACTCGAGGCATTGCCTGCGCCGTCTCCCGAGCCGCTGTGGGCTGCCGATGAAGATTCGCCGAAGACGCAAACGCAATTTCTGCTGAACGGGCTCAAGTTTTTCTACGACGCCAACTCGGGGCAAAAGACCGGCGCGTTTCTCGATCAGCGGATGAACTACGCGGCTGCGGCGGAGTGGGCCGAACGGCTGGGCGCGACGGGCCGCGCGCTCGATGTGTGTACCTACCAGGGCGGATTCGCGCTACACCTGGCACGCGTTTCGAAGAGTGTCACGGGAATTGATGCGTCGCACGCCTCGCTTGAGGTTGCGGAACAAAATCTCGAGGCCAACCGCGCCGCGCTCAGTGCCGAGGTTGACTGGGTGGAGGCTGACGCGTTCGAGATTCTGCGCGATTGGTCCGCCGCCGGCCAGCAGTTCGATACCATCGTGCTCGACCCTCCCGCATTTGCAAAATCGCTGCGTGCTGTCGAAGGCGCGCTGCGTGGATATAAGGAGCTGAACCTGCGCGCACTCAAGATGCTGCGGCCAGGAGGCCTGCTCATTACCTGCTCGTGCTCGCACCATGTGGGATGGGCCGATCTCGAGGGCGCGGTTGCTGCCGCGGCTGCGGATGCGGGCGCACGAGTAAGGCTGCTTGAACGACGCGGCGCAGCGCTGGACCATCCGGTCGTGCTGAACCTGGCAGAGACCGAATACCTTAAATGCCTGTTGCTGGAAAAAGGCAGGGACTGAGCGAGCGGACCCGTTTGCCGATAATTACCTCATTTGAGCGCATACTTGTTTCGTGCTCAGAACCATGCAGTCCGCAGCGTCCACCATTCTCAGTCCGCAGTTCACCGCCCGGTCTGTACCACGGTTTTAAAAAAATACCCCCACCCCCTATTGAGCACTGGGTAGCTGGGAAACTGGGTAAGTTCCTATTGAAAACAATCAGCTTAGGGGCTGGAGTCATGGCAAGAGCGTTCAATCCAGTCAATGCTCAACGGTGCAAATTCATCAAATGCGTCGTTGTGACCCCGGCCTGAAAGCGAATGGAACTCTTTTGGATCATTCGCGAGCGAGTAGAGTTTTCTTCCTTGCGCCGGTGGAACGACCTGGTCTGAAGTCCCGTTCACAATGAGCAGAGGCGTGCGGATAGACTTGATCTTTTTCTCATTATCAAATCGGTCGAGAGCCAGAAGAGACGAGGGGAAAAAGGGGAAATCAATCTGCGCCATTTTCGGGATAGATAAATACGGTGCCAGCAACATCAGGCCCCCAACATGAATCTCGGAAGCCATTTGCACAGCTACGCCGGTTCCAAGCGAATGTCCGTACAGAATAATATGACTGCTCTCGACTCCCCGAGCCTTCAGCTCCTTTAGATATGCACGTCCGTCGTTGTAGAGGCCAGTTTCAGTGGGTGAGCCAGAAAGCCCACTGTATCCGCGAAACTCGGCGAGCAGGAATCCATAACCGGCAGCGATGTAGGGATCGGCAACTTGCGCAGCAGTGCGCAACCCATCGGCATTTCCGTGGAAAAAGACTATGGTGAAAGGCTTGCTTGTTGCAGGCGCGTACCAGGCTTTCAGGTCGATCCCATCCTGCGTTCTCAAGGAGATTTCTTTGAAGGCTGCGTTTGCGTGGGCGTCTGCAAGTTCCGTGTAAGAATGGCTCGGGTAATACAGCAGGCTGCGCTGCGAAACAAAGAAAACTAGCATGGCAGCAAAATACAAAGCGATAGCAAAGACAATGAAAAGCTTGAGTACCCTCACGGCGCCACCTTGAAAACCAACGCGAGAATCCGCGCGGCTCATCCCCAAGTCGCCGAACATGAGCGACGTATTTTAGTGCTCATTGTACGCGCCCGAAGGGCACAGTCCGGGTAGTCATTCTTACCCGTTAGTTTTCCACTCCACTGCGCGGAAGAATCCGCGACAGCCAGTCGCGCTTCTTGTGAATTTGAACCGCAGGCGCAGCCGGTTTGTCGTTCGCCGATGCGGCAGCGCGAAGTTGTGCCAGCGCTTCCTTCACCTGGCCGCGTAGCGCTTCCGCCTCAAAAGTGCACGAGCGCAGATAGGCCGAAATGGTCATTCCGGCTTCGGCGGCGCGCTGCTTTAATTGCGCGCATTCCGCCTCGCTCATGCGGATGGTAATGCTGGCCGACTTGGGATCGCCTGGCTTGACTGCGGCTGTTTGAGGCTTGCCCGCAGCGGTCGAGAACGAGCTGTCTGAGCCGGGAGACACGCGTTCGGGAAGAAAGGCAGCAGCGGGCGGAGGCAGCGGATCGAACTCTGGCCGGTAGCGCGAGTGCGCCTTAAGCGCGCTTTCGTAGCTCAGGTTCGTAACGTCGTCCGCGAGTGCGTCGTCGTTCCATAATCCGCTTTTCGATGCAGGCGCGGGCGAGGTCAGCGCGGATAGAAAGCCGGCAAAGGTCGATGAGGCCGGAGTTGAATGGGCCGCTTGCGATGGGCTCTGCATGGGATTGAGGATAGCTGGCCGGAAGTGGAGACTTGAGGAGATTTTGCGCCCCGCGCGATGTCTGATTCTCAAATTGGGAACGATACGAAATCGGGTTCCAAATCGGACGCGGCGATGATTATGTGGCCTGCGAAACGAGCATGTGATCGGGCAGAATTCGGCCGGGCAAACGCAATAACTCGGTGATTGCCTCCACACTGATTGGGCGCGAAAACAAAAATCCCTGGCCGTAGCGGCAGCCGAGGTCGCGAAGAAGATTGTGCTGCTCGATGGTCTCTACACCTTCGGCAACCACATCCATGCCCAGCGCGCGAGCCAGCTCAATGATGGTTTTGACAATCTGCAATGCCTGCTCGCCCTCGGTCATGCGATTTACAAACGAGCGGTCGATCTTGAGCACGTCGAAGGGAAACGAGTGCAGGTGATTGAGCGAGCTGTAGCCGGTACCGAAATCGTCCATCAGCAGCGATACGCCCAGCCGCCGCAGATCGCCGAGAACCTCGAAAGCCGTGCGAGCGTCAGACATCAGGCTGGACTCGGTCATCTCAAGGCCGAGCTGGCGGCTGGCGATACCGTGGCGAGAGAGCAGCGCTTCAACGTGGTCGGCGAGTCCGTCACGCGAGAATTGGCGCGCCGACAGATTGACGCACACACGGAGCGCGCTGCGGCTTGCGTCTTCATGCGTCCATTGCTTGATCTGGCTGCAGACCTCGGCCATACCCCAGTCGCCGATTGGTAAAATCAACCCGCATTCTTCGGCGGCAGGAATAAAATCCATCGGCGGAATCAGGCCCCGCTCCGGATGGCGCCAGCGTATCAGCGCCTCAAGTCCGACGATACGATGCGTCGCCAACTCAACCTCGGGCTGATAAAACAGCACGAACTCGTGTTTCTCAAGAGCGGAGCGAAGGTCCACCGGCTGGGGCCAGATGGTCGCCGCCTGGGGCTGACGCACGGAGCGCACTCCTCGTTTGCGGCTATTGTTTCTGAAATGACGCAGCTCAACCTGGTTCGACGCAAGCTCCGCCATGCTCTCCAACATACGCAACTCGTCGCGAGCCATGGAGCGATGGGGATGGCAACTTAAGACAGTCAACACGCCCAGGATCAGGCCTTCAGCCGATCGAATCGGCACGCTGGCAAACGACTGTGGATCAAGCCGGCGAAGCTGCGCGCCTTCGTCACGGAATCGAGGGTCCTTCAGTATGTCGGGAACAATGACTGGGCCATCCTCGGCCAGCACCATTTCAAAGATGGAGTTGCGCCGCGGCAGTTCGCGCACGGGCTCTCCCCAAAACGATTTGATCCAGAATCTGCTTTCGTCGGCAAAACCCAGCAGCACGCAATCTGCCTTGAAGTAGTCGGCGCACAGGCGCGTGATGGCGTCGAAACTGGCCTCCGGCTCCGAGTCAAGAATTCCCGTCGCCGTCAGCGCGGCGAGCCGGCCAGCCTCTTGTATGTATCCCCCGTTGATTCCCGAAATATCTGCCTGCGCCATATTCATCTGCTCCGGACCGCAAAGGATTTAATTCCTGCTTACGGTCCCAACCTGGTGCAGGCCCGTCTCATCTTCAAATGCAAAGGTAGATGCGCCGCCGGCTTAGGGCTACACCCTGAACGAGCGAACGAAGCAGCGGACATGTGTTTCCAGGTCTCGTAATTCAGTTATCGGATTTGGCGCAGCGGTCAATAGGTTACCCACGGCCATGGGCCTTGGTACCCGTACCAGAGTGCTGATTTCGTTACTTCTGTGTTGCGGATTGTCCGGTTTCAGTCCAAAGGAACGCCAGCTCCATGGCGTAGTCGTCAATCTCCTGGTCAACGCTGACGCCCGCCGAGTGGCCGCCGCCGCGGCCGTAGTGAAGCAGAATGGGGCGGCCGCTCTTTGATGCAGACTGAAGCAGCGCAGTCATCTTGCGCGCGTGCAGCGGGTCAACGCGCGTATCGCTGTCGCCGGTAAAGAACATCACCGCAGGGTAGGCGTCGCTCACCTTCACGTTTTGATAAGGCGAATACTTCAGCAGATACGGGAACTGTTTCTGGTTGTCGGCTGAGCCGTACTCAGTGATCCAGAACGATCCAATCTTGAATTTCTGGTAACGCAGCATGTCGAGCAGCGGATATCCGCACTCAACCGCGGCATAGAGTTCCGGATGCTGCACTATGGAAGCGCCCATGAGCAATCCGCCATTGGAGCGACCCATAATGGCAAAATGCGCAGTTGATGTGTATTTGTTGTCGATCAGATAGTGGGCTGCCGAGAACCAGTCGTCAAACACATTCTGCTTTTTCTCAAACATCCCCTGCTCGTGCCACTGCTCGCCGTACTCGCCCCCGCCGCGCATATTGGGCATTGCAAACCATCCGCCCTGCTGAAGCCACCATGCGTATTCTGGATTCCAGCTTGCGGAGAGGGTCACGTCGAAGCCGCCGTAGCCGGTCATCAGCAGGCGCTCGGAGCCATCCATCTTGAGGCCCTTTTTGCCGGCGACGAACATGGGCACCTTGGTTCCGTCTTTCGATTTGAAGAAGACCTGCTTGAGCTCGTACTGGCTCGAGTCGAATGGAATTTTGGGCTGAAAGAAAACCTCCTTCTTGCCGGTTGTTGTATCCAGACGGTACAGGGTGGGAGGCACGATGAACGACGAGAACGAAAAGTAGCCGTAGCGATCGGTGGTTCTTCCCGAAGGGATGGAAGCCGAACCGATGCCGTCGTAGGTGAGTTGGCCGGCGGGTTTGCCGTCGAGAGCATAGATTGATGTTTCAGGTTTGACGTCTTTGAGGCGAGTTACAAAAAGCTTGCCGCCCACGATCGACGACTCATCGATCACCTCATTGCCTTCGGGCACAATCGTGGTCCACGCCTCGGGCATGACGCCGGGATCGGCCTTCATAATGCGGCCCAGCGGAGATTTGTAGTCGGTCTTCACATACCAGGCACCGCTTGCATAGATGGCTGAGAAGCGCGCATCGAGCCCCCAGACCAGGATGTCAAAATACGAATCCTTCTTGGCCAGGTCGCGGAATACAATGTCGACACGGCGGGCAGGCACTCCGCGATTGATCTGGATGACCAGATAACGGCCATCGTTAGTAACATCTCCGAAAAAGAGGTCGTCGGCCGCGAGGGCCTCGCCGCGAAACTCGTGCCCGAAGATGAGCTTATCGTGCGACGGGCGCTCGCCCAGCACATGTTGGTAGAGCAGCGTTCCGGCCTTGTTGTAGCGCGTGTAGTAAAAACTTTTGCCGTCGGGCGCAAAGCTCAATGAAAAGTAACGCGCGCTGGGCAGCTCGTCAACGAGCGTTTTTTTGGTGCTTACGTTGAAGACGTGAATGCCAGCCTCGTCGGCGCCGCCTTGTTTTAGCGAATAGAGAAACAGCGAACCGTCGCGGGATACATCGTCAAGGGAAATTGAGGTGTTGGGATCGCGGCTGATCACCGCCGGATCAAGCAGCCGCACGTCTTTGCCGGCCCATCCGTGACGAAAGTAGATGGAGTACTGCTGCTCACCGGCAAGGCGACGCATGAAAAAAAAGTTCCCGTTGCGCTCCACCGGATAGCCGGTCTCAGTTACGTCCATCAGCGCACCGAGCTGATCGGGAATCTGCGAGTAAATGCGGTCCTGTTTCAGATAGCGATCGGTATATCCGTTCTCCGCGTCGATGAACGTCTGGGTGGCGTCGCTCTTCTCGTCCTCGAGCCAGCGATAGTTGTCGACAATCTTGGTGCCGGAGTAGTCGTCGGTGACCGGGGTGGTTTGAACCTCGGGAGGAGGCGGCAGCGTGAAACCGCTACGGCTGCGAATGGATTGCGAAAACCCGGTTGCGAAAGCGAGCAGGCAAATAGAAGTGGATGTAAGGAGTGGGAAAATCCGCATGCAGACAGCATAACCCGTGCATAGCCGGATTCCCGAAACAACACGCGTTAGAACACAGCGATAAAATCGACTGCAGTGACCGGCTCGTCCTCAACCCAACCCTCTCCCCGCCCGCAATCGCGGTGGGCGCGTGGACTGGGCCTGCTACGCCCCACGCATGCGCACACCGCTTTCAGCGCAACGGTAGTGCTGATGGCGGCTACGTTTTTGTCGAGCATCTTCGGGCTGCTGCGCAATATGTACATCGCCCGGCTCTTTGGCCGCGGATGGAAGGCCGATGCCTTTTTGGCGGCCTTTCAGCTTCCCGACCAGATTGCCTACTTCCTTGTGGGCGGCGCAGCTTCCATCACCTTTGTCACCATACTTACGCGCTATCGCGAAGCCGGGCGAGAGGCCCAGGGCGAGCGTTCGCTCTCGGTCATTCTCACCACGATGTACATCGTGCTTGGCTCTGCAATTGGACTGGCCGAGATATTTGCCCCGTGGTATGTTCGCCATTTCTTCAGCGGATTCGACCAGGAAAAAGCAGCGCTTTGCGTTCAACTGACCCGAATCCTGCTTCCTGCTCAATTGTGTTTTTTTGCCGGCGGCGTGTTTGGCGCGGTACTGCTGGTGCGCAAGCAATTCAATATCCAGGCCGTGGCTCCGCTTATCTATAACCTGGGCACCATTGTGGGCGGGTTGCTGCTGGTAAAGAAGATGGGCATCACCTCGCTGGCGCTGGGCACAGTCGCCGGCGCGCTATGCGGGCCCTTCCTGATGAACTGGTTCTTTGCTAGGCGAGCCGGCGTGCGTTACCGCCCTATCCTCGACTGGCGCGACGAGGGACTGCACCAGTGGGTGCGGCTGTCACTGCCGCTCATGGCCGGGGTCACGCTGGTGACTGCGGATACCTGGATCATCAACTACTTTGCCTCGTCGACCGACGGCGCCATTGCGTTGATGACCTACGCAAAACGTCTGTTCATGGCGCCAATGTCGATGCTGGCCCAGGCCGCGGGCGTGGCATCGATGCCCTTCTTTGCGAGCCTGTGGAGCCAGAACAAAAAATACGAGTTCGCCACCGGCGTAGCCGACTCGGTTTCGCGGGTGGCGTGCCTGGGGCTGCTGGCAACCTCTGCCATGGCCGCCATGGCAGTCCCACTGGTGGACATGCTGTTTACCGGCGGCCGGTTTTCAGCCGCGGATGCGAGCCAGTGCGCCGCCTATTTCGCAGTCTTTTCCATTTCGCTGTTTCTCTGGTCGGCCCAGGCTATCTATTCGCGTGCCTTTTATGCTGCCGGCAACACCTTTACTCCCATGTGGGCCGGGACGCTTGTGACCCTGGTATCACTGCCGATCTACTACTTTTTCTATCGGACCCATGGAGCGATGGGGCTGGCAATGGCTTCAGATGCGGGCATCGCCATGCAAACGCTGCTCATCGGGCTGCTGCTGCACCAGCGGCGCATGGTCTCACTGGCCAGCCTGGACTATGCCGAGATGGGCCGCTGCCTGCTGGCGGGGCTGGCCGGAGGCGGCGCTGCCGCGCTGCCGGCACTGGGATTGGCGTGGATGCGCGCGCATTCCGAAGGGGCGCCATGGGCGCATCGTGCGCGGCCGGCCGATGCGGCAATTCTGGCTGTGGGAACGCTGCTTTGGCTGGTGCTGGTGAAGCTGGTGCTTGAAAAGACAGGCTCGGCGCTGCCGCGCACAGCCATGAAACGGCTGGGGTTGAAGATGGGCTGAGCCAACCTCGTTCGCTCCGGCGAAAAACTCCCCAATAACACGCGCGCGCCCCTTAAGCTTCGGGAGCGCGCGGATATTGATCGAGCGGTTCGGCTTACTGTCCGACCTTCACCGGTTCCGGTGCTGGTGTAGCCGGTTGAGCCGCGGGTTTCGCGTCCGGTTTGCGGATGTCGATACCACCCTTGAAGAAAGCGCCATCTTCAATGCTGATGCGGGCTGCCGCCACGTCGCCATTGAGCGAGCCCTCGGCGCGAATGTCCACACGGTCAGAGGCCGACATGTTGCCTCTCACCTTGCCCAGCACCACGATCTCGCGAGCGACGATGTTCGCGGCCACCTGGCCATTGCGTCCAACGGTGACGCGGTTGCCTGGCAGGTTGACGCTGCCTTCGACCTTGCCATCAATGTATAGCGATTCGGAGCCGCTGATGTCGCCCTTGATAAAGAGGCCCTTGCTGATAGTGGCCTGCTCGCCGGTAACAGCCTGCGGGCGGCTGGGAGCCTCAACCGGCGGGGGCGGCGCAGCGCGCGGCGGCTCGGGCGTGGGGTTGGGGTTGATCGATCCGGTCTGGCCAGTCTGGCTTGGTTTCCACATTGCGCTCACAGTAGTTCCTTTTCTGTCCCGGCGTAGGGACCCAGGGGAGTTGCCAAGGCAGTGCCAATGGCGTGAACCCAGCAAAAAATGTTTGAGTACTGCCGTTCTGTCCTGATGCCTTCGGCAAACCCGCGTTCGGTATGGCTAGAGGCTCAAAACCGATCAGCCGCCTCCGCTCCCGTTTTCTTCCATCCACGCTATTTTAGCCTGTTCGCGTTGGGGGATCGAAACCGGGAGCCCGGGAGCGCCGAATGACCCAGGGATGACAACACCGGAATTGAGCCCGGCGATTGAATATGGTGGCGAACCGCGGCGCGCGGCAACGCCCGGCCGGATCGGAAAGGCGGACCCGGATATGCCATCATCCGAGCCTCTTAATCCGGATCAGACGGACTTCTAATCCGGATTGGACGCGCGTATAATCCGGATTGGACGAAACCATAATCCGAAATGGACGAACGCACAAACCGTCTTTATCCGCGCTTTGCCGGCGCCCAGGTGCTGACCGCGCTCAAAGACACGCCGGTGGTGCTGGTGACCGGCCCGCGGCAGTGCGGCAAGACCACCCTGGTGCGCTCGCTGGTGGCGGCCGGCCGTGAATTTATCACCCTTGACGACGACACCGTTCTGGCCTCGGCCCGCATCGATCCGGCAGGGCTGGTGCGCAGCCTGAAAAAAGCAACCATCGACGAGATTCAGCGGGCCCACGATCTTCTGCGGGCAATCAAGATGTCGGTGGACGATGACCGGCAGCCGGGGCGCTTCCTGCTCACCGGGTCGGCGAATCTGCTGGCCGTGCCGCTGGTATCAGAGAGCCTCGCCGGCCGCATGGAGATCGTGAATCTGCTGCCGCTTTCGCAGGCTGAGATTCACCGCCGCAAGCCGGGATTCCTGCGAGCGGCCTTCGAGGGAAAAGCCGGCCGATGCGGCGATGCAATGACCGGCAGGCAGCTCGTGGATGCCGTGCTGACCGGCGGCTACCCTGAGATGCTGCGGCGCAAACAGCCCGAGCGGCGGCGCGCCTGGGCGCGCGACTACGTGCGAGCCATTGTGCAGCGCGACGTGCGTGACATTGCCGAAGTGGAGAAGCTGGCGCAGATGCCGCGGCTCCTGCAGGTGCTGGCGCATTATTCCGGGCAATTGACCAACTTCACTGAGATCGGCGGCCGGGTAGGTTTCGACGACAAGACTACGCGAAAATACATCGGAATTATGGAGCAGCTCTACCTGGTGCGGCGCGTGGAGCCGTGGTTTCGCAATCAACTCAAGCGCCTGGTGAAGACTCCCAAGCTGCACTTTCTAGATTCAGGATTGCTGGCTGCGCTGCTGGCGGTCACACCGGAGCGAATTCGCCTCGACCGCACCATTTTTGGAAGACTGCTGGAGACATTCGTTTTTACGGAATTGCTCAAACAGATCGCCTGGACCGGAAATGCGTGCGCGCTTTATCACTATCGCGACAAGGACCAGGACGAGGTGGACTTTGTGGTGGAGGACGATTCAGGCGCGGTGGTGGGCATCGAGGTAAAGGCCAGCGCCACCGTGAATAGCAGCGACTTTAAAGGTCTGCGCAAGCTGGCCGACGCCTGCGGAGCGAGCTTCAAAGCGGGGATTGTGCTCTACGATGGCGAAAAACGGGCGCCTTTCGGCGACCGGCTAATTGCCGCGCCGCTCGCGTGTTTGTGGGGCTGATGGAGCTGCGAGCATATGCCTTCAATCCGGATTAGACGAGATATTAATCCGGATTGGACGAGCGTTTAATCCGGATTGGACGAAGCATTTTCCTTTGACAACAATCACATATCAAGATCGTCCAAACATTCTGCCCGGCACTGCGCCCGCCCACTCTTCGCGTTCAGGGCGGTTCCAGGATCGATGTACCGTGTTCAGCTTTTGACCAGGGTCGTCCCTTCTTGGGGCCGGGACGACTTGAGTTTATTGAGTTCGGAGTATAGCAATCATGGAACCGCTTTCGCCGCCCCATGCCCTACTCTTGAGCTATGACTGATCGAGATCTGCTGGCGCGAATTGCGCGCTCGCCAGGAGGCAAGGCGGGATATAAACAGCTCGTGCGCGAACTGGGTCTGGGCGGCGGCCGCGAGCGGCGTCTGCTGCTGGAGCAGCTTGCGCGGCTTACCGCGAGTAAGCAGCTCACAAAAGTCGACCGCGAGATATGGGGCATTCCCAAAGCGCCGAGTGGGGCGGCCACCGGCACACGCGACAATCTGATGGCCGGTCGGCTTGACCTGCATCGCGATGGGTTCGGCTTTGTGCGGCCCAATGCGGGGCAGGCCGCGGTGCCTGTGGACCAGGATGTCTTCATTCCCCCCAACGAGATTAACGGAGCCATGCAGGGCGACCAGGTGCTGGTGGAGCTTGAGCCGCCGAAAGCCGACGGACGCCGCCAGGGACGCATCGTGCGCGTGATGGAGCGGCACAACCGGACCGTTGTTGGGGTATTTCATTACGCGCGATCTGACCGTGGAATGGGGCACAACGTGGTCCCATTTGATGACCGAATGAGCCAGGCAATCCTGATTCCGCCAGGTGCGGAGATTCCGCCTGTGGGCGCGACAACCACGCCGCATCGTGTTCTCGGCTCCGAAGCAATCTCCCGTCCAAAAAGTGAAAGCCAGGAGGGCCGCGACCTGGAAGGCCTGGTGGTGGATGTGGAGATCACCAGCTGGCCTACTCCGACACGGCCGCCGATCGGGCGCGTGATTGAGGTGCTGGGCGATCCGGATGATTTCGGCGTCGATGTGGAGATGATGATCCGCAAGCACCAGTTGCCGCGGATCTTTCCCGACGGGGTGCTGGCCGAGGCGCGCGCGCTGGCGCATCTCGATCAGGAGGAGATTGCAGCGCGGCGGGACTTTCGCGGACTCCCCATTGTGACCATCGACGGCGAGACGGCGAAAGATTTCGATGATGCAGTGCTGGTAGTCGAGCACGCCGGCGGCTACGAACTCCAGGTGCATATCGCCGATGTATCCGAATACGTGCGCGAGGGCACGGACCTTGATCTTGAAGCGCGCCTGCGCGGCACCAGCGTGTATTTTCCCGATCGCGCCATTCCCATGCTGCCGCAGGAACTCTCGACCGACATTTGCAGCCTTCGGCCGAACGAGGACCGCCTGGTGCTGGGCTGCATTATGCAACTCGACGCAGAGGGCCGCATTGAGAGCTACGAGATTACCGAGGGAGTCATCCGTTCGGCGGCGCGCGTGACCTACACGGCCGTACATGCGATTCTCGAGGGCGACGAGCAGACGCGGGTCCAATACGCTTCACTCGTCCCGGAGATAGAGCGGATGCAGCGACTCGCCGCGCTGATGAACAAGCGGCGCGAGGAGCGAGGCTCGATCGATTTCGACTTGCCCGAGCCGGTGATTGAGTTTGACGAGGAGGGGCAGATGCGCGGCGTGACGCGCGCAGAGCGCACCTGGGCCAACAGGTTGATTGAGGAGTTCATGCTGGCGGCGAACGAGTGCGTTGCTACCTGGCTTGAAGACCTGGGCGTGCCGTCGATCTACCGCATTCACGAGAAGCCCGAGCCCCGGCGCGTGGTGCAGTTTGAAGAGCTGGCCGCGAGCTTTGGTTATTCGCTTGGCCTCGGTCCGCTTCCCGTCAAGCGCATCCAGATGAAGGCTGAGCGGCGGGAGTTATACGGCCAGGGACGCAAGCCGCGAGTGCACGAAGTAGCTGAGGACATTGCCGTCACTCCTAAGATGTACCAGAAGCTGGCGGCGCGAATCGAGGGCAAGCCCGAGGAGCGCATTTTGAGCTACCTCATGCTGCGCTCTCTGCGGCAGGCACGCTACTCCGAAGCGAACGAGGGGCACTTTGCATTGGCTGCGCCCACCTATACGCACTTTACGTCGCCGATCCGGCGCTACCCTGACCTGATCGTTCATCGCATTGCCAAGGCTTTGCTGCGTGCGGGCGTTGAAGGTCACGGTGAAGTGACCAAGGATCGACTTGCCTCACCATGGACTCATCCCCATGAAGGAACCTACGGCCCGTCACCGGCGCCTCACATCCGTGCGCAGGAGCGCCGCAAAGCTGAAGAACTCTTTGCCGGTGAACCGCCTATCCCCGAGGCCGAGCTCAATCAGATTGCCGACGAGACCAGCCAGACCGAGCGTCGGGCAGCCGAAGCTGAGCGCGAACTGGTGGAGTGGAAGAAAGTGCGGTTCATGCAAGACCGCGTTGGCGAGGAGTTTGCCGCGCTGGTGCTGAACCCAACGAAATTCGGCTTGTTTGTGGAACTGACAGATTTGTTTGTCGAGGGGCTGGTGCCCATCGATTCGCTGCGCGACGACCGCTACACCTGGCGCGAAAACACGCATGAAATTGTTGGCGACCGATGGGGCCGGCGGTTTCGTGCAGGCGACCGCGTGCAGGTGATCCTCGACCGTGTGCTGGCGCAGGAGCGCAAGCTTCAGTTCTCAATTGTCGAAGAAGTGCCCGCTGCGACCCGCAAGACCGCGAATCCCAGCGCCAGGCAGGCTAAGAAGATCCGCAAGAATGCGAAGCACTCAGGCGCGGCGCCACCGGCCGCGAAGGGAAAGCGCCGATTCGGCAAGAAAGGCCGCAGGCGCTGATTCCAACCGAGAGAGTGGTGATCGATTCCATTCAAGAGCCGCTGGCGCTGGCCTGCTTCAGCGCAAAGTTACCAAGCACGGGAATCTTGAGCCGTTTGCCAAGGAATGCCTGGACCAGCACAATCACCCACAGGGTGAAAAAGCCAATGGCCGCAATCGAGGTGATCACCCCAAAATAGTAAGTGAGAATCGGGATCACACCGATCACCATAAGCGCAATCCAAACTATCGCCCAGGCAATGGAAAGAAAGATCGATTGCCACGCATGGAAGCGTACATTGGAGTTCTGGTTGTAAGGGGCAACGACCAGAAAAACGATTGCCGGAATAAACGTGAGATAGGCGAGACCAGAAGCGGCGGCCTCGCTCAAGCCGCTTTGAACACTCTCTTGGGGCACGTGACTTCCTCCGGAACCTGATCTTTGAAGAAAATGGGCCCGAGGGGCTTGCGCGGCATCGACACCCGGCAATTTCTCCTGCCTGGCTGTCTGTTTGGGAAGGGGAGGGCGCTGCGCGGGCTTGGGTAATCCCAAGTCCACCATGCTGGCGATTGTGCTCCTGCTTTCCTCAGAGCGGTTATAAAATCTTCACAATTTTCCTGAAGGGCAGCAGGACAGTCAGTTGAAAGATAGTCGGCTACTTTGAAACCGGCGGAGTGGCTTGGTATCAAATACAATGGAATCTGGGAGCGAGGCATGTCGCACACTGTATTTTGCGTTCGTAACAAGAAGGAGATGGAGGGCTTGGATGAACCGCCCTTCGACTCGGAATTTGGCCAGAAAATCTACAAGAACGTCTCCAAAGCCGCATGGTCGGAGTGGGTTGACCGGCAAAAGATGCTGCTGAATGAGTACCGGCTGCAGCCCTGGACCCCCCAGGCGCAGCAGTTTCTCGTGGAGCAAATGGAAGACTTCTTTTTCGGCGCCGGCTCGGCGCTTCCATCGGATTATGTTCCCCCCGCGCACTGACCGCGCACAGCGGTGCACCGGTGTAGACTAATCAAGAACCCCAGAAACCGGTCCGCCGCGGCGGACCGGTTCGTCTTGCGTCGGGACGTGGCTCAGCCTGGTAGAGCACTCGCTTGGGGTGCGAGGGGTCGGCAGTTCAAATCTGCCCGTCCCGACCATTTAAATCCTGTTTCAAATCCAGCCTGCGGTAAAGCTCAGCGGAACGGATCCTTCGATTGCGCTCAGGATTTCGCCTGCGGGCTCAGACGCCCGCATAACGGCTCAAGTTCAAATCTCCCCGTCCCTACCATTCTTCAGTTTTGACCCTTTTCGCTATTAGATCGAACGGCTTTCTGTAAGTCGGATAGATCTCGATCTTGTGGTTCTCTCGACCACAACGGAAGAGGGTTCAAATCCGGACGAATCCCTCGGCCAGTCGGCTAATTCACTGTCAGCGTAAGTGAAGTCGAGTTCGACAATGATCCGGAGGTAGCCGTGACCGTGAGCGTGTAGGTTTGCGACTGCGGAGGAGGAGTTGACTGGCTGCCGCCTCCTCCTCCGCAGCCGATGAGACCCGCGATCGCCAAGGTTCCGATGGTTGCAAGCAGAATCAGCCATGCGGTTTTACCCAGCCCCGTCAGGCGCTTTCTGCGGATAATGGCAAGCGGCAGGACAATCAGCCCCAGCGCCATTGGCATCGAGCCAAACGGTTCGCCGGGAGGCAGCATGGATGCAGTCACAGGAACGTTCACAGTGAGTGTGACTGGAGTTGCGCCCGCGCCAGCCGGGACGGTTGCCGGTGAGAACGTTGCTGTTGCCCCTGCCGGAAGTCCAGTGACGGTCAGATCGATCGCGGCGGAAAATGTCTCGCCGCTGGCTGGAGTGAGGACCAGCGAATATGTCGCATTACCGCCAGGAGTGGTTGTGGCCGTAGTCGAACCGCCGCTCGGTGGCCCCACTGTGAAGTCCTCTATCACGGTCACCGTTGCGCTTCCCGTGGCCGACGAATATACGGATGAGCCGGCAGTGTCGGGCGTATAGGTGACTGTCAATGTAGCGTTGCCGACGACGAGCGAACCTGCCGGAATGTTGATCGTTGCCTGGCCGCTTGCGAGGGTCGCAGAGGCTGAGGAATAGCTGCCGCTGGTGAGTGCCACTGAACCGGTCGGCGTTGCCTTTCCGCTGACTGCGCCCACAACAATCGTCACTGAGAGTGCCTGACTCTTAAAGATTGACAAGGCGGACGGCGTGGCGGTCAAGGTGGGCGGGACCCCCAGGTTAAGCGTCGCGGATGCCGCCGGGCTGTTGATGTAACCGGCCGCGGTCGCGAACGACTTCACCGTCGTGGTCTGAGACAAGGTGAACGGCGCCGTGTATTTGGTGGATTTTGTCGAAGGCGAACTGCCGTCGGTCGTATAGTAGATGACCGCCCCGCTGGTACTGTCGGTAATCGTCGCTGTCTGTCCGCTGAATGCGATCTGCGGAGCCGCGGCAATGTTGTACACAGCTTCAGAAACTGTTGAGGCTTGATAACCCGGAGGCACATTAATAGCCTTCAGCGTAATCGAGGATGTAACTGTGAACGATGCCGTGTACAGCGTCGAGGCGGTGGTCGGCGTGCTCCCGTCGGTTGTGTAGTAGATGGCGGTCGGGCCCGTGGCAGTGATGCTAACCGGTTGAGATGCGGGATAGTCGCCCGTCAGAAGCGAAAAGACAGGCGCGGCCGCCGCAGTGTACGTTTGCGAGATGACATTGGAAAGGCTGGGCGCATAATTCGCGTCCCCCGCATAACTGCATTGCAGGTCATGGTTGGCCACCGCGGTATCGATAGGCACATTGCTGAGAAAAGCCGTAGCGGAATCTCTTTTTACGTTGAGCGTCACGCTGATACCGGCCGTGGTGGAGTATGCGAGATCCGCATAACCCTCGCCGGTAAAATCCGACACTACCAGGCCGGTGACAGCGTTCGGTGTGGACAAATTCGCCCTTGAAGAGAAGGTGCCGTCCCCTTTTCCGTACAGCAGAAGGATGGAGGTCTGCTCAGCTCCAATGGCCACGTCTGGAACTCCGTCGCCGTTAAAGTCGCCTGACGCAATCGCGCTCGTGGCGGGCAGCCCCGTCGTGACAAGCTGGGGCGAGTATTGAAAGGTGCCGTCGCCGTTACCCAGAAGAACTGTAACCTTTTGATTGCTAATGCCAGCCACTGCGAGGTCCGGTTTGCCGTCCTGGTTGAAGTCGGCCGTGGTGACGAGTCCGTCGATGCCGGCAGCCACAGTTTGCTGCGCCTGAAACGTGCCATCGCCATTCCCCGCCAGTAACGTGAGCCCATCGGCATCGCTCACCACAAGGTCGAGCGGTGCACTGCCGCCGTGAAAATGGCCGCTCACTTTCATATGGGGAGCATTCCCGCTGGAATACGACACCGGAGTCTTGAACGTACCATCGCCATTGCTCAACAGGATGGAGACCGTGTTATTGACGGAGTCTGCCACGGCAATATCGAGCTTTCCGTCACCATCGAAATCCCCGGTCACCACACTGTCCCCGGAAGTTAATCTCCGTTCGGCGGAGAAAGTGCCGTCACCGTTTCCCAGAAGGATCGACACGCTGTCATCTCCGGCGTTGGAAACAACAAGGTCGAGCTTCCCATCGGTGTTGAAGTCCCCTGCCACTACGCTGGTGAAATCAACCGACGCGGAGGCGATAGGCGCCAGGAATGTGCCACCGCCCTGTCCCCACATGATCTCGATCGTCCCCCCGGCGCTCAGAAGCAGATCAGGAATTCCATCCCCATTGAAATCACCGGAAAGCCACAACGGCCCGGCGCTGCCAACCGGGAATGAGACTGGCGGGTCGAAGTCCGGCCCGAGCGTGGAGGCACCCAGAGATGCCGATCCCAGCGGAACGCTGCTGGCCGAATCAGTAAACGTAACCGATCCCGTAGGCCCACCCACCCCGCCAATCGAGGTTCCCTTTACCGTGCAGGTCAGGGTGTAAGGGTCAGGGCCGCTCAGGGCAAGATTGGCAGTTGTCGTTTGGATGGCGTAATCAGCCGAGGCTATCGGGCTGGGTCCATAGGTGCCCCCGTACGCGATCGCCTGGAGGGTCGTTGAATACGCTATCGGGACCGGTCCGGTATAAAGGGTCGAGCTGGGTGTGGGGATGGTCCCGTCGGTAGTGTAGTAGATCGAAGTTCCTGTCGAGGCCTCGGTGATTGTGACGGTTTGCGCTCGGCTATAGGAGCCCCCTCCCGGGGAAAAGACAGGTGGGGCTGCAGGCGTGGTCGCAGTGAGCAATACCGGGCTGGAGATGCTACCCGCGTACGCTGCGTCGCCCGAATAGCTTGCCTCCACGGCATGTGATCCGGTTCCTGGCACAGCTACGCCGGTCACCGTGGCCGTGGCCGGGAATGCGGCGGGTTGGTTTAGTACGGCTGTCAAAGGGAAAGCGTAGCAAAAGTCATGGCCGGGACACCCATAGGACGAGTTGATGATAAAGTCCGAAACTCCGTCCCCGTCCATATCTCCCAAACTGGAGCTTGTGGCGCAATCGATATTTGAATAATCAAAATACAGGGTTGGGGGGAAGGTCCCATCTCCTTTACCCAACAACGCCGAGACATGACATCCTGGCCCCTGCCCGTCATACAGTTGAAAGTTAAATTCGATGTCGGCTATGCCGTCCCCGTTGAAATCGCCTACTAATATAGGCCCGGAGTTCACGGTTGAATAATTAGTGTAAATGTAGAACTCAATGTCAGTTCCCTGAGTAAAGGTGCCATAGCCATTATTTAGATAGACGCTCAGATAGTTGCTACCAACAAGAAGATCGAGCTTTCCGTCCCCGTTGAAGTCAGCAGCCGCGTAAGGAGCGCCCGGCAGAGTTGCGCCCTGGGTGAAAGTACCGTCCCCATTGCCCAGCAGGATGACGCCCGAGCCGGGGCCCGTTCCCAGAGCTACGTCCAGCTTCCCGTCTCCATTGAAGTCTCCCGCTACGGCGATCCCGTTAGCATGTGGCATCGAAGCCAAGGAAACCGAAGTGAAAGTGCCATCCCCATGGCCGAGCAGCATAACCAAGCCACCCGAAGCATCGGAACCCAACACATCGAGGTTTCCATCGTTGTTAAAGTCGCCCACAACCAATGTAGAACTCAGGGGGAAGTTCGGCCCAGAACTGAAGGTCCCATCTCCATTTCCCAACAGAATTGGACCGTTGCCCGCCACCAGGTCCAATTTCCCATCATTATTGAAGTCGCCTGATAAGGAGGGTTTGATCCCCGCCGCGAATGACGCAGATAGCGCAAAAGTTCCATCCCCGTTCCCCAAGGCGATAGCATTATCGTCGCCCTGTACGACCAGGTCCAGATTACCGTCGCCGTTGAAGTCGCCCGTAAGAGCGACGACATCCTCATTGTTCTGGGCAAAAAGGGTAGACGGGACAGAAAGGGTGGAGTCCCCCTCCGTGATGTTCGTCAATGAGACCGTGCCAGTTGGCCGTACCAGCGAGTGCCGGTCACCGACCGTTGCGGTTAGCGTGTAGGAACCGCTCGATCCGGATGCCGTCACCCTGGTTGAGGTCACTCCAACCACGGTGATGTTCAACGGCCCGGAGGAACTACCTTCGTACGCCGTGGCGCCGTTGGGCGTACCCAGATACACCGCCTTCACGGTGTCGATTCCCAAACGCAGATGCGTCTTCAGCGTGGCCGTTCCGGCCGGGGTAATCTGCGCCGTACCCAACTGGTTGATATCGGTACAGAGCGGCGCCGAGGCATTGCAGAACAGCACCTGGCCGGCAGTCACGGTGTCTGATCCCGCGGTAACCGTCGCCGTCAAGGTGAGGACCGACCCCTGGGGCACGCTCGACACAGAAACTCCCCCGGACGCAATCGCCAGTTCCGTCACGGTTGGCACAGGGGACTGTGAAAACACCGGACTTGAGCCGAAAAGAGCGAGAATCCCGAAACAGGTCAGGGCGAATGACCACAACCGGTGCGAGGGAACTGTGCTTTGAATCTTAGTCATATTGAATCTTTCGCGCTGGCGAACCGCAGCGAAATGCCGATTCTATTGGTTGTCCAAGGGGGAATAACAAACCGGGGAGAACGAAACCTGGATAGCAATAATATAAGCGTCAGAGCGATTTGCGGCGATCTAAATTCGCGCCCGCCGGTTAATCGCCTTGCCTTTGATTCCGGCGGGCCGGACCGCAGTAACGATTCCAATTCATGCGCACATGAAGAAAAGGGTTCTAAAATCGTTCTCCAAGGCCAGCCATCCCCTCAGCTTCATCTCGCGAATCGGACCAAACACTGATGGCCCCCAAGAGAAGAGGCCGGATGCAAAGAAACCGTTGACTGGTTGGCTAAGAGCGTATAGATAAGCTTGAGGCGATTGCGCCTATATGACTCACCTTGTTGGAATTACATCTCTATGTAATTAATACACTCCTTCGGACTTCATTTGCCGCGCCGCCCATTTTTCAAGCGCCAATCCTAACTGTCACTTAGCAGAATTCTTCGCGTTAAAGCGCACCGCGCGCACTGAGTGGCCACTCAGTTGCAACTTATTTCCAATTGTCGAAGGCTGTTTTGACTGCCGCAATTGAAATTCGGAGACGCGAAGAATGGCCATTAGAATCGTTCACTTTGGTTCAGATGTTTTCAATCGAATTGCTGCCCTGAAAAGCACGGGCTATTCGGTAGATGAGTGCTACTCTATTGCCGACCTTCACGCCTCGCTGGTTGGAATTTTGCCTGCCGATGCCGTCGCGATTGCAGACAACGAAGGCGCTGTGACGGACCATGCAATATCGCTGACTCGGTCAATCTCCGCAGCGCCCCTCATCCTGTTTCGGGACAGAAACGATCTTTACATCAGACCTGAAATTGATTTAGTTGTTCCGTCGAATGCAGGAGCCGACGATTGGTTGAATGATATTGCCAAATTGATTGAGCGCTCTTCGCGACGCGACACTTGATTGGCGTTTGAGCCAGTCCTGCTGGTTACAGGTTGAAGAGCGCTACCCTCAGAATTTCGACTGCGGCTGGGACGCAACCCTACGGCCGCACAATCATCTTTCCCACGCCATCTTGATACTGGCTGGCAATTTCGAAGGCCTCTTCGATCCGGTCGATCGATCTTGAATGCGTGAGCACAGGCGCAAACCACGCGGCATTTGTGCGCAACAATTCCAGCGCCTCATCGGTCTCGTGATTCGAGCGGCGAACATTAAAGATGGTCAGCTCTTTGCGCCGCATGGTTGAGCCGTCCATGGCGACATTGCGCGTCGAGTGGATGCCGGTGATCGCGACGCGTCCCGCATTACGCGCAAGCAGGACGGCTTGATTGGTGGTCTCTGCTCCGGCTGCGCAGTCCAACGCACAATCCACACCGCGCTGGCCCGTTGCGTGAAGAATCTCCTCGACAGCTTCGTCGGGCTCAAGCGCAACACTCGCCCCAATCGCGAGAGCGAGTTCGCGGCGATGCGCCAGCGGTTCTATGGCCCAGATTCGTTCCGCGCCTGCGGCTCGCAGCGCTGCAATGGTCATCAACCCGATCGGTCCCGCGCCGATAACAGCTACCGATTCGCTTCGGCGAATGGACGCCAGACGGAGCGAATGCATTGCAATGGCGAGAGGCTCGGCGAGAGTAGCCGCGTCGTACGCCATATCGCCGGGGATGGGGCGGAAATTTGCGACCGGGAGATTCACGAGCTCGCGAAAAAAACCAGGGTGCCCGGGATTCGACAAAAAGCGAATATTCGCGCAGACATTGTGATGGCCGGTCAGGCAGAACTCGCAGTGATAGCAGTAGAGCGCGGGCTCAAGCGCGCCGCGGTCGCCCGCAGCCAGCCCGGTGACGCCGGCGCCGGTTTTTTGAATTACACCTGCCGGCTC
>Ga0302278_10002332_pt1 | contig 22119 bp, 14 predicted proteins | sample III_Bog_N3_2_FD_194543 | JGI IMG/M metagenome (GOLD analysis project Ga0302278, IMG submission 194543) | Peat permafrost microbial communities from Stordalen Mire near Abisko, Sweden - III_Bog_N3_2 | ecosystem: Environmental > Terrestrial > Soil > Wetlands > Peat | place: Sweden: Abisko...
AAGAACATCTGGCCGTCAAAATATTGCCATTGATTGAACACCTGCATCCCAAAGATTTCGAACTGCTAGTCGATCTTATTTTCAGCACGAGCGGATGGAGACGATTGGACCCGACCGGAGAAACGCTGAAGCTAGTTGATATAGTTTTGGAGCTGCCAACGACTAACGAAAAAGCATACGTTCAGGTGAAGTCGGTTGCAAAGCTGGAAGACATTCATAAGCATGTGCAATATCTCAAGAATTCAGGTGGGTTTTCGCGATTATTTTTTGTCTTCCACTCTGGATCGGTTGATCCGTCTGAGGATTACGGGGACAATGTACATTTCATTGGGGGCAAAAAATTGGCACAAATGGTCGTGAATGCTGGCTTGACTTCATGGGTAATCAACAAGAGCTCCTGATAAGGATGTATTTCGCATCTTGGATTTGGTTACGCCCGGATGACCAGCAACCCGGCAGTTACCATTTCATCGACCTCCACTCACCCATCGATTCAGTGTTTCCGTAACCGGCAAAGCCGCGCATTTCCAAAACCCAATTCCCGCCCTGGATCGATGACGAGTCGCTATTCGGCCAGCAAACCAGCGAGCAGGGCGGTTCGGGGCGCGAGATGCTCCAGCACAATCGACTCATGCTGCGCGTGCGCGCCTTCACCCACTGCGCCCATGCCGTCGAGGGTGGGAATGCCCAGCGCGGCGGTGAAGTTGCCGTCGGAGGCGCCGCCGGTCGCGGCTTCGCCGAGCTCGATGCCCAGCTCTGCGGCGAGAAGCTTTGCTCGTTGATAGAGCCGGACGGTTCCCGGTTTGCGCTCCATGGGCGGGCGATTGATGCCGCCCGTAACGGTGAGCGAGCAGCGCTTGTCAGTGGGCTTGAGCGCGGCAAACTTGCGCTCGATGCGCGGGCCGTCGGGCTTGCGGGCGATGCGGGCATCCACTTCGACCCAGGCATGTGCGGGGATCACGTTGCTCTTGCTGCCGCCTCCGGCAACGCCCACGCTGACGGTGAGGCCGCGCTTCAGGTCGGTCCAGCCGCTGACTTTTTCGATGATGCGGGCCATCTCGCGGATAGCGCTTGCGCCTTTGGTGAAATCCACTCCGGCATGGGCTGAGACGCCCTGGACTTCAATGCGCCAGTTGCCGGTGCCCTTGCGCGCGGTCTTGTAGGCCAGGCCCTGCGCCGGCTCCAGAACATAGACGGCCTGGGACTCGAGCGCCAGCCGCTCGGTCACCGGGCGGCTGGCCAGGCTGCCTTCTTCCTCATCGCTGTTGAGCAGGACGACGACCTCGCGGTTGAGCAGGCCAATCTCGGCAAGCAGGCCGATGGCGGTGAAGGCCATGGCAACACCGGCCTTCATGTCCAGCGTGCCCGGACCCCAGAGGCGGCCATCGGCCTCGCGCAGGGGCATGGTCTTGAGGGTGCCGATGGGCCAGACGGTGTCCAGATGGCCAAGGACGAGAATGGGCTTGGCGGCGGCCTTCCTGCTTCCAGGCCCGAAGCGGGCTTCGAGCAGGTCGCCGACCTGGCGCTGGCGGTGCAGCTTGACCCGTCCGCCCAGCTCGCGGGCGTGGGCTGTGGCCAGGGCAACGCAGGCATCCACGGCAGTCTTGTTGTCAGTGGGCGACTCGGCCAGCACCAGCTTGCGGACAAGATTGAGCAGCGCGGGCTGGCTGCGCCGGGCCCCGGCCAGCAGGGCGCGCATGGAGACGGGCAAATCGGAAAGTGTGTTCATGAAAAAAAGGGCTCCTTTCCCGGGCAAATTCTCGTCCGCAGGCCCGGTGATTCTCTGATTCTACGATGGTTACGGGATATTACACCGACCAAATCGGAATTGGAACCAACCCCGGCAGTGGTATGCGCGGTGGTTCGGGAAGCGCAGAGTGTTGCAAATTTGCCACAGGACAGGAAGAAGAACTCGCGTCTAATCTATCCAGTGCTCTGGTTGAAGGGCATTTGGAGTGCTGCTTGGCGAGTCCCGCCCACCTGGAACAGACGATTGCCGAAGCCATTGCTTTTGAGGGCGTTGGTCTCCATTCCGGCGCGCCGGTCAAACTGCGCCTGCTGCCCGCGCCGGCCGGCTCGGGAATCGTCTTCCGCCGCACCGATCTGGATAACTTTGAAATCCCCGCCAACGGACGCAACGTGGCCAAGGTCAGCTACGCCACCAGCCTCATGCGCCAGGGTGTGCTTATCTCGACGACGGAACATCTGCTCTCCGCGCTGATCGGCATGGGCGTCGACAACGTGATCATTGAGCTCGACAACCTGGAGCTGCCCATCCTGGACGGCAGCGCCCTGCCCTACGTCGAGGCTTTTCGCCAGGCCGGCATCCGCACCCAGCGGCGGCGGCGCGAAACCATCCGCGTCCTCCGCCCGGTTGAGGTGCGCGAGGGCAACAAATTTATCGGCGTCTATCCCGGCTCGGGATACAGCATTCAATACACGATCGATTTTCCCCCGCCGATCGGCAGGCAGAGCACCAGCGTGGACCTTGCCGCCGAGACCTACGGCGAGCTGATCGCCGCGGCGCGCACCTTCGGCTACAAGGCCGACGAGCAGCGGCTGCGCGATATGGGGCTGATCCGTGGGGCGAACGCGAAGAACGCCATTATTCTGGGCGTGAACGGCCCGGAGAACGGCCCGCTGCGCTTTGCCGACGAGTACGTGCGCCACAAGGTGCTTGACCTGATTGGCGATCTGGCGCTGGCCGGGCGGCGCATTGAAGGCCATGTGGTGGCCGAGCGCGCCGGCCACGCCATGCACACGGCGCTGGTGTCGCGGCTGCTCAAGGACCGCTCCGCCTGGGAGCTGGCGCATGTGCCGGTGGAGACGGCGCACGGCGAGGAAGCGGCCAATACCCGCCTCCCGGGCGGCGCGTTGCCCAGCCCGGCGCTGATGAACGCGTAGCAGGCTGCGAATGAGGCCGGGTTTCGCGGGATCGATCCGAAACAATTCCCTCAGGGTCTGAAGCCCATCTTCATTTGTTTGATCTTTCGGCACGACTGAAGTCGTGCCCTGACACTTCTTGCCGCTGCCGATGAGTTTTCCCGCAGCCTGGAGGGTCGTGCCCTAAGACGCTTCTTGCCCTTTGCGGAAGGCTTCTCGCGCTCTGCTCTGTTAAAGCGGTCCTACCAATTCACCTGGTGCAGGCCGGAAATTAATGATTTTCCTGTGGCGTCGATCAGGATACGGGCTTTTGCCTTGGCGCGCGCGGGATGGCTTTTCTTGAAGAAAGGCCACTCGGCATCAACCTATCTGTATCGAGCTGAATCGACAATGTTGCAGCGGCGCGGAAAGGCTGGGAGCCGCAAGCAAGCTCGGCTGGCTCAGGGGTGAGCAGGAGAGCCTGTGCAGGAGCCGAAGTCCTTGCCGAGCTTGTTGACGACCAGAATGCGCGGTCCGGCGGCAGCGGTCTTTTGTTTCCTTGCTGAAACCCGAACTCGGTCTCCGGTCTTGATGTCCGCCGTGTTGCCAAGCAGCGCATAGGTCTGCTGATCGCTCTCGCTCAGCAGCTCAAGCCCATTGGGTCCGGTGGCGGCACAGCCGGTCATGTTGTGGTCGTGATGGCCCACGGCGAGTACGATTCCGATGGCGATGCCGGCGCCGATGGCGGCAATGCCGACGCCAATCCAGACAATGTCGCCCTGGGTCGGGAGGGAGTGGTCAGGACGGGGATGGTCGGCAAAAGCAGGCCGAATTGCGGTAACGGCGAGGATGCAGCAGAGGGCGAGCGCGGTGATTTGGCGGCGGAGAATTGCGGTCATGGCAGAGCCCTTTCATTTGCTGAGGATCTCTGGCCCCGGGGCCGAGAGTGGAATTGCTCTGGGGCGCAGGAGCCGCAAACCAGACGTTGCTGCTTGATGAGGTAGTGCAATGGGATGGGCTTTTGTGACAGAGCCGGGCGAGAACGCGCGAAGAAATGCAGTGGGTAATCGGTTTACGGCAAGGTTTGCGGGTCGATGCGATGTGTTGTTGGCGACGGGATTGAGTCATGGCTCGCCTGCCACTGAGGTTTCGCGCCACCGGGGCGCGGGCGTATAGTGGCGTGGCATCGCAATCGCGAAATTCAATTCAATCGTGGCTTGTCCAGGCCGCTCGTGCTCATCACAACATCGGAGGTCGTCCCTTGACCAACCTGCTCGATCGCCGCAGCTTCATCATTGGCAGCTCGCTCACTGCATTGGCGTCAACCCGCGCTCTCGGCGCCAACGACACGCTGCGCATCGGCGTCCTGGGTGCGGGCGGGCGCATGCGCGACCTGCTCAACGCCGCCGACAAGACCGCTCATACCTATCAGATTGTCGCCGTCAGCGATGTTTATGGGCCGCGGCGCGACGCGGTCAAGGAACGCAGCAACGGGCTGGCGACGACGCACCTCGACTATCGCGAGGTGCTGGAGCAGAAGGACATCGACGCGGTGCTGATTGCGTCACCCGACCACTGGCATGTGCAGATGGCCGCGGATGCGCTGGCCGCGGGCAAGGACGTGTACCTCGAAAAGCCGGTGACGCACACGATTGAGGAAGGTGCGGTGCTGACGCACGCGGTGCGGTCGAGCAGGCAGATTTTGCAGTGCGGCATGCAGCAGCGCAGTTGGACGCACTTTCGCGATGCGGTAGCCGTGATTCAAGGCGGCAGCCTGGGGCGCATAACGCAGGTGCGGACCTTCTGGTGGCAGAACTATAGCCGGCAGCGGCCGACGGTCGTCACCGACCAGCAGGCGCTCGACTGGAAGCGGTGGCTGGGAACGGCGCCCGATCAGCCGTTCAGCGAGGAGAAGTTCAAAAACTGGCGCTGGTTCTGGAACTTCGGCGGCGGGGCCATGACCGATCTGCTCACGCACTGGATCGACGTGGTGCATTGGGCCATGAAGGAGGACATGCCGCACGCTGCGCAGATGCTCGCGGACAAATACATCTTTGAGCAGTGGGACTGCCCGGACACGGTGCAGACGGCGTTCCGTTATCCGGGGTTCGACGTTGTGTATTCGGGGATGATGAGCTCGTCAATCGACGACGGCGGGATTGAGTTTCGCGGGATGGAGGGGACACTGAAGGTCGATCGCAGCGGATTCGGGATCTATCGCGAGGGCGTTCCAGGAGAGAAGAATCCCGTGCTCGAAGAGAAGAGCTATCGCGACGGAACCATTGCGCATATGGAGAACTTCTTCGATTGCGTCAAGTCGCGCAGCGAGCCGAATGCGCCGGTGGAGGCTGGAGTGTCCGCGGCGCGGGCGGGGCATATTGCCAATTATGCGTTTCATCACGGCGGGCAGACGGGGTGGCCGCTGAAGGGGTGATTTGTCGCTGCCGGGCACATCTTCTGGAGATGATGCCCTGGATCCGAAGTACAACCGGAGGTCCTTCGATTATGATCGGCGACCGTCTGGTTGATTGGGGATTGTGCTTTCCCACCCATTCGCCATGAAGCCGGCGAATGGATGGGGCACGGGACTGTTGTGGCCAAGAGGCGAAAATAGCAGCCGATTTTTGTACCAGCAATTAGATGCTGAGCGCCTAAATGTCCAGGTTCTTCACGTCCAGCGCGTTGTCTTCGATGAATTTGCGGCGCGCTTCTACGTCCTCGCCCATCAGCGTTGTGAAGATGGCCTCGGTCTCGGCGATGTCTTCAAGCTTGACCTGCAAGAGCGTGCGATGCTCGGGGTCCATGGTGGTCTCCCAGAGCTGCGTGGCGGTCATCTCGCCCAGGCCCTTGTAGCGCTGGACCGAATAATCTTTCTTGCCCTGCTCGACGATGTAGCTGAACAGCTCGCGCGCGGACTGCTTCTCGACCGGCTCGCGCAGCATGCGTGCGGTGCGCCGTGCCTGCGTGGCTTCCGCCTTGGCCTCGGCGCCCTCGCCAGCGGCGGCTTCGGCCTCTTCGGGCGCGGCTGCTTCCACGGCGCCGCCCTTGGGTGCGAATTCGATCAGGAAAGGCGGCTCCAGAAATTCCTTGATGAGCATGAACTTGGCCATCATGCCCTTGAACTCCGGGCTGCCGGCCAGCGCCCAATCGATGGAGCGGTTGGCGCCCTGTGAATCGGTGAAGGAGACGGACCAGGTGTGGTGCTCCTCATCCTCCACCGGCTCGGAGATGGACTTGAGCTGCAGCTCATCCTTGAGCGCGGTGATCTGCTCGTGGAGCGTGACCAGCTTGGGCGGAACTTCGCTCTCGGCTTTGGAGGCAAAGTCGGCGCGATGCACGAACTCAAGGCGGGCCAGCAGCTCGGTGAGCTTCTCGCTGCGGATGCGCTTGTCGACCTTTTCAACGAAGTCGAGATACTCCTTGAGCGTGGCCATGAAGCGGGTGAGGTCGGCGCCCTCAATGCGGCTGGCCGTCTCGCCATGGCGCACGATCATGCCCTCCGAGGCGCGGTTGACCATGACTTTGACAAACTCGCGGTCGTCCTTGATGTACTGCTCGAAGCGGCCCTTCTTGATCTTGTAGAGCGGCGGCTGGGCGATGTAGATGTTGTCGCGCTTGATCAGCTCCGTCATATGGCGGAAGAAGAAGGTGAGCAGCAGGGTGCGGATGTGCGAGCCGTCCACGTCGGCGTCGGTCATCAGGATGACTTTGCCGTAGCGGATCTTGGTGGCGTCGAAGTCGTCTTTGCCGATGCCGCAGCCAAGCGCGGTGATCATGGCGCGGATTTCCTCGTGGCCGAGCATCTTGTCGTAGCGGGCCTTCTCCACGTTGAGGATTTTGCCCTTGAGCGGCAGGATGGCCTGGAACTTGCGATCGCGCCCCTGCTTGGCGGTTCCGCCTGCCGACTCGCCCTCGACGAGGTAGAGTTCGCAGCGATCCGGGTTGCGTTCGCTGCAATCGGCGAGCTTGCCGGGCAGGCCTCCGCCGTCGAGAGCACCCTTGCGGCGAGTGAGGTCGCGGGCCTTGCGGGCGGCCTCACGGGCGCGCGCTGCTTCAATCGCCTTGTTGATGATCTTCTTGGCGACCTGGGGATTCTGCTCCAGGAACATGCCCAGGCGCTCATTTACGAAGGCCTGCACGTTGCCGGCGATGTCGGAGTTGAGCTTGCCCTTGGTCTGGCCTTCGAACTGCGGCTGGGGCAGCTTGACGCTGACCACCGCCACCAGGCCCTCGCGCACGTCGTCGCCGCTCAGGTTCTCCTTCATGTCCTTGAAGAGGCCAAGCTGCTGGCCGATGGCGTTGATGGTGCGGGTCAGCGAGGTGCGGAAACCAGACAGGTGCGTGCCGCCGTCAACCGTGTTGATGTTGTTGGCGAAGCTGAACACGGTCTCCGAGTAGCTGTCGTTGTATTGCAGCGCAATGTCCATCTCGACGCCGTCGCGCAGCGCCTCCATGACGATCGGCTTCTCATGCAGCACGATTTTGCCGCGGTTGAGATGCTTGACGAACTCGGCGATGCCACCGGCGTAACGGAAGTTGGCGGTGCGCGCTTCGCCCGTCTTGGGGTCGGCGGTGCGCTCGTCGGTGAGCGTGATCTCCAGGCCCTTGTTCAGGAACGCCAGCTCGCGCAGGCGCTGGGCCAGGGTGTCGTAGTTGAACTCGGTGGCCGTGAAGATGGTCTTGTCGGGAAGGAAGTGGACCTTTGTTCCGCGGCGCTTGCTGGTCCCCGCCTGGCGCAGCTCGCTCGTGGCCACGCCGCAGCTGAAGTCCATCTCCCAGGTGTGGCCGTCGCGCCAGATCTCGACGTTGAGCTCCTGCGAGAGCGCGTTGACGCAGCTCACGCCCACGCCATGCAGGCCGCCGGAGACCTTGTAGCTGGACGAGTCAAATTTGCCGCCGGCGTTCAGCTTGGTCAGCACCACCTGCACGGCAGGCATCTGCTCGCCGCCGGCCAGGGTCTTGATGTCGACAGGAATGCCGCGGCCGTCGTCGGTCACAGTGATGGAGTTATCCACATGGATCACGACGTCGATCTTGGTGGCAAAGCCGGCAAGCGCCTCATCGACCGAGTTATCCACAACTTCGTAGACCAGGTGGTGCAGGCCCATCTCGCCGGTGGAGCCGATATACATGGCCGGACGCAGCCGGACGTGCTCCATGCCTTCAAGGACGGTGATGTTTTCGCCTGTGTAACTGTCGCTGTTGCCAGGGAGGGGAATGCTGCCGGGTACTTCAGTCGCCATAGGTTTCCGTTCGCAAGGCTTTCGCTTTGAGTTTCATACGGGCATGCGCGCCCGCAGGACCTTTTCCGGGGAGCGGCTATAACGACTAACCGCTTGAAACACGAGGGCTTGACGGGCGTTTGCCAGTCTTGATTTTACCACGCCGGAAGACCCGGCGGAAGGAAACAGCGAAGCGGCTAAAGAGGCTTCCAGCCGAGATGAAATGGACATAGCTGTGTGACGCTAGTAACCAGCATGGTTACTAACTAGGTATCAGTATGAAATAGCTAGACTTAGGCGAATTCACAGACTACCCTATTAGTGGTATGGAGACAAGTCTCCGGCTAATCTAAAACCTTGAGGGGTTACCAAACATGAAACTCGCCATTCGCATCGCTGCTTTGTCCGTCGTCCTCGCTGGAGTTGCCGCCGCTTCCGTTTCCTCAACCGCGACCACGCACACCGTCGCCAGCTCCCAGGCAGCGACCGCCAGGATGCCTGTCCCGCTGTGCGCACCCGGCCTGCCGACCTGCCCGAACGACCCTGTTCCACCCAAGCAATAACCCCAAGGTAATGGCACAAAAGTGCCATTAGTTTAGACCGAATTCCCGTTGTGAATTGAGGGTATGCGGCACTATCCTGAGAACGGACTCAGAATGGTGAGCGGCCCCTTATGTCTTCGCAACTGGCAATGACGCTGATGGGCGCGGCGGAGTTTCTCCTCTCGACCCTGCTCGCCTATGTCTTCTGGCGCAAGGCGCTTCATCGCCGTTTTCCCGCCATGAGTGCGTATCTCGCGTTGCGGGTCGTGTCCACCCCTGTGCTGGCTTTCCTGATTCTGGGTCAAACCGGCCGGCTGATCGCCACAGCAGAATTTGAACGCAGCGCCGCGCAGGCCTACTTCTTTGTCTTCTGGCCGGATTACATCATCAGCGCGGTGGTTCTCTTTTTTGTCTGCATGGCAGTGTTCCGCTCCGCGCTTGCCTCACTGCCGGGGCTGTTGAAGTTTGGTCTGGTGATCTTCCGCTGGGCCGTTCTGGTTTCAGTGATTGTTACGCTTTCCACGGTCACGTTTGCGAATCGTGGTTTCATGATCCTGCCCGATGTCGGCATCGCATTGATGCGCTCGGTAAGCCTGCTGGAACTCTGCCTGCTTGGCTTCCTGTGCCTCTCCATGAACGCACTGCGGCTTTCTGTCCGCGACCTGGCATTTGGCATTTCGCTCGGCTTTGGCGTCATGTCCGCGAACGACTTCATCTTCGCCTCACTCACGGCGCGGCTGGCCACACTCACGGCGCCGCTGCAGTTTGTGTATGAGTCCGTCATCCTGGTATCGCTGGGCACCTGGGTGGCTTACTGTGCGCTGCCGGAACCGGCGCGCAGGCCGATGACCATGCCGGTGAACTCGACCATCTACCGCTGGAACGAGATTGCTTCAGCGCTGGGTCATACCGGCACGCAGGTGGCGGTGCAGCAGCCGGCCAACAGCTTCTTCCTGACAGACGTGGAGAAGGTGGTGGACAAGGTGCTGAATCGGAGCCTGAAGAAGCGGCAGTCGGAACTCTAAAGACAGGGACTCTAGCTGTTCTCCAATTGCTGTACACCGAAAGCACGATGATAAGTGGCTTTTTCCTGAAGAAAGAGCCACCTTGCACGCAACTAAACAGAGCACATGAATTGGAGAACTGCTCTAAGGTACTCGAAAACAAAAGGCCATCCGCTGCTGCGGATGGCCTTTGTGCTTGCGAAAGAGTGGAACTACTCGGCGGGTACGGGGTCGATGGAGGCAAAGCGGCCGTGGTTGCCGCGGTCCTGGAACTTGACGCGACCCGTGACTTTGGCAAAGAGCGTGTCGTCGGAGCCGATGCCGACGTTGAGGCCCGGCTTGATGGGCGTGCCGCGCTGGCGGATGATGATGGAGCCGCCGGTGACGAGTTGACCGGCAAAGGCCTTTACGCCCAGCCGCTGTGCATTGGAATCGCGTCCGTTTGTGGAGCTGCCTCCACCCTTCTTATGTGCCATTGCCGAATCCCCTTCTCAAAGTTTCTTCGATTCCCAGCTTCGCGGTGAACGCGAAGAATGGGGCACCCACATTGTGTGGGTTGAAAAATATCCCTAGGCGGTAGCCGTGTAGGTGACGCCGTCGGCCTCAATGGCCTTGATGCGCACCTCGGTAAAGTTCTGCCGGTGTCCCTGCAGCTTCTTGTACTGCTTTTTGCGCTTGAGGTGGAAGACCAGGATCTTCGCGCCGCGGCCCTCACCGAGAACTTCGGCGGTCACCTTGGCGGCGGCCGGCTTGGCCACGGTGCCCTCATCGGCGGAGACGGCGAGAACGTCATTGAACTCAAGGGTCTTGTCTTCCGAGACGACAGTCTCGATCTTGACCACATCGCCGGGAGCAACCCGGTACTGCTTGCCACCGGTACGAATCACTGCGTACATAAACCCTCCAGCGCAGTCACCGCCACCGCGGATGCGCACTTGATCAACCAAAAATAGCTCGGGCGGAAACTACTGGTCCGGGGGCCGACCTACGCTCAAGCCCCTTCCGGGCGAACGTCCGATCTCCACGGCGACAGGCATGAATCGCCAAACTAAGGTAGTGTACCGGTTTTGCGCCCCAAAGGTCAATCGTCTGGCGGCCCCAAAGCGGGTCATGGCCGGTGAAATGGGTAGAAATAGCCGTTTCCGGATGCAATCGGACCGTGGGAGCGGCTACACTCGTCCCATTCGAATGGGCAAAATCCACGTGCTGCAAGTCAATATGGGCCAGGAGTAGGAGATGGGAATGACTTTGACGGGACAACTGGGGCGCGCGGCGTTTGCCGCCGTGGCAGCGACCATTCTTGCGGCAGGTATAGCGACAGCGGCCGCTCAGCAATCAGTGCCCGAGCAGCCGGACAACTACACCTGGCTGGAGGACATTCACGGCGAGCGGCCGATGGCCTGGGTTGCGGCGGAGAATGCGCGCTCGGCCGCCGTGCTCGAGAACGACAGCCACTTTGCCCCGTATACGGCGGACGCGCTCAAAATTCTCGATTCGCCGGAACGACTGCCGGCGCCGCAGTTTCGCAACGGCCTGGTGTACAACACCTGGCGGGACGCCAATCACCAGCGCGGCATTCTGCGCCGCACCACGCTGGCGAGCTACCTGACCGCGGAGCCCAGGTGGGAGACGGTCCTCGACTACGATGCGCTGGCCAAACAGGACAAGCAGAGCTGGGTGGCGCACGAGCTGACTTGCCTGGAGCCGGCGGAGGAGCTGTGCATGGTGGAGCTGTCTGCCGGAGGCGAAGACGCGGTCACCATGCGCGAGTTCGACTTGAAGACGGGCGCCTTTGTCGCCGGCGGTTTTGAGCTGCCGACCGGCAAGCAGAACGTCACCTGGGTCAACAAGGACACGCTGCTGGTGGCGCGCGACTGGGGCGCGGGCACCATGAGCGAGTCCGGCTACCCCGTCACGGTGCGGCAATGGAAGCGCGGCGAGCCGCTCACGAGCGCGCACGAGGTCTTTCACGGTGAAACGAAAGACATCCGTGTTCTTCCCCATGTGCTGACAGATGCCCAGGGCCATCGCGCGGAGATTGTGGAGCTGAACCACAGCTTTTTTGAGACCGAGGTCTACCTGCTGCTGCCCGGCGGCCTGAAGAAGCTGGGACTGCCGCTGAAGGTGGATCTGGGCGGGCTGGTGGATGGGCAGTTGATCGTCACGCTGGACGAGAACTGGACGCCGGAGGGCCAGGCAAAAGCGTTTGCCCAGGGCACGGTGGTTTCCATCGGCCTGGATGCGGCGATGGCGGACCCCGTGCATCTGAAGCCGACGGTGGTGTTTGTGCCGACGGCGAAGGAGTTTGAGCAGGACCTGGACGTGACGCGGAACCACATCATCGTGACCACTCTCGACCATGTGCAGGGCCGGGCCTATGTGTATACGCGCGGCAAGGACGGGCACTGGTCGCGGAAACAGCTGCCGGTAGCGGACAACCAGACGGTGGGCATTGAGACGACGAGCCAGACGGACGACAAATTCATTCTGAGCGTGTATGGCTTTCTGACGCCGCCGTCGCTGATGCTGGGCAACGCGGCCGACGGATCGCTGATCAAGGCCAAACAGGAGAAGCCGCAGTTCGATGCAACGGCCGATGTGGTGGAGCAGAAGGAGGCCACGTCGAAAGATGGAACGCGGGTCCCATACTTCATTGTGCATCGCAAAGACATGCCGTATGACGGGTCGAATCCCACCATTCTCTATGCGTACGGCGGGTTCCAGGTCTCGATGACGCCCTATTACTCGGCCGTGACAGGCAGGCTGTGGCTCGAGCATGGCGGCGTGTATGTGCTGGCCAACATCCGCGGCGGCGGCGAGTTTGGACCCGCCTGGCACGATGCCGGTCTCAAGACGCATCGGCAACGAATTTACGACGACTTTTATGCGGTGGCGCAGGACCTGGTGACGCGGAAGATTACTTCGTCGCGGAAGCTGGGCATTGTGGGCGGATCAAACGGCGGTTTGCTGATGGGCGTCGAGTTCACCGAGCATCCGGAGATGTGGAATGCGGTGGTGATCCAGGTGCCGCTGCTGGACATGCTGGCGTATGAGCACTTGTCGGCGGGTGCGTCGTGGGTGGGCGAGTATGGCTCGGCGTCCATTCCCGAGGAGCGCGCGTTTCTGGCTTCGATCTCTCCGTACAACCAGCTCAAGCCGGATGTGCACTACCCGGAGCCGCTGATCTTTACCACCACCAAGGACGACCGCGTGGGCCCGGTGCATGCGCGCAAGTTTGCCGCGCGCATGGAGGAGTTTCACGAGCCGTTCTTGTATGACGAAGTGATTGAGGGCGGGCACGCGGCAGGCGTGGACAACAAGCAGGAAGCGCGCACCTATGCCGAGTACATGACCTACCTGACGATGAAGCTGATGGAGTAAGGTGGTGTCGCCTCGGAGCGCTGGCCGCCGTGCGCTACGGCAGTTCAGTCTTGATCTCTTCGATCTGCTTTGCGTGGCGCAACGCGTGGAGACCAATGCTGAGCAGCATCTCATGGCAATTGCAGTCTTTCAGAATTGGATGCCAGGTGAGTTTGGCGCGAAGGTCTTGCCGGCAATCGCGCACGAAGGCAATGGTGCGCTCGCGGCTTGCGAGGAACTGGGCCATTGCCGCGGCGAGCGTGGGAAATCTTCCTGCAGGATGGCCCTGCGGTGGTGATTCCATGCGGCGGGAGCGGTCTGTGCCGCGAGCCATCATCTTGGCCTCGCGCTCGCGATTGATCATCGGCAAGTCGGGGGTAGTGGCGATGTCGATCTGCGCAAACATGTAGCGCTCAGAGAAGGCGATGTGCTCCGCACAGCCGAGGATGGACCAGCGGCCGGGGCCGGGAGTGCGGCGGGCTGTTTCTTCGTTAACGCCGGCCACGGCGGACTGAACAGCTGCGCGGCTCCCGTCAAGCAGCGCGAGAAGTTGCAGGCGCTCTACTTCATCCATGGTTTACTCCTTTGCTCGTGCGTGGGTCCGAAGAGCACTTGCCGGGCAGGCCCCAGTCCGCGGGCCGCAACAGAGCGTGCCAGCAAAGCTGATACCAGTAGGTGAGCGCGCGGATGCGCAGCCGGGCGTTGAAGCCCAGCGTGGCAGCAACGGCAACGGCGCTCGAGACGGAGTTGACGAGCGTTCTGCATGTCAGCGCCGCGGAGGCCACTGCGCAGATAAACGGCCCACCGGTCTTGCGGAAGTACGTGAGGCGGGAGCGCTGATACTCCACGCGCGCCGGCCCGCGGAAACGGTCGGCCGTTTGTCCATGGCCGTGCATGGCGCGGGCGGCGGGCAGGTAGTAGACCTCTGCGCCAATGCAATGCGCGCGCCGGCACCAATCGATCTCTTCGAAGTAGAAAAAGAAATCTTCGTCGAGCAGTCCGAGGCGGTCGAGGACGGAGACGCGAACGGCGAGACAGGCGCCGAGCACGCATTCGACGGGCATGGGCGCGGAGCCTGTGGATTTGCGGCGGAAGCGAGTGGGATTGAAGAGGCGGAGCAGGAAGCGCGGGAGCATGTCCTCGGCCAGCGAGGGCAGCGGTGCATAGGCGCTTTGCAGGCGGCCGTCGGGATAGCGAAGCCGGCCGCCGGCGAGGGCGAGATTGGGCATCGAGTCAAAGCCATCGGCGAAGGCCTGCAACGCGCCGGGCTCGAGCTCGGCGTCGTTGTTGAGCAGCAGGATGAACTCGGGCGGGGATGCGGCGCTGAGTGCGCGTGTGATGCCCTGGTTGACGGCGCGGGCGAAGCCGGCGTTGCATCCGTTGCGGATCAGCTCAAGGGCGTCGATGCTGCGCTGTGTCTGATCGATGGAGCCGTCGGTGCTTCCGTTGTCGACCAGGACCAGTTGCGCTGCGGGCACGCCTTCACGCAGCGCGGAACGGACCGAGGCCTCAAGCATGGCGCCGCCGTTATAGTTCACGATGACCACGGCAAAGCGCACGCCGGCAGGCGAATTCGCATTCATGCGCACGGCCGCGAATGCTTTTGACTGCTGCGTCGATGCGTGTGTCTGCAATGCCTCACGAGATCGAATCATAGGGTTGGCGCCGGTTGGTGTCAAAGGTTCACGCCCCGTCTCGATCTCCGTTCCCGGTGCATGCGCAGACGGTCATGGCCGCGCGGGAACGACATAGAACAGAATGGCGAAATAGTGCGCCACGCTGCCGGCGAGAACAAACAGATGCCAGGCGGCGTGAAAGTAGCGCCGCCTGTCGAGCGCGAAGAAGACGATGCCCAGCGTGTACGCAAGGCCGCCGGCTCCGAGCCACAGCACTCCATGCCAGCCGATGGACTGGGCAAGAATCCGCGCCGCGAACACCCCCACCCAGCCTTGAATCAAATAAACCACTGCCGAGGCCACGGCGAATCTGCCGACGGCGAAGCACTTGAAGATGACGCCTGCGACGGCCAGCGTCCACTCCACCGCGAAGACCCACCAGCCCAGCCTTCCATGCAGCGAGACGAGAGTGAAGGGCGTGTAAGTGCCCGCGATCAACAGGTAAATTGCCGAGTGATCGAGCACCTGGAAGACGTGGCGCGCCCGCGTGCGCACCAGCGAGTGGTAAAGCGTGGAGCAGAGGTAAACGAGCACCAGTGTGGCCGAGAAGACGCTGCAGCTGACCAGCACCCACGACGATCCGCGAGTAGCGGCGGCGATAAGGAAAACAGAGCCTGCGATTGCCAGAATGGCGCCGATACCGTGCGTGATGACGTTGGCCAAAATGTCGCTGAGATGGGCGCGAGTTTCCACGGAGTGACGGTTGTGCGGCTGCATCCGATTCGATTCCATCCGATCGCGAGCGGGCATTTCTTAACCGGGCTTTCCGGTGTAGTGTGCGTGGTGGTGCACCTGCGCGTGGTCCTCCAGAGATTCGAGGTGGGTGATGACTTCCGCCGGCATGCCCAATTCCGCCGGCAAGCGCTCTTCAACCATGGTGGCCAGCCCGTGTGCCTCGCTCACAGACGTCAGATCGGGGAAGAGCAGATGCACTTCAATGATTTGCCGGTAGCCGGTGGTGCGGAAACGCACGCCGTGGTACTGGATGTTCAATTCCGAGCAGATCGCATCGAGCCGTTCGCGAATCTTTCGGCCGGCTGCGGGGTCGGAGTAGTCCAGCAGGCCGACGGCGGAACTCCAGACCAGGCGCCCGCCCGACCAGAGAATGTTGATGGCCACGGCGATGGCCACGAGCGGATCGAAGGGCTTCCAGCCGGTGATCAAAACCAGCACCAGTCCGGCGACCACGCCGAAGCTGGTCAGGCTGTCAGTCAGCACGTGCTTGCCGTTTGCTTCAAGGATGAGCGAATGGGTACGGCGGCTGGTGCGAATCAGATAGTAGCCCAGGCCTGCATTGAGAATGCCGGCGAAAAGGATGAGCACCACACCCGAGCCGAGGCGATGCAACGCGAGGCCCAGGACCCACTCGCGAATCGATTCAATGAGAATGGCGACGGCGGCCACAACAATCAACGCGCCTTCAAATCCTGCGGAGAAGAAGGAGATGCGCTCGAAACCATAAAGGAAATGATCCGAGGCGGGCTTGAGGCTGAGACGCAGGCTGAAGCTGGCAAACGCGACCGCGATGACATGAATGACAGACTCGGCAGCGTCAGAAAAAATGGCTGCGGAGTGGGTGAGAAAGTAAGCTGCGGTCTTGCCCGCCAGCATGGCCACGCCAAACAGCAGCGAAAGACGCATGGCAAATCGCGCATGGCGCAACTCGCGCTGGTCTCTCCCCGCCCGGCCTGCTTCAATCACCTGCGTGGACACTAGAGCAGTTCTCCAATTCATGTGCTCTGTTTAGTTGCGTGCAAGGTGGCTCTTTCTTAAGGAAAAAGCCACTTATCATCGTGCTTTCGGTGTACAGCAATTGGAGAACAGCTATAGCATCGTTCCCGCACCAGGGGCTCCCAATTGAATGGCTGCGGCCATTTTATACCCCTTCAGCATCGCATGTTTCAACCGGAAATGAGGTCTGCCGCAGCGCGGCAATTGCTTACGCGCGGCTGTTGATCAAGAAATCAACAAGCGAAAATTGATTTGACAGCGCGGCATTCCAAGCGCAAAATTGCCGCTCATTCAGATCATTGACCTGCGCGGCGCGATCCGGCGCGGGCGATTGTTGAAATTCATCGCTGCGGCGCAACCTTCCCTCCGCTCATTGCGCTGTTGCCGGGCTGACCTGGATTTTCTTGCAGCTTTCTTTCGAGCCTTGGAACAATCGAGAAGCAAACATCGCTGTCACAAACGCCGTTTTCGATACCACTCTATGCGCGTGTCTGATTTCCGCAGGAAGCATCAACCTCTCCCCAAGCAGTAAAAACCGGATCCGCGGAGAACACAGCACGGCATACGCACGTTGTGGAGCCGCTCCAGGGCTCCAACTGAATGGTCCGCCGGGCGGACAACAACAATTTGACCGAAGTTGAGGAGAACACCCCCATGCCTCCCTCACTGCGCCTCGGCGCGGACGCGCTTGCGTCTGAGCTCGCCAAGCTCCCTTCCCTGACGACCACGGCTGCACCCACGCTCGATGCGGTTCGCATCGCGCTGGCCCGCGCCATTGCTTCCGGCCAGAGCGCCGACCAGATTGCCGCCGACCTGGGCGTTCCATCGGTGTGGCAGGGCATTGACCTGAGCAAGCCGCCGGCCATCACCCTGGCCAATGTGCCCGCAACCACAAACGCTGCGCCTGCGCCGGCAACAACACAGGAGCTGGTGACCAAGCCTGCGGTGACCATGCCACTCACGCCTCCGGACTGGGCTGCGGGCATTGTTCCGCTGGCCCTGGCACAGGATGTGACCACGCGCGTCGTGGTGCTCGACCAGGAGCCCTCGGCGCTGGGCGGCTTGGGCCTGCCCGCGTGGGCGCGGGCGCTCAAGCCGTCCTCGACGATCGGTCCAATCACCGTGAGCACGCCGGCGCTGCAGCTCAGCACGCAGAAGTGGATCATCATCTTCCGGTTTACAGGGACGCTGGAGTTTGTGCGCGGCGGCACGGTGCTGTGCGTCGTGCCGGCGTCGATTGTGTCCTTTGGCCTGCCGACCGAGGCGACCGTCGATGCGGGCTCGGCATGGATTGCGGCGAATCCCTTTGACGCGTCGGCAGCGGCGGGGAGCTTTGCCGGGATCACTGTCGCATCCGGCACAATCACCAGCGACCAGGCGTTTTCTGTTGCATCGGATGTGGCGACGGTGCCGGTCGGCGCGAGCCTGACCATCACCCTGGTTCCCGCGCCGGTTCATGCGGGCCAGGCGGGCTTTCCGGCCAAGGTAACTCCGCCGGCGTCGATTTCAATCACGTTTCCTGCCAGCGGTACGCCCACGGCGACCTTCAGCGGCTGCTCGTCCACGCTCTACGGGGAGCACATCGGCTGCTCGCCGGCGAATCTCCCCGTCGTAGTCAACTCGACGCTGGGATTGCTGTACATTCCCGGCCACGCTTCCACAGCGGACTTCAAACCGCACCCAGTTGCGGGCAAGATGGTGGAGCTGTCTGGTTCGGCGAAGATTCTGACCGCCGGATGGGCCCTCATGGTGAGCCAGTCGGCAACGCCGCTGACACTGGGCACGGCATACGGCTCGGGTGCGTTTGCCATCGCATTTGCCGCGGGGCTCAAATGCCAGTGGACGGGCCTCAACTCGCCCGAGGCCGAGGCCGGCGGTTTCCTCATGGCCGACAATACCGCCGTGGCCGTTGAGCTCATCAGCGGGTCGCCGGCGGGCGTGCTGGTGGAGCAGAAGTTTGCCCTGTGGCAGGACCAGGATTCGCCCTCCGGGCGCAGTTGCGAGCTGGTGGCCGCGCGCCAGGCAGGGCAAACACTGACCTATGCGCTGAGCGGGACGGAGGAGATTCTGGAGCTCGGCGCGATTCTTGAAGCCCAGTTGGACCGGCCGGTGCTGGCCAGCGGAGCGCGCGTACCGGCGATTTTTGTGGAAGGCATCGTGATGCTGCGGCACGCCGGGGCGATCAACCGGCTGATGGCGTTCTCGGCCGCACCCCTGCCGGAGGCGGTGCCGACCGCGTTTCCCATGGCGCTGGACAATGCGCTGCTTGAAGTAAGCGAGCCGCTCGCGCTCTATGTGTCTGCCAAAACTGATGCCGACTTCAATGCCAGGAGCGGATTCTGCTATTTGCTCTTTGCCTACCTTCTCGCAGAGCTGTACCTGCCCGATCCGTATACGGGCGGCCTTGCTGCGGGCACGACCGAGGACGCCCCGACGACGTTTGGCGGGCAGAACGAGAGTGGCAGCGCGGCGGCGGGATTCCTGCTGTCGAGCGCGACCTGGACAACGCCGGACAACGTGGCTCTGCGGCTGTCTGACACAGCCCACACGCATCCCACAGCACCGCCCGCAAGTGAGGCGAGCTCCGATCCTGATGTGCTCGATTCGATCTACAACGGCTGGGAGCACCTGGGTCTGGAGCCGATTGTAAGTCTGGAAAACACGGCTCTGGAAAATGCCGGCCTGACCCCGGCCGTGGCAAAGCCCGATGCGCTTCAGCCGCAGGACATCGTGAAATCCCCGCCTCCGCCGTCGCTGCCTCAATCGCCTGAGGGCGTGATGCTGCTGGATCTGTCGACGCGCGCCAGCCAGCTGGGCGTGGAAGTCGTGACCGGCGAGCGGCAGAATCTGCAGTACACCATCGACGGCCTGTCGGTGCGCGGGCCGGCGCATTTGTTGCCGCTCACCACGCTGCCCGCCATTGCCTGGGAGCCAATGTACAACCTGTCGACGGCGATCGATGCGGGCGTGAACAACTTCGACCTTCTGCATCCGCCGAATGACGGGCCCTTCACGCAGGTGCGGGCGGAGACGGCGACGCTGATTCCGATTGCGCCGCTGCAGTCCTTGCAGGCGGTGCTGGATGCGGGGCCGGGTGGATTCAACGCGCAACTGACGCTGCCCTTCGGAATGGTGGCCGCGCTCGACAGCAATCCGCAGAACGGCACAATTCTCTCCGACATCAACCTGGTGCAGCCCAGCTTTTCAGCAACGCTGACGCCGACAGGCGTTCCGTATACCGGCGCATGGCAACTGAGCTTCTCCGCGCCTGATCCAACCGATCCGGACCCGGTGCTCTCCGGCCGCACCTATCTGCGCACGCCGGACGATAATCCGGCGAGCGGGCTCTCCTACGGCGAGATGGTGCTGGGCACGGACGTATCCGGCATCTTCAGCTCGCGCTTCGATCCGCCTGAGGGAAGCGCGATCGGGACCGGCGTGCCGGTGCGGCGCTACGACCTGACCGGCTACGGCGCAAGCACCTTCAGCGAGTGGACCAATACCACGCCGGCGTCAACGGACGTGATCAAGACGTTCTTCCACGTGCTGGTGGGGCGCACCAGCCACGAAGTCATCCAGGTGCAGAGCGTGGTGTATCCGTGGGCCATCAAAGTCGTCCGCACCATCACCATCGACCGGCAGGCATCGGGCGCTGTGCAGCGCTACGACAGCGGATGGCAGGCAGCCAGCGACGGAGTGTTCAAGTTCCCTGGTGCCACCGGGATTACGCCTGAGCAGGTCCATGCGGGACTGATCGGCGGCGTGATCAATGTCAAGAACATTCAGCAGCTGGGGCTGCCCATGTTCACGCAGGGATCGCCCGACGCGCCGGGCGCGGGCGGCTCGCCGCCGCAGCCGATGAGCATCCAGGTGCAGCCGGTCACGTTCGACGCGGACGTGATCATCCAGCCGCAGCACGTGGTGACGCAGGGCGGCGTGAAGCAGGCAGACCTTGAGGGCAACCAGCACACCTGCGTGCCTTCAACCGGCATCACCGGCTACATCGGCTTGCAGTACGACTACCACCTCTCGATGACCGACATGGTCAACTTCCCGGCCTTGGCAGCCGGTGCCGGCGGCCCGATCAAAGCAACCATCAACGTGGGCGGGGCCAACAGCCTGCTGCGCGCCACGGAGTTTGACGCAACGCCGATTCAAGACACGGCCGTAAGCGGTGGCCTCGGCCTCGCATGCGCGGTGCGCGGCATTCCCAAGCTGTCTTCGGACGGCAGTTGGAGCGTGGCCAGCCGCACGCAATCGCAGACGGCTCCGGTACCTCTGGCCGCCAATGCGGCGACGCCGGTGGTGCAGCCGAACGCCAGCGGAGGCAGCACACCGGGAAGCCAGATTCACTATGCCGATCCGGCGGACATCTTCCGCCTGGCGCCGGGCTTCAACCCGGCTCCGGCAACGCTCTATGGCTTCCTGCAATCGACAGGCACGCAGAGCAATCTGCTGTCGCGGCCGATCCTGACCGTGGGCTCGCAGCATCTCGGCCTGGGCGATGCGCTCAATGTAGCCCATGCCGGCGCGCTGCTGGGCGCAATCGGCAACTTCCCGGGCATCGCGCAGTGCCTGCAATTCGCCGAGAGCGATCTGTCCGCGCCGATCGTGAACCAGTTGGCCTCGCCGAGCCTGGCCACCACGCAGAATCTCTACCTCCAGCCATCTGTCCGGTCCACGCCGATCCCGCTGATCACGACTTCGATTGCGGATGTGAGCCTCTACTTCTATCAGCAACAGTCGGAGCTGAGCTCGCAGGCCGATCCGCCGAACGTTGTGATCTCGCTTGGGCAAGATGCGCCTTCGCCTTCCTGGTCGCTCGATGTGAACCACCTGGCTGTCGGGCTGACGATTCCGGCGCTGAGCAGCACGCCGGTCATCTGGTTTGAGGGCGGGTTCCACGCCGATGCGGATTCAACGCCCGGGTTCCCCAATTTGCAGGTCGATTTCTCCGGTCCGCTGAGCGTTTTGACCACGCTGTTCACGGTTCTGGATGACATTGCCAGCGTGCTGAGCCCAGGCGGTTCGTCGGGCGGAGCAGAAGGCGCGAGCGGACCTCCGGGGCTGAATGTGACCTTCTCCGATGGCAAGTTGACGGTGACGGACAACTTTGCCCTGCCCAGCATTCCACTCGGTCTGGGCACCATCGAGAATGTCTCGCTTGACATCGGCGCCTCGCTCGACATTGTCGGCCTGACCATCGACTTCCTGGTGGGCATCGGTTCGCCCACCGCGCCCGTGCAATGGATCGCCGATCCGCTCACCGGCACCATCTGCGTGCAGGCCGGCATCCAGAGCAACGAGATGACGGTGTTGATCCAGGCCGGCATCGGACTGGGACTCTCCATCGATCTGGGCATCGCGTCTGGCTCGGCGTCGATTGTGGTTGCCGTGCAGCTGCAGATCAACGGCGTGCCGGGCGGCGCGCTGATTACCATCATGCTGCTGCTGACCGGACAGGCCTCGGTCGATGTACTGGGCGGCCTGGCCAGCGCGGCCATCACCCTTACGGCGGGTCTCGGCTTCAGCATCAACACGGCGAACGAAGCGATCAACCTGATCGGCACAGCATCAGTGGGAATTCACATCAGTATCTGCTGGGTCATCAACATCAGCTGGTCGGGATCGTGGACGTTCCAGAAGCAACTGCCCTTCGATCCGTTGACGGCGCTGCCGATCAATCCACTTCAGCCCTAAGCCATCGCAGTCCCAGGCCGCT
>Ga0302278_10002333_pt1 | contig 22118 bp, 13 predicted proteins | sample III_Bog_N3_2_FD_194543 | JGI IMG/M metagenome (GOLD analysis project Ga0302278, IMG submission 194543) | Peat permafrost microbial communities from Stordalen Mire near Abisko, Sweden - III_Bog_N3_2 | ecosystem: Environmental > Terrestrial > Soil > Wetlands > Peat | place: Sweden: Abisko...
GCCCGACCAAGCGGTTGACGTGGCTCGCGGGGTGGCTGAGATATTTCGCGAGCAGATTGGGCTGCGGCAGAGCAGAGACCGCGCGCGGATGAAGTACCTTTTTATGCGCGAGGGGTGGACGGCGGAGAGATTTCTCGATGAGTTGAAGCAGCGCGTGAGTTTCAAGCTCGATGCCGCCGAGCCGGAAGAAGTGCCGGACGACGTGTTGCGCGATCATGCTGGCATTCATCCGCAGCGGCAGGAGGGGCTGAACTATGTTGGCGCCTCGGTGTTGCGCGGGCGCATGACCGGCGAACAGCTTGAGGCTACCGCTGAGCTGGCGGAGCGGTTTGGTTCGGGCTCGCTGCGGGCGACAGTTTCGCAGAACCTGGTGATTGTGAATGTTCCTCGCGCCAAGTCTGGCGAGCTGGCTCGTGAGTTGGGTGAGATTGGCCTGCATGTTGAGGGTTCGCACTTCTGGCGGGGCGCGGTGGCTTGCACTGGGACGGAATTTTGCAAGCTGGCTATTTCCGAGACCAAGGGTTTTACACGCTGGCTGGTGGATGAGCTCGAGGAGCGGCTACCGCAGTTTGATCAGCAGTTGAAGCTGCACGTTACCGGCTGCCCCAACAGTTGTGGCCAGCACTGGATATCTGACATCGGTCTCGAGGGCAAGAAGATAAAGTACAACGGCGAACTGACTGACGCGTTTTACTTCTGTCTTGGCGGAGCCGTGGGCCAGAATGCCGGCATTGCGCGGCCGGTGGGGTACCGTTGCGCTGCACCGCTTGTGCCCGAGGCGGTGGAGCGTTTGCTGCGGAAGTACCTGGTGGGCCGGGCCGAGAATGAGAATCTGCGTGCTTGGTTTGCGCGGCATAGCAACGAAGAACTGCGCGCGCACCTTGCAGGCGAAGTGCTGGAGCCGGTTGAGCGCGATTTGCCGGTGGGGCGAGTGCCGCACGGGGTGGAGTGAGTAAAGCAGAGAACAGAGAACAGAGAACAGAGAACAGAGAACAGAGAACAGAGAACAGAGAACAGAGAACAGAGAGATTTGAAGAATACTTGGGGATTGTTGATCTAGAATCACGAACTGCAAACGCTATGACATTGCTGCCGATTTTTTTGAAACTCGAGTCGCGTAATGGGCTGCTAGTGGGCGCGGGGAATGTTGCGCTTGAAAAGCTTGGCACGCTGCTTCCTACTGGACTGCGGCTTCGTGTCGTGGCTCCCGAGGCTCGGCCGGAGTTTCTGGAACTGGCGGCTGAGGGGCGGATTGAGCTTGAGCTACGTTCGTTTGCGGCTGCGGATCTTGATGGGCAGTTCATTGTGATCGCGGCTACGAATGTGCCCGGGGTGAACGCCGAAGTTTACCGGCTGGCTCGCGAGCGGGGCATTCTCACTAACTCGGTTGACGACATTCCCAATTGCGATTTCTTTTTTGGCGCGGTGGTGAGTCGCGGGGCGCTTCAAGTTGCAATTTCTACAGCAGGAGAAAGCCCGGCATTCGCGCAGCGGCTTCGCCGCGAGATCGATGCGCAGCTGCCGACGAATATTGGGCCGTGGCTTGACGACCTGGGACGGCTGCGGCGGCAGATTCTGGCCACGTTGCCTGCTGGAGATTCCCGCAAAGCGCTGCTGCATCGGCTTGCGAACCGGTCGATTGTCGGGTCGCGTTCAGGACTTCTGGGTGACGGCGGGGATGTTCTTGAGATTGGAATTTCAGGGGCTGAACAGGCTGCGGAAAAACTCATTGAATCAAGCAATTTCTCAACTGTCGACGAAGCAGGGGCTGAAGCCCGGACCTATTTGATTGACTTTATCGGCCCGGCTGAAGCCGTGCCCTTGTTACAAGGCAAATCTGATGCGCGAGTGTATCTGGTCGGGGCGGGGCCGGGTTCACCGGATCTGATTACTGTGAAGGCCTGGCGGCTGATTCAATCGGCCGATGTGATTCTGCATGACGACCTGGTCGCCGGTGAGATTCTGGCGCTTGCTTCGCCGTCGGCCGAAGTTGTGAATGTGGGGAAGCGTTGCGGCGTCAAGACGATTACGCAGGACGAGATCAACGCGCTGATGATTGCGCATGCCCGCGAAGGACGATCGGTTGTACGGCTCAAGAGCGGCGACCCGCTGCTGTTTGGCCGGGCCGCCGAAGAGATTGCGGCGTTGACCGGGGCCGGTATCGCGCACGAGATTGTTCCGGGCGTTTCGGCGGCGTTCGCGGCTGCCGCGGCTATCGGCTGCTCATTGACTGACCGCGAATGGGCGTCGAATGTGATCTTCTCCGCAGGGCAACATGCTCAGTCGCACAACAAGGCGGCTCTGCCGGCGATTGAGGATGCTACGCGGGTGGTTTACATGCCGGGCCGCGACCTTACGCTGTTGGCTGAGCAATGGCTCAGCGAGGGGCTGCCTCCTGATCTGCCGTGCGTGATCGTGTCCCGCGCTGCGCAGGCAGATGAGAGCGTCTTTCATACCACGCTCTGTGAATTGTGGGCGGCACCGGTTGCGCAGGCTCCGAGTCTTCTGTTGGCTGGATGGGCGGTACGCGTTCGAGTTGCGCAGCAGCAACACACTGCCGCCGCAACCGCATGATGGCGGCGCGGTTGTTAACAAAGAGATGACAGTTCGGATGAACGCCGTCCTGCATTCTGCGCCCTCCTGCTGATACCCTAAATCTATGAAGTTCGGCGTCATTATTTTTCCGGGCTCGAACTGCGACCACGATACCTTTAACGTGATCGCCGAGGTTGCACATCAACCTGTTACCTTTCTTTGGCACGACTCCGAGGACCTGAAAGGGGTGGACGCGGTTCTGGTTCCGGGCGGGTTTGCCTATGGCGACTACCTGCGGACCGGCGCAATCGCGCGTTTTTCTCCTGTGATGCAATCGGTGAAGGAATTCGCGGCGGGCGGGGGGCTGGTGCTGGGCATTTGCAACGGGTTTCAAATCCTGACGGAAAGTGGACTGTTGCCGGGAGCGCTGATGCGCAACGCCGGCCTGAAATACATATGCAAGCAGACTTATCTGCGCACTGAAACAACTGATAGCCCATTTACGGGTCAGATTGAAAAGGGCCGTGTTTTGCAAATGCCGATTGGCCATATGGAAGGGAACTACTTTTGCGAAGCGGAGACGCTGGCTCGGCTTGAGGGAGAAGACCGCATCGCATTCAGGTACGTAACTGCGGATGGCAAAGTGACGGCGGAGGCGAATCCGAACGGCTCGCTGGGCAACATTGCGGGGATTTTGAACGAAGGACGCAATGTGTTGGGAATGATGCCGCACCCCGACCGGTCGAGCGAGGCGATGCTCGGTTCGGCGGACGGGTGGAAGATATTTGCTTCACTGGTATATGCTTTGGCTGCGAAATAGTGGCTACGGTTATCCTTGGCTTGTGACGGCGCAAAGTGAATTACGGGATTGGAGAATGACCCGGAACGCCGGGCATTGAAATCTCTGAGGCGCCTGATTTACCTGGCAACTCTGTTTAAGGCCTACTACATGATCGATATTCATGAGCATTTGATTTATGGGGTGGATGACGGGTCTCCGGATCTGGAAACTTCATTGGCGATGGCCAAGGAAGCCGCGGCGGATGGCATTACTCACATTGTGTGTACACCCCACGCGAGTGAGAAATACCCGTATAACGAAGAGCTGATTCTGGCACGTTATCAGGAACTGCGCGAACGGCTTCGCGGCACACTCGAGCTCAGCCTGGGTTGCGATTTTCACCTCTCCGTCGACAATATTTTCGATGCGCTAAAAAATCCGCTGCGCTATTCGATCAACGGCAAAGGGTACCTGCTGGTCGAGTTTCCCAATTACACGATCGGCTCGCACTTTGACGATGCGCTCTTCAAACTGCAGACGGCGGGATACACGATTATTGTTACTCATCCGGAGCGTTATCCGGCGGTCCAGAAAAGCCCTGATCTTCTGTCGGACTGGCTGGGCCGCGGAATGCTCATCCAGGTTACTTCAAGCTCTCTTTACGGACGGTTTGGGACTGCTGCGGAAGCGTTGTCGAACGAGCTTTTGGAGCGTAACTGGATACATTTTCTTGCCTCGGACGGGCATGGCATCACTTGGCGACCGCCGCACTTGAAAAAGGGCTACGAGTATGTAAAGGGCAGGTTGGGCGAGGAAGCGGCTCGACGGCTATATATTACGAATCCGCAGGCCGCAGTAGAGGGAGAGCCGTTGCCGGCGCAGCCTGAGCCGGTTGGGCTGCGAGAGAATGTTCCGCTGAAGTTTGATATTTCGCGCTACCGCCCAAAGGGAGGCGGAAAGAGCTCATCGAATGGCAAGAAATCAAACGGCGGGTCGTCGCGGAGCGGGATTCGTGTTCTTTGGGATGCGCTGCTGGGGAAGAATTAGGAAGCTTCCTTTTGGTAAGCGCTACGCCAACCCTAATCCACCGTCCACGGCCAGGATTTGCCCGGTCACGAATCTGGGACCGGTGGCAAAGAACAGCACGGCCTGGGCCACTTCTTCCGCTGTTCCGTTGCGCTGCATGGGAGTGCGTTGGGCAAAGTGCTGGGCAGCTGATTCGGTTTCTCCGGACATGCTTTTCTCATCCAGATCGATCCAGCCTGGCGCGACGCAATTCACGGTTACCTGCGGAGCGAATGACTTGGCCATGGCCTGGGTGAGGGTGTGCAGCGCGGCTTTTGAGCTTGAATAGTGGGCATGGGTGGCCCATGCCTTCAATCCGCCGAGTGAGCCAATGTTGATGATGCGTCCTTCGGTGGAACGCAGGTGGGGCAGCGCCTCGCGCGCCATCAGGAATGGGCCGCGGGTGTTGGTATCGAAGACTGTGTCCCATGCTTCAAGGCTGAGCGATTCAAGAGGCGCGGTGCTGAAGACGGCTGCGCTGTTTACCAACAGGTCGAGGCGACCGAATCCTGCTATCACTTCAGAGATGGCATTGTGCGCAGAGGCTTCGGAGCGCACGTCGCATTCGACGGCTAGCGCCTTGCGGCCGAGAGCGGCGATTTCCGCTACTGTGCGGGTTGCGTCAGAGTTGGATGTGAGGTAAGTGATGGCGACGTCGGCGCCAGCGTTGGCCAGCGCTAGCGCAATGGCGCGGCCTATACGGCGGCCTCCGCCGGTTACTAGAGCTGTTTTGCCGCTCAATGGAGGAGTTGTCATTATTAGGTTGGACGCGCTGGTTCGGCTAATTGCTGGTCGGCTTACTTGGGCTGGCTAGCAGGTGGAGTCTGCTGGGAGCTGTTGTCAGGGCTCGTTGAGCTGCCCGAAGCAGGCGGCGTGGCGCTGCCGGAAGATTTGTCGGAGCCAGAACCTGAGTCAGGCTTTGCTGAACCGCCGGTTCCGTAGGTCGAATACTGCCCTCCGGGGCGCTTCATCTTGACCTGCATGGTCATCTCGGCTTTGTCGATTTTGTAGTCCTCGCCGTAGGTCTGGTAGCCGGTGGCAATCACCTGGAGCCTGACTGTATCGCCGATGGGAATGACGTCGATGATGGCTTTGCCGTCTTCGTTGGTTTTGAGCTCCAGAACACCCTGGTCCTTGTCACCCTGGATGGGGTGAAATATGACGGCGGCATTCTCAATTGGCTTGCCGTTGAAGTCCTTCAAAACGGTAACTTCGATGCGGGAGGAAGGCGGCGGAGTCTTGTACTTTCGGCTCCAGCCCTGGTCGTCTTTCGAAGACTGGGCAATGGCGGGCAGGGAAGCAAGGCCCACGGTGACGAGCGAGATTGCGGCGAAGAGAATGGGACGGCGGAACATGGGTCTAATTGTAGCGCGATGTGACAACGGGTTGCATCCCGGAGATTTTGCCGAAGGCATGCGGTCCGTTGAACGAAGCTTGATGGGTGCGGAGCCGGCCGGATTCAGGGAAGCTCTGTGCGGCCTGTATTGGAGTGCGGCGACCTGCTGGACCCCCTCTCCCCCTGAAGACAGGTTAAGTTGTTTAGTTTCAATCGCTTGTACCTTTGATCATTCGCCGCAACCCCTTGAAAACAAAAGGGTTGCTGCGTAAAATCTTCATAATTAAGGAGTTACGGTTGCTGCTTTGCAGTGTATTGGCGCAACCGCTGACGAATCTGCTTTCATCGATTTGAAGATAGCGCGAAAGGCGGTAATTAACTGCAATTTGTGTGGGATGAATGCAGACTTATCTTGAGCTTGCGTTAAGCTAAGAAAATATGAGTGGAATACGCTAATATAGTGCGAGTGGCGCTCTTGACAAAACAATGCAGGGTTGCCTATCGTTAGCAATTGGAAGGCGAGAGTGCTAAAACGACGCCTTAGGTTCCAGGCTGAGGACTGGGATGTGGGCAGGTACTCCGAAGTCCTTCAGGCATTTATCAAAAACCCCTCAAAACTCCGCAAACGGGTGAACCTGTTTGCGTGTGAAGGAGAAGCGAAGCAATGGCAGCAACATCAGTAGCAACGACGTTCACTCCGCTCCATGATCGTATCCTCGTCCGTCGTCTGGAAGAGGGCGAGACGGTCCGTGGAGGCATCATCATCCCCGACAGCGCCAAAGAAAAGCCACAGGAAGGCGAAGTTGTGGCTGTGGGCAAGGGCAAGTCCAACGACGAAGGTAAGGTTTTCCCGCTTGATGTAAAAGCCGGCGACAAGATTCTCTTCGGCAAGTACTCGGGCACCGAGATCAAGATTGACGGCGAAGAATTCCTGATCATGCGCGAAGAAGAAGTGTTGGGCATAGTCAAGAAGTAATTTGGCAAGCTGTCAGCTCTCAGCTTTCAGCAAAAGCGCATTTAACCGACGAAACGACTATTTGAGCTGCAATGAGGCAGCTGAAAGCTGATGGCTGAAAGCTGTCGGCTCTACAGGAGAAGAAAATGGCAAAGCAGATTTTGCACGGTGAAGATTCCCGGCAGGCGATTCTGCGCGGCGTGAACATTCTTGCCGACGCGGTGAAGGCGACGCTCGGGCCCAAAGGCCGGAACGTTGTAATCGAGAAGAAGTTTGGATCGCCCACCATCACCAAGGACGGCGTGACGGTGGCCAAAGAGATTGACCTGAAGGACCCGCTTGAGAACGTGGGCGCGCAGTTGGTGCGTGAAGTTGCTTCGAAGACCAGCGACGTGGCCGGCGACGGGACTACGACTGCGACCGTGTTGGCGCAGGCTATCTTCCGCGAGGGCGTGAAGACGGTTGCGGCCGGGGCAAATCCGACGGCACTGAAGCGCGGCATTGAGAAGGCCGTTGCGACGGTCATCGGCACCCGCGACAAGGAAGGAAAGTGGACCGATGGCGGCGCGCTCGGCAAGCTTTCAAAGCCCGTGAATGAGGGCTCGGTTGCACAGGTTGGAGCTATTTCGGCCAACGGCGACCAGGAAATTGGCGACATTATTGCCGAGGCCGTGAAGGTTGTGGGCAAGGATGGCGTGATCACCATCGAAGAGTCGAAGACCATGCACACCGGCCTCGAGACCGTGGACGGCATGCAGTTCGATCGCGGCTACCTGAGCCCGTATTTTGTGACGGACGCCGAGCGTTTGGAAGTTGTTCTTGAAGATCCCTACGTTCTGATCTATGAAAAGAAGATCAGCGCGATGAAGGATCTGCTTCCGTTGCTGGAGCAGGTTGCGCGCGGCGGCAAACCGCTTTTGATCATCGCCGAGGACGTTGAGGGTGAGGCTCTCGCGACCCTGGTTGTGAACAAGCTGCGCGGAACGCTGAACGTGGCTGCCGTGAAGGCTCCTGGCTTTGGCGATCGCCGCAAGGCAATCCTGGGCGACATCGCGATCCTCACCGGTGGCAAGGCCATTACCGAGGACCTGGGCATCAAGCTGGAAGGCGTGAAGCTCGAGGATCTGGGCAAGGCGAAGCGCATCACCATCGACAAGGACAACACCACGATTGTGGACGGCGCCGGCAAGGCCAGCGACATTGATGGCCGTGTTAAGGAGATCCGTTCGCAGATTGAAAAGACCACCAGCGACTACGACAAGGAAAAGCTGCAGGAGCGGCTTGCCAAGCTCGTAGGCGGCGTGGCCATCATCAAGGTGGGTGCTGCTACCGAGACCGAGCTGAAGGAGAAGAAGGCTCGCGTTGAAGACGCATTGCACGCGACCCGTGCGGCAGTCGAGGAAGGCATTGTCCCCGGCGGCGGCGTGGCGTTGGTGCGCTGCGTACCTGCGGTGCAGGCGCTTATCGGCACACTTACCGGTGACGAGAAGACCGGCGCACAGATTGTTCTTCGCTCGCTTGAAGAGCCGCTGCGCCAGATCGTCGCAAACGCCGGCGAAGAGGGTGCGGTGGTTGTGGCCAAGGTTCTGGAATCGAAAGAACCGCACTACGGCTACAACGCACAGACCAGCACGTTTGAAGACCTGGTGAAGGCCGGCGTTATCGACCCCACCAAGGTTACCCGCACGGCACTGCAGAATGCGGCTTCAATCGCGGCCCTGCTGCTGACCACCGAAGCGCTGGTTGTGGAACTGCCTGAGCCCAAGTCTGCGGCTCCGGCGGGCGGCCACGGCGGCGGCATGGACGGCATGTATTGAAGACAGGGAATAGGGACTAGGCACTAGGGACTAGAAAAACCTCTGACGCCCGGCACCCTGATGCCCCTTAAGAAACTAAAGGCCTCCAGCTTCGGCTGGGGGCCTTTTTATGCGGAAACTCGCGCCCGCGTGATGCTGGTGTGAGTCTGCGATGCAGGATTTTGGTTGCTAAGAGTCGTTATGTTGCAGTGGCGGCTACCGGTGTGCGAACCACCAATTGCGGTCCTGGCACCGCCTCATGATTCGCAGACTGCAGCCATCCGGCCGCCAGCCAGGCGCGGGGAACGGAGAACTCGCTCCAACCACAATCAGTGCATACCTTGATATCGGGATACGGGACCAGTGGAGGGTGGCTTAGTGTACGCTGGCGGTTGCGATAAAGACGAATCTCCGCCGGAACAATTGAAACCCCGGTCGACTGACAATTTGGACAAACCATTTGAAATACACCTCGGGCCAAGTGATTCTTAAGCCAAGGAAAAAACTCAAGAGCCAGAAACGCACTGAAACTGGGAGAAACCCCACTCTATCGAGTTTTCCACCGAAGTTTCAACAGTTAGTACCCAGCGCTAAGGTACGGAAGTAACATTTGATCTTCCAAGCTATTGAAGTAACCAAGCGTTGCGGGTAAACGCCAGCTTGTCAGCATTCCCGAGGATATACGGTGACGAAGCTCACTCCGCTGGAGCTTAGGCGCATTGCGGGTCCGCGCACCAAATAGAACGGGGTTCCCGAAGGAACCCCGTTCTGGCTTTGGTGAAACTTGTTCTAGTAGGTGAAGTGGAAGCCCATGGTGATCATGCGGTTGCTTCCGATGGTGTTGTAGACGGAGCCGAAGTTGGCCGCGTTATTGGGGCAACCAGCGGGAAGGGCGTTCTCAGCAAGGCAAAGGATGGCGCCGGCTGGGTTGGTGGTGCCCGTCGGAATATACGTGGGAATTTGAAGCCCCTTGCCCGCTCCCGAGGAGTAGGGAGCCTGATCGAGATTGGCGCGGGTCGACGCCAGGTCAGCGGAATTCGGGCTGGTGGCAATCTGGCCGTAGTTGACGTAATAGGCTTCAGGATTGAAGCAGTTGTTGCCGGCCTCAATTGCCGAAGTGGAGCAGGCGTTGTACTGGCGAATCTGCGCCTGGTCAGACGGCACGTCGAGGCTGGTTGTATTGGTTACGTTGAAAACATTGAACTGGTACTCGGCACCGAAGCGCTCGCTGAACTTGAACGCCTTGCGAATGGAGAGATTGACTTGTTTCTGTGACGATTGGCGGAAGATATTGCGCTGCGGAGGGGCGAAGTCGGTCTCGAAAACATCCGGGGGATCGTTATTTGGTCCACCGCCTTGAGGAATGCCCAAGGCAACTGCCTTATCTCCGGTGATGTAGTTGATGGCAATCTGAGTTGGGTCGATGGTGGGGATATAGGAGCCGCCAACACCGCGAGTGGCGCCCTTGTTGCCGGTCATTGCAGCTTTAGGATTGCCTGGATTCTTGATGCCCAGGATGGGGTTCATGAGGGTGGGGTAATCGCCGAAGTAGATGCTGCCGACGGCTCCATAGAATTCATAGAGCGAGTAAGGCTCGCCGCTCTGCACCACCGCAGTGCCATTCAGATTCCAGTCGTTGATCAACATTGCCAGCCCGGAGTGGGGCCGCGCCTTGTTGGGCATTGAGGCCTGGAAATAGCCGGAGAAGACATTGGTGCGATCGAAGTCTGACGAGGCCCAGGAATTGCGCAGGTTATTCGGATTGTCGCCAGTGAAGAACAGGCCCAGATCGCTCTGCTCATCGAGCGTGTGGCTCCAGGTGTAGCTGGCGCCCAGCATCAGGTGGTGCGACATCTTTTTGTCGATGTGCGCCTGCAGAGCGTCGTAGGAGGAAACGCCGGCAGTTTTGTAATAGGAGGAGTTGGGGTTGAAACCAATAAAGGGCGTACGCAGATCGGTGTTGCCGCCGTCGTTCGTGTTCCAATACTCGCCGGCGATTGGATAATAGTCGCCGTATGAGTCCTGGTTGTTCTGGTTGAGCACATCGAAGCCGTAGCTGGTGGTCTGATTCCAGATTGGGTGTGTCGGTGTGGCAATTCCGGGAGCATTGAATGGAATAGGCACAACCTGGTGGCGTCCGCGGTTGCCGACGTAGCCGAGGTCAAAAGCGACGGTGCTGGTTGGCTGCCACTGGATGTCGAGATCGAAGTTGATGGTGTAGGGCAACACGTTGGCGCGGTCATAGGAGCCAAAGTTAAGCGTAGTGCCGTATTGTGCACAGGCAGTGTAATCCGCCTCGCTGTCATAGCCGCTGCAATTCGCAGTGCCGTAGTCGTCGCCCACCATGCCATTGAGAACGCTCGTCAATGCATTCTTAATGCCGGTTGGGTCGGAACTCGGCTTTACATAAGACGAGCTTGTGAATGCACTGCCCAGAGGATTCTCCAATGTGTTGCCGCCGCCGTTTACGAAGGTGGCGAGTGGAGCAGACTCGGTGACGCCGAATGGGCCCCCGTATCCGGAGCCGGCCGGTTGCGAGAGGTAGGTAAAGTTTTCGCCGCGATCATAGTACAAGCCGGCGCCGCCTCGCACGACGAAGTTTCCGTGATCGCGAGAAGGCGACCATGCGAATCCGATACGTGGTGAGATTCCCCATTGCCGGCCGGTTAACGTTGAATCGCTGACACCCGCGGTGGGGTCGGACTTGTTGTTGCCTGCAACAACGAATCCCGCATTGTTTACGGTCCAGGTTGCCCCGTAATCGGCGCCGCCGGTCGAACTGGTGACGCTATACAGTGACGGATCGAAGTTGAACATGTTGCCGTACTTCTCAGTCATGCCCCCGTGCAAGTCGTATCGCACGCCGGCGGTAATGCTGAGGTTTGAGCGCATCTGCCACTTGTCTTGCGCGTAGCCGTCAAGCTCGTTGGTACGGTAGTAGCGATTGGCGTTGTTTCTTCCCGACGCGGGGTCGATTGTTTCGAGAACATTGGAACTCGCCACAGCCTTAGGCTTCTTTACGGTATCCCCTTCGAGGAATTGTTCGAAGTTTCCGGTCTCGACCTGTTCAAGTCCGCCGCGATAGTTGGCAATATTCAATTCGGTATAGCTATACCCGCCGCCGGCCATGATGGTGTGCTTGCCCAGGACGAGAATCAGGTTGGTTGAGGGATTGAGACGGGACTGATAAAAGCCCATGTTGGCAAACGAACTATACGGTCCGACTTTGAGTGATGGAGAGTCGCTTTGCGAGCTTGCAAAGGATTTGAGACGCAATCCCGGCATTACTCCTGCGACCTCGGCGCCATTGGCTATGGTGGTGCCGCCGCCAATTCCAAAGTTTTCAGGACCGCCTGAATTCGTCAGCGTCTGGCTGAACTTACTGAATGCCGACTGGCGGAAGAACCCCAGGCGCTGCTCCCAACTGAAGTGCGGGTTGATGTTGATGGAATTATCGATGGCGGCCACTTGCGAACCATTGAGCTGGGTCACGGGGAATCCGCCGGTCTGCGAGAAATCGTAGGGCAGCGTCACAGGGTCGTTCTGGTAGTAGTACTTGGCAGAGAGCCTATCTTTGCCGCTGAGCTGCCAGTCAACGTTGCCGTTGGCCTGGTCGGAAGTCATGACAGAGTTTCCGATCAAAGTGACATTGGGCACGCCGTAAATGTAGGGGTTGCTGCTTTGAGCTGAAGGGATGAGCAGGCTGCCATCAGGCAACTTGGCATTCATGAGGGCCATGGCAATTGGGTCGATGGCATTTGTGAACGATCCCGAGCCTTTCCAGCTATTGGCTGCAGCGTCGAGGCCTGAAACGGACCGATCGTCGGTAAGCCCACTCGGCACGGTCATCTGCGAAATGCCGGTGGACTGGTCAGTGCTGGACATGCGCTGGTAGGAAAAGAAGAAGAAGAGTTTGTCTTTCTTGATTGGGCCACCGATGGTGCCGCCGGCGGTCCAGCGATTCAAATAGGGATTAATGAGCGACGCGGGAAATGCCCCTACGCCTTGCTGCGCAAGCTGATATTGCTGATTGAAGAAGTAGGGCGCGGCATTCATGTCGTTATTGGCCAGTGAGCCGTAGACCTGGCCATGAAACTGATTGGTGCCGGAGATGGTGTTGACGTCGATCTGCGCGCCGGCAGTTGCGCCCTGCTGGGCATCGTACATCGAGGTGTTGACGCGGAGTTCCTCAATGGTCTCGGGAGGCGGTGAAGGCAGGCTGTTTCCTACCGATCCGTAGGGTGAAGCGCCTTCAAGCGATGAGCCGGCGATGTTGGCTGCGCCAGCCGAGGAACTGCTCGACGTGCTGCCTGCGCCGATGTTGAAGTTGAAGCGCTGCGAGGTGAGCCCGCTCGAGGTCATGCCGTTGAAGATGTTGGTGACGTCAACGCCGTTGACCTGCATGGTGTTCGATGTGGCGCGCTGACCATTGGCCTGGATGTTCTGGTTTCCGAGTCCGGAGTTAGTGTTCATTCCGCTCAACAGTTCGGCATTTGTGCCAGGAGAGAGAATGGCAAGTTGAGTGAAGCTACCGGTAGCGGTGGGTACGGCTGCGATCTGGGCATTGTCGAGCGTGTAGCCATTGGTGGTGTCGGTCGCATTCAACAAGGGAGTTGCATTTACTTCAACCGAAGTAGAGACCTGGCCGATCTTCAATGAGATTTGAAGGGTAGTTGCACGCGCTTCCTGCACGGCGACAGCCGTTAGCTGCGTTGTATCGAAGCCGTCGTGCGTGGCCTTGACTTTGTAGACGCCGATGGGGAGGTTGAAGATCTGGAAGAATCCATCACCCTGACTGGTGGCTGAGCGCACTACGTTGATGCTCTCATCCGTAACAGTCACTTGAGCCCCGGCAACTGCTGCGCCCGACGAGTCAAATACTGTTCCATTGATTGAACCGAGCGTTTGCTGTGCGAGACTACACATTGTGCCGAGTGACACTACAAGCACGGCCAAGGCCAACGAAGCGACACTCCTCCAAATAGAAGACTTCTTCATATCTCTCCTTATTCTGCAGTAGATCTTTTTTTGTTGCGGTAGGGATGGACTCTGAACCAGATTCAGCTTTGGGGATCAAAGGAATATTAAAAAGGGAGATCCCAAATAACTTAGGGTCAAGTGAGCCTAGTTTCCGATGTTTTGTCCTAATTGCAAAGGGAAAAATAGTTTGGGGCGCGGTGAACGGAAGTAACCCCTGTGGAAAACGGGTTCGCGGGCCCATTATTCAGTGCAATTTATCGAACTAGGAACGATGGGCGTCTCACTTTGCGGTAAAGGCGGAACTGCGGGGATCGAGCCGGGCAATCCCCGCGGTTTTTTCAAAAGGGTTTGGATCGAAAGAAACGGCTGTTGCCTTAGTGCCCGCTTCCGATACCCCACCGGATACGCAAGCCCGCCCGGGCGGTCATGGGCAGGCTGGGAAAGCCGATAGGCGCGATGTGCTGCTGGCTGAGAAGATTTTCGCCCTGCACGTAAATGCCGAGCCAGTTGAAGAGCTGATAGCTGCCACCGAGATCGATTTTCGCGTAACCATGGTCCAGATTTCGGTTCGGCAACAGCAGGCTGTTGCCGCCGTACGCGTCTTCACCTTCAAGGTATGTGGAGTCGTCGCTGCGGCTGGCAAAGGCCGCAGTCAGCACTCCGCTGAACATTTTGTCGGAATAGGTGGCCGAGATGAAGCCGGTGTTTGGAGCGCGCCGAAAAGGCCTTGCTCCCTGGAGCGGAGAATAGGGGCCGACCGGAACGCCGTCGAAGGTGGGGATGGGACCCAGCAGCGATGCGTCGTCGTTGGTAAACGAGCGCTGGACGACTGCGTCGAGGTAAGTGTAGCCGCCGCGCAGGAAGAGGTTTCTACCGATGCCGCCTTCGATGTTCGCCTCGACACCCTGGGCGCGAAATGCCTCAGAGTTGATGGTGAGCTCATAGGCGAAGTTCGCCTGCAGAATCTGTTCGAGCTGTTGCTGCTGAGCTGCTGTGAGGTTGGGCAGGAGCTCGGGAATAAGATCGAGACCTACATATTCAATCTCGCGTCCGAACTGATTATGAAAGTAGCTGGCGCGGAAAAGAATGTGCTGGCTCAGGAATGCCTGCTCTACGCCACCTTCATAGGTGCGCACGGCGGGCGCGGTGAGGGGATTGATATGGAGCGTTTGAATTGTTGACTGCGCTCCGTTGTTGACCAGGAAGCTGTAGAGTGACTCATCCTGATCTGGCAAAGTCGGCTCGCGAACCGAATCGCCGAAGTTGAACATTATGCGGGTTCCGCTGAATACGCCGCTGCGTGGTTTCAGCGCATAATATGAGGCTCCCGCGCGCGGCGAGGTCTGCACACCAAACAGGGAATAGTGTTCGAGGCTTCCTGCAAGCGTGTAGTAAAAGCGGCTTTTGAAGTCCCCGTGAACTGAAGCCTGATAGTCGTAATTGGTGCGCGAGACGGGCGTGTAGTAGCTGCTTCCCGGCTCAGAGCCGCGCTCGTTTTCATATTGGAAACCGATGAGGCCGGCCAGGTGCGGGGTAATTGTGATGTCACCGCGGTAAACAAGCTGATCGCGGTTATTTACCAGTTGCGAACTGTACGTAGAGCAATCAAGCACAGCCTGGCCGGTGGCGGTGTAACCATTGGCGCCGGTAATGGTGACAACGTTGCCCAGCGTGCCAGGCCCATAGCAGTAGGGAAGGTAGGTTTGCTGGACACCTGATTCGGTCCACAGATTTTCCTGCTCGCGCTTTCGGGCCAGGCCGTAACGAACACTGTTGTGGATTGACGCCGTGGTCTGGTTGTCGATGGACGCGCTCAGGTAAATGTTCTGATCTTTCTCGGATGCGTCGTCGGCAACATGATAGAAATCCCATGCGTTGGGAACGCCGGCGCCGTCGACGAGATAGTGGATAGCGCCGCGAATCTGAGTGGATGCCTTTGGCTGCCAGCCGAGATTCCCGGTCGATGTGGCCACATGGTATTCGTCATTCGGCAGGGCATTACCGGTCTGAAGCCAGTTGAACGAGCCGAGATAGTCGAAACGGTTGTGAGCGCCCGCGAGCTCAAGTTGTTCGCGGGATGTATTGAAGTTTCCCGCGTCGCCCTCGAAGAGCAGAGAGGGGAAGCTGGTGGTTCCATGAGGTGTAGTGAGACTGACAACGCTGGTCATTGCGCCAGCGCCGAAGAGATTTGAATCGGGGCCGCGGTAGACCTCGACACTCTCTTGCCCCGACGTGGTGAGCGAGCCAAGATCGAACAGGTTGCCGAGATCTCCTACGTCCACGCCGTCCATCAGAATCTTGTTGTCGTCAGAGTCGCCGCCGCGCACAAAGAGAGATGTTTGCGAACCCATTTGGCCGTCCTGCACGGTTGAGGTTCCGGGCATGAGGCGCAATGCGCCAACAAAGTTAGTGCGAAGCGCGAGATCGAGTGGCGACAAAACCGTGATGGCCGAGCTGGTCTGCTGCTGCGCGATCGGAGTTCCGGTAGCGGTAACAACAATCGACTCGCGAACCCATGCAGGCTCGAGCACAAGGTTGCGCTCAATTGAGTCGAACTGGCCGGCGTAAAAATCGGGGGTTTGCAACTGGCGGAAATTGGTTGCCGATATCACGAGAAAGAAGCGGCCGATGGCGCCAGTGGTGATGGTGAAGTTGCCGTCCGCTGCGGAAGCGGCAGAGCCCACCACCTGGCCTTTGCCGATGAGCGAGACGGTTGCACCGGTTACCCGCGCGCCTGTGGAATCTGTAACGACCCCATGGATTGAAGCTGCGTGGAGGCTGAGAGATGAAGCGGAAAACAGGAGGAGTGCTGCGAAAAGAGGGATAAGGCCGCGGCGCGGCGCCGGGCGCAGGAAGAGGAAAATAGCCATCGAAGCTCCTTCGTTCCCCTCGGAACGTGAAAGCAGTTGCGCGCCGTGGACCGGTCTCCTGACTTGCGCATCGATCAACCGCCTTCCCAAGTGCCGCCTGTACAGACCCTCAGTGGCTATGTGGTTGATCTCACTTGCTCGATCCGGCTCTCATAACGACGATAGCCTGACGAGCTGCGCTCACAGTTGCGGGGCAGTGGCGGACTTTCACCGCCTTCCCGAACATCCTGACGCTTTATTAATTGTGTGGGCGCGTTTGAAACGCGTCCGTGATGTCATCGAATCAATTTCGGTGACATGAAAATTTATAGCTGTTGGGGCTTGGTGAAGTCAAAGGGCGGCTGCTTGCGAGATAAGGGACGGACTTGCTCGGAACCTCTCAATGCTCAGAGATGGATCCAGCCGGCGAGTATGAGGGCAAGCGATCCACCCCCGACCACGATCCATAACAGAATGCCCTGCAGCAACGGCCGCGGTCCGACCAGGCGAATGGTCTTCATGGAAAGCCCGGTGCCGATCAGGTAGAGGGTTACGGTCAAGCCTATGACCCCGAGCTGCTTGAGCCACGGATAGGCGAACTGAAGTGGGTGGAAGTAAGTGTTCGCGACCGCGGCAAGGCAGAAGAAGAGAATGAACCATGGCCAATGAATGCGTGCCTTGCTCTTTTTTACGACCGCGGTTGCAATCGATAGGGGAACAATCCAGAGGGCGCGAGCGAGCTTTACGGTTGTTCCTACTGCCAGGGCGAGCGCGCCGAATTTTGCAGTCGCGCCCACTACTGAACTTGTATCGTGAATCGCCAAAGCCGCCCAAAGGCCAAACTGCGTTTGCGACATGTGCAGCGCGGTTCCAATGAAAGGGAAAAGAAGCAAGGCAACGGAGTTAAGAATGAATATGGTGCCTAGCGAGACCGCAATCTCTTCCTCGTTTGCCTGGGTAATGGGAGCGATTGCTGCAATCGCACTGCCGCCGCAAATGGCCGTGCCGGTAGAGATGAGATAAGAGGTTGTGGGTTTTACCCGAAGCAATTTGCCGAGCGCCCAGCCGAGGCAGAGCGCAATTGTGATGCTGCACGCGGTGTAGATAAACCCTGATCGGCCTGCCTGAATCACTTGATGCAGATTCATGCCGAATCCCAAGCCGATGACCGATAGTTGAAGCAGCAGACGAGAGCCGTGCCGCGCCTTGGCGTGGAATGGATGATCGAAGTTGAATCCGAAGGCGAGGCCGAGCGCGAGAGCAACAGGAGGCGAAAGAAGGCCGCTTGCCGCGAGAATCAAACCACTAAGGAACAGAATCTTCGCCACACATTCAGTGTGGCTGGGAATGGGCATGGTCGTCCAAGCAGAAAGTCTGATGCCGCATCAGCGCAGCTTATCTCTTCTGTTTGGGCTTGCTTATTGCCGCAAATTTGCCGCCGCGCCTCGCCATGGTGCTTGTGAGAACATAGCTGCAGAATTCGGCGGCAGGGCCAGAGAGTTGGGGCCCCTTCGGTGTAATGGCAACGAAATGCCGCGTGAAGCGAAGGCCTTTAATGGCCACGATTCGAAACGCGGGACCCAGCCGCGCGTCTTTGGCGATGGCCCAACGAGAGACGAACCCGACCCCCAGGCCGGCCTCGACGGCGGACTTGATGGCTTCGGTTGAATCGAGTTCCATAACCACATTGAGCGATCCCCGCCTAATGTGATGCCGCTCAAGAGCAAGCTCTATGATGCGCCGTGTTCCCGAACCGCGTTCGCGCATTAACATCGGAGATCGAGTCAGATCCTGAGGTACAATCTCTACCTGCTCCGCCCATTCGTGTGCCGCCGGCACAAGGAGTATGAGCTCGTCTTCGAGAAATGGCAGCAGTGTTAAATTGCGGCTGCGCGAGGGACCTTCGATGAATCCTAACGCAATTCGCTCTTCCTCAACTGCCTTAACAATCTGCTCTGTATTTCCGCTTATTAGTGTTGGATGGACGCGCGGATGCGAAGCGCAAAAATCACTGAGAATGCGCGGCAGCACATATTGCGCAATGGTTGTGGAAGCGCCGAGAGTGAGAGCGCCGCTTTGCGTTCCTCCAAAACTGGCCAGTGCCTGGCAACCCTCAAGCAGAAGGCGAACTGAGCGCTCGGCAAATTTGAGCATGGTGGCGCCGGCCGGCGTGAGCTTTACGTGGGAACCGCTGCGATCGAACAGCACTACGCCAACTTCTTCTTCAAGCGCCTTGATCTGCATACTGACTGCGGGCTGCGTCAGATAGAGTTCCTCGGCGGCCTTGCGAAAGCTCAGTTGTTCGGCCACCTTTCGAAAGACGGAGAGCCGGAAGTTCTCAAGCGATGTCATTCAAATGATTAGAACACCGGCGAGCGGGTGTTCGACATCGGCCGCAGTTCATGAGTCCCGATCGGATTTTGATAAGTGCTTTGCTGAGGCTGGTGAATGCGCGGGTATTGAAGGAAGTGACTGTTCTTCAGTCAGCATTTTGATCCAGGGATCATGCCGTAGCCGCTGCTTCCATTTTGCAAAATCGGAGACGTGAAATGCCGGAGGCTTGGCCGCATCCAACTCGCTCCATCGAAGCGGAACGGCTACTGGAGTTCCGGTTCGGGCGCGGGGAGAGTACGGAGCCACCGATGTTGCCTCGCGATCGTTGCGAAGATAGTCGAGGTAAATGCGATTTTTGCGCGTTGCTTTCGTCATCTTCGTAACGTATAGCTCTGGATTCTGTTTCTCGAGTTCAAGCACAAAGTCGTGGGCGAAGGTCTTGATTTCCGGCCACTCGTGGTCTGGCTTAATGGGGACGACGACGTGAAGCCCTTTTCCGCCGGTGCTTTTCACAAAACTGTCGAGCCCTATTTTCGTGAGTCTTTTTTTGAATTCGCGTGCTGTTTCCGCAAGGGTTTTCCATTGGATCGCCGTGTCGGGATCGAGATCGAAGACGATGCGATCGGGCTTTTCGAGCGATTGATTGTGCGAGCCCCACGGATGGATTTCGAGCACGCCTAACTGCGCCAGCCCAACAAGGCCCTCACTGGAGTCAACGGTAAGATACTCCTCTTTCTCATGGGTTTTCCGATTGGGAATTGAAACGCTCTTTACTCCAGGCGGCAACCCAAGGCCGATGTGCTTTTGGAAAAAGCAGGGTTTGCTATTGCCATCGGGGCACCGCACCACGCTCAGCGGGCGATCGGCGATGTGTGGAAGCAGATGTTCGGCGACCGCCTCGTAGTATTCAGCGAGCTGGCCTTTCGTCATGCCGCTCTCTGCGTCAAGCACCTTGTCAGGATGCGTGATTGACAGGTCATTCGTAGCAGTTGCGCTGCTGCTATTTGATGAATGCGGCACGGCTTTGCCTTTCTTGTTCAAGAGGCCCGGTTTTGTCCGGTTTGTCGCGACAGCCGATTCTCGTATCACTTCTTTCGCTGGTTTGTCTTCGCGCAGCCCTTTGAATGCCGCCTGCCGCACAAGGTTGTCGCGGGTCCACGTTGAGAATGCAATCTGCGCTACAAGTTCCGGCTTGACCCAATGCGCGCCGCGTCGCATTTCGCGCGGGACGTCGGCAAAAGGGGAGTCTCTTCTTGCCAGGCGATCGAGTTTTGCGCGCAGCAGTTTATGGGTGGCCTGCGTGAATCCCGTGCCTGATCGGCCGGCGTAGCGTAGCTTTCCGCCTTCATAGTAACCGAGTAATAGAGCTCCAATTCCGGCGGTTCCCTTCGACGGAAGAGTGAATCCGCCGATCACGAATTCCTGCTCAACACGGCACTTCAGTTTGATCCACGCGCCGCTTCGCCCCGAATTGTATTTGGCTGAGGCTAGTTTCGAGACGATCCCTTCCGCACCCAGGGCACAGGCCTTCTTGAAAACTTCATCTCCATCAGCTTTCAAGTCTTCGCTCAGACGCAGTGGCGAATTCTCGTCAGAGTTGTCCAGCAAATGGCTCAGCATCCGTTTTCGTTCAGTTAGCGGCAGGCCGCGCAGGTTGTGGCCGTCAAGGTGGAGAAGATCGAACGCGAAGTAGGTAATGTAGTGCTGACTGCCTTCTTGAAAAGCAGCCTGCAGATCGGCGAAATTACTCACCCCTTGATCGTCGAGAGCTACCGCTTCGCCATCGAGGATCGCGTCTTTGACGTTTAACTGCGCTGCGGCAGCGGCAATGTCCGGCATGCGGGAAGTCCAATCGAGGCCTTTGCGAGTGAGTAAGCGGACCTTGAGTGTCTTCGCGGTGTGGCGTTCGCCGGACCTTACCTGAATTTGAATTCGATAGCCATCCAGTTTGAGCTCGTGGACCCAGTCGTTGCCGCCGGGAGGAGATAGGGCTTGTTGAGCTAATTGCGGTGCGATGAAGCCCGGGAATCGTTCCAATGGAGCGTGCCTGAGATTTGGCGGCCGTTTGAGGCGAGACGATGCGGGTTTCACGGCTTGTGCAACTGCGCTTCCGTTACGGGCGACGGGTTTTTGAGCCGGCTGAGTGTTGCCGCCTGCTTTCGAATTCCAGACGCGGCCTTTCCTGGCTGCGATCTCCTCGAGTGATCGCTTGCTTACGGCGCTGTCTGGCGATTCTTCAGTAATAGCTTCATCAGAACTTTCTCGCGCATATTTGTCTCTGTCTTTGATCAGAAGCCAATTCGGCTTGTCTGGCCTTTCACCGTGTCCGTGCATGCGGACCAACGCCCAACGGCCTTTCAGCTTTTTGCCATGCAGCTCAAATTTCAGGTGTCCGTCCCTCAGGCCCTGATCCACATCGCCGATTGGGGTCCAGTCGCCGTGGTCCCACACCATCACAGTTCCGCCGCCATATTGACCTTTGGGAATGGTTCCTTCGAAGTCGCGGTAGTCCCATGGATGGTCTTCAACCTCGACCGCGAGCCGCTTGTGGCCGGGGAAGTAGCTGGGGCCTTTGGTGACGGCCCAGCTCTTCAACACGCCGTTCCAACCCAATCTGAAGTCGTAGTGCAAGCGCGTTGCTGCGTGCTTCTGCACAACAAACGGCAGCTTCTCTTTGGCATGCGCGTTGCCGCGCTTGCTTGCATTTCCACGAGGCTCAGCAGTCACGCTGAAATCGCGCTTCCGTTGATAGCGCGCAAGGGTGCGGTTTGCTTTGGGAGTTGAAGCGGAATGCTTTCGAGTGGCCATGGTCTACGCAGCCCGGCGCTTGCGCTTAGCGGCTTTCACAAGCATTGGCCCCTTCTTCGCCTCGGCACGAGAGCTGCCGCCGCGCTCGCTGGCCACCGGGCGCTTGGCTTTCGAAACACTTTGACGCAGGGCGTCCATCAGGTTGATGACTTTAGTCGGCCGGGCGGATTTGTCTTCGAGCGGAAGCGGCGCGTTCTTTTGCTTTGCTTCAATCAATTCCCGCAGCGCAGTTTCATAATCGTCTTTGAACGCGTCAAGATTAAAGGGATGCGAATAGGATTCTATAAGCTGTGTTGCCATGGTGAGCTGCTTTTTGTCGATGTGAGTCGAACGGTCTGATGTGATGTGCGAAAAGTATTCAGCACTGTCGCGGAGTTCTTCGCCATAGCGGAGCAGGTAGGCCATCAACCCTGGTTCGGAGCGATCAAGAGGGACGGCAATCGCGACCAGATGTTCGCGTCCACCGAATGCTATCTCGCCGATAGCCGCCTTGCCGGCCTCCTCCATCGCTTTGCGAACCACGGCGAATGCTTCGGGAGATTCTTTGGGCTCCGGGACAACGAAATACGGCTTCTCAAACAGGGCGAGGGGCAGCTCGCCAACATCGACAAACTGCTGGACGTCGATCACGTTTTTCGTCTCGATTCGCAGGTTGGCGATTTCGTCGGGGTCGACGGTC